>Ga0318554_10001214_pt1 | contig 10408 bp, 5 predicted proteins | sample GRESIP082b2f22_FD_203687 | JGI IMG/M metagenome (GOLD analysis project Ga0318554, IMG submission 203687) | Tropical soil microbial communities from Luquillo Experimental Forest, Puerto Rico - GRE.SIPMG.082b2f22 | ecosystem: Environmental > Terrestrial > Soil > Tropical forest > Bulk soil... | reverse complement strand
GGTGATGATCTCCGGTACCATCACCGATCGCTCGGGGCGGCTGCTCTCCGGCCAGACGCCCGCTGCGTTCTGGAACTCGGTGCGCCACGCCGCACCGTTCTCGATCGGATTGAACTGCGCACTGGGGGCGAGAGAAATGCGCGCCCATATCGCCGAGATCGCGCGCATCGCCGATACCTTCGTCTGCGCCTATCCCAATGCCGGCTTGCCCAACGAGTTCGGCCGCTACGACGAGAGCCCGCAGTTCATGGCCGGGCTGCTCGGCGAATTCGCGGACGCCGGCCTGGTCAACGTGGTCGGCGGCTGCTGCGGCACCACGCCCGAGCACATCGACGCCATCGTGCGCGCGGTGAAGGGCAAGCCGCCGCGGCAGGTTCCGCAAGTGCCACGGCTGCTGCGCCTGTCCGGTCTCGAGGCCTTCGCGCTCACGCCGGAAATCCCGTTCGTCAACGTGGGCGAACGCACCAACGTCACCGGCTCGGCCAAGTTCCGCAAGCTCATCACCGCGGGGGACTTTGCGGGCGCGCTCGCCGTCGCCCGCGACCAGGTGGAGAACGGCGCCCAAATCATCGACGTGAATATGGACGAGGGCCTGCTCAATTCCGAGCAGGCGATGACGACCTTCCTCAACCTGATCGCGGCCGAGCCCGACATCGCGCGCGTGCCGGTGATGGTCGACTCGTCGAAGTTCTCGGTGATCGAGGCGGGGCTCAAGTGCCTGCAGGGCAAGGCGGTGGTGAATTCGATCTCAATGAAGGAGGGCGAGGCGGCGTTCATCGAACATGCCAAGATCGTGCGCCGCTACGGCGCCGCTGTGGTGGTCATGGCCTTCGACGAGCAGGGCCAAGCCGACACGCTGGAGCGCAAGTGCGCGATTGCCAAGCGCGCCTACGACATTCTCGTCGCACAGGTGGGCTTCCCGCCCGAAGACATCGTCTTCGATCCCAACATTTTCGCCATCGCGACCGGGATGGAGGAGCACAACGGCTACGGCGTCGCCTTCATCGAGGCCGCGCGCTGGATCCGGGCGAACTTGCCGCACGTCCACGTCTCCGGCGGCGTATCCAACCTGTCGTTCTCGTTCCGCGGCAACGAGCCGGTGCGCGAGGCCATGCACTCCGTCTTCCTCTATCACGCGATCAAGGCCGGCATGGACATGGGCATCGTCAACGCCGGGCAGATCGCGGTCTACGACGACCTCGATGCCGAGTTGCGCGCCTGTTGCGAGGACGTGGTGCTCAACCGGCGCGCCGACGCCGCCGAGCGGCTGCTCGCGCTCGCCGAGCGTTATCGCGGGCATGGCAAGGAGAAGAAGGAAGCCGATCTCGCCTGGCGCGAGCGGCCGGTCGAGGACCGGCTGTCCCACGCGCTCGTGCACGGCATCACCGATTTCATCGAAAGCGACGTCGAGGAGGCGCGGCGCAAAGCCGAGCGCCCGCTGCACGTGATCGAAGGCCCGCTGATGGACGGCATGAACGTGGTCGGCGACCTGTTCGGCTCGGGACGAATGTTCCTGCCGCAGGTGGTGAAATCCGCGCGCGTGATGAAGCAGGCGGTCGCCTATCTCATGCCGTTCATGGAGCAAGAGAAGAAAGAGAAGGGACTCGAAAAGAAGAATTCCAACGGCAAGATCGTCATGGCCACGGTCAAGGGCGACGTGCACGACATCGGCAAGAACATCGTCGGCGTCGTGCTCCAGTGCAACAACTACGAGGTCGTCGATCTCGGTGTGATGGTCCCTGCGGCGAAAATCCTGGAGACGGCGCAGCAGGAGAACGCGGATATCATCGGGCTCTCCGGCCTCATCACGCCGTCGCTCGACGAGATGTGCCACGTCGCCGCCGAGATGGAGCGGCAAGGCTTCGACGTGCCGCTGCTGATCGGTGGCGCCACCACGAGCCGCGTGCACACGGCGGTGAAAATCCATCCCAACTACCGGCGCGGGCAGGCGGTCTACGTCACCGACGCCAGCCGCGCCGTCGGCGTCGCGGCCAATCTGATGTCGGGTGAGGCGCGGCCGTCCTACGTGGCCGACATTCGCCAGGAATATGCCCGCATCGCCGCCGCGCATGCGCGCGGCGAAGCGACCAAGCAGCGGCTTTCGCTCGAGGACGCGCGCGCGAACGCGCTCAAGCTCAACTGGTCGGGAAATTATGTTCCGCCGCGGCCGAGCTTCCTGGGATCGCGGGTGCTTGAGGATTATTCGATCGCGGAGCTTCGCGACTACATCGACTGGTCGCCGTTCTTCGCTACTTGGGAGCTCACCGGCAAGTTTCCCGCCATCCTCGACGACGCCAAATACGGAGCGGCCGCGCGCAGCTTGTTCGACGACGCCCAGGCGATGCTCGAGCGCATGGCATCCGAGCGCTGGTTGCGCGCCAGCGCGGTGTTCGGATTCTGGCCGGCCAACTCGGACGGCGATGATATCCTCCTCTACGGCGACGAGGCGCGCACGACGCCGATCGCGGTGCTGCACACGCTGCGCCAACAGCTCACCCGCCGCGAAGGGCGCGCCAATATCGCGCTCGCCGATTTCGTGGCGCCGCGCGCGAGCGCGCTTACCGACCACGTCGGCGCCTTCATGGTCACCGCCGGCATCGGCGAGGACGCGGTGGCGGAGCGCTTCAAGCGGGCGAACGACGATTATTCGGCGATCATGATCAAGGCGCTCGCCGATCGCCTGGCCGAAGCCTTCGCCGAGCGCCTGCACCAGCGGGTGCGGCTGGAATTCTGGGGCTATGCCCCGGATGAGGCGCTCAGCAACGTGGAGCTGATCGGGGAAAAATATCGCGGCATCCGTCCGGCGCCGGGCTACCCCGCGCAGCCCGACCACAGCGAGAAGGCGACGCTGTTTGCGCTGCTCGATGGTGAGCGGCGGATTGGGCTCAAGCTCACCGAGAGCTTTGCCATGTGGCCGGGCGCTTCCGTCTGCGGGCTCTATTTCAGCCACCCCGAGAGCCATTATTTCGGCGTCGGCAAGATCGAGCGCGATCAGGTCGAGGACTACGCCGCCCGCAAGGGCTGGACCGCGGCCGAGGCGGAGAAATGGCTCGCGCCGGTGCTCAACTATGACCCGCTGATCGCGGCGCAAACGGCGGCGGAATAGCTCGCCGTAGTCATGCGGCGGTCTGCGCGAATACGCGAAGCGATCGCGCAGCCGCGATGACGCGGTGCCGAGTCGAGAGTGGAAGATGCAGGTTGGTTTCTTCTTCTGGCCCTACACCCTCGATCTTTGCGATCAGCTTGCCGAGCGCGCCGACCGCTACGGCTATGCCATGATCGGCATTGCCGACACGCCGGGAAACGCCATGGACCCGTGGGTGTCGGCGGCGATGGTCGCGCGCGTCGCGCGGCGTGCGCGCGTTGCGCTCTGCGTCACCAATCTCATCACCCGGCACCCCGCGATCAGCGCGGCCGCGATCGCCTCGCTCGACCACATCTCGAATGGACGCGCGGTGCTCGGCATCGGCGCTGGACACAGCGGCACCAAGAATGTCGGACTGCCGAAGTCGCGCGCGAACGAGCTGGCGGAAGGGGTCACCTTCATCAAGACGCTGTTGAAAGGCGCGCCCGCGACCCTTGGCGGGGCGAGCGCGCATCTGCCGTGGATCAAGCGCGCGCCGCCGGTCTTTCTCGCCGCCTCGCATTCGCAGCCGCTGCAGGCGGCCGGCCGGACCGCCGACGGCGCGTTCGCCAATTACGGGCTCGCCGCTGACAACATCCGCGATTCGCGAGCGCACATCGCCGCCGGAGCCAAAGCCGCCGGCCGCGCCGGCGACGACATCGAGATTTGGCAGATCGCCGCGCTCGACTGCAACGAGGACCGCAATGCCGCGCGCAACAAGGTCGGCGCCATGCTCGCGTTCCTCGCCGGCTACGTGATCGGAGACAAGCATCTGGAGACGCGCGGCGTGCCCGAGCCGCTGCGTGCGCCGCTGCTCGAATTGCGCCGGCGCTACAGCACGCGGCCGGGTGAAGCCGACATCAGGCTGGTCGAAGAGCTCGGCCTGTTCGATTATCTGTCGCGCCGGCTGTCGATCTGCGGCAATCCGCAGGATTGTCTCGCGCAGGCGCTCGCAGCGAAAGCCGCAGGCGCCGAGCGGCTGATGCTCACGGTCAGCCTCGCCTCCGACCCGGTACGTACCGTCGAATTGTTCGGCGAACACGTGCTTCCGAAACTGTAAATTGCGGACAAAGCGCGAATAGAGGGGAGCTCCGTGCCTGCCGTCGCGACTGCCGGCATAACCCACTCTTCCAAGCGCGCGGGATATTAGCGTAAGCTTTCATTCGCGATCTTCCGGCAGGGCCTGCCGAGCGAGTATCAGGGAGGGGATCATGAGCGAGGTCGGCACTTTCGAAACGTCTCCATGGTATCGCTCGCTCAACCGGTCGCAGTGGAAAGCGCTTATCGCCGCGAACCTCGGGTGGACGTTCGATGGTTTCGAAGTGTTCGCACTTATTCTCACCGTGGGCGTTGCGCTCCATCAACTCTTGGACCCTTCCCAATACCCGTTCATCCCCGCCTATGCCGGCGCGGTCATTGCGATAACCGTATTCGGTTGGGCGATCGGCGGTCTGCTCGGCGGCGTGCTTGCCGACTATCTCGGCCGCAAGCGCTCGATGACCCTCACGATCCTTGCCTATTCGCTGCTCACGGGCGTGAGCGCGTTCTCCTGGGATTGGGTGTCGTTTGCCGTTTTTCGCTTTCTCGTTGGGCTCGCGATCGGCTCGGAATGGGCGACGGGGGCGTCGATCATGGCCGAGCTTTGGCCGGCCAAGGCACGCGGCAAGGGTGGCGCCTTCTTGCAATCGGGATACCCGATCGGGAGCATTCTGGCGTCCGGCGTCTGGCTGGCCATCGGCACCTCCGGCCCCGACGCCTGGCGGTACATGTACCTAATCGGCGTGCTTCCCGCGCTTATCGTGTTTTGGATCCGGCGCAATATTCCCGAATCTCCCCGGTGGGAGGAATCGAACAGGCGCCGTCGCGCCGCATATGATCTGCGACGGCAAGGCGCGGCGCTCCACGGGGAAGACGCAGCGCTGGTGCGCTTCACTCTGGTTGATGTGTTTGCCGAACCCGCCGTCCGCTCGCGCCTGTTTTTGACGTTCGTGATGTCGCTGTCGGTGACGATCGGCTATTGGGGCGTTTCCACGTTTGTCCCGAGCTATGTCGGATCGGTTGCAACCGCTGCCGGCCTTCCGGCCCAGCGCTGGGCGGCATTGGCCGGCTTAGTGCAAAACCTGGGCGCCTTGATCGGGTTCTCGAGCTTCGGTTTCCTCGCCGACGCCTTTGGCCGCAAGCCGACGACGATGTTGTTTTATCTGATGTGCCTGATCCTGACGCCCATCATCTACCTGTGGGTGCAGGATATCCATGTGCTGTTGTTCTCCCTGGCAGTGTATGGATTTTTCATCCAGGGCGTTTTTTCGTGGACGCCCATATGGCTGCCGGAACTCTTTCCGACGCGGATGCGCGCGACCGCCGCCGGTTTCATCTTCAATGCACCGCGATTGATCTCCGCGATCGCTCCGCTGATCGCGGGCACCTTGATCGTCAGCCTGGGCGGCTACGGCAAAGCGGCAACGATTATCGGCTTGTTCTACATTCTTGGGCTGATCGCCGTGCCTTTCTTGCCGGAGACGAAGGGAAAACCGCTGCCGGAAGCCGACACACTATCGCTGGCTCACGCAGGAGAACATCGCTGAGCGGCTCGTTCCGAAGCTCCTTTTCAAGGCAGCGCTCGTGCGGTCGACGGGCCGTCGCATCCAGGGGGTAGCCAATGAATCCTGCCCGCATCTGCATAGCAGGAGCGCTTGCGTTCGCGCTCACATCCGCAGTGGCTTCGGCCGCAGACTATCCGGCACCGAAAGAGGGCGACTGGGTCGCGCGCGACTTCCGCTTTCACACCGGCGAAGTCATGCCCGAGCTGCGCCTGCATTACAGGACGGTCGGCAATCCGTCGGGAGAACCTGCGTTGATCCTGCATGGCACCGGCGGCTCCGGAGCGAATTTCTTGACGCCCGCCTTCGCGGGCGAGTTGTTCGGCCCTGGCCAGCCGCTGGACGCAAGCAAATACTTCATCATTCTGTCAGACGCGCTTGGAACCGGAAAATCGGCGAGGCCATCGGATGGCCTGCGAACCAAATTTCCGAAGTACAATTACGCCGACATGGTCGAAGCCCAATACCGACTTGTGACCGAGGGCCTCGGCATCCGTCACTTGCGCCTCGTGCTCGGCAATTCCATGGGCGGTATGCACACGTGGCTTTGGGGCGAAAAGTATCCCGACTTCATGGATGTGCTGGTGCCCATGGCGTCGCAACCCCACGCCCATGGCGAGCCGCAATTGGATGCTGCGGCGGATGATGCTCGAAACGATCCGCAGCGACCCCGAATGGAACAACGGCAACTACGCGACTCAGCCGCCGTCCCTGCGTTTGGCCAGCGTGTTCTTCGGCATCGCGACCAGCGGGGGCACGCTCGCCTACCAGAAGATGGCCCCCACGCGCGAGCAGGCTGACAAGCTCCTCGACGAGCGCTTGGCGGCGCCGCTCCCCAGCGATGCCAATGACTTTCTGTACCAGTGGGAGTCTTCGCGCGACTACGATCCATCGGCCGGCCTCGAACGGATTGAGGCCGCGCTCCTGGCGATCAATTCCGCTGACGACGAGCGTAACCCGCCGGAAACCGGCATCACGGAGCGCGAACTCAAACGCGTGAAGAACGGTCGGCTTTACCTCATACCGGCCAGCGAAGACACCCGCGGCCATGCTACCACCGGCATGGCAAAATTCTGGGCGCAACAGTTACAGCAGCTGTTGCAGACGGCTCCGCGGCGGACAATCGAGGGCGCTGGCCGACAATAGGGAGATCGCAATGGGTATATTGCGGTTTGGATGTGCGCTGATCGCCGCCGCCGTCGCCTGTGCGAGCTATTGCGCACAGGCGGAGGTGACGCGAATCGAGATTGCTTCACGCACGGACATTCTCGGCGGTAAGCCATTCGGTGCCGCTGGCGCCTACGAGAAGATCGTCGGGAGGGTGTTTTTCTCGGTCGATCCCATGCATCCCCGCAATAAGGCCATCGTCGATCTCGACAAGGCGCCGCGCGATGCTGCCGGTCGTGTGACGTTTTCAGCTGACCTTTATGTCCTCGCCCCGAAGGACGCCGCCCGCGGCAACGGCGCCGCCTTGTTCGATGTCCTCAACCGCGGGCGCAAGAACATCATTCGCGACTTCAACCGCGCACCGGCGGTACCCGATCCAACCGCCGAGGCGGATTTCGGCGATGGTTTCTTGATGCGGCAGGGCTATACCCTGGTGTGGGTGGGATGGCAGTTCGACATTCCACGCCGAGGAGGATTGATGGCGCTCGACGCGCCGCCCGCGCTCGATCAGGGAAAGGCAATCACCGGACGGGTGTCGACGACGTTCACGCCGAACACGGCCGAGCCGACCTATGCGCTCGACGACATGGGGCGCTATGCCGATACGACCCGATATCCGCCGCTCGATCCTGCCAGCGCGGCGAACACGCTCACCGTGCGCGATGGCTTTCTTGGTGCGCCACAAACCATTCCGCGCGACCAGTGGCAGTTCGGCCGCATGAGGGACGGCGAGGTGGTGCCCGACATTTCCGCGCTCTATCTCAAGGGCGGCTACCAGCCAGGCCATTTCTATGAGCTGAGCTATGAGGCGAAGGGCGCCGTCGTTGCGGGTCTGGCGTTCGCAGCGTTGCGCGACATGGCATCGGCGGTGAAGCACCAGCAAGCCGGGCCAATTGCGACACGTTATGCTTATGCCTTCGGTCCCTCGCAGGACGGCCGCTTCCTGCGGCAATTTCTCTACGAGGGTTTCAACGCCGACGAACAGGATCGTCGCGTCTTCGATGGCGTGATCTCTCACATCGCAGGCTCCGCGCGCAGCGGCGACTTCAATTCGCGCTTTGCGCGGCCGAATGGTCTCGGCTTCTTTGTGGCGTCGCTGTTTCCCTATCTCGATCTCGATCAACAGGATCCGGTGACCGGCAAGACGGATGGGATCTTGATGAAACTTGCATCGGACCAGCGCCCGAAGATTTTCTACACCAACTCATCGGGCGAATACTGGGGCGGTGGCCGCGCCGCCGCGCTCGTCCACACCACGCTCGATGGCCGCGATGACGCGAAAATACCGGACAACGTTCGCATCTATCTCATCGCCGGCACGCAGCATGTTCCCGGCGGTTACCTGCCGTCGCAAGGACCGGGCCAGCAGAAGCCGAACGGCAACGAATATGCGTGGGCACAACGCGCGCTGCTCGTCGCAATGGATCGCTGGGTACGCGACGACGTTGCGCCGCCGCCGAGCGCGCATCCGCGGCTGGCGGACAAGACGCTGGTGCCGCGCGACAGCATCGATTTTCCGGCGATCCCCGGAGTACGCTCACCGCTCACCATCCCGGCCGGCTATCGCGCCGATCTCGACGGGCCACACACCGCGCACCCGCTGCCGTTGCTTGTCCCGCAGATCGATCGCGACGGCAACGAGCTTTCGGGCATTCGGCTCCCAAACGTGGCCCTGCCGCTGGCGACGTATACCGGCTGGAATTTCCGCAACCCTTCGATCGGTCAGCCCGGCGAATTGCTCCCGCTGACCGGCTCGTACATCCCATTTCCCGTGACAAAGGCCGCACGCGAGGAAACGCGTGATCCGCGCCTGTCGATCGAAGAACGCTACGGCAACCGCGCGCAGTATCAGCGGCTTGTGACGGATGCCGCGGCGAGGCTCGCGCAAGCGGGCTACCTTTTGAACGAGGACGCCGACCGCGTCGTAGAGCGCACGCTCGCGAATTGGGATGAGATTACGCGCGGGACGACGCTCGCAGGCAACTAACGGCGGCGTGGACGCGACGCTGCGCGTTGACGAGAAGAGCCTCTGGAAAATGCAAAACACCGGAGAGGCCCTCCGGTGCCGGAAAAATCGATCGAACGCGGCGGTGCTGGATGCTCGAAGTCAGAACGCGCCCAAAAGGATCGCGCCGACGAACGCAAATACGGCGAACACCGCCAGCACATTGAGCCTAAGCGCTAGGTCCACGTCACGTCCTCCCGCATATCTTCGTAGCTCAAGTTTAGCAGGGGGATGACGAAGTCCTAATGACAAATATGCTGCACCGCCGAAGGCAAACGCGCGAATTACACCGCGCGTCGGATGCGCCCACCAACATCCTGATATTTCGATGCAAACTATCGGCGCTACTATCTTTGATGGTGCATAACAATTTGCTCGGCAGGTTCAATGTTCGAGCCGCGGAGACCTAAATAGAGCTGCGGGTGACGTGGAATAATACTTGGCGGACCATGATCTTAACCCCCGCTGCCCTGGCGATCGCGCGGTTGCGGCTCGCGCGCTCGCCGCCGCGCGCAACGCAGTTGCGGAAAACGCCAAGTACACGCAGCGTCAGCGCTTGCCGTCGATCAGGGCGACGATGCGATCGGTCAGGCGGCGCGGAATGACGTCAACAAGAACCATCCGTCAGAGACGCAAGCCCGCGATTCTTTTAACCATCTTGCGAGGCGTGGATCAGCGGCCGCGCGCCCACGCCAATCTTTGAAGAAACGTTAACAACATCCATCGCATCCTCCCGCCATGGCGTGGGGAGTGCGTTGGTATCTCGTCGGCTCCATCGTCCTTGGCCTTCTCGGCGCGTTAGCGGGGTGCAGCGGCGGCGGTTTTTTTGCCGAGCGCGCGCCGTGGCGCCATGAGGCCGAGGTGCAATGCCTCAACGCGGGTGCCGTCAAGGAAGGCGCGGGCATCGTCCGCATCCGGCCGATCCGTGGTCCCGGGGTGTGCGGGGCCGACTTTCCGCTCAAGGTGTCGACCTTGGGCGAGAGCGGGCCGCTCGGCTACAGCGACGATCTGCGGCCACCCGCCGACATTCCGCGCGGTTCGGTGCCGCCGCGTTGGCCGATCAGACCGGCGGAGCCGCCCTATCCATCGCGCGTGCTGCCGGACTATCAGGTGGGCTCGCCGCAGCCGCGGCGTGACATCGCTCCCGATGAGCCGGTGTCGCTCAATCCGCCGGGTGTGTCTGATCAGCCCGGTGTCGCCGCGGAGCCCTACGACTTTCGCCGACCCTACGGCGTGACGCCTGCCGCTCCGCCGCCAAAATATCGCGCGCCGCCTCCAGTGGCGTCTCCCCGCGATGACTTCTCGTCCGAACTCTACGAGCGGCGGCCGCTGGTCGATGGGCCGGCCCCGTTGCGCAACGCCCCGCGCGAACCGCCGCCGTCCGCTCCATTGGGCCCCGCACGCATCCCGCCGACGGCATCGTTCACGCCGGTCGCGGTGAGCCCGCCGGCGACGCTTGCATGCCCGATCGTGTCAGAGCTCGAGCGTTGGATCGCCGGCTCCGTACAGCCG
>Ga0318554_10001213_pt1 | contig 10409 bp, 8 predicted proteins | sample GRESIP082b2f22_FD_203687 | JGI IMG/M metagenome (GOLD analysis project Ga0318554, IMG submission 203687) | Tropical soil microbial communities from Luquillo Experimental Forest, Puerto Rico - GRE.SIPMG.082b2f22 | ecosystem: Environmental > Terrestrial > Soil > Tropical forest > Bulk soil... | reverse complement strand
CAGCGTCCGGAAGCCCACCTCTTTGCGCGCGCCGACGACGTGCTTGGTGGCGGCGTGGTGGGCGGGCGCGAACAGGAACGCCAGCCGCGCCTCCTCGAGGCAACGGATCGACACCTCGGGTTTGGGCGCCGGGTCGAGCCCCAGCTCCTCGATGACGTCGTGGGCGCCCGACTGAGACGACTGCGCACGGTTGCCGTGCTTGGCGACGGTGACGCCCGCACCGGCGACGATGAACGCCGCGATCGTCGACACGTTCACCGAGCGCGACCCGTCGCCGCCGGTGCCGCAGGTGTCGATCACCGCGTCGCCCGCGAAGTCGACGCGGGTCATGCGCGCCCGCATGGCGCGCGCCGCCCCGACCACCTCGTCGACCGTCTCGCCCTTCATGCGCAAGGCGGCGAGCAACGCGCCGATCTGCGCCTGCGTCGCCTGGCCGTCCATGATCTGACCGACCACCTCGGCCATCTCATCGGACGTCAGGTCGCGGCGATCGACCGCCCGCGCGAGCGCATCCTTGATCGAGAGGGCCATCAAGGCCGCCCCTTCCGGGCGAGGAAGTTGCGCAGCAGCTCCTTGCCCGCCGTCGTGAGGAACGACTCGGGGTGGAACTGCACCCCTTCGACCGGCAACGTCTTGTGTCTCACCGCCATGATCTCTTCGTCCCAGGTCTTGGCCGTGACGTCGAGGGCGTCCGGCACGGTGGCCCGCTCGATGAGCAGTGAATGATAGCGCGTCGCCTCGAACGGGTTGGGGAGCCCGAAGAAGACCCCCTTCTCGTCGTGGAAGATCTTCGAGGTCTTGCCGTGCATGACCCGGGCGGCGCGCACGACGCGTCCGCCGAACGCCTGGCCGATGGCCTGGTGGCCGAGGCAGACGCCGAGGATCGGAATCCGCCCGGCGTAGGTCTTGATGACGTCGAGGCTGATGCCCGCCTCGTTCGGCGTGCAGGGCCCGGGCGAGATCACGATGTGCGAGGGCCCGAGCGCGGCGATGTCGGCGGCCGGGATCTCGTCGTTGCGGACGACGCGCACCTCCTGGCCGAGCTCGCCGAAGTACTGGACGAGGTTGTAGGTGAACGAGTCGTAGTTGTCGATGATGAGCAGCACGGCTAGCGCTCCCCTCGCGCGGCGCTGGGCGCCGACGCTTGAGCGCCGGCGGGCGCCGACGCGCGGCGCGCGATCTCGACGGCGCTCACCACGGCGCCGGCCTTGTTCACGCACTCGCGGTACTCGTCGGCCGGGACGCTGTCGGCGACGATCCCAGCGCCCGCCTGGACGTGGATGGTGTCCCCCTTCGTAACCAGCGTCCGGATGGCGATCGAGAGGTCCATGTTCCCGGTGTACGACAGGTACCCGACCGCGCCGCCGTAGATCCCGCGGCGCGAGATCTCGAGCTCCTCGATGATCTCCATGGCCCGGACCTTGGGCGCCCCGGACAGCGTGCCGGCCGGGAACGACGCCCGCACGACGTCGGCCGGGCGCACCCCCGGCCGCCCGCGGCCGCGCACGTTGGACACCAGGTGCATGACGTGGGAGTAGCGCTCGACGACCATGAGGTCCTGGACGCCCACGGTCCCCGGCACCGACACCCGCCCGACGTCGTTGCGGCCGAGGTCGATGAGCATGACGTGCTCGGCGCGCTCCTTGGGGTCGGCGCGCAGCTCGGCCTCGAGGGCGGCGTCCTCCTCGGCGGTGACGCCGCGGCGTCGCGTCCCGGCGATGGGCCGGACCTCGACCTCGCCGGCCTCGAGGCGCACGAGCACCTCGGGCGAGGCGCCGGTCACGACCGCCTCGGGGAACTCGAGGTGGAACATGTAGGGCGACGGGTTGATGACCCGCAGCGCGCGGTAGACGTCGAACGGGTCGACGCCCCCGCGCGGGACCTCGAAGCGCTGCGAGTAGACCACCTGGAACGCGTCGCCCGCGAGGATGTACTCCTGCACGCGGCGCACGCCGGCCTCGTAAGCCTCGCGCGTGATCGTGGCCCGCGGCTCGGGCGGCGTGGCCGGCGGCGCGGGGTCGAGCGCACGCAGCGGCGGGGCCGGGCGCGCCAGCCGATCGAGCACCGCCTCGATGCGGGCGCAGGCGTCGTCGTAGGCGTGATCGAGGGCGGCCGCGTCCGTCGAGCCACTTTGCCCGACGTCGGCGGCCGCCACGACCTTCACCGTCCCGCGCAGGTTGTCGAAGATCACGACCGTGTCGGTGATCGCGAAGCAGAGCTCGGGGAGCCCGAGGTCGTCGGGGTTCTTGCCCGGCAGGCGCTCGAAGCTCCGCACGATGTCGTAGCCGAGCCAGCCGACGGCCCCGCCGAAGAACCGGGGGAGCCCGGCCGGCACCGCGGGGGCGAGCTTGCCGAGGTAGTCGTCGAGGAAGCGCAGCGGCTCGGCGGCGTCGACCCGCTCCACCACGCGGAACCCTGCAGGGTCGCCCCGATCGCCGGAATCGGGCGCCAGCACCTCGACCGTCCTGCCCCGCGCGCGCACGACGGCCCGCGGCCGGACGCCCACGAAGCTGTAGGCGGCCCACTTGTCCCCCCCGACCACGCTCTCGAGCAGGAACGAGTACGGTCCCCGCCCGAGCTTCGCGTAGGCAGACACGGGGGTGTCGGTGTCGGCGAGCACCTCGCGGTAGACGAAGGCCAAGCGGCCGTGCCGGGCGAGCTCGAGGAAGCCGGCGCGATCGGGGACGAAGCTCATGGGCGTTCGACCCTACCACGTTCGCGTCTTATCGCTGCCCGCGACGGGCCCGCCCCGCTTCGTTGGGCTATCATGGTGGTCCCGTTTCGGGGTCCCGTTTTCCACGTGTCAGCCGAGCCCACACCCACCTCCCCTGGACCGCGGACCCGTCGCTTCGTCGCCTGGACGCTGCGCCACGGCAAGCTGCTCTGGGCGCTCGCGCTGCTGCTGGCGCTCCCGGCCGCCTGGCGGACGGCGACGCTCTACCGCAACCTCCGGAGCGACATCGAGGAGCTCTTGCCGCGCGACGCGCCCAGCGTGGTCGCCATCGACGAGCTCCGCCACCGCATGTCGGGGCTGCAGTACCTCGGCGTCCTCGTCGAGGTCGGGAGCCCCGAGAAGCTCCCCGCCGCCGAGCGCTTCCTCGACGACCTGGCGGCGCGCGTGCGCACGTACCCGAAGAGCGAGGTGAGCGACGTCCGGACCGGCTTCTCCGCCGAGCGCACGTTCGTCGAACGGCACGCGGCGAGCCTGGTCGAGCTCGAGGATCTCAAGACCATCAGGCAGCGGATCGAGGATCGGCTGCACTGGGAGTACGCCAAGAAGACCGGCACGCTGCTCGACGACGACGAGCCGGCGCCCCCGCTGGTGTTTTCGGACATCGAGAAAAAGTACGCCGGCCAGATCGGCGGCAGCGGGCTCGAGCGAAACCGGTTCTCGAGCGCGCGGCTCGGCCTGTCGCTGATGCTGATCGAGGTCGGCGGGTTCTCCACCAGCGCCGCGCAGGCCAAGGCCCTCATCCACCACGTGGAGACCGACATCGGCGCCCTGGGGGGCATCGATCACTACGCCCCGGGGATGCGGCTCGGGCTGACCGGCGACGTGGCCATCTCCGCCGAGGAGATGGCGGCGCTGGTCGAGGACCTCACGATCTCGTCGCTGCTCGTGGTGGTGGTGGTGCTGATCGCGATCATCATGTTCTACGGCTGGGGGCGGAGCGTGCCGGCGCTGTTCCTGCCGCTGGGCGTGGCCGCGGTCTGGGCCTTCGCGCTCGCCAGCCTGCCGCCGTTCGGCATCACCGCCCTCAACTCGAACACCGCGTTCTTGGGGTCGATCATCATCGGCAACGGCATCAACTTCGGCATCATTCAGCTGGCCCGCTACGTGGAGGCGCGCAGGCGCGGCGAGGGGGTCGAGGGGGCGCTGGCCATCTCGCTGTGGGGGACGCGCAAGGGGACGCTGTCGGCGGCGCTCGCCGCCGGCGTGGCCTACGCCTCGCTCGTGGCCATGCAGTTCCGCGGCTTCCGGCAGTTCGGCGTCATCGGCGGCCTCGGGATGGCGCTGGCGTGGGGGACGACGTTCGTGCTCATGCCACCGCTCATCGCCTGGCTCGACCGCGGCCGCCACGCCCCCCGCCCGCGCGTGCAGGGGCGCGGGCCGTTCGCGGCGCTCGGGCGCTTGGTGACCGCCCGCCCGCGCGTGTTCGCCGGCGCGGCGACGCTGTTGACGCTGGCGGCGCTCTGGCAGGTGCGCTCGTTCGGGCGCGACCAGCTGGAGTATGACTTCTCACGCTTGCGCCGCCGCGACACCTGGGCCGTGGGCGAGGGGCACTGGGGCAAGAAGATGGACACGCTGCTCGGCCGCTACCTGACGCCGACGGCGCTGCTCACCGACACGCCCGAGGAGGCGCGCGCCGTCGCCGCCCGCCTCAAGGCCGCCGCCGCCGCCCCGCCGCTCGCCGACATGATCGCGAGCATCCGGACCTGGGACGACCTGGTCCCGCCCGACGAGCAGGCGAAGTCCACCGAGGTCGCCGCCATCCGCAAGAAGCTGACGCCGAACATCCGGGAGCAGATCGCGCCCGAGGATCACGCCAAGCTCGACAAGCTGATCGGCAAGCAGGCCGAGCCGGGCGCGCCCGCGCCCGCGGCGGCGCCCATCAGCGCCGACGAGGTCCCGGACGTCCTGACCCGCGGGCTGCGTGAGCGCGACGGCACCGCGGGCCGCGCCGTGCTCGTCTACCCCAACCCGGCCAGCACCTGGTGGCGCGGGGAGACCATCACCAGCTTCGTCAACGCGCTGCGCGACGTCGCCCAGGCGCCCGTCGCCGTCGGCGGCCGCCCGGCGCGCGTCGCCGGCGGCCACGCGCTGTCTGCCGACATCATCGCCTCGATGGAGCGCGACGGGCCGCTGGCCTCGATGCTCGCGTTCGCCGGGGTGGTGGCGACGGTGCTGATCGTCTTTCGGCGCGGGCTGGCCACGCCGTTCGTGATCGGCTCGCTCATCGTCGGCGTCCTCTGGCTGCTGGCGCTGACGATGAGGCTCGGCATCAAGATCAACTTCATCAACTTCATCGCCTTCCCGATCACCTTCGGGATCGGCGTCGACTACGCCGTCAACGTCATGGCTCGCTACCTGCGCGACGGCGGCCGCGACGTCGCCGGCGCCGTCCGCGGCACGGGCGGCGCAGTCGGGCTCTGCTCGCTCACGACCATCGTCGGCTACTCGTCGCTGCTCGTCGCCCAGAACGTCGGTCTGTTTCTCTTCGGCGTCCTGGCCGTCGTCGGCGAGATCGCCTGCCTCACCACCGCCGTCGTCGTCCTCCCCGCCGTCCTCGCCCTCGTGCGCCGCCGCGCGAGCCCCGAGCTCCCCAAGTTCGAGTGGGACCCTGCCTCCGGCACCGCGGCGGCCGAGGGGCTGCCCCCCGAGCCGCGGCCCGAAGTCGGGCCCTAGAGGTCGGCGGTCAGAGCCAGCCGAGGGCGCGCCCGGCGACGAGAACGCCAGCCCCCCAGACGCCGGCGGCGACGTCGTCGAGCATGACCCCCGGGCCGCCGTGGAGCCGCTCGGCGGCGCGCGCGGGCCAGGGCTTGAGGAAGTCGAAGATGCGAAAGGCCAGGTAGCCGACGACGAGGGCGCGCGTGGTGGGCGGCGCGGCGATCCAGGTGGTGAGCACGCCGGCGACCTCGTCGACCACGACGATCTGCGGGTCCTTGAAGCCGAGGCGCACCTCGACGCGGCCCGCGGCCCAGAAGCCGATGACGGTGATGACGACGGCCGCGGCGGCGACGGCCAGCGGGCCGTGCGGGCGGAGCAGGAGGTAGAGCGGGATGGCCCCCAGCGCGCCAGTGTGACCGGGGATGTACGGCATGTGGCCGCAGCCGAACCAGACGGCGATGACGTGGGCGGTGACGTCGCGCCAGCCTCTGAGGGGCGCGGGCGCGGCAGGGGCCGGGGGCGCCGCGTCGGTCACGACTGCCAGAGCCGATCGCGCGCGACGACGTCGAAGGTCTCGCGCAGGATCTCGACGCCGTTGCGCGCGGTGGCCTCGTCGATGGTGAGCGCGGGCTGGATCCGGAAGCTCGGCGCGTAGGCCATCGTCAGGAGACCGCGCTTGACGATCTCGCTGAAGATGCGCGCCGTCACCTTCCGGGGCAGCGGCTCCTTGGTCTTCTTGTCCTTCACCAGCTCCATGCGCAGCAAGAGGCCGACGCCGTCGACGAAGCCGACGAACGGGTAGCGATCGACGAACCCCTCGAGCGCGCGCCTGAGCGATTCGCCGACCACGCGCGCGTTGTCCGTCAGCTTCTCCTCGTCGATGATGCGCAGCGCGGCCGCGCCCGCCGCGGCGCCGAGCGGGTTGCCCCCGTAGCTCGACGACGAGCCCGACGGGATCCCCCAGGGCTTGGCCTCGGCGATCGCGTCGGTGGTGAGCAGCCCGGAGAGCGGGAAGCCGCCGCCGAACGCCTTGCCGATGGTGACGACGTCGGGGCGGACGCCGGTGTGGTCGGTCCCCCAGCGCCGCCCCGTGCGCCCGAGGCCGGTGATCATCTCGTCGACGATGAGCAGCGCGCCGAGCTCGTCGGCGAGGCTGCGCACGGCGGGCAGGAACTCCTTGGGCGGGATGACGTTCCCCGCGGTCCCCTGCATCGGCTCCACGACGACGGCGGCGACGGCGCCGGCCCCGGCGGTCTTGACCTGCTTGCGGCCGATCTCGGCGCAGGCGATGCCGCAGCTCGGGTACGAAAGGCCCACCGGGCAGCGGTAGCAGTCGGCGTACGGGATCTGATGCGCGCCCGGGACCATGGGCCCGAGCTTGTCCTTGAACGTCGAGCCCATGAGGGACAGCACGCCCATGGTTTTGCCGTGGAAGCCCCCCCAGTAGCTGACGAACTCGTACTTGCCGGTGTGGCACTTGGCGAGCCGGAGCGCGCTCTCCACCGCCTCGGCGCCCCCCGAGTAGAGCTGCAGGCGGTGGACGCCGGGGGCGGGCGGGGCGGCGGCCAGCCGCTCGCCGAGCTCGACGCGCGCCCGCGACGTGAACGACCCGACGGAGGCCTTGGCCACCTGCTCCTGGACGGCGGCCACGAACCCGGGGTGCGAGTGCCCGAGGGCGTTGACGTTGATGCCGCCGATGAAGTCGAGGTAGGTGTTGCCGTCGACGTCGGTCACCGCGCTGCCGCGCGCCTCCTCGATGGCGATGCCGGCCATCACCGCGTAGCCCTGCAGGCCCGGGGCGGCGTGCGCGTCCTCGCGGGCCCGCAAGGCGCGGCTGCCGGGGCCCGGGACCTCGGTCTTGATGTCGGCGCGCTGGTCCGTCGGCTGGCTCGGGGTCATGCGTCGTTCGTCCGTCCTTCGTGCACGCGGCGGTTGGGGAGGCTGTTCTGGAAGACGAAGTAGCGCTGCAGCGGGTAGTTCCAGGCGTTGCTCACGATCGCCGAGGTCACCACGCGCGCCGCCAGGTACTGCACGCCGAGCACGCTGTGAAACAGGTACTCCCCCGCGGTGTTGAGCCCCAGGCTCGCCGCCGAGACCAGCGCGTAGCGCCAGGCCTGGCTCGAGGCCCGGACGGTCACGGCGTTGTACGTGAAGCGCCGGTTCATCGTGAAGTTCGTGATCGCGCCCGCGAGGGCGCCGATCGCGGTGGCGAGCACGGGGCCCACCCCGCAGAGCTCGACGGCGCCGACCATCACCGAGTAGTCGACGGTGGTCGCCACGATGGCCGTGGCGTGGTGGCGCATCCACTGCCAGAAGCGCGCGCCGCGCGCCGACGGGGGATGTGAGGTCGCCGCGACCAAGAGCAGCTACACCAGCCCGACCGGGAGGTCCGGCTTGGTGGGGACGCCCTCCTCGGCGTCGGCCTGCTTGGCGCGCGCGGCCTCGCGCTCGCGCAGCATGGCCGTGACCGCCATCAGTCGCTGGATCACCGAGATGTTGCCGACGACGGCGACGATGGTCATCCCCAGGATGATGGGGAGCTCGCGCAGCGCCAGCGACGGCGAGCCCCCGAACAGCGCCTGGGTGACGGGGGTGAAGGCGCAGCCGAAGATGAGGTAGGCGGCGCGCTCGCCCCGGCGCATGGCGCCGCGCGGGGCGGGGACGCCCATCGCCTCGGCCTTCGCGGTCGCGTAGCTCACCATGAACGACGCCGTGAGCGCGGCCAGCACGATGAACAGCACCTGGTCGTGCGTGCGGTAGTAGTAGACGAGGCCGCCGAACATGAAGAGCTCGCCGTAGCGGTCCGCCGCGGCGTCGATCACCTCGCCGGCGCCTGACGACAGGCCCGTCTTGCGGGCCAGAAGGCCGTCGATGATGTCGCAGAAGGTCGATACCACGGCCAGCGCGGTCGCCAGGCCGAACCAGCCGAAGCCGATGGCGACGCCCGCGCCGGCTGCCGGCAGCAGCGAGAACAGCGTCACCATGTTGGGGGTGATCCGCAGCGCCGCGACGAAGTCGATGGTCGGATCCAGGATCCAGTAGACCATCTCCATCGTCGGCTTGTTGACGAACAGGCTCCCACCGTCGGCGTCCGTCCGCGCGTGACGCACGCGCCCCGCGATCACCGAGCGCAGCGCGTAGGCGGTGACCAGCACCGCGAAGATTCCGATCATCCCGAGGGCGATGACGAGATCAGCCATGGGAGACCACCTTTCTGTTGTGGACATCGCGGACGTCGTCGCCCTCGAGCGCCGCCAGGCCCACGAGCGGCAGCTCTCGGCTCCCGTCGCGCGCCGACGCGTAGGCGGTGGCGATGAGCTGGACGCAGCGGAACGCCTCCTCGGCGTCGCGCCCCACGTACTCCCCCCGCGCGAGGGCCCCCTTGAAGTCGTCGAACAGCGAGTTGAACCAGCTGACGTGGCTCGAGTCCATCCAGTCCGAGCGTATCGCCTCGCGCTCGAATTTCCAGTTCACGTTTCCGCTGCCGCCGGCCGCGCGCTCCTGTACGGCCACCTCGATGTCGTCGTCCTCGACCCGCACCGCCCCCCGCTCGCCGTGGAGGGTGTAGAGCACCTTGCGCACCCCCGCGTTCCACGACAGGTGCGCCGACGCGATCCCCGTCGGGAACCGCAGGCTGCACGAGAAGTCGTCCTCGGTGTCGAACGGCCCCATCGTCGCCGCGCGCGCCGTGATCGCCGTCGGGTAGCCGCCCAGCCAGTCGAACGCCAGATAGAAGGTGTGGCTGCCGTGGTCCATGGCGATGCCGCCGCCCGACAAGCGCCGCTCGCGCCGCCAGTCGGGGCGGAAGCCGGCCACCCCCTTGGCGTGCGTGTTGCGGAAGGTCTGCAGCGTCACGAGATGGACCTTGCCGATGCGCCCGCTGTCCAGGATCGCGCGCACCGCCTTGATGACCGGCGCGTGGCGGTAGTTGTGACAGGGGTAAACGACGCGCTCGGCGCGGGCGGCGCCGCGCAGCATGGCGCGCGCCTCGTCGATCGACGCCGCGAGCGGCTTCTCGCACAGCACGTGCAGGCCGCGATCGAGGCCGGCGAGCGTCACCGCGGCGTGGTCGGCGGGCGGCGTGGCCACGTCGACGAAGTCGAGCCGCCCCCCCTCGCCGTCGAGGAGCGCCTGATAGTCGTCGTAGATCCGCGCCTCGGGCCAGTCGGCGCGGGCGGCAGCCCGCCGCTCTTCGGCGACGTCGGCGATGGCGACGATGTCGACGTCAGCGCGCTGCCGATACCCCGCGGCGTGCCCCTCCTGCATGATGAACCCGTAGCCGACGATGGCGCCCCGGAGCTTGTGCATGGGTGATCACTGAATAGATGCCGCTTTTACGGCTGGGGTCAAGTCGGGATCTCCGGGAAATCCGGGGTTTCCGCTTGGTGGCCGCCCCCTGGGATGCACCGGCCCGCCGTGAGACAGTGCACGGATCGTCGTCGCCACGCACAACTTGATGCACGGGTTGCGCGTCGAGGCGCTCCTCCCCCACTACACCGACCTCAGGGATCGCGAGGGGCTCGATCTGCTCTGCCTGCAGGAGGACCGCTACGTCCGCCAGGGCGAAGACGGCTACCTCGACGGGGAGCGGCCGAGCGCCCGGATCGCGGCGGCGCTCGGCGCGGGCTACGAGGTCGTCCGCGACGACGGCTGCCCGGGCCTCGCGTTCGTGATCGACGGCCGCAGCCTCGGCTGCGCGGCGCAGGGGGCCATCCCCCTCCCCCGGCTCACGGCGCTCTCCTGGTTCGAGCGCCGCTACATCGTCGGCGGCAAGACCAGGCAGAAACACGCGCTCTTCGCCCGCCTGTTCGCCCGGCGGGACGGCGCGGCTGGAGGCGTGACGGCGATCTGCTTCCACCTCGACACGGCGGGGGGCAACCGCCACCGGGAGGCGCAGGTCCGGGCGCTCGCCGAGGCGGCGGTCGCGCGCGACCTGCACCGGCGCCTCGTGGTCTGCGGCGACACCAACGCCTTCGCCTGGCGCCGGCGGGCCGCCGCGCTCCCGGCGCCAGGCGAAGGC
>Ga0318554_10001210_pt1 | contig 10415 bp, 11 predicted proteins | sample GRESIP082b2f22_FD_203687 | JGI IMG/M metagenome (GOLD analysis project Ga0318554, IMG submission 203687) | Tropical soil microbial communities from Luquillo Experimental Forest, Puerto Rico - GRE.SIPMG.082b2f22 | ecosystem: Environmental > Terrestrial > Soil > Tropical forest > Bulk soil... | reverse complement strand
TGTCCGCGCGCCTCGGGCGCGCTCACGACCCGCGTGAGGTGGCGGGGGAGCACTTCGCGCGGGGTTTCTCGCTGGCCAGCCATGGTGATTTCGAGGCCGCTCTCAGAGAGTTCAACGACGCCTACGCAGCCAGCCCGCACTTCAGCGTGCTCTACAACATCGGGCAGGCGCAGGTTGCGCTCGGCCGGCCCGTGAATGCCATCGAGACCCTCACGAGGTACCTCGACGAAGGCGGAGACGAGATTCCACCGGCTCGGCAGCGCCAGGTGGCGACCCAGATCGCCGCTCTCGAGGCCGCGCTCGGCCATCTCGCCATCCGGACCGACCAACCGGGCGTCCGGATTCTCGTCGACGGTCGCAACGTCGGGAGAACGCCGCTCCCCCGATCGATCGACGTCGCGGCCGGACAGCATGAAGTGAGCGCCTCTTACGACGGCTCGAAAGCCACCACCCGCGCGGTCACGATCGGTCAAGCGGAGCTGCGCATCCTCGAATTTCACCTCCCCCCGCCGACGGCGGAGAGCGCGGCGGCCGCCGCTCGACAAGCGGTGCTGGAAGCGTCGATCGCAGCCGAGAACGCCCGGAAGGCCGCCGCTGCCGCCGACGCGGCTCTTCGCGTCGTCGCCTTGACCCAGGCCGCGGCGCGAGCGGCGGCCTCCGGTCGGACGTCGTCCACGGCGGCGGCACGCGCGGCGACCGCCGCGGCGGAGTCGGTCGCGGTCGAGGAAACCGCGCGCGGACGCGCCGCGCCTGCGGGCGGCGGTCGCTGATCGCGGAGCCGTCGCGGAGCGCGGCAGGGGTTGAGCCGCATGGCGGCGCCGCGTGCGCGCCAGCTCAGCGGAGGTGCACGCGGCCGCCGGACCGGCTAAGGAAGCTAACTATTTGAATTCACACAAAACCTACATCAGCCATCCGCCTTGACAGGATGGGCCTCGGGCTCATAATCTGACGTGTACGTAAGGGTTAGAGTCCATGGAAATCGCTGCTGATGACCTCGCGCTGCTCAAGGTAGGTGAGCTGGCCAAGCGGACGGGCAAGACCGTCCGGGCGGTCCACCTCTACGAGGAGCTCGGCCTGCTCGCGCCGGCCGTCCGGTCGAAGGGGGGGTTCCGGCTCTACCACGGCAAGGCGGTCAAGCGGATCGAGTGGATCCAGAAGCTGCAGGACCTCGGCTTCTCGCTGACGGAGATCAAGGCGTTCCTCCGCGACTGGGAGCTGTCGGACACGGCGCCCAAGGCGATGGCGCGCGTGCGCGAGATCTTCTCCGACAAGCTGCGCGAGACGAAGGAGACGGTCGCGCGGCTCGAGCACCTCGTCGGCGATCTGACCGAGACGCTCGCCTACATGGACAGCTGCCGCTCCTGCGAGCCGACGCACGCGCAGTCGGAGTGCGGGACCTGCGGCATTCACGGGCACGACGGCCAGGCGCCGCTGCTCGTCGAGGGGATTTCCAAATGACGTTGAAGCTTCCGATCTACATGGACAACCAGGCGACGACGCCGACGGATCCCCGCGTCGTCGAGGCGATGCTGCCGTACTTCACCGAGGTCTACGGCAACGCGGCCAGCCGCTCGCACAGCTTCGGCTGGACGGCGGAGAAGGCGGTGGAGCACGCGCGCGACCAGGTCGCCGCGCTCATCGGCGCCTCGGGCAAGGAGATCGTCTGGACCTCCGGGGCCACGGAGTCGGACAACCTCGCCATCAAGGGCGCGGCGGAGTTCAACCGCGACCGCGGCAACCACATCATCACCGCGGCGATCGAGCACAAGGCGGTGCTCGACACCTGCAAGCGCCTCGAGAAGGACGGCTTCGAGGTGACGTACCTGCCGGTCGAGCAGGACGGGCGCGTGAGCCCGGCGGCGGTCAAGGCGGCGATGACCGACAAGACCATCGTCGTGTCGATCATGCTCGCCAACAACGAGATCGGGACCGTCAACCCGATCGAGGAGATCGGCGCCATCGTCAAGGAGCGGGGCGCGATTTTCCACACCGACGCCGTGCAAGGGGTCGGCAAGATCCCGTTCGACGTCAACAAGGCGCGCGCGGACCTGGTGTCGATCTCGGCGCACAAGATGTACGGGCCGAAGGGGATCGGCGCCCTCTACGTGCGGCGCAAGCCGCGCGTGCGCATCACCGCGCAGAGCGACGGCGGCGGGCACGAGCGCGGCATGCGGTCGGGGACGCTCAACGTGCCGGCCATCGTCGGGTTCGGGAAGGCGGCGGAGATCTGCCGGACGGACATGGCCAGCGAGGCGGCGCGGCTGACGAAGCTGCGCGACCGGCTCTTGGCCGGGATCCAGGCGCAGGTGAGCGACACCTTCGTCAACGGGTCGCTCGAGCACCGGCTGCCGGGCAACCTCAACATCAGCTTCGCCTACGTCGAGGGGGAGGCGATGCTGATGGGGCTCAAGGACGTCGCCGTGTCGTCGGGCTCGGCCTGCACGTCGGCGTCGCTCGAGCCCTCCTACGTGCTGCGCGCGCTCGGCGTCGCCGAGGAGATGGCGCACACGTCGATAAGGTTCGGCCTCGGGCGGTTCACGACCGAGGAGGAGGTCGACTACGTCGTCGGCCTCGTGGCGGGGAAGGTCAAGAAGCTGCGCGAGCTCTCGCCGCTCTACGAGATGGCCCAGGCGGGCATCGACCTCAAGAGCATCACCTGGGCCGCGCATTAAGAACGAGGCAACGAGGACATCACCATGGCGTACAGCGAAAAAGTCATCGAGCACTACGAGAACCCGCGCAACGTGGGGAGCTTCGACAAGGACGACCCGATGGTCGGCACCGGCCTGGTCGGCGCGCCGGCGTGCGGCGACGTGATGAAGCTGCAGCTCAAGATCAACGAGGCGGGGATCATCGAGGACGCGAAGTTCAAGACGTTCGGCTGCGGCTCGGCGATCGCGTCGTCGTCGCTGGCCACCGAGTGGGTCAAGGGGATGACCATCGATCAGGCGATGGCCATCAAGAACACGCAGATCGTCGAGGAGCTGAACCTCCCGCCGGTCAAGATCCACTGCTCGGTGCTGGCGGAGGACGCCATCAAGGGCGCCATCGCCGACTACAAGGCCAAGCGGATCAAGACCGTCGTCAAGGAGGCCGCCGAGTAACCATGGCCATCGCCGTCACCGACAGAGCCGTCGCCGAGATCAAGAAGGCGGCAGGCACGCGCGCCACGCTCCCCAAGGGGCTGCGGGTGGGTATCCGCGGCGGCGGCTGCACGGGATTTTCGTACCTCTTCGAGTGGTCGGACGCGGATCCGCGCCCTGAGGACAAGATCTTGTCCTTCGAGGACGGAACGGTGCGCGTCTTCGTCGACCCGAAGAGCTTTCTCTACCTCGACGGCTCCACGCTCGAGTACCAGACGACGATGATGGGGCGCGGGTTCAAGTTCACGAACCCCAACGTGAAGGGGACCTGCGGCTGCGGCGAGAGCGTGCAGTTCTAGCGGAGGTCCGATCGTGATCTGTTGGTCTTGCAAACGGGAGCCGGGGCCCGGACCGTTCTGCACAGCCTGCCGGGCGCTGCAGCCCCCGCAAGAGGGCGACGGCGTCGATCACTTCGCCGTGCTCGGGATCCCGGCGCGCTACGCGGTCGACCTCGAGGCAGCGGAGGCGGCGTTCAAGCAGCTGTCGCGGCAGGTCCACCCGGATCGATTCGCGACCGCAGACCCGCGGGCGCGACGGGCGTCGCTCGCCCGCACCGTGCAGCTCAACGAAGCCTGGCGGACGATCAAGGATCCGGTGGCGCGGGCGGCGTACCTGCTCGAGAGGGCGGGGGTCGAGGTCGCCTCCGAGGAAAATAGGAAAGCCGACTTTGACGGCGAACCGCGAGGGACGCGCAAGGTGAACGCGCCGCCGGCCTTCCTGCTCGAGATCCTGGAGCTCAACGACGAGCTCTCGGCCGCGAAGCAGGCCGGTGATTCGGTGAAGGTGGCGTTCATGGCCGAGGAGATGCGCGCGAAGGCCAACGAGTCGATGCGGACGATCGCGGCCGGGCTCGAGGCCGGGACACCGGAGCGGCTTCAGGAGGCCGGGCTGGCCTTCATCGCGCTCCGCTACCAACGCCGGTTCCTCGAATCGGCTGAACGGAAGGAGGCGAGGCACGGTGGCTGAGGCGCTGTTCCAGATCGCGGAGCCGGGGCAGTCGCGGGTCAAGCACGCTTGCCGCACGCGCGCCATCGGCATCGACCTCGGGACGACGAACTCGCTGGTGGCGATCGTCGACGGGGGCAAGCCCGTCTGCCTGCTCGACGAGCAGGGCGAGGCGATCCTCCCCTCGGTGGTGCACTACGCGGCTGACGGCGCGGTGGTCGCGGGCGCGCGCGCGCGCGACGAGCTGGCGCCTGATTTCCCGCGCGACACGATCGCCTCGGTCAAGCGCTTCATGGGGCGCGGGCCGCGCGACGCGGAGGCGACGCGCAAGCTGACGCCGTACGTCTTCGCGCCGGCGCAAGGCGACGGAGCCGGGGAAGGCGTGGTCCGCTTCGCCGTCGCGGGAGGCAAGGCGGTGACGCCCATGGAGGTGTCGGCGGAGATCCTGCGCGTGCTCCGGGCCCGCGCGGAGGAGGCGCTGGGCGGTCCGCTGCAGGGGGCGGTCATCACCGTCCCCGCGTACTTCGACGAGGGGCAGCGCCAGGCGACGCGCGACGCGGGCCGGCTCGCGGGCCTCGAGGTCCTGCGCTTGCTCAACGAGCCGACCGCCGCCGCGCTCGCCTACGGGCTCGACAAGCAGGCCGAGGGGACGTTCGCCGTGTTCGATCTGGGCGGCGGGACGTTCGACATCTCGATCCTGAAGCTCGAGGAGGGGGTGTTCGAGGTCAAATCGACGGGCGGCAACTCCGCGCTCGGCGGCGACGACTTCGATCGCGCGGTGGCCGACGCGCTCGTGGCCCGGCACGGCCTCGGCACGCTCGACGCGCACGGCGTCCGCCACCTGCTCGACGCCGCGCGCGCGCTCAAGGAGCGGCTGACGACGGCGGAAGAGGCGACCGCGGAGGTGACGATCGGGGGTCAGACACTCGCCCTCCGACTGACGCGCGCGGAGCTCGAGGCGCTCGTCACCCCGGTACTCGATCGCTGCGCGGCGCCCGTGCGGCAAGCGCTGAAGGACGCGGGGCTGGAACCGTCCGCGCTCTCGGGCGTGATTCTCGTGGGCGGCGCGACGCGCATGCCGCTCGTGCGGCGGTCCGTCGAGGGGCTGTTCGGCCGCGAGCCGCTCGCGGACATCGATCCCGATCAGGTCGTCGCGCTTGGCGCCGCGGCCCAGGCCGATGTGCTTGCCGGCGGCGTCGGCGCGACCGACGTCCTCCTGCTCGACGTTGTGCCGCTGTCGCTGGGGCTGGAGACGTACGGCGGCGTCGTCGAGAAGCTCATAAACAAGAACACCACCGTTCCTTGCGGCGCGACGCAGACCTTCACCACCTTCGCCGACAACCAGACCGGTTTCGAGCTCCAGGTCGTGCAGGGCGAGCGCGAGCTCGTCGCCGACTGCCGCAAGCTCGCCCAGTTCACGTTGAAGGGAATCCCGCCCATGCCCGGCGGCATGGCGCGGCTCGAAGTGACGTTCATGGTCGACGCCGACGGGCTCCTCCACGTCACGGCGCGGGAGGAGACGACGGGGAAGGAGGCGCGTATCGAGGTCAAGCCGAGCTACGGCCTCACCGACCAGGAGGTCGAGAGGATGCTGCTCGACTCGTTCGCGCACGCGGAGGAGGACGTGAAGCTCCGGTTGCTCACCGAGCAGCGCGTGGAGGCGGATCGAACTACCGCGGCCGCGTCGTCGGCGATGGCCGCCGACGCCGAGCTCTTGACCGAGGCGGATCGGACCGCGATCGACGGCGCGCTGGCTGCGTTGGCGACGGTCCGCGCCGGGTCGGATCACCAAGCGATTCGGAGCGCGATTGAAGAGGTCGAGCGCGCATCGAAGGAGTTCGTGACGCGGCGGATGCGCCGGGTCGTCGAGCTGGGGCTGCGCGGCCAGAACGTCGCCACGGTGGAGGCGAAGGTCGATGAGACCGCCCCCAAGACCGACGTGGCGACGCGGGTCCGCGATCACCGGGGGCACACGCACGGGTGACGTCATGCCGAAGGTGAGATTCGAGCCCGACGGAATCGAGATCGAGGTGCCGGTGGGGACCAGCATCCTCGAGGCCTCGCAGAAGGCGGGCGCGCAGGTCGGCTCGGCGTGCGGCGGCGTCTGCGCCTGCTCGACCTGCCACGTTTACGTCAAGCAGGGGCTCTCCGATCTGGCCGAGGCCTCCGATCGCGAAGAGGACATCATGGACAAGGCGTTCGACGTCCGCCCGAACTCGCGCCTCGGCTGCCAGTCGAAGATCCTCAACGACACCACGATTGTCGTCGAGACCAGCCGCGAGAGCCGCCAGGCGTTCCTCGACGAGCACCCGGAGATCCGCGAGGCGCTCAAGAAGGCGGCTGCCGGCTCTCGATAGCGGCGCGTCAGCCCGCGACGTCTGCTGGCGCGATCGCGCGGTAGCCGCCGGGCGGCAGCTCGCGCGGGAGCTGGAGGCGGCCGAAGCCCACCCGGCAGAGGGCGAGGACGTGGCTGTCGAGCGCGGCGAAGATCCGCCGCACCTCGTGATACGCGCCGCCGGTGATGGTGATGGTCGCGAGCACGGTCGCTTCGGCCGGGCGGGCGAGCGCGGGGTGAGCGTCGTCGGCGGGCAGCGTGTCCAGCCCCTCGATGTGGGGCCGGTGGCCGTCGTCGAGTTCGAGATCGCGCGGCGGCGATCGGAACGGCCGCGCGAGCGCCGCCTGGTAGGTGCGGGGGAGCGCGCGCTTCGGGTGGGTGAGGCGCTGCAGCCAGGGGCCGTCGGTGGTCCAGAGCAGCAGCCCCGAGGTGTCGAGATCGAGCCGCCCCACCGGCCGGAGCTCGGCGTGCAGGGGCGCGTCGCGCAGCAGCGCGTACGCGGTCGGGTGGCGCGGGTCGCGGAGCGCGGTCACGCACCCCACCGGCTTGTGCAACATGAGGTCGACGCGGTCGACGAGCTCGTCGGGGGCGTCGTCGATCATCACCGCGAGCGGGAGGGCGTCGTCGCCGACGTCGGTGCGTGGATCGAGCGCGGCGCCGTCGCGCGCGCGCACACGTCCGTCGGCGATCGCGTCGCGCGCGGCGGCGCGCGACCAGCCGAGGTTGCGGGCGACGAGGGCATCGATTCGCGGCACGGCTGCCGATGATGCCTTAACATCCCCGCCGTGCTCCACGTCGTGCTGGTCGAGCCCGAGATTCACTGGAACACGGGGAACGCCGGCCGCAGCTGCCTCGCCGCGGGCGCTCAGCTTCACCTCGTCGCGCCGCTCGGGTTCTCGCTCGAGGACAAGGAGGTGCGCCGGGCCGGGCTCGACTACTGGGCGCGCGTGAACCCGCGCCTCTGGCCCGACTGGCCGACCTTCGAGCGCGGCCTGCCGGCGCTGGGCACGCCGTTCTTCTTCACCGCGCGCGCGGCGCGCCGCTACCAGGAGATCGCCTATCCGCGTCCGTCGGTGCTGGTGTTCGGGCGCGAGAGCGTCGGCCTGCCCGAGGCGCTGCTCGCGCGTGAGGCGGCGCGGACCGTCGCCATCCCGATGCTCGATCCCGAGCTGCGCTCGCTCAACCTGTCGACGGCGGTCGCGCTCGGGCTCTACGAGGTGCGCCGGCAGTGGGGCTTCGGCACCTGAGCTGCAGCAGCGCCGCTGGACGCGCGGCGCATGCATCGCGGAATGGCCGTTAGGTGCCGACAGCCGTCGACGGCAGCTCGCAATTCGTCGTCGGAAAACAATCGGCCCGGCATTCCAGGTATGAAGCTGCCGACGGGCGCCAACAGCTGGAAATCGCCGCGGAAGCGGCCGATCCGGACATGCACGAAAAATGCGCTCTCGCGCCCAAGGAGACCTCCACGTCCGGCACCCGCTGATCGTCCTCGCGGCAGGTCTGTCCGCGCTCGCGGCGTGCGGCTCGTCGTCGCCAACGACGGACGGGACCATCGCGCTCGGCGACGCGAACAACTATTCGACGACGGCGAGCCTGGCGATCCCGTTCACGGAGACCGCTTCGGCGACGGACCTCGACATCTGCTGGTCGGGCATCGTCGACGATCTGCAGTGCCACCCGGTCGCCGCGCAGACGGACATCGACGACGTCGCCCTCATCCGGGTCTCGCGCCTCTCCGAGAGCGACGTCGCCCAGAAGCTCGCTGCCGGAACACTCTCGCAGTCCTCGGTCGACGGCTATCTCGACTTCTACACCGATCACAGCTCGACCTGCATGAAGCTCTCGCAGCTGTCGTTCAACGGCACGGCGATCGACGTCGCGTCGAAGTACATCGAGAGCACGTCGTACACGTACCTCCTGCTGTTCACCAAGGGGACCCGGCCCGGCGTCGGCGCGCGGACGATGATGTTCCTGCGGCCGACGAGCACGTCGACGAACACGACCGTCGCGGCGCCGACGGGCTGCGGTCTCCTCACCTTCTCCGCTGATCTGACCTCCCTCACCCCGGTGTCCGTCCCCGCGGCCGGGCCGTGGGTCGTCGACTGGCACGCGCTCACGCGCGATGGGCAGGGGAATCCGCCGCCCCTCCAGAGCATCGACGGCCTCACCATCGGGTTCTACGCCGGCATGACCGCGGCCGACATCCAGGCACGGATCTTCGACCTCGAAACGATCGCCACGAACCTCTGGGACATCCAGCTGGTCGGCGGCAAGACGGCCGATCTCGCCCAGGCCAAGGATCGGGCGACGGGTGCGGCGTTCACGGGGTTCTCGGGCGCGCCGGCGGGGACGTGGATGCTGGCCCTCACCTGCAGCCGCTGCTCGACCCCCGCGCCCGTGCTGCTCACGATCCTCACTCCCGCCGGAGGCGCCTCGTGAAGCGCCGCCTGCCGGTCATGGTGGCGCTCGCGGCGCTCGTCGCGGGCGGCTGCGGCAGCTCCCCCGATCCGAAGCGGCCGTCCGACGTCGTCGCCGTGGTGAGCCCGCAGATCTCCACCGTGGTCGACGTGAGCTGGTCGACGAGCGTCCCCACCACCGGGTACGTCGAGTTCGGGCCGACGAAGGACGATCTCGGCACGCGGACCCCGATCGATGCGGCGGCGACGGGGAACCACGCGGCGATCCTGCTCGGGCTGACGGCCGATACGCCCGTCTACTTCCGCGTCGTGACGTCGGAGGGGGGCGCGGACGTCGCGGCGAGCGACGTCCAGACCATCCGCACCGGCGTCCTCCCGGTCGGCCTCCCGGCGCTGACGCGGACCGGGGACGGGTTCACGGGGTTCGTCGTCGTTCCGGTGCTCGGCGCCACCTCCGCCGTCACCATCCTGAACGCGAACGGCGACATCGTCTGGTACCGCACCGACGAGAGCGGGCTCGACGCCTACCGTGTCCGGCTCTCGCTCGACGGCACGAGCGTGCTCTACAACGCGGCCCAGATCTCCGGCGAGCCCTCCGCCGACTCGGCGCTGGTGCGGGTGTCCCTCGACGGCTCGCAGGTGACCCGGATCCCGATCCCATTCTTGGCCCACGACTTCGTGGAGATGCCCGACGGCACGCTCGGGGCCATCGCCTTCGACGACATGACGGACGCCACCGGGGCGCGCGTGCGCGGCAACAAGATCGTGGAGGTGGCGCCGGACGGCACGCAGCGGACGGTGTGGACGTCGTGGGACTGCTTCGATCCGACCACCACGCCCGGCGACGATCCCGCGCAAGGGTGGACGTTCACCAACGCCCTCAACTACGACCCGGCCGCGGGCGCCTACTACGTCGGCATGCGCAACTTCAGCAGCATCGCCAAGGTCGATCGGGCCACCGGGACGTGCGCCTGGGTGCTCGGGACGTACGGCGCGACGATGAAGTTCGCCGCGGGCTCCGCCCGCTTCCTGCACGAACACCAGTTCGAGGTCGTCGGGGACCACATCCTGGTCATGGACAACGACGGCGCCGGCGGCGACGTGTCGCGCGTCCTCGAGTACCAGCTCGACTTCACGGCGATGCAGGCCACACAGGTCTGGAGCTACATGGCGAACCCGCCCGTCTACACCTTCGTCCTCGGCCAGCCGATCCGCCTCGCCGACGGCGGCACGTTCGTGAACTGGTCGACGGCGGGCCAGATGGAGCGGCTCGACGCTTCGGGGACGTCGATGTGGAAGTTGAATTCGGGCGCCGGCGTCGCCTTCGGGTTCCAGACGCTCGCCACCACCCTCTATGGAGGAGGAGGATCGCCATGACGACGACGACGACGACGCGGTTCTGGCTCTCGGCCGCGCTCACGCTGGCGGTGGTTCACGGCGCGGCCTGCCTGCCCAGCAACGGCGGCGGCACGGGGACCGGGGCGACCGGCGGCTCGTCGTCGACGGGGACCGCGGGCACGTCGGGCGGCACGGCCGGAAGCGGCGGGCCGACGGCGGGGACGAGCGGGGGCGGAG
>Ga0318554_10001201_pt1 | contig 10460 bp, 7 predicted proteins | sample GRESIP082b2f22_FD_203687 | JGI IMG/M metagenome (GOLD analysis project Ga0318554, IMG submission 203687) | Tropical soil microbial communities from Luquillo Experimental Forest, Puerto Rico - GRE.SIPMG.082b2f22 | ecosystem: Environmental > Terrestrial > Soil > Tropical forest > Bulk soil... | reverse complement strand
AGAGCGCGCTGCTTGAGCGTCACCAGCGCGCTCTCGTTCGTGTACAGCGTTGCGCCGTCGAACGTCGGCAGGTCCATGTCCGGGTCGTCGAGCATCTTGCGCATCGCCTCCTCCCCGGCCTGCGCGGCGGCGAGGTCGGCGGCGAGGTCGCTGCGGCGCGTCTCGAGCTGCGACTCCTGCGACAGCCAGCTCTGTGTCTGCGCGAGCGGCGCGGCCATGCCCTGCTGCTCGGTGTAGTTGCGGCGATCCTGCATCAGCTTGTCGATGCGGCCGTTGAGGTCGGCGAGTTCCTTGTCGAAGAAGCGCTGCGGTCGGTCGGACTGGAGCCTGTCCTGGTGGTACTCGAGATAGGCGTCCATGATCGCCTTGCAGCCCACCTGCGCCGCGGTCGGATCGAGGTCGGTGTAGCCCATGGCGATGACGTTGCTCTTCGCCACCACCTCCAGGTCGATGCGCGCGGGGTCGAACACCACGCTCAGGTGGTCGTGTTTGTTCACGTCGGCCACCATCTCCTTGGCGCGGCGCACGACCGGCTGGCTCTTCATGATCTGCATCTCGCTGCCGAGGTCCTGCTCCCAGTCGTTGAAGATCTGGCGCTCGGGGCGGAGCGCGCTCTGGCGCTCGCCGCGCTTGACCAGGATGCGGCCGGACGAGATGTACGTCGTGGGCGTGGTGAGCGCCACGGTGATCACGGTCGCCGTGGTGACGAGGAACAGCCCGAGAATGATCCACTTGCGGCGGAAGACGACCGCGAGGAACTCGCGGGCCGTGGCCTGCCGGGCGACGCGTGGGGCGGAAGGGGTGGTGTCGTTCACGAGGGTGGCCCGATCATTCCCGGACGACGCGCGTCACGTAGACGCGGTCGAGGTTGAACAGCTCCCAGCCGACGAGCGCGGTGGAGAATCCGGCGCCGATCGGAGCGATGAACTGCTGTGCGAACACGTCGATGCGGCCGATCGTGGAGCGCGGCACGAAGATGATGTCGAAGCGTCCCACCACCTGGTCGGCGAGATCATCACCATGCTGGATGCGGTCGAGGCGGATGCGCGACACGTTCACGGTGCGCGCGCCGTCGCGGTGGAAGAGCAGCACGCTGTTGCGCGCGGCGTCGTCTTTCAACCCGCCGGCCGCGGTGATCGCCTGCATCACGGTGACGAACGGACCGGCCGGATAGCTGCCCGGGCGCTCGACGCGGCCCATCACGTGCACGACGTTGCCCGCGACCTCCTGGACGCTCACCACCACGCGCGGCAGCTTCAGGTCCTGCGACAGGATGGCGATGATGTTCCGCTGCAGCTCCATGGGCGTGAGCCCGGCCGCGACCACGTCGCCGGCGGGGAACACCGTGATGCGGCCGTCGGGCCGCACCCACGCGTCACGCAGATCGGGCTGCCCGGTGTCGGCGCGGTGCCCGTAGTCGAGCAGGAGCTTGTCGCCGGGTACGATCCGGTACTCGGGAACACGGCTCCAGTCCATCCCCGTGGAGTCGCTCGGGGTCAGGGTCGTGTTCGCGCGGGCCACGGTCGCAAGACCGAGGCAGAGGACCACGAGCAGCAGGCACCGGCGCAGCATCTCTCGATCTCCAGCGGGTTGGGGCGCCCAGTGGGGCAGGCACTCCGATTCTTAGCGGCGTCGGTGAAGACGGCGCGCGGCGGTCGGACGCTTACGAGCCCCGGGTGGGAACCCGGCTCACACTTCGAGGACATGTCCCGTCAGCAACGGGTCATGCCGCGATGGAGTAGCAACGCGCGTCTCGGGAAGTCCTCCGCCTGCGAACGTCGGCCACCTGGGGTTGGGATGGGCGGCCTGGGGACTGCGAGTATCGCGCGCGTTCGGCCATGGAGTCAATCGAAACGGCCCCATCAAACACGCATTCGGGCCCCGGGAGCCGGCCGCGCAAGGCATTTCGCACTAGCACTCTGTTTGAGAACACTTCACCAGTGCGCCGGGCCCCGGAGGCAGCGCCGGGCTCAGGCCATTCCGGCGACGACCCCGGCACAGAAAAGGGGCAGCAGGATCTCGTGATGACCGGTCAGTGAGTAGCCCCGGGCGCCCTCGGCGCGGGTCGGGCGCTCGACCACGTTGACCCGCGGCCGGTAGTGCTGGATCTGGTCGAAGTTCACGGTCGTGAGCCCGTCGAGGCTGGCGCCGAGGTTGCGCGCCACGGTGAGCGCCTTGAGGAACACCTCCGGCATGAGCACGGCGGAGCCCACGTTCAGCACCACGGCGCCGCGGGCCCCGGCGAGCGTGGCCGCGAGCACGCGGAAGTCGCGCAGGCTCGTCTCCCCCAGCGAGCCGCCGTCGCAGCCCGGGTCGTAGTGGATGGTGTCGGTGCCGATCGCCACGTGCACGGTGGCCGGCACGCCGCGCCGCCAGGCGCGCGCGAGCAGGCTCGCGTCGCGGTGCGGCGCGGCCTCGTCCTCGAGCGCCCGCCCCCACGCCTCGCCGAGCCCGAGGCCGGCGCGCGCGGCGACGCGCACGACCTCGTTCATGAACGACCCGGTCTCGTCCACCATGCCGAACGTGCCCGATGTGAGATTTGCCTCCACGTCCTCGGACGTGCGGCCGAGGCGGGCGATCTCCACGTCGTGGATCGCGGCCGCGCCGTTCATGGCCACGTGCGTGAGGACCCCGCGCTCGACCAGCTCGATGAAGCACGGCGAGACGCCGACCTTGATCACGTGCCCGCCCAGCATGAGCACGACCGGGCGGTGCGCGCGGTGCGCGGCGAGCGTGCGGGCGATCACCTCCCGCAGCGTCTTCGCCGCGAGCTGGTCCGGGAGCGAGCGCAGCAGCGCGGCCGCGGCCGCCGGCTCGAGCGGGCGCGCGAACTCGCTCACCGATACCTTCGTCGGCCGGTCGGCGGCGGAGAGACGCTTGAGCTTCGTGAGATCGGCCTCTGGGTAACGTCCCATGCTCTTCCCCGGCGCCGCGGCCCCTGCCGGCCCGCGCGCTCTAAGTTCCGGTCTTCACTTCCTGCAGCACCACCTTCACGGACCCGATCATCACCTTGCTCTTCATCAGCACGGGCATGCGGCGGTCGTCGTCGGTGAGCCAGATCACGAGCCGGCCCTTGTTCTTGAAGATGCCCCCGGCCTTGATCAGCGGCTCCACCACCACGCACTTGAACTTGCCGGCGGGTGTCTTCACCGTCTCGCGTCCGAGGATCCGCACCTCCATGGGGGCGGTCTTGCGGCTGGCATGGTAATCGAACCCGATCTGGCCGCCGATCGGGAGCGCCCGGGTGCGGGTGAGATAGAACGCGGAGAGCGCGTCCTGGACCGGCCCGGGAACGGGGTAGCTCTGGCCGTTCTTGTAGCGCATACGAAGCGAATCGGGCTCGAAGACCATGGTGTCGTTCGCGGTGTATTTGCCCTCGTGGCGGTCCTCGAAATAGCGCCAGCTGAACAGCGAGTCCTGGTCCCAGAGCGACTCGATGCGGTTGCGGACCTTGTACATCTTGTCGAAGAAGCTGTTCGATTCGGCGCGCGCCACGAGCCGCCAGGCGCGGTGGCCGTTCCACTCCGCCACCTCCGGCACCTCGAGCCAGGCCGAGCCGGCGTGAATGAAGCCGTACTGGACGCTGAAGCGCAGCGACTCGCCGGCGTGGAACGGCGTCGCGACGGCCGGCAGCGTGTCGAGCCGCGAGTGCGAGAAGTCGGCGCTGTCGGGAAGCTCGTGCTCTTCCCCGCGGCCCGGGGCAGGCCACCCAGCCAGGATCGCGAGCAGCGCGGACGCGAGGAGCAAGCGGGGGGCCCGGCTCACCACTGGCCCGTGGCCTCGCCGCCCTCTAATATGGGAGGCATGAGCGGTGCGGTTGGTCACGCACGCGTATAACGCAAGTCCAGTGCCGTGAGGGACGCGGCCATCCAGGGGGCGACTATGTCGTCGAGCCAATCGCCTGTCAAACCTCGCCTTGCGGCGTCCGAGCGCCTCCAGAACGTGCCTCCGTACTCGCTCGCCGGACTGTTCCAGACCCGCGACGAAAAGCTTCGCCAGGGGGTCGACGTCATCGACCTCGGCGTGGGGAACCCGGACATCCGGCCGCCGCAGGTGGCCCTCGACACGCTGCAGGCGGCGCTGGTGGATCCCAAGGTGCAGAACCACCGTTACCCGTCGTTCAACGGGTTGCCCGAGTTCCGGGGAGCTGTATCGGCCTGGTATCGCCGCCGGTTCGGCGTCGAGGTGGACCCCGAGCGCGAGGCGCTGGCGCTGGTGGGCTCGAAGGAGGGCATCGCCAAGTTCTTCCTCGCCCACCTGAATCCCGGCGACACGGTGCTGTTGTGCACGCCGTGCTATCCCGCCTACCTCGGCGTGGCAGGCCTGGCGCAGGTGCGCCTGGTGGAGGTGCCGCTGCGTCCAGATCGCCAGTTCCATCCCGATCTGGCAGCGATCCCCATCGCCGATGCGGAAGCTGCGAAGGTGCTGTTCATCAACTACCCCAACAACCCCACCGGGGGCACCGAGACGGCGGAGCTCTACGACGAGATCCTGGCGTTCGCGCGCCGGCACGACCTGTTCGTCGTCAGCGACATCGCCTACTGCGACCTGCCGCTCGACCCCGGCTATCGCGCACGCTCGTTCCTGCAGCACGACCGCGACCGCGAGCGCACGCTCGAGTTCCACTCGTTCTCCAAGAGCTACTCGATGCAGGGCTGGCGGCTGGGCTTCGCCGCCGGCAACGCCGACATCGTCGCCAACCTGACGCGCATCAAGTCGAACATGGATTTCGGCGTGTTCATGGCCATCCAGCGTGCGGGCATCGCGGTGCTCTCCGGGCCGCAGGACTACTGCGCGGACGCGGCGAAGCTCTACCGCCGGCGCGGCGAAGCGCTGCTCTCCCAGCTCGTGCCGCTCGGTTATCCGATCGGGCTGCCGCGCGCCACGCTCTACCTGTGGCTGCCGGTGCCGCCGCGGTTCGCGACCTCGCTCGAGTTCACCACCGAGCTGCTGGAGAAGACCGGCATCGTGGTCGCCCCCGGATCGGGCTTCGGCAGGGCGGGCGAGGGGTTCGTGAGGATCGCGTTGTGCGTGGACGAGGCACGCTGCCGCGAGGCGGCCGAACGCATCGCGCGTGCCGGGCTCCACTGGTGACGTGTCCCGCCCTGCGGGGCGGGCGCGACTCTTTCTCCTCACCCGCGATCCGTCGCTGACATCGCGCGCGGCCGCGCGCCGCGCGAGGTGGGTGGCGCTCGTGGTGGCCGCCGCGTTCTGGTGCGCGCACGTGGCCATCGCCGTGTGGGCGCCGGGCCGCGCGCTGTTCTCGTACGACAGCGCCCAGTACGCGCTCGCCGGCCGGCACCTGGCCGAGCACGGGCGGCTGCTGACGCCCTACGCGTACGCCAGCACGCTGCGCGAGGGCGCGGGCCCGCCCTACCCGCTGCTCGCCGGGCACCCGCTCGTTCCCCTGCTGCTGGCGCCGCTCTTCCGGCTGTTCGGCGCGCACGCGTGGGTGTCGCTCGTGCCCATGGCGATCTGCTACCTCATCACGGTGGCCTGCGGCGTCGAGCTGGTGCTGCTCTCGGGCGGCTCGCCGCTGCTGGCCGCCATCGTCGGCGTGGCGCTCGCCACCGCCCCGCGCATGCTCGAGAACGCCACCGACGGGCTGTCCGAGATCCCGTTCGTCGCCGCGTGGACGGCCGCCATGCTGGTGCTGGCGCGCATGCGTCGCGAGCCGCATCCGCTGCGGCTCGGCGCCTGCCTCGGGCTCGCCCACCTCGCGCGCCCGGTCGTGGTGCCGACGCTGCCGGTGTGGCTCGCGGCCGTGGCGCTCGCGAGCGAACCCGGCCGCCGGGTCCGCAACACGGCGGTGGCGTTCGGAGGCTTCGGGCTCCTGGCGCTGACGCTGTTCCTGTACAAGTGGCGCACCACCGGGAGCCCGTTCACCGACGTGGGCGGCACGATGCTGCTGACGCAGCTCTCGCCCGAGTTCGCGCCGCACATCGTCGCGCGGCTGCTCCATCCGCCCAACGCGCTGGCCTGGATCCGCGCGCACCCGGGAGCGCTCGTCCACAAGCTAGCGACGTCGCTGCCGTTCATGGCCGGCCAGGCGTTCATGCTCGGCGGCTGGATCAACGGCCTGGCGTTCGCGCTGTGGATCGTGCGCCCGCGCCGCGACGGCGACGGGCCCATGCGGCTCGCCGCCGGCGGCTCGCTCGTGCTGCTCACGCTGCTCGCGGCGGTGACGCTGCCGCGTTCGCAGTACCTGTTCCCGATGCTGCCCGCGGCGGTGGCGTTCGGCGCTCTGACGCTCGAGCGGCTCGGGCGCGCGGCCCGGCTGCCGGCGGGCGTGCCGGTGGCGCTCGTGGCCGCGATCCTGTCGTGGAGCTCGCTGCGGCTGATCGCCACCGAGTGGGCCGGCCTCCGCGCCACGACCCGGCCGCCGGCGGCGTTCGACGAGCGCGACGTCGAGCAGCTGGGCGCGGCGCTGGCCGCGCGGCTGCCCGCGCACACGCTGGTCGCGAGCGACATGGCGCCGTGGGTGAGCTGGTACTCGCGGCGGCCCACGGTGACGCTGCCGGTCACCGCCGCGGACCTCGCCGAGCTGCACGCGCGTCACCGCGTCAACGCGCTGCTGCTCACGAACGAGTGGCTGGTGTCGATGCCGGGCAGCGAGACGTGGCGCGCCGCCTACGACGGGGTCGCGATGCCGCCCGGCTGGCACAGCGCGGAGTCGTACGCGTTCGGCCGGCTGCACGCCCGGCTGCTGCTGCCGGACTGATGTCTAGCCGGCGCTCTCCAGCGGCCAGTCGGCGGGGCCGATGCGCGCGCCGTCGGCGGGCCCGCGCACCGCGAGCGAGAAGCGCTCCGGGCGCATGAGCTGGCGGAGCGATTCGGCGACCTGGTCGCGCGTGATCGCCATCAGCTGCTCCAACTGGAGGTCGGTCGGGATCTGCATGCCGAGCTGCAGCTCCTGCCGAGCCACGTGGTACATGCGGCTCGACACGCTCTCCTGCCCCATCAGCACCGAGCCCTTGATCTGCATCTTCGCCGCCTCCACCTCGTCGGCGCCCGGGCCCTCGGCCAGCAGCCGGACGAGCTCGTCGCGGAGCAGCTGCAACGCCTCGCGGGTCTTGTCGGGCGAGACGCCGAGATCGATGCCGATCGCGCCGCCGTCGCGGAGGAAGTCGAGCGACGTGGAGACGAAGTAGGCGAGCCCGGCGTCCTCGCGGATGCGCTGGAAGAGCCGCGAGCTCATGCCGCCGCCCAGCAGCGTCTCGGCCACGCGCAGCGCATGGCGCTCGGGCGCGCCCGAGGGGAGCCCGCGCGCGCCCAGCGACAGGTACACCTGCTGCAGGTCGCACTCCTCGTGACGGACGCTCGGCTGGTGCGCCGCCGGCACGTGGTCGCGGGGCGGCGGCGAGCCCGCGGGCAGCGTGAACCCGCGCGCGACCTCGTCCACCAGGCGGTCGTGCTCCAGGCCACCCGCGGCCACCACCACGATGTCCTCGGCGCGGAAGCGGCGCGCGACCTCCTCGACCAGGCGGTCGCGCGTGAGCGCGCTCACGGTCTCGACCGTGCCGAGGATCGGGCGGCCCAGGGCGTGATCGCCCCAGAGCTGCTCCGAGAGCTGGTCCGAGACCTTGGCCTCGGGGTTGTCCTCGTAGGAGAGGATCTCCTCGCGGATCACGCCCTTCTCGCGCTCGATCTCGACGTCGTCGAAGCGCGACCGGCAGACGATGTCGGACACCACGTCCACGGCCTGCGGCAGGTGCTCGGAGAGCACGCGCGCCGTGTAGCACACCTGCTCGCGCGAGGTGAACGCGTCCAGGTGGCCGCCCAGGGACTCGAGGCTCGCGGCGATCGCGCGCGCGTCGCGCGTGCCCGTGCCCTTGAACATCATGTGCTCGATGAAGTGCGTGATCCCCAGGCGCTCGCGCGGCTCGTCGCGCGAGCCGGTGCGCAGCCACGCGCCCATCGACAGCGTCCGCCGGTCGGCGAGCGGCTGGCTGATCACGGTGAGGCCGTTCGGGAGCACGGTCTTCTGCACGTCGGCGCGCGTGGGACTCGCGGGCATTTCCAGCTCCTGGCCGGGGAGGATGTGATCGCGGGGCATGGGTTCCAGTCCTGGCGCTCGGAGCCGCGCGGGACCAAGCCGCGGGGCCGTTCAGCCGGGAAAAGCGTACAGGGGAGCGCCGGATGCGCCAACGGCGGGCTGCCCAGGGGGCGGCCCGCCGTCAGAGCGCTTCTTACCGGCTAGCGGCGCCGGGGGCCGCGGTCGCGGTCCCGGTCGCGATCGCGCCCGCGGTGGCCGCCACCGCCCGCGCCCACCCCCGCACCCACGTAGCCTTCCGGCTGCGGGATGAGGGCGCGGCGCGACAGGCGGATCTTGCCGTCCCGGTCCACGTCCACGACCTTCACCATGACCAGGTCTCCGACGTTCAACACGTCTTCCACCTTCTCGGTGCGGCCCCAGTCGATCTCGGACACGTGCAGCAGCCCGTCGCGACCCGGAACGATCTCCACGAACGCGCCGAAGTTGACGATGCTGCGCACCTTGCCCTGGTACACGCGGCCGACCTCGGGATCCTCCGTGATGTTGCGGATGATCTCCTCGGCGCGCTTCGAGCCCTCCATGTTCACGGCCGCGATGCGCACCTCGCCCGAGTCCTCGATGTCGATCTGGCAGCCGGTCTCCTCGGTGATCTTCTTGATCACCTTGCCGCCCGGCCCGATGACCTCGCGGATCTTGTCGGGGTGGATGTGCAGGATCGTGATGCGCGGCGCGAACGGCGACATCTCCGCGCGCGGCGCGGCGAGGCACTCCTTCATCTTGTTGAGGATGAACAGCCGGCCGACGCGCGCCTGCTCGAGGGCGTTCTTCATGATCTCGAACGAGATGCCGCCGATCTTGGTGTCCATCTGGAACGCGGTGATGCCCTCGGAGCTGCCGGTCACCTTGAAGTCCATGTCGCCGAGGTGGTCCTCGACGCCGAGGATGTCGGTGAGCACCGCGACGCGCTCGCCTTCCTTGATGAGCCCCATGGCAACACCTGCGATCGGCGCCTTCACCGGCACGCCCGCGTCCATCAGCGCCATCGAGGCGCCGCACACCGACGCCATCGACGACGAGCCGTTCGACTCGAGGATGTCGGAGACGATGCGGATCGTGTAGGGGAAGCTCGTGTCGGCCGGGATCACCGGCTCCACCGCGCGCTCGGCGAGCGCGCCGTGGCCGATCTCACGCCGGCCCGGGCCGCGGATGGGCCGCGTCTCGCCGACGGAGAACGGCGGGAAGTTGTAGTGCAGCATGTACGACTTCCACGACTGCCCTTCCAGCTCCTCGACGCGCTGCTCGTCGGCCTTGGTGCCGAGCGTGGTCACGACCAGCGCCTGCGTCTCGCCGCGCGTGAACAGGCACGAGCCGTGCGTGCGCGGCAGGATGCCGACCTCGATCGAGATCGGGCGGATCTGGTCGGGACGGCGGCCGTCGGCGCGGATGCCGTCGCGCAGGATCATCTCGCGCAGCTCGTCGCGCTCGACGTCGTGCAGGATGCGGCCGATGTACGCCGCCTTGTCGCCGTACTTCTCCGCGAGCTCCGCGTCGGCCGCCTTGACGGTGAGGTCGATCTCCTCCTGGCGCGCCTCCTTGCCGGGGATGCGGATGGCGTCGCGCAGTCTCGACGTGAAGCGGTTGCGAAGCTCCTGCTCCAGATCGCTCACGTCCACCTTCTCGACCGGCGAACGCTTTGGCTTGCCGGCCACGCGCACGAGCTCGTTCTGCGCGCTGACGATCTTGCGGATCTGCTGCATCGCGAAGTCGAGCGCGCCGATCATGTCGGCCTCGCCCACCTCACGGCTGCCGCCCTCGACCATGATGATGTCGTTCGCCGTGCCAGCCACGACCACGTCCATGTCGGACTCGTCGAGCTGCGCGAACGTCGGCATGGCGACGAACTGGCCGTCGACGCGGCCCACGCGCACGCCGGCGACGGGCTCGGGGAACGGGATGTCGGAGAGCACGAGCGACGCCGAGCCGCCGATCAAAGCCAGCACGTCGGCGTCGTGTTCCTGGTCCGACGACACCACGGTCGCCATGATCTGCGTCTCGAACGTCCACTGCTTGTGCATGAGCGGGCGGATGGGACGGTCCATCTGCCGGCTCGACAGCGTCTCCTTCTCGGTCGGGCGCCCCTCGCGCTTGAAGAAGCCGCCGGGGATCTTGCCCGCCGCGTACGTGCGCTCGCGGTAGTCGCACGTGAGGGGCACGAAGTCGAGCCCCGGCTTCGCCGATTTCGCGGCGCTCGACGCCACCAGCACCACCGTGCCGCCGAGCTGCACCACCGCGGAGCCGCCTGCCAGCTTGGCCCACTTGCCGGTGGTGATGGTGAGTTCCTTGCCTCCCAGGTCGATCGTTGCTTTGTGTTCGGACATTCCTTCTTCCTGTCTTCTCGCATGCAGCCGGGACCTTCCCGGCCGCTGTCCACCCGTTCGAGCCTGCGGCGCGCGAAGGGTCGGAC
>Ga0318554_10001198_pt1 | contig 10471 bp, 9 predicted proteins | sample GRESIP082b2f22_FD_203687 | JGI IMG/M metagenome (GOLD analysis project Ga0318554, IMG submission 203687) | Tropical soil microbial communities from Luquillo Experimental Forest, Puerto Rico - GRE.SIPMG.082b2f22 | ecosystem: Environmental > Terrestrial > Soil > Tropical forest > Bulk soil... | reverse complement strand
ACCGCGTGGCAGCGCTCGAGATTGGCATGAATCATCCGGGCGAGACTGCCGAGCTCGCCGTCGTCGCGCAGCCGACGATAGCGCTCATCAACAATGCGCAGCGCGAGCATCAGGAGTTCATGCGCAGCGTCGCCGAGGTCGCGGCGGAGCACGCCGCCGTCTTGAACGCGCTGCCGCACGACGGCGTCGCGGCGATCAACGCCGATGACGATTACGCATCGTTCTGGCGCGAGGTGATCGGACGTCGCAACGCCGAAGGCGCGAACCTCGCGACGCGCGACTTCGGACTGACCGCTCCGGCGGCCGTCGCGGCGCGCTACCGTGCCGAGGCCTGGGGCAGCGTGATCGACGTCGAATCGCCCGCCGGAGCGACCACCGTGGAGCTGCGCGCGCCGGGTCGCCACAACGTGACGAACGCGCTCGCCGCGATCGCGGCGGCGACCGCGGCAGGCGCGAATGCGGATGCGGTACGCCAAGGACTCGCCGCGTTCCGGCCGGTTGCGGGCCGGTTGGAGACGAAGGCAGGCCTTGCCGGCGTATCGATCATCGACGACAGCTACAACGCGAACCCCGATTCGGCTCGCGCCGCGATAGCGGTGCTCGCCAAGGCGCGGGGCGGGCGCTGGCTCGTATTGGGCGACATGGGCGAAGTGGGCGAAGCCGGACCGGCCTTCCACCGCGAGATCGGGGAGTATGCACGCGCGGCCGGCATCGACCGGCTGCTCACGACCGGGCCGCTCGCCGCGAACACGGTCGCGGCCTTCGGGCCCGGCGGCGAGCATTTCGAAAACGCCGACGCGCTCGTCGCCGTGCTCAGGCGCGAGTTGCAAAGCGCGTCTCCGACGCCGACCACGATCCTGATCAAGGGATCGCGCTTCATGCGCATGGAACGGGTCGTCGCTGCCCTTTCCGCCGGCGCAACGGTGAAGGAGATGCACTGATGCTGCTCGCGTTCGCCAACTGGCTCGCGGCCGACGTGCGCACCTTCAACGTCTTCGGGTACATCACGCTGCGCACGGTGCTCGCGACGATGACCGCGCTGGTGATCTCGTTCGTCGTGGGCCCCAGGATGATCCGCAAGCTCACGCAGTACAAGATCGGCCAGGCGGTGCGCGATGATGGCCCACAGACGCATCTCGTCAAGGCGGGGACGCCGACCATGGGCGGCGCACTCATCCTGGTATCGATCGCGATCACAACTCTGCTCTGGGCGGATCTGCGCAACCGCTTTGTCTGGGTCGTGCTGATCGTGTCGATCGGCTTCGGCGCGATCGGCTGGGTCGACGATTACCGCAAGGTCGTGCACCAGAACCCGAAGGGGCTTCCGGCTCGAGCGAAGTTCATCTTGCAATCGGTCATTGGCCTCGCCGCTGCGATCTACCTCGCGTTCTCGGTGTCGGCGCCGTCGAGCACGCAGGTCATTCAACTGTTTTTCTCGTGGATCGCGAGCGGTTTCAGCATGGACCTGCCGCCGAAGGCCGATCTGATCGTCCCGTTCTTCAAGACCGTGAGCTACCCGCTGGGCGTCTGGGGCTTCATCGTGCTGTCCTACTGCGTGATCGTCGGCGCGAGCAACGCGGTGAATCTGACCGACGGTCTCGACGGGCTCGCCATCATGCCCACCGCGATGATCGCCGGTGCGCTCGCGGTGTTCGCGTACGCGACGGGACGCCCGGACTACTCGTCCTATCTCCTGCTGCCGCACATCCCGGGCGCGAGCGAGTTGATGGTCTTCTGCGGTTCGGTGGTGGGCGCGGGACTGGGCTTTCTCTGGTTCAACGCCTACCCGGCGGAAGTATTCATGGGCGACGTCGGCGCGCTCGCGCTCGGTGCATCGCTCGGCGTGATCGCTATCGTGGTGCGCCAGGAAATCGTGCTCTTCATCATGGGCGGCGTGTTCGTCGTGGAGACGCTGTCGGTTGTGATCCAGGTCGCCTCCTTCAAGCTCACCGGCCGGCGGGTGTTCCGCATGGCGCCGATCCATCATCACTACGAGCTCAAAGGCTGGAAGGAAAACCAGGTCGTGGTTCGTTTCTGGATCATCACGATGCTGCTTGTCTTGTTCGGTCTTTCTACGCTGAAGCTGCGCTAGCTCATGAAGATCAGAAATCGCCGCGTCGTCGTCCTCGGACTGGGAGCCACCGGCCTCTCCGCCGCGCGCTGGGCTGCGCGCCACGGCGCCCGGGTCTCGGTTGCCGATACGCGCAGCGATCCGCCGCGCGCCGCACAGCTGCGAGCGGAGCTGCCGCAGATCCCGATCGCGAGCGGACCGATCGTGGAGGCCACGCTGGCTGGCGCCGAGCTGATCGTGATCAGCCCCGGACTCGCCAAGGATCAGGCTCCGATTCGCGACGCGGTCGCGCGCGGCGTCGAGCTCGTCGGCGACATCGAACTTTTCGCACGAGCCCTGCCGCGCGGGCAGAAGCTTCTCGCCATCACCGGCTCGAACGGCAAGACGACCGTGACCGCGCTCACGGGCAAGTTGCTGCACGCCGCGGACCTGACCACGACCGCCCTTGGCAACATCGGCGAGCCGGTTCTCGACGCGCTGGTCGCCTACGAGCGAGGCATGGCTTGGCCCGACGTATTCGTCCTCGAGCTGTCGAGTTTTCAGCTCGAGACGACGTCGAGCCTCGAGCCGACAGCGGCCGCCGTGCTCAACGTAACGGAGAATCATCTCGATCGCTACGCCGGGATCGACGAATATGCGGCGGCGAAGGCGCGCATCTTCGCCGGCGGCGGCGAGCAGATTCTCAATCGCGATGACCCACGCTCGCTCGCGATGCGCCTGCCGGGCCGTGTGGTGCAGAGCTTCGGCGGCGGCATCCCGGAAGGCGAAAACGACTGGGGACTGGTGCAAAGCAAGGGCGCGCTGCGGCTCGCGCGCGGCGGGGCACTGCTTCTCGCGGCGAACGAGCTTGCGCTCGTTGGCCGTCACAATCTTCTCAACGCGCTCGCTGCGCTCGCGCTTGCCTCAACCGTGGCGAAGCTCGACGCGAGGGTTCTCTCCGCGCTTGCCGCATTTCCGGGCCTGCCGCATCGCATGGAGCGCGTGGCGGAAATCGCCGGCGTTCTCTTCGTCAACGATTCCAAGGCGACGACCGTCGCCGCAACACTGGCTGCGCTCGAAGGCATCGCGCGCCCGGCCGTGCTGATCGCGGGCGGCGAGGGCAAGGGACAGGATTTCACGGCGCTCAAAGCCGGAGTGGATGCGCGTTGCCGCGCGGTCGTGCTGATCGGGCGCGATGCGCCCGCGATCGCGGCGGCGATATCGGGCGTGAAGCCGGCCATCGAATTCGCGCCGGCGCTCGAGGTCGCGGTCGCCCGCGCCGTGGCGCGTGCACAGCCGGGCGATGCCGTGCTGCTGTCGCCTGCGTGCGCGAGTCTCGACATGTTTCGCGACTATGTCGAGCGCGGAGAGCGCTTCAAGGCAGCCGTCGCCGCGCACGCGCAGGAGGCCGCGCATGCCTAGAGACATCGCCGCCCGCGCTGCCTTGCCGCGCTTCTCGCTGTGGCGGGCGGAAGCGCGCGAACCGCGTGCGATGCTCAACTACGACGTCACGCTCGCATGGGCAGCGCTGATGCTGCTCGCGATCGGATTGGTGATGGTCTACTCGGCGTCGATCGCGATCGCAGAGGCCTCGGCTTTCACCGGCTACCACCCCTGGTACTTTCTGGCGCGCCAGGCGCTTTTCGTCGCCGCCGGGCTCGTTGCGGCGCTGATCGCTTTTCAAGTTCCGCTGAAGGGGTGGCGCGTGCTCGCGCCGTATCTCTTCATCGCCGGCGCGGCGCTGCTGGTGGCCGTGCTCGTTCCGGGCGTGGGGCGCGCGATCAACGGCAGCAGACGCTGGCTGTCGCTCGGCGTCGCCAACCTGCAGCCTTCCGAGCTCATGAAGCTCTTCGTCGTGCTCTACGCGGCGAGCTACGCAGTGCGCAAGGCCGCGTTCCTGCATGCCGAGCAGCCGCTCAAGCAGACGCTGCTGCGTGGATTTCTGCCGCTGCTCGCCGTGATGGTCGCCGTCGGCGCGTTGTTGCTGCACGAGCCCGATTTCGGCGCCTGCGTCGTCATCATCGCCATCGCCTTCGGAATTCTTTTCCTCGGCGGACTCGACTGGCGGCTGCTCGCTGGCCTCTCCGTGTTGTTACCGGTCGCCCTTTGGATGCTCATTCGCGCGGCACCGTACCGCGTGCAGCGCTTCACTGCCTTCCTCGATCCCTGGGCCGACGCGTACGGCAAGGGCTATCAGCTTTCGCATTCGCTCATCGCCTTCGGCCGCGGGGAATGGTTCGGCGTGGGCCTCGGCTCGAGCGTGGAGAAGCTTCTCTATCTCCCCGAGGCGCACACCGACTTCCTGCTCGCGGTGATCGGCGAAGAGCTGGGCTTCGCCGGCGTTGCCGTGGTGATCGCGTTGTTCGCCTGGATACTCGTGCGCGCCTATGCCATCGGCCGCCAGGCGATGCGCCTCGAGCGACCGTTCGCGGCGCTCGTCGCGCACGGCATCGGCACCTGGCTCGGAGTGCAGGCGGTGATCAACGTGGGCGTGAACCTGGGCGTGCTGCCGACCAAGGGCCTGACGCTGCCCCTGCTCTCCTTCGGCGGGAGCGGCATCGTGGCAAATTGCATCGCGATCGCAGTCCTGCTGCGTGTCGATTACGAGAACAGAAGGCTGCTGCGGGGGTTCACCGCGTGACCGGCACCGTCATGATCACCACGGGTGGCACCGGCGGTCACGTCTTTCCGGGACTGGCGGTGGGCGCGCGGCTCATCGCCAAGGGATGGCGCGTGTTCTGGCTGGGGACGCGCGAGGGCATGGAAGCGAAGCTTGTTCCCCAGCACGGCATGGATTTCGAGTCGATCCACTTCGCTGGCATACGCGGCAAGGGACTGCGCACTCTGCTGCTGGGACCGTTGGCGCTCCTCGCGGCTTTCGCGCAAAGCCTTTCCATCATTCGCCGGCGGGCGCCGGATGTCGTGCTGGGACTCGGCGGCTTCGCATCCTTTCCTGGTGCGCTGATGGGCGTTGCCTGCGGCAAGCCGCTCCTGATTCATGATGCGAATGCGGTCGCGGGTCTTGCCAATCGCGTGCTCGCGTACGGTGCGAATCGGATTCTGCTCGGCTTTCCCGATGCACTGCGTGGCAAGCACGGCGGCAAGATCGAGTGGGTCGGCAATCCGGTCCGCGACGAGATCGCGACGCTGCCTCCACCGGAGGAGCGCTTTGCGTCGCGCAGCGGGCCGTTGCGCCTGCTCGTGCTGGGCGGCAGCCTCGGCGCCGCGGCGCTCAACGAATCCGTGCCCGCGGCTCTCGCTCTGCTTCGGGGAGATGAGCGTCCGATCGTGACGCATCAGGCCGGCGAGAAGCACATCGACGCGCTGCGCGTCGCATACGCTGCCGCGGGCGTGGACGCGGAATGCGTTCCCTTCATGAACGACATGGCCCAGCGTTACGCGAGCGCGGACCTCGTGATCAGTCGCAGCGGCGGGCTTACGGTGGCGGAGCTTGCCGCGGCCGGAGTGGCGGCGCTACTGGTTCCGTTGCCGGGCGCGATTGCCGACGAGCAAACGCACAACGCGAACTTCCTGGTCGAGGCCGGAGCCGCGGTGCTGGTCCCGCAGCACGAGCTTTCGCCGCAACGCCTGGCCGAGTTCCTGCGCAGCACCTCGCGCGAGCGTCTGCTCACGATGGCGCGCGCGGCGCGGCGTGTGGCGCGCGCGGACGCTACCGAGCGCGTCGCAGAGGCATGCATCAGCGAGGCGCGCAAGCCATGAAGCACAAGGTGCGGCGCGTGCACTTTGTAGGCATCGGCGGCGCCGGGATGAGCGGCATCGCGGAGGTGCTGCTCACCCAGGGTTATCAAGTGACCGGATCGGATCTCGCCGCGAGCGCTGTCACGCGGCGCTTGACGAATCTGGGAGCGCGGGTCGCGCTCGGTCATGCAGCCGAGAATATCGCCGGCGCCGATGTCGTCGTGGTATCGGCGGCCGTACCGGCGGACAACGCGGAGGTTGTCGCCGCGCGCGAGAATGGCACTCCGGTCGTGCCGCGCGCGCTGATGCTCGCCGAGTTGATGCGTCTGAAGCAGGGCATCGCGGTGGCAGGCACGCACGGCAAGACGACGACGACCAGCCTTATCGCGAGCGTGCTCGCCGAAGGCGGGCTCGATCCGACCTTCGTAATCGGCGGCAGACTGCTTGCCGCGGATGCCAATGCGCGGCTGGGCAAGGGAGAGTTCCTGGTTGCCGAAGCCGACGAATCCGACGCGTCCTTCCTCCTGCTGCAGCCCGTCCTGGCGGTCATCACCAGCATCGATGCCGATCACATGGAGACGTATGGCCACGACTTCGCGCGCCTAAGGCAGGCCTTCATCGACTTCGTACAGCGGCTGCCGTTCTATGGCGTCGCCGCGCTGTGCATCGACGACGCGAACATTCGCGCGATCCTGCCCGCGCTTGCCAAGTCGATCGTGACCTATGGTCTGGCAGAGGATGCTCAGCTTCGCGCGCACTCGGTCACGCACGCCGGCGGACGAATGCGCTTCGTGGCGCAGCGCACGGGCTGCCCCGAGCTTGCCGTCGAGCTGAATCTCGCGGGACTGCACAACGTGCGCAACGCGCTGGCAGCGATCGCCGTCGGGCGCGAAGCCGGCGTCGGCGATGCGGCCATCGCGAAAGCCCTCGCCGAGTTCACGGGTGTTGGAAGACGATTCCAGCGCTACGGCGAAGTCGAATTGCCGGACGGTGGGCGATACACGCTGATCGACGACTACGGCCACCATCCCGCCGAAATGGCGGCAACGCTCGACGCCGCGCGCGCGGCGTTTCCCGGCCGCCGCATCGTCCTCGCCTTTCAGCCGCACCGCTACACGCGCACGCGCGATCTGTTCGAAGACTTCGTGCAGGTGCTCGCCAGCGTCGACGCGCTCGTCCTCACCGAAGTGTATCCCGCCGGCGAAGCGCCGATCGTCGCGGCCGACAGCCGTGCGCTCGCTCGTGCGCTGCGCGTCACCGGAAGGATCGAGCCGATCTTTGTCGAGGAAGTGAGCGCGGTCGCAAGCGCGATCCGCGCCGCGGCGAGAGATGGCGATGTCGTGCTCACCATGGGCGCCGGCTCAATCGGCGGCGTGGCAGCGCAGTTGACGAGCCCGGGCTCACGATGAACATGGTCGAGCCCAAACATTTCAGCGGATTGCGCGGCACGCTCGCACTCGACGCGCCGCTAGCGAAACACACGAGCTGGCGCGCGGGGGGCGGCGCCGACATCGTGTACACGCCGGCCGATCGCGACGATCTCGCCGCATTCCTGCGCCAGCTCCCGATCTTCGAGCAGGTGACCGCGATCGGGCTCGGGAGCAACACGCTCGTGCGCGACGGCGGCGTGCGCGGTGCAGTGGTCCTCATGCACAACCCTATGCGGAAGCGGGCGTGGCCTGCCCGAAGCTCGCGCGTTTCGCGGCGCTGCACGGCTGTGGCGAAGCGGAATTTCTCGCCGGCGTTCCAGGAACGATAGGCGGTGCGCTGGCGATGAACGCCGGCTGCTACGGCAGCGAGACTTGGAGCTATGTCGCACGCGTCGAAGTGCTCGCCCGAGATGGAAACTTCGCGGTCAGAACGCCGAAGGACTATGCGATCGGCTATCGCAGCGTGCGACGCTCCGATGGACGTGCCATGGCCGATCTGTTTACTGCGGCCTGGTTCCGCTTTCCGACCGGGGAGCAACGCGGGGCACGGGAAAAGATCAGGGAATTACTCGCTCGACGGCTGGCCACGCAGCCGCTCGATCTTCCGAATGCAGGAAGCGTCTTCCGCAATCCGCCCGGCGATCACGCCGCGCGATTGATCGAGAGCCTTGGGCTCAAAGGCTACGCGATTGGCGGCGCGCGCGTGTCGGAGAAGCACGCCAACTTTATCGTCAATCCGGAGCGGCGCGCTACGGCAGCGGACATCGAAACCTTGCTCCTGCACGTGCAGCGCGTCGTTGCCGAGAAGACCGGTGTCAAGCTCGAGCCGGAAGTGAAGATCATCGGCGAGCTGGTGACCAAGACATGAGCGAGTTCGGAAAGGTCGCGGTGATGATGGGCGGCCCCTCTGCCGAGCGCGAGATCTCGTTTCTCTCGGGCAACGCCGTGCTCAAGGCGCTGCGTGACAGCGGTGTGGACGCGCATGCCTTCGATCCCGCGGAGCGCGCGGTCGCCGAATTGAAGCGCGATGGCTTCGTACGCGTGTTCATCGCGCTGCACGGACGCTTCGGCGAGGATGGAACGGTGCAGGGTGCGCTCGAGGTGCTCGGCATTCCGTACACCGGCAGCGGTGTGATGGCTTCCGCGCTGGCGATGGACAAGTGGCGCACCAAGCTCGTTTGGATCGCATGCGACATCCCCACGCCTCGGTATCGCGTCGTCGACACTAGGACCGACTGGTGGGCCGTGGTGGCCGAGCTCGGGCTGCCGCTCATCGTAAAACCGTCGCGCGAAGGCTCCACCATCGGCATCACCAAGGTTACGACCGTCGATCACGACGAACTTCGGCTCGCGTACATCGAGGCAGTGAAGCACGACTCGCTGGTCATCGTCGAGGAATTCATCGCCGGGATCGAATTGACCGCGTCGATCCTCGAGGACCGTGCGCTGCCGTTGATCCGCATCGAAGCGCCGCAGGGCAACTACGATTATCACCACAAGTATTTCTCCGACGAGACGCGCTACTACTGCCCGAGCGGAATACCCGAAACGGCGGAGCGCGCGATCCAGGCGCAATCGCTCGAAGCTTTCAATCTGATCGGCTGCAGCGGCTGGGGGCGGCTCGATTTGATCCTCAAGCCCGACGGCGCTTGGCAATTCCTCGAGGTGAACACTTCGCCCGGCATGACCGGTCACAGCCTAGTGCCGATGGCGGCGAAACAGGCAGGCATCTCCTTTCCGGAACTGTGCGTGCAGATCTTGCGGGGCGCCCATGTGGGATGATCCGCGCCGCCTCAACGCCGCCGCGCTGCTCCTTCTGCTGACGGCGCTAGCGCTGCTCGCGTGGGGTGGGATCTCGTGGGCCACTCGTCAGCCTGTCTTTGCAATCGGGCACGTGGCTGTCGACGGGGCGCTGGTGCGCGTCAACCCCGCGCATATCGGTGCCGTGATTCGCGAAGAGCTGCGCGGGACATTTTTCACGATGCGCCTCGCCGACGCGCGCGCATCGCTTGCACGCGTGCCGTGGGTGAAGAGCGTGGCGCTGCGCCGGCTCTGGCCCGACCGACTGGAAGTCACGATCACCGAGCACGAGCCGCTCGCGCGCTGGAACGAGGGCGCGCTGGTCGACGTTGACGGCGAGGCGTTCAATGCCGAGTTCGACGGCGAGCTGCCGCAACTCATCGGTCCCGACGGCAGCGCCGCGACGGTCGCTGCGCGCTTCCGCGATTTCGGCGCGGCGCTTGCGCCGCGCGGACTCGCGATCTCAGAGCTTGTGCTTTCGGCTCGCGGATCGTGGCGCTTGAAAACGGCCGGGAACGCGGCGCTCACCGTGGACCTGGGTCGCAGCGTCCCGGAGGAGCGGTTGTCGCGTTTCGTTGCCTATTACGCGCGGACGCTGGGCGCGCTCGCGCGCGCCGGCAGGCGCGTCGAGTACATCGACCTTCGGTATCGCAACGGCTTCGCCGTGCGGGTTCCCGGGTTTGTCGAGAAGACCACGAAGAAAGCGAGCTGAAGCGCATGGTGAAGGACAGCAAGAACCTCCTCGTCGGCCTCGACATCGGCACCTCGAAGATCGTCGCCATCGTGGCCGAGCTCACGCCGGAGAAACGGCTCAACATCGTCGGGCTCGGCGTGCAGCCTTCGCGTGGTCTCAAGAAGGGTGTGGTGGTCAACATCGAGGCGACGATGGCATCGATTCAGCGCGTGCTCGAGGAAGCCGAGCTGATGGCCGATTGCCGGATCGCCGAGGTTTACGTCGGCATCGCGGGAAGCCACATCCGCAGCCTCAACTCGAGCGGCATGGTGGCGATCAAGGAGAAAGAGGTCACGCAGGCCGACATCGATCGCGTGGTCGAGACGGCGAAGGCGATCGCCATTCCCAACGATCAGCAGATCCTGCACATCCTGCCGCAGGAATTCATCATCGACGGGCAGGAGGACGTGCGCGAGCCGCTGGGGATGAGCGGAGTTCGGCTTGAGGTCAAGGTCCACATCGTCACCGGGGCAGTGTCCGCGGTCGAGAACATCACGAAGTGCGTCCGCCGCTGCGGGCTCGAAGTGAAGGACGTGATGCTGCAGCCGCTGGCCTCCGCCACGGCTGTGCTCAACGACGACGAGAAAGAGCTCGGAGTGTGCTTGATGGATATCGGCGGGGGAACCAGCGATCTCGCAGTGTTCACCGGAGGCGCGATCCGGCACACCGCGGTGATCCCGATCGCCGGCGATCAGGTGACCAACGACGTCGCGATGACGCTGCGGACGCCGACCAAGGACGCGGAAGAGCTGAAGGTGC
>Ga0318554_10001192_pt1 | contig 10499 bp, 8 predicted proteins | sample GRESIP082b2f22_FD_203687 | JGI IMG/M metagenome (GOLD analysis project Ga0318554, IMG submission 203687) | Tropical soil microbial communities from Luquillo Experimental Forest, Puerto Rico - GRE.SIPMG.082b2f22 | ecosystem: Environmental > Terrestrial > Soil > Tropical forest > Bulk soil... | reverse complement strand
TCGCAAACACGGCGGGCGCGATGGCCGCGACCACCTCGGTGCCGAGGAGATTGCGATGGCACTGCTGCATCGCGACCAGGGCGAAGCCGGTGAGTAGGAAGGTGAGAAACAGCGCGAGGCTGTTGGCGTAGTTGAGTCCCGCGAGCAGCATCAGGAACAGCAGTGCCGTGAATGCCAGCCCGGCGCGGGTAGGCAGAATGTAGAGCCGGCGTCGCGCGAGCGTCACCGGCAGTCGATCGGTCCCCTGGCGGCGGCGCATCCATTGCGCCATGCGGGCATTGAGAGCGTCGGCGAGCAATTTCTTGGTGCGGTTTATGGCGGCACGGGCACCGCGCGGATGATCTCGGCCGCGACATCCGCGCCGTCGGCGCGCTCGGCCGGGTCGCGCCGCTCGAGCCGGTGCGCCACCACGGACGGCAGCACGGCCTGCAGATCCTCGGGCAACACCGCGCTGCGCCCATCGAGGAAGCACCACGCCTGCGCCGCCCGGATCAGGCCCTGCCCGGCACGAGGCGAGAGCCCGAGCTTCAGGTCCGAGGCGGCACGCGTGCGCACGATGAGGGCCTGCGCGTAATCGAGCAGCGCGTCCCCCACGTACACGGCGCGCACCGCGCGCTGCACGGCGAGCACCTCGGCGGCCCCCAGCACCGGCGCAATCGAAGGCAACAGCTCGCGCCGGTCGCCACCGCGCAGCAGCTCGCGCTCGTGCGCGGCGTCGGGGTAGCCGAGCACCACCCGCATGAGGAAACGATCGAGCTGCGATTCGGGGAGACCAAAGGTACCGAGCTGCTCGTGCGGATTCTGGGTGGCGACCACGAAGAAAGGCTCGGGCAGCGCGTAGGTGGTGCCATCGGCACTCACCTGCCGCTCCTCCATGGCTTCCAGCAGCGCGCTCTGCGTGCGCGGACTCGCCCGATTCACCTCGTCCGCGAGCAGCAGCTGCGTGAAGATCGGCCCGCGGCGGAAGTGAAACTGCTGGCTGGCGCGGTCGAACACCGAGACACCGATGATGTCGGCGGGCAGGAGATCGCTCGTGAACTGCACTCTCTGCCAGGAGAGACCGAGCACGTGCCCGAGCGCATGGGCGAGGGTCGTCTTGCCGACCCCGGGCACGTCTTCGATCAGCAGGTGTCCGCGCGCCAGCAGGCACGCGAGGCACAGGCGGATCTGCGCGGGCTTCCCGAGGATCACGCTCTCGAGCGTCTCGAGCACGCGCGCCAGTGCCGCGGCGGGCACCTCCGCCGCAAGATCGCCGGCCACCTGCGGCGTACTCATGATCTGAGTCCGCGCACGCGCTCGAGCTGCGTGCCGAGTCCGGCCACGGTGCGCTCGAGCTCCGCGGCGCGCTGGCGCTCGGCCGTTACGACGTGTTCGGGCGCATTGCGCACGAAGCTCTCGCGCGCGAGCTGCGCGCGGGCCTTCTCGAGGTCCGCTTGTGCCCGTGCCAGCAGCCGGCCGAGCCGCTCGGCCTCCGCTTCGGGATCGATGAGTCCTGCCATGGGCACGAGAATCGTGAGCGTACCCGCGAGTGCCGTCGCCGACTGCGGGGCGCGGGCCCCCGCGGCGAGCAGCGTGATGCTCTCGACGCCGGCGAGACGCTCGAGCCAGGTGCGATGGCGCGCGAGATAGCCTTCGTCCTCCGCGCTTGCATCCTGCAGCAGTACGGGGATGCGCTTTGCCGGGCTGATGTTCATCTCGCCGCGGATCTGGCGCACGCCGAGTATGACTCTCTGGATCCAGGCGGTCTCACGCTCGGCCGCCTCGTCTACCGGGAATTCGGCGGCAGTCGGATAGGGCTGCAGCATCACCGTTTCGCCTGCGACGCCGGCGAGCGGCGCGACCCGCAACCAGATCTCCTCGGTGATGAACGGCATGAGCGGATGCAACGCCCGTTGCAGAGCCTCGAGGATCTGCACGAGCGTGCACTGTGCGGCATGGCGGGCGTCGCCGGCGGCCTCCGCCTGCAGCACCGGCTTCGCGAGCTCGAGGTACCAGTCGCAGAAGTCGTACCAGGTGAATTCGTAGAGCGCGCTCGCGGCGTAGTCGAAGCGATACTCCGCGTAGGCGCTTGCCACGGTGGCGAGCGTGCGGCCGAAGCGCGAGCGGATCCAGCGATCCGCCACCCCAAGCTGCAGCGCGCGCGCGGGGCCCCCTGCCGTGGCACCCGGCGCAGGCAGCGCCAGCGCCGGGCGCTCGCCGAGTGCCAGGGTCACGAAGCGCGCCGCGTTCCATAACTTGTTGCAGAAGTTGCGGTAGCCACCCACGCGTGCGAGCTCGAAGCGGATCTCGCGGCTCGGGGAAGCGAGTGCGGCGAAGGTGAAGCGCAGCGCGTCCGTGCCGTGTGGCGCAATACCCTGCGGGTACTGCCGGCGCGTCGCCTTCTCGATGGCGGGGGCGAGCTGCGGCTGCATGAGCCCGCTCGTGCGCTTGGCGATGAGATCCTCCAGCGGGATACCGTCGACGATATCGAGCGGATCGATCACGTTGCCGCGCGACTTCGACATCTTGTCGCCGTGCTCATCGAGGATGAGGCCGGTGATGTAGACCTCGTGGAACGGCACCTCCCGCATGAACTTCAGCCCCATCATCATCATGCGCGCGACCCAGAAAAAGATGATGTCGAAGCCGGTGACGAGCACGCTCGTCGGGTAGAACTTCGCGAGCGCCGGGGTAGCCTCGGGCCAGCCGAGGGTCGAGAACGGCCACAGCGCCGATGAGAACCAGGTGTCGAGCACGTCCTCGTCCTGACGCAGCGTGACATCGGCGGTGAGCCCGTGCTGCGCGCGCACCTCGGCGTCGTTGCGGCCGACGTAGACGTTGCCCGCGTCGTCGTACCAGGCGGGAATGCGGTGCCCCCACCACAGCTGGCGGCTGACGCACCAGTCGCGGATGTTGCGCATCCACTCGTAGTAGGTGCGCGCCCAGCTCTCGGGCACGAAGCGCGTGCGGCCCTCGGTCACCGCCGCGACGCCTTCCTGCGCGAGCGGCGCGATCTTCACGAACCACTGATCGGTGAGAAATGGCTCGAGCACTGCGCCACTGCGGTCACCACGCGGGATCACGAGCCGATGCTTCTCGACGCGCGCGACGAGGGCGGCCGCCTCGAGCTCCGCCACCACGCGCTTGCGGGCCTCGAAGCGGTCGAGGCCGCGAAAGCGCTCGGGCACGGTGTCGGCGAGGGTCGCGTGCGGAGTGAAGATGTTGATGAGCGGCAGGTTGTGGCGCAGCCCGACCTCGTAGTCGTTGAAATCGTGCGCGGGAGTGATCTTGACCACACCGGAGCCGAAGTCCGGATCGACGTACTCGTCCGCGATTATCGGTATGTCCCGCGCGGCGAGCGGCAGGTGCACGCGCGCGCCGATGAGCGACTGGTAGCGAGTGTCCTTGGGATGTACCGCGACGGCGGTATCGCCCAGCATGGTCTCCGGCCGCGTGGTCGCCACCACGACGTGCCCCTTGCCGCGCGCCAGCGGGTAGCGCAGGTGCCAGAGCTGTCCATCCTCCTCGTGTGACTGCACCTCCAGGTCCGAGAGCGCGGTCAGCAGCACCGGATCCCAGTTGACCAGCCGCTTGCCGCGGTAGATGAGCCCCTCCGCGTGCAGGCGCACGAACACCTCGGTGACCGCGCGCGACATCTCCGGGTCCATGGTGAAGCGATCGCGCGACCAGTCGACCGAGTCGCCGAGGCGCCGCATCTGGGCGGCGATCGTGCCGCCGGACTGCTCCTTCCACGCCCAGATCCGCTCGAGGAAAGCCGCCCGCGTGACATCGCTGCGTTTCACCCCCTGCGCGTTCAGCTGTCGCTCCACCACCATCTGGGTGGCGATGCCGGCGTGGTCGGTGCCGGGCTGCCACAGCACGCTGCGCCCGCGCATGCGCTGGTAGCGGCTGAGCGCGTCCATCAGGGTGTGCTGGAACGCGTGCCCCATGTGCAACGTTCCGGTCACGTTCGGCGGCGGGATCATGATGCAATAGGGCGCACCGTTGCCGCGTGGCGCGAACCAGCCATGAGATTCCCAGCGCTCGTAGAGGCGCCGCTCGATCTCGTGCGGCGCGTACACCTTGTCCATTTCAGCAGGAGGTCCGCAGCAGTAAGTGCGCTGCGATTATAGCGGTGGAATGCGGCCCGCCGCCGCGCGCACGCGGCAGTGGGACCTGCGGCTCAACGTGCCGCGCGCTTCAGCAGGAAATCCGCGAGCAACGCGGTCGGCCGCCCGGTGCTGCCCTTGGCCGCGCCGCTCTGGTAGGCCGTGCCGGCGATGTCGAGATGTGCCCACTTGAGTCCCTGGGTGAACTTGCCGAGAAACGTCGCCGCGGTGATCGCACCGCCGTCGCGGCCGCCGATGTTGGCGAAGTCGGCGAAGTTGCTCTTGAGCTGCTCGGCGTACTCCTCCGTGAGCGGTAGCTGCCAGCAGCGGTCATCGGCGCGCTGACCGGCTTCCAGCAGCTCGCGCACCAGCGCCGCATCGTTGCCCATGAGGCCCGAGTGATGGTGTCCGAGTGCGACCACGCACGCCCCGGTGAGCGTCGCGATGTCGACGACGGCTGCCGGATGAAAGCGGCGCGCGTAGTGCAGCGCATCGCTCAGGATCAGCCGGCCTTCGGCATCGGTGTTGAGTATCTCCACCGTCTGTCCCGAGGCACTGGTGACGATGTCGCCGGGCTTCACCGCGCGGCCGCCCGGCATGTTCTCCACCGCGGCGATGAGGCCGACGAGGTGCAGCGGCAGACGCAGCTGCGCGGCGAGCGTCAGCGCCGCGATCACCGCGGCGGCGCCGCTCATATCGAACTTCATCTCGTCCATGCCGGGCGGATCCTTGAGCGAGATGCCGCCGCTGTCGAAGGTGACCCCCTTGCCGACGAGCACGATGGGCGGTGGGGATTTCTTCGCTCCCTGATACTCCAACACGATGAAGCGCGGCGGCTGATGGCTGCCCTGCGCCACCGCCAGCAGGCATCCCATCTTCTCGCGGCGGATCGCCGGCTCATCGAGGACGCGCACCCGCAGGCTCGCGTGGCGCTTGGCGAGCGCGCGCGCCTGCTCGGCGAGATAGGTGGGCGTGCAGACGTTGCCCGGCAGGTTGGCGAGATCGCGCTGCACGCTCTGTGCCGTCGCCACCGCCTCGCCGTGCGCGAGACCGCGCTCGGTGGCCGCCGCGCGGCGCGCCGGCCCCGCCAGCACCTTCTTCAGCGCAGGCGGCGGCGGCTTGCGCGCGGTTTTGAGATCGTTGATGCGGTAGAGAGCTGCGCCGGTGAGCTCCGCCACCGCGCGGCCGAGGTAGTAGTCATCGAGCTCCCGGGCATCCGGACGATCGAGCGCGACAGCACAGCTGGCGATGCGCGTGCGGGCGAGCGCATGCGCCGCGGCCGACCAGGCCTTGCGCCAGGTGCGCCTCTGCAGCTGCTTGGCGGGCCCCATGCCGGTGAGCAGCACGTGCGACGCACCGATGCCGGGGAGATCCGACACCAACAGCGTCTCCCCGGCGCGGCCGGTGAAGTCTCCGCGCGCGAGTAGCTTGCGCAACCGTCCGCCGCAGGCGGCATCGACGCTGCCGCCCTGGGCGCCGAGCTGCGCCTCTTCAAACACGCCGAGCACCAGGCAATCAACCGATAGCGTGGCCAAGCCCTTCGTCCAGACCCCGAATTCCATGCCATGTCCTCTATGTTCTGCCGTTGAGGCGCGCGGCCGTCTGATTTACCTTATTTGCGGCCGTCCAGTGCCTCGCGCTCGCTTCGTGTTTATTAGCGCGAACTGCGCCGTTACGGGTGCAGTGGTGGCAAGTGTAACTCAAGAGCCCGCGGCGGGTTTTGGCGCGCTTCAGGTGTGACATTGGGAATCCTCGGTCGCTACGTTCTGCGCGAGGTGGTGACTGCCTGGCTGGCGGTCACGGGCGTGCTGCTCGTCATCCTACTCGCCAACGAGGTGGTGGGGGTGATGGAGCGCGCCGCCGCCAATCAGTACCCGCAGAGCATGGTGCTGGAGCTCATCGGGCTGTCCTCGCTCCAGTACCTGTCGATCGTCGTGCCGGTAGGCCTGTTGCTCGGGGTGGTGCTGGCCTTTGGGCGGCTGTACGCCGACAGCGAGGTGTCAGCGGCGCTCGCCTGCGGCGTCGGGCCAAAGATCCTGTACACCCCGGTGGCACTGCTCGCGCTCGTGGTGGCCGGCGCCCTGGCGTGGCTCTCGCTGGTGCTCGCGCCCGAGGCTACCGCGCAGGCGCTCGACCTGCGCAACGCCGCGCTGCGCGCCGGGCAGCTGGCGCCGATCGCGCCCGGCAAGTTCCGCGGCTTCGGTGCCGGCACCAAGGCAGTGCTGTACGCGAAGAGCGTCTCGCGCGACGGTGCGCTCGGGGACGTGTTCCTCGAGCGCAGCGACGGGCCGCAGGTGGAGGTGGCGCTCGCCGATCGCGCCACCCATTCGGTCACCGCGGATGGCTTGACACACATCCTTACACTCTACGACGGCGAGCGCCTGGAGGGCGTGCCGGGCAGTCCCGAGTTCCGCATGGTGCGCTTCGCCGAGCACGTCGTGACGCTGCAGGTGCCGATGATCACCGACGTGGTGCGCGACCTCGAGGCGCGCAGCACCTCGAGTCTGCGCCACTCCACCGACCGCGCCGAGCGTGCCGAGCTCCACTGGCGCATCAGCATGCCGATCATGTGCCTGGTGCTGGCGCTGCTCGCGGTGCCGCTGTCGCGTCTCAAACCGCGGCAGGGACGCTATTCGCGGGTGTGGATCGCGGTGCTCATCTTCTTCGTCTATTACAACCTCGCAACCACCGGCCGGACCTGGATCGCGCGCGGCACGCTGCCGGAATGGGTGGGGCTGTGGTGGACGCACGTGGCAGTGACGTTGCTCGCGCTGGCGGTGATCCTCGGTCCGCGGATCGCCAACCGCGTGCGTTACCGGATGCGCGGCCTGTGAGCGTGCTCGATCGTTATATCGTGCGCACCATACTCGGCACGGTGGCGCTGGTGATGGCGGTGCTGCTCGTGCTCGGGGCGCTGTTCGTGTTCATCGATCAGCAGAGTGATGTCGGCATCGGTCATTACACCGCCCTCGGCGCCTTGTGGTACTCGCTGCTCAACCTTCCGCAGCAGGCGTACGAGCTGCTGCCGATCACCGCCCTCATCGGATCGCTGCTGGGCCTCGGCGCACTCGCCCGCGGCAGCGAGCTGACGGTGATACGGGCGACTGGTGTGTCGATCGCGCGCCTCGCGAGCATTGCGCTGCTCGCGGGACTGCTCCTGGTGCTGTTCGAGGTACTGCTCGGCGAGTTCCTCGCTCCGCCGCTGCAGGCGACGGCACGCGCGCAGAAGGCCTTCAGCAAGCTCAACAACGTCAGCTTCGGCGGCGGCGGGGGCGCGTGGGTGCGCGATGGCGATACGATCCTGAACGTGGCCGGGCAGTCCAGCCCGCGGCAGTTCGGCAGCATGCAGATCTTCGAGCTCTCGCCGCAGCACCGACTGGTCGCGCTCGGGCAAGCCTCGCACGCTGCGGCGGGTACACGCGGCAAGTGGCTGCTGAGCGACTACCGCGAGTCGCGCTTCGCGGGCGACGAGGTGACCACGCAGGCACCGGGGCAGCGCCTGCTGGAATCGAACGTCTCGGCGGGTTTCCTCGGGCTCGCGGTGGAAGATCCCAAGCAGCTCACCGGGCGCGCCCTCTGGCGTCTGATCCAGTACTACCAGAGCAACGGGCTCGATACGCGCGAATATGTGTTCGCCTTCTGGTCGCGCATCGCGCGCACGGTCGGAGTGATGTTCGCGGTGATCCTGGCGGTACCGTTCGTGCTCGGCTCATTCCGCTCGGCGGGTACCGGCACGCGCATGATGCTCGGGCTCCTCATCGGCATCGGTTTCTTCCTGCTGCAGCGGTTGATCGAGAGCGGCACGGTGGTGTTTCAGTTGAACCCGGTGCTGCTCGCCTGGCTGCCGACCGCGCTGCTCGCGCTCGTGAGTTTCATCCTGCTGGCGCGCACGCGTTAGGGGAGGGTGCTGTCGGTGCCTTGCGGGAGCTGCGGCAGGCCATCCTCGATCCTCACCCAGGGAAGCTTGTCCGCGACCCACACGTGCATCTGCGGGGCGAGCTGCGCCGCCTCATCGAGCGTCGCGAGCGTCACGTCGATCTCGGCGGGCCGCGTTGCGTGGCGGTAGGTGAGGCAGGAGCCACAGCCGGGACAGTAGCCGCGCCGCACGGGCTCCGAGGAGCGAAACTCTGCGAGCGTGCCGCGGGTCACGCGAAAGCTGTCGCGGTCGAAGGTACCCCAGGCGACGGCCGGCGAGCCCGACGCGCGCCGGCAGCTCGCGCAGTAGCAGTAGCACAGGTGGCGCGCCGGTCCTGACACCTGGTAGCGCACGGCGCCGCACAGGCAGCCACCGGTGTAATGAGTTTTTTCCATCCGCTCACGTTAGCACCGCTTGCTGCGCTGCGGCCATTGCGGGCACGCCACCCTGGCGGCAGGGTTGCTCACGGGTTTCAGCGGATAGTTCGGCATTTGCCTAACCATCGAGGCAATTCGTGTGTCGCGTGGGGTGCGGCGGAGGCTTGTGCTGAGCCGTGCGCGAGGCGTGGCCCTGTTGGTGCAATGCGCCTTGGTGTGCACGGGCGCGAGGCATACACTCGCGCGCCTCCGGCGCCATTGCCACCGCGGCGCCGCTCAATAAACCAACACGAGGGGAGGCACCATGAGAATCGTAATCGCGGCGTTGCTGTTCGCGCCGGCGGCGGCACTCGCCAGCAGCGCGTTCGATGGCACGTGGAGAGTGCGTCCGGACTCGGTCAAGACCACCGGCAAGCCGGACGTGATGGTCGTGGCCGACGGTATGTTTACCTGCTCGAGCTGCGTCCCGGAGGTCAAGGTGAAGGCGGATGGCACGGACCAGAACGTCACGGGCCATGCTTATTACGACACCATGGCGGTGACGGTGCTGAGCCCGACCTCGGTACAGGTCATCAGGAAGAAGGCCGGCAAGTCGTCGACGGATCTGACCTACAGCGTATCCGCCGACGGCAAGACGCTCACCGCCAAGGTGGTCGACCACACCGGAGCCAAGACCGCCAACCAGACATTCACCTCGACGCGCGTGGCCGCGGGCCCGGCGGGCGCGCACGCAATCTCGGGCTCATGGCAGGGCGGGCCGCTCATCGCAGCGGATGAGGTGGCAAGCACGCTCCACCTCGGCATGACCGCCGACGGCTTCTCGCTGAATTGGAACGGCCAGAGCTACGACGCTAAGTTCGACGGCAAGGAGTACCCGATGGTCGGCGATCCGGGCCACACCCGCGTGACACTGCGGAAGATCGACGACAACAACGTCGAAGAGACCGACTATCGCATGGGGAAGAAGACCGACGAGATCCACCTCGCCGCCGCCCCTGACGGCAAGACAGTCACCGTCTCGGACAAGGATGTGCAGCTGGGACAGACCACGACCTTCACGCTCGACAAGCAGCCGTAAACGCTGCCGGCCTCCACCGGGAGTCGCGCCTTGCGCGCGGCCTCCGGCGCAGGGCGACCCGCGCGGATCTCACCTCAATGCTCGTGCTTGTGCGCGGGGAACAGCCGGCAATAGATGCAGTCGGCGCCTGTCGGGTTGTCGAGCATGAAGTGGCGCACCCAGTAGCCGTCGCCGCTCGATGCGGCGCGCTCGAAGGTCTGGTTGGCCAGATCGTGCGCCACGACCTCCAGCGCGCCCTCGCCCTGGAGGATCTCGGCGGCTCGCGCCGTCTCGATGGCGCCGCGGGGATGTACGGCGATGGTAGCGGCCGTGCCACCCTCGACCCGCTCGGCGAGCGCATCGGCGAACTCGCGCTCATCGTCCTCGCTCAGCAGCATGCGGAAGTACTGTGCGAACTTGGCGCGGCGGGAGCCGGCAGGGTGCAGACCGGCTCGTCCAGGCTCAGTCGCGGAGGTCAATTCCACACGGTCGGTCGGGAAGCCGTCGCTGACCAACCGGGTCCGCACGCGCTCCGCGTCCCGGAACTGGCCGAATACCGCGAGTAACACCGCGCTCATGTGCATCTCCTTGCCATTGCTGCCAAGTGAGTGGGCCCGCGAGCCACAAAAAATTCTACGCCCGGTAGAGCTCATCGGGCATCCCTGGGTTCCCCCATGTGCTGCAGTGCAGCAAATGGGGAGGGTAATTCCGCATCCCCGCCCTTGGGATGTGCCGCGACTACTTCGAGATGATGTCGCCCGTACCGGACTGCGCCGCGGCGTCACTCTTCTTCTGCGCGCTCACCGGCTTCTTCGGCGGCTGCGGCGGCTTCTTCAGGAGCTGCTCGAGCGGCGTGAAGATGCTGTTGTATTTGTAGTCGGGGACGTCGAACTCCCAGCCCGTGAGGCGCGCCGCAAGCTGCTCGGCCTCGGCGGCGCTTTCCTTGGCACTGGAGCGCGCGGTGACGGCGAGCAGGGAGTGCGTACCGTCCTTGCGGCCCGCGAGCTCGAGCTCGAGTCCATCGAAGGTGCGAAATGTCGCGCGGGCCGCAAGGACGGTAC
>Ga0318554_10001188_pt1 | contig 10520 bp, 8 predicted proteins | sample GRESIP082b2f22_FD_203687 | JGI IMG/M metagenome (GOLD analysis project Ga0318554, IMG submission 203687) | Tropical soil microbial communities from Luquillo Experimental Forest, Puerto Rico - GRE.SIPMG.082b2f22 | ecosystem: Environmental > Terrestrial > Soil > Tropical forest > Bulk soil... | reverse complement strand
CCTGCCATACCACGGCGAGGAGCTGCGGGACGGCGCGCTCGCCCGCCAGCTGGACAGCTGGGTGACGGCCGGGGTTATCGAGCCGTCGTGCGCGGATGCCGTGCGGGAGGTCGCCGCCCATCCGGAATGGCTGCCGCTGCCGGGCCAGACGGTGATCGCGCTGGGGGCAGGCGCGGAGATAGGCCCGGTCGCTCCGCTGCTGGCCTGGGGCGCCCAGGTAGCGGCCATTGACCTGCCCAGCCCTCAGCTGTGGGAGCGGGTGCTTGGCCTGGCCCGGCATGGCGCCGGCACCCTACTGGTGCCCGTCCGGCAGGACGCGGAGCCACCGCCCCCCGATGGTGACGATCAGGCGATCGCCCGCCGGGCGGGCCTCGACCTGGCCCGGGCGGTTCCCGACGCGGCCGGCTGGCTGGCTACCCTGGACGGCCCGCTCGTCCTTGGCAACTACGTCTACGCCGATGGCGCCGCGAACGTGGCGGTGTGCGCGGCGGCCGACGCGCTCACCGTGCGGCTGCAGGCGGCGCGCCCCGATCTGGCGCTGGCGTTCCTGGCCACGCCCACCGATGTCTTCGCCGTCCCGGCCGACGCGGTCGCCCAGTCTGTCCGTGCCTACGACACCCGGTCGCGGCTGGCCAAGCTCGCCGGGCCGCCGCTGCGGCTGGCTTCGGGCGGGCGGCTGCTCCGCCGGGCCTATCCGCCTGGTTCTGACCCGGGCATCAACGACAGCCTGGTTTCCCAGCAGGGCCCCAACTACGCCCTGGCCAAACGGCTGCAGCGCTGGCGGGCCGCCGTGGCGCGCCAGGCCGGGGCCACCGTCTCGCTCAACGTGGCCCCGCCGACCCGCACCCGGTCGGTGCTGAAGAACCGCGCGCTGGCGGCCGCCTACGCCGGCGCGCACCGGTTCGGGGCCCAGGTGTTCGAGCCCGCCACCACCCGGGTGCTGATGGCTGCGCTGCTGGTGCACGACCTGCGTGGCGCCGGGCCGGTGTACCCGCACCCATGGCAGGACGAGGCCTACGCCGCCGCCCATGGCGGGCTGTGGCGCAGCGCCTATGCCCCGCGCAGCGCGCTGGTACTGGCCGCACTACTCGGTTACCCCGCGGCCCGGCGGTGACAGCGCGTCAGTGGGCGTGCCTGGCGGACAGGGCGAGCAGCGACCTGGCGCTGACCGGCCCCGGGCTGGCCTGGCCGGCTGGCTGTGCCGCCCGGGCCGCCATTGCGAGGAAGACGGCCGCGGTGGTGACCGCGTCGCCGAGCGCGTGGTGCGGCGCGTAGACCGGCAGGGACAGCTGCCGGGCCAGCAGCTCCAGCGACGGCTCGTGCCCGTCCCGGCCGCCCGCGGCGTAGCCCAGCGCCCGCGCAAGTGCGGCCGTGTCGATCACCTTGGCGCCGAACCTGGCCCCGGCCTGCCGCAGCAGCGGGCCGAGGAACGCGCGCTCGATCCAGGCGGCGTGCGCAACCACGATCCGCCCTGCCAGCCGGTCAGCCACCTGGCGGGCGACCTCGCCCGCGGGCGGCGCGCCCGCCAGGTCAGCGGGGCGCAGGTAGTGAACGCGCATGGCAGCGACCGAGACCGGGCTGGCCGGGCGGATCAGGCTGTAGTAGTGCTCCCGGTAGATGACCCGGCCAGCCCGGATGGGCACCGAGCCGACCGAGACGACACTGTCGGTATCCAGGTCCAGGCCGGTTGTCTCCACATCGATGGCACAGTATTCCGCCTCCCGCCAGTCCGCGCGCAGGTGGCGGTCGGCCGCGCCCGCCGTTATGCGCCATCTCATGCTTTCCGCATCCGCATCTTCCAGCCGCCGTCGAGTTCGGCCTGGACGTCGGAGATGGCACGGAAGGAATTTCGCAGATGCCGCCGGGCCAGCGGATCCAGGTCCCGGGGGGCGACCCATGACGACGGCTCCCGGCCGTCCCTGATGGCGGCAACCTCCTGCCTGAGCAGCAGCTCGTAGATGTCACGGAACGCCCCGGCCAGTGCCTCCGCTTCGCCGACCGTGAGCAGATGCGCGTCAACCGCGTGGCCGAGCCGCTCCGGCGTGCTGCCGCGCACCTCGCCGGTGGCGATGGCCAGCCACCGGGCCAGGGCGGAGATCGGGCGCAGTCCGCCCCGCTTGAGGTCGAGATCCCCGCGGTGCTCACCGGAATGCTCGACCACGAAGTCGCGGACGAAGCCGGTCGGGGGCCTGGCGGCTATCGCGAAGCGGAGCAGCGCGTCCAGGAAGTCGGTGCTGCGGGTAGTCTGCCGGATGGTGTCGGTGACGGCGCGGCCGATGGCGACCTCGGTGATCGGCCGGCAGTCCGCGGCGATGGACGACAGCAGCAGCGCCCCTTCGGCGGTGGGATCGGTGATCCACCGCCGGGCGGCCGCGGCCCAGGCCGAACGCGACCGGCTGAACAGCGGGTTGTCGGCGTTGGCGCCGTCCGGGCACCGGCGCAGGCCGCACTGTTCCATCTCGGCAAGTACCCGGGTGGCTTCCTTCCGGATCGCCGCACCCGGATCGGCACCGGCCGGATCGGCCCAGACGATGCCGGTATCCACATCGGACCCGGGCAGCGGCTCATGCCGAGCCATCGATCCCAGCACCAGCCACGAGCACGGCGGCGATGACCCGCCGGGTTCCCCGGACAGCAGCAGCAGGCGGCCCAGGATGGCGTCGGTGAGCGCGGCGTGCAGGGCGCCGATGTGCTCGGCCGGCACGCCGGTGTCGTGGAGTTCGACGATCGTGGCCGGGAGCAGCCGGCCTGCCTGGCTCAGCTCGCTGATGCTGCCGGCGGCGTCGATGGCGGTCCGGATCAGCAGCGGGTCGCGCACTTCGACCGATGCCAGATCCATGGCCCGCAGCACGCCGAGGGGCTCGCCGTCGGTGTCGCAGACGACCAGGTGATGCACTCCAGTCTTGACCATCTGGACGAAGGCCGCGGCCAGCGTCGCGCTGCTGGGCACGGTGCGCACCGGCATGCTCATGATCTCGCTGACCGGGGCATCGGCGCTGACCTCGGCAGTGGCCACCCGGCTGCGGAAATCCCGGTCGGTGACGATGCCCAGGCCCTGCGAGGTCCGGATGAGCGCGCACGACTGGTCGGTCCTGGTCAGCGCCGCCGCTGCCTCCCGCACCGCTGCGGTGGCCGCACACCACACGATCTGCCGCATATGCCGGGTCACCGGCGTCTGCGGGCCAGCCAACAGCCCGAAACCGGTCAGCCTTTCCCGCGCGACCATGGTCCCGTAGGAGCTGAAGTGGAGAGCCGATGGATCGTTGACCACCGTCCGCGGGTCCGGCAGCCGGTAGCACAGCGTGTCCTCGGCCGCGCGGGCGGACAGCGGCGGTGCCAGCCCGGTGAGCAGTGAGATGTGCCCGAAGGTGTCACCCGGCCCGAGCAGGTCCACCGCCCGGCCCCGGTCGAGCATCTCCACCGCACCGGTGCGGACGACCCACAGGTGGTGCAGTGGCGGTGAGCCCGCGGGCATGATCACTGTGCCCGCCGCGAAGTACTCGACCTCGACCTGGCGTGCCAGCCGCTCCAGGTCATCGCCGCTGAGCGCGTCGAACGGGGGCTGGGAGCCGAGGAAGTCGGCGAATTCCTGCACCTGACGCTCCGCTCTGCCGCCGGGCCGGGCGGGCGCCAGGCCCTGATCACGGTGAACTCCTGGCCTGAGCATAGGGCGGCAGCAGCGCAGGGAGGATCATGACATCAGCCAGCGGCATGACCACGGCCAGACAGGAGCGGGCAGACGGTGACGAGCGGGGACCCGGTGGGTGTCGTCGGCGGCGGGATCGTGGGGCTGGCCGTGGCCCGGCAGCTGGCCCTGTCCGGCGTCGGGGTGGTGGTCTTCGAGAAAGAGCCGGCGATCGCCAGGCACCAGACGGGGCGCAATTCCGGGGTCGTGCACGCCGGGATCTACTACCAGCCGGGCTCGGCCAAGGCCACCATGTGCCGGCGCGGTGCGGCGCTGCTGCGTGCCTACTGCCTGGACCGGGGCCTGCCCTGGGACGACCGTGGCAAGCTGGTCGTCGCTCGCGACGCCACCGAGGTGGCCAGGCTGGCCGAGCTTGAGCGCCGGGCGCTCGCCAATGGCGTCCCGGGGGTGCGGTGGCTGGAGCCGGCCGCCATCGCCGAACTGGAGCCGGGGGTCACCGGCCGGGCCGCGCTGCTGTCACCGGCCACGGCCATTGCCGACTTCCCCGCCGTCGCCCGCAGCTTCGCCGCGGACGTGACGGCGGCCGGCGGGCAGGTGCTGACCGGCACTGAAGTGTCGGCAGTGGACCGGCACGGCGACACCCGGGTGGGCGCCGTGACGGCCGGGCGGACCTACCGGCTGTCGCGGCTGGTCATCTGCGCCGGCCTGCAGGCGGACCTGCTCGCCAGGGCGGCCGGGGACCAGGCGCCGCCGGAGATCGTGCCCTTCCGGGGTGAGTACCTGCGGCTGCGGCCGCATGCCCGGGACCGGGTGCGGCACCTGATCTACCCGGTGCCCGATCCCGCTTACCCGTTCCTCGGCGTGCACGTGACCCCACGGGTAGACGGCGAGGTGGACCTCGGACCCAACGCGGTGATCGCGCTGGCCAGGGAGGGATACCGGCGCCGGGACGTGACCCGCGAGCAGCTGTCGCAGCTGGCCCGCTCGGCGGCGTTTCACCGGCTGGCCCGGCGCAACAGGCGGGCGGGCCTGCGCGAGCTGCGCGGCTCGGTGTCCCGGCGGGCTTTCCTGGCCGAGGTCCGCAGCTATCTGCCCTGGCTGGAGCCTGGCGACGTGATGGCCGGGCCGGCCGGGGTGCGCGCCCAGGCGGTGGATCCCGACGGGTCACTCGTCGATGACTTCCGCATCCACCGGATCGGCGCGGTGACGGCGGTCCGCAACGCGCCGTCGCCCGCGGCGACCGCTTCGCTGGCGATCGCCGAGCACATCGTCGCCGGGCTGGCACTCACCCCGGGCCCGGGGCGATAGCGGGCACCGCCCCGGTACTACAGCCTGGTGTGGACTGCGGCCTGCACGAGTTCTGGCACCTTCGGCTCGCCCAGCCGGCCGGCGATCCGCACCCCCAGCCAGGCCAGCAACAGGCCGTAGCAGGCGGCAGCGGGCACCAGTACCAGGTTCCTGCCCAGCGCCGGTGCGGAGCCGGTCAGCACGATGGCCACAATCACTGGGGCAACCGCCACCCCGACGGAGAACAGGGTGCCGAAGACCCCGCCCAGCCCGTAGGCTGCGTATCCCTGGGCGGCCTGGGGGAGCGGGTTCCCGGCCCGCCTGGCCATCGGGTAGGGCAGCTGCACCGAGAAGATGTTGCTCATGGCCAGTGCCGCGCCGAGCCCGGCCAGCGCCACCGCCGTGCTCAGGAATCCGTACTCCGGCCGCCCGTCCGCGATCGCGAGGCCGAACGCGATCGCGATCAGCAGCGGTACCGCGATCACCGTGAGCGCCAGATCCTGGCCGGAGAAGTAGCTGCGCAGCTCGCGGCGGCCGGTCAGCGCCGTGGCCTCGAAGATGAACGGCTGCCCGGTCAGCCCGACCGAGTTGGCGTGGAAGACCCCGACGAACGCGGACCCGAAGACCGCGCCGACCAGCAGCACGTTAGGGCTGCGCCCCTGGCCGGTGAAGGCGGCGACCGAAGCGGCGGCCATGATCACCGCGGTCATGCCCCAGTAGACGAGCGACGCGGGCTCGCGGCGCTGGTAGATCCAGAACCGGGCGGCCACCGCACCGCGCAGGCCGTGCCGGGCGAACGGCAGGGCCGAGCTGTGCACCCGGGACGACTGGGTGGAGATGTCGGCGGTGACCAGCGCCCGGCTGAGCGACCGGACCCACAGCCAGCCGAGCACGGCGATGATGGCGGCCAGCAGTGCCAGCCGCAGGACGGCGGTGCCAGGGTTGCCAGCAGATGCGTCCTGGATCGCGTGCGCGGCCAGCCCCGGCGGCAGCCAGCGGATCCAGGCGTCGAAGCCAGCGAAGCTCCGCGTGGTCAGCTTGCCCTGGGCGGCCGCCCGCGGCACCACCTGGGTGAAGATCTCATACAGCGCGACGATCGGGACGATCAGGAATGCCGCGAAATCCCGGCCACGCCGCGAGCGCAGCAGCCTGGCCATGCTGGTCGTCACGAACCGGGCCAGCGTCATGCAGAACAGCACCTGCAGCAGCACCGCGACCACCGCCACCAGCTCGCCCAGGGCGCCGCTGGCCAGCCCGACCGTCACCCCCAGCAGGCCGATCACATTGGCCAGCGGCCAGGCGCCGGTGGCTGAGGCGGCCAGCAGCCCGGTGGCGAGCGGCCGGGTCCGCAGCGGGTAAAGCGCCAGCGTGGCCGGGTCGAGCGTGCCGTCCAGGCCGAACGCGAAGATCGGCGCGATCAGCCAGCCGAACGCGAACAGCGTGAAGATGACCGTGGTCAGGTTCACCGCTATGGCCTGGCCACGGAAGGAGGCCAGGAGCGCGAAGGTGGCGATCGCCAGCAGGCAGGCCAGGGCGGTGCTGATGATGAAGGAGACCTTGGCCGGCCGGGACGAGCGCAGCGCGTTGCGCAGCAGGCGCAGCTTCAGCTGGACGAGGAGCCGAGCCATGTCAGTCCCTCCTCGCCAGTCGCCCTCGGGCCGACCAGGTCGATGAACGCCTGCTGCAAGGTCTTGCCGCCCCGCACCTGATCGGTGGTGCCGCTGGCGACGATCCGGCCCTGGTTGATGATGGAGACGTGGTCGCACACCTGCTCGACCAGTTCCATCACGTGGCTGGAGAACAGCACGGTCGAGCCGGAGCGGACGAACCGGGTCAGCAGCCGCCGGATCACATCGGCGGAGACCGGATCCACCCCTTCCAGTGGCTCGTCCAGGAACAGCACCGACGGGTTGTGGATCAATGCGCAGCCGAGCGTGGCCTTCTTGCGCATGCCGGTGGAGTAGTCGGCGACCAGCCGTTTGGCATCCGCGGTCAGGTCCAGCACGTCCAGCAGCTGAGCGGCCCGGGCGCGGGCCTCGGCGGCGGCCAGGCCGCGCAGCCGCCCCGCGTATTCCAGCACTTCCTCCCCGCTCAGCCGCTCGAACAGGCGGGCCTCGTCCGGCACCACCCCGATGATGGCCTTGGCGGCCACCGGATCGGCCCACACGTCCAGGCCGTTGATCACGATCCGGCCGGTGTCCGGCCGCAGCAGGCCGGTCATCATCGACAGGGAGGTGGTCTTGCCGGCCCCGTTCGGCCCGACCAGCCCGGCGAAGGAACCGGCCGTGATCTGCAGGTCGATCCCGGCGACCGCCTCCTTCTCGCCGAAGCTCTTGCGCAGCCCACTGACCTCAATGGCCAGGTCATTCATGTCTGCCTCCAGCCGCTGATTAGGAGCGCACGGTGTCGGGGAGCCTGCCGGTCCCGCCGAGTCTGTAGGCGATGATCAGCGGTCGCTGGCCCGGGCCGGCCACGCCCGCTCCCACGATGACGTAGGCACCGTCGATGGTGACAGGGGCGTTGGTCCCCGCGGACAGCGGTATCTTCCGCAGGATCGCGCCGGTGGCCGAGCTGACCGCGTAGAGATACCCCGCGTAGGTGGTGGTGAATACCACGTTGTTGGTCACCGCCGCGCCGCCGTAGGGCGACGACGGCAGCGGGTCGGCCCAGACCAGCCGGCCGGTGTTCTGGTCGACGGCGACCAGCTCGCCGTTGGCCTGGCTGAGCGCCTGGACGAGAGCAGCCAGCGAGGGCTCGTAGTAGCCACCGGTGCTGGTGATCACCATCGGCAGGTTGTTGACCGCGGCATAGGTGGTGGCGCCGTTGCTGGCCAGCTGGGACTCGATGCCGCCGAACCCGCCTGGCTTGAGGCAGAACGCGGCCGGCAGCGGGAGATGCGAGCCGGGCCGGGCGTGCTCGGTCAGCAGCCCGTCCTGGTCGTGCCCGTTGTGCACCCCCACCGGCCGCTGCCACAGCAGCTTGCCGGTCTGGGCGCTGAGCTCGACCAGCACGCCGGCCTTGCCGCCGTCGATCACCACCGGCTGCCCGTGCGCGGTGGTGAGGACCGGCGGGTCCTGCAGATCCCAGTCGAACAGGTCGTGCGGGGTTAGCTGGTAGTACCACAGCAGCTTGCCCTGGGGGCTCAGCTTCACCACGGAGTCGGTGTACAGGTTGGGGCCCGGCCGGCTGGTTCCCCACGGGTAGCCGGGCACACCGCCCAGCGGGCCGGGGTTGGCCACCCCGAGGTAGATGTTGCCCTGGCTGTCGAAGGACGGCGCGTACCACAGGCCGCCACCGGAATTGATGCCCGGCCTGCCCCATAGCTGCTGCACTTCGTCCCAGCTCCACTCGGGTGCGCCGGTCTGGGCGTTCAGCGCCCACAGCGTCGCCTGGCCATGGCCGAGGTACTCGCCCACCTCCGGGTTGACCGGCACCGTGGACACGTAGACCGTGCCGCGGTTATAGCCCGGTGTCATGTCGATGCCCTCATGGCTGTTGCTGGTCAGCGTCCGGATCCAGAGTTGCCGGCCGGTGGCCGCCGAGAGCGCGAACGCGGCGTGGTTCGTCGCCGCGTACACGGTGCCGTTGGCCACGTTGACGCCGTCCGGGCCACCGTTCGGCGAGTGGTAGCTGTGCGTCCACAGCACCCTGCCGGTGGCAAGCTGGATCGCCATCACGTTGGAGTCGAGATCCTGGGTGTACACCACCCCGTTCACCACCACCGGCGTGGTCGCGTAGGCAAAGCCGGCCCCGCGCGCCCTGATCGGAACGGTCCAGGCGACCCCCAGGGTCTTGACGTTCGAGCTGGTGATCGCGCTGGCGACATCCCGGGTGTTCTGCTGGTTGGCGCCGGGGAGCGTCCAGCCGCCGGCCCCGGCCGCTGGGCCGCTCGCCGCCACTCCCACCTGGGCCATGCCGGTCACCGGTCCTGCCTGGCAGCGGATGCCGGGGGCACCGCTGCTGCTGCTGCTGGAGCAGCCGCCGACGGCCAGCCCCGCGGCCGCCAGCAGGGACAGGCCGGCCACCGCTGGCCGCCAGCGGGTGCCGGTCACACCACCGGACATGACCGCCTCCCTTCCTGCGGGCTGCCCTCCGGCGCCCGCCTGCGCCCCCGCCCGTCTGCTGCCGCCACGCCGTCGGTGGTTGCTTCCCTAAATTGATATCAGTATGCTAGACCGGTAGTATCAGTTGCGTCAACCGGAGGAGGTAGCGATGACCGCGCAGGCCCCAGTGAGTCCAAGCCGTGGGCTGGCCACGGCGCCGCTGGCCGAGTACAAGGCGTGGTCAGCCGGCGGTGCCCCAGCCGCGCTGTCCGGAATCGCCGTGGTGATTATCGGGGTGGCACTGCTGTGGCTGTCTGGCAAGCAGACAGGTGCCGCTGCGAGCGCCCTGATCTGGGCAGGCATCATCGTGATCATCATCGGTGCCGCGCTGCTGGCCGGCCTGACACCCGTCGCCCCGGGTCAGGCGCGGGTCATCCAGCTGTTCGGCAAGTACCGCGGCACGGTGCGCGATCCCGGGCTGCAGTGGGTGAACCCGCTGACCCACCGCATCAAGGTGTCCACCCGGATCCGCAACCTGGAGACGGCGCAGGCCAAAGTCAACGACGCCGACGGCAACCCGATCGAGATCGCCGCCGTTGTCGTCTGGCAGGTGGCCGACACAGCCAAAGCCATCTACTCGGTTGACGAGTACATGAAATTCGTCGCCATCCAGTCCGAGACCGCGGTCCGGCATGTCGCCTCCAGCTACCCCTACACCAGCCAGGATGGCGCGAAGCTGTCGCTGCGTGACAACGCGGAGGAGATCACCCAGCGGCTGTCCGCGGAGATCGCCGACCGGGTCGCGCCGGCGGGGGTGACCGTGGTCGAGTCGCGGCTGACCCGCCTGTCATACGCGGCTGAGATCGCCCAGGCCATGCTGCGCCAGCAGCAGGCCAGCGCGGTGGTCGGCGCCCGGCAGAAGATCGTTGAGGGTGCGGTCGGCATGGTCCGCCTCGCCCTACAGCGGCTGGATGAGGAGGGCGTGGTCGAACTCGACGAGGAGCGCAAGGCCGCCATGGTGTCCAACCTGCTCGTTGTCCTCTGCTCGGAGCAGGCCACCCAGCAGGTGGTCAACACCGGCTCCCTCTACCAGTGACCGTCGGGACGCGATCCGGCAGTGAGTGAGCGAAAGGGCATCCTGCTGCGGCTGGACCCGGCGGTGCACGACGCCTTGTCCCGGTGGGCCGCCGACGAGCTGCGCTCCACCAACGCGCAGATCGAGTTCCTGCTCCGCCGGGCGCTGGCCGACGCCGGGCGGATGCCGGCCCGGGCGGGCCAGATGCGCCGCCCCGGCCGGCCGCCCCGGGCCAGCAGCCCGCCTCAGTAACCAGCCGGTGCGGGCCGGGCTGGCGTCAGGCCGGGAACGGCCGGGCTGGCCTCAGGCCGGTACCGGGCCGGCCTCGGCCCGCTGGACCAGCCCCGCGATGAGGTCGGCGATCTTCGGCCACAGTTGCTGCGGCAGGCTGTGGCCCATGCCCTCGAAGATCACCAGCTCCGCGCCCGGGATGGCCGCCGCGGTTGCCCGGCCGCCGCTGACGTGGCAC
>Ga0318554_10001182_pt1 | contig 10531 bp, 9 predicted proteins | sample GRESIP082b2f22_FD_203687 | JGI IMG/M metagenome (GOLD analysis project Ga0318554, IMG submission 203687) | Tropical soil microbial communities from Luquillo Experimental Forest, Puerto Rico - GRE.SIPMG.082b2f22 | ecosystem: Environmental > Terrestrial > Soil > Tropical forest > Bulk soil... | reverse complement strand
GGGCATGGGCAGCCGGTCAGGCGGCGAAGCTGTACTCGCCGCCGATGCAGACGAACGCGGCCGCCGTCGCCATTGTGGCCGCGTCTTCGGTCACGAGCGCTTGCTGCGTCTGCGCCAGGGCGGCGGCCGCCGGAACCCCCCCGGTGAGGGCGCGGTGGAAGGCGGTCATCAGGTGGGTGGCCTGGGCATCGGGGATCGTGGTAACCGACGCGACGATCTGCCGGGTTCCCTGCGCGATGAAAGCCGCGCTCAGGCCCAGCAGCTCATCGCCTGCCGGGACAACGGGGCGCCCGATGTCACACGCGGCGAGGACGACCAGTTGCGGCGGCCGGTGCAGCCGTTCCAGGTCGTACACGGTCAACGGGCCATCGGCGAACCGGAGCGAGGAGAAGAGCGGGTTGTAGAGGTGGAGATGCCCGTGCGCGGCCAGGTGCGCCACATCGGCCCCGTCCAGCGCGGCCGTGACCGCCTGCACGCTTGCCACCACACCGGCAAGCGGCGCCGTCCGGTAGATCGCAGCCACCGCCTCCGCCTCGGCGCGGGCGCCGGGCAGGCCAGGCCCGGCGGCCACAGCGATGTGCCCGGCGGCCCTGCGCGGGCCCCGGCCGGCGAACCACAGCGCGGCCGAGGGCGACACCGTGACGGGGCGCCCGCCGCAGAACGGCAGAACCGACCAGGGCAGCGACTGCAACGGCCCGGTCGGGATCACCACCAGGTCCCGGTCGCCGAGCTCGCTGGCCAGCGGGCCGAACAGGACCTCATCGAGGTGCAGCGCCGCGTGCCGCAGCATGACACGCGCCGCCGACTGGTCGGCCGCGTCCACATGATGGCGGGCCAGCCGGTGCAGGGCGAACGGCACCCGCTCGATGAGATCCCTGATGTCCGCCAGCGGCCGCAGGCGCCTCAGCCGGACGCGCCCGCCGATGACCGTTACGGCGTGGAGCTGGCCGTCGAGATGGATGAACTCGACCAGAGCAGAGTCGCCCAGCGCTGCTGCCAAGGCCGGCACCGGCACCGGCGCCGTGGGCTGGAAGGATTCTTCACTGCGCTGCCGGCGCCGGTGGTCGCGGATCTCGCGCTCCAGCGTGATCTGGCGCCGGACGAGCCGGGAGCTGCCGCGGCCCGCCCGGCGGTGCTCCGAGATGTCGGTGGCGATTGCCCGCAGTTCGGTGAGCGCCCGGGCGAGCTCGGGGTCATTGGGTGGCCGTACCGGCCGCATCAGCAGGTGGCTGGCCCTGCTCCGCTCGGCCCACTCGAGCACCCGGGCGGCGGAAGAGTCTTCGAGGGCCATGCGCAGCCCCAGCGCCGTGGCCTCGGTCCGGTGGCCGGACGCGTACGCGCGCAGATCGATCGCCCCGAGGCTGGCGCGATGCTCGTCGAGAATCCGCACCGCGGTGCGGATCGCGATCTTCGCGCCGCGGCGGTTTCCGTCGGCGCGGCGCAGCAGGGCTTCGCTGTACCAGGCGCGGGCCCGCACCAGGGCCGGGCCGTGGTGGCGCTCCCGGCTGGCCTGCTGTAGCTGCCGGCGGCCCCGGCTCAGCCAGCCGCGTTCCACGGCCAGCTCCCCTGCCAGGAGGCGGGCCTCGAGGGCCGCCACCGGCCACCCCCCGGCGCTGAGGTCCGCCGCGGCTCTTTCGAGGTGCGCCACCGCGACGTGGGACCGGTCCTCCCCCGCCAGCCGCGACCGGAGCACCACGAACCTGGCCCGGGCGGCCCACCGAGGGCGTTGCTGGCGATTGAACTCGCGCATGGCCTGGTAGGCCTGGTCAAGAGCCCGGCCGGGCTCGCCATCCAGCGCCGCGGCCTGCGCGACCAGCAGGCGCACCTCGGGCACCGCGATGCGGCGGTTCATCCGTTCCAGCTGTGCCACGGCTTCCTCGGCCGCCTCCCGGGCCTCGGCCACCAAGTGGACCTTCAGGAGCAACTCGCTGCGGTCGTTGAGCAGCCAGCCGAGCTGGTGGGTGTCGAGGGCACGGTAGCGGCGCTCGGCAAGGTCGAAGTAGTGCAAGGCGCTCGGCACGTCGCCCTGCACCGCACGAACCCAGCCGAAGGTGCCATGCACGATGGCCAGCGACAGGTCGAGGTCAAGCTTCTGACACAGGCTTTCGGCCTCGTGCAGATCCACTTCGGCGGCCGTGAACTGCTGGCGGTATCCGTGCGCAATGGCCCGGTTGGTCAGCACCCGTTGCAGCCAGAGGTAGTCTCCGGCCCGGCGCAACGCGGGCACGGCCGCACGGTAGCCGACAAGCGCGTCATCGAACTGGCCGAGATGGTTGAAGATCGCGGCGCGTTGTGCCTCCGCCCGGGCCCGAGATGGGCCGTGCAGATGCGGCAACGCGGCGTCGATCTCGCGCAGCCCCTGGTGTGGCCGGCCGCGGATGCTCCGCACGAAGGCCAGCCTGATGCGCGCCTCCGCGGCCTGATCGGCGGAGCCGGCCCGGTCGGCCAGCCTGATCGCCGACCGGAGGTGGCGCACCGAGGCGTCGAGGTCGGCCAGGTGCATGGCCGCGATCCCCATGGCCCGCTCGGCGACGGACTCGGCGGCCAGGTCCCGCTGGGCGTGCGCCTGCCGCGTCGCGACGGCAGCGAGGGCAATCGCTGCTCGCGGGTCTGCCTCGGCCAACCGGAGGAAGTCGCTGACTCGTTCCCCCACGCTCGGAGTTTCGCACGGATTACTGTGCGCCGGCATCCCCCGGTGCGGGTGTATCAAAGCGAGGGCAACGTGCCTCTGTCTGGTAGGAGGATTCCGGAGAAGGGACGAGCCATGCCCAACGGCCAGCGAAAGATCCAGACCAAGGCGAACAAGGATCAGCTCGTCGTCGGCCTGCACCAGATCGGCAAGATCCTGGAGATACTCGGGCAGATCGATGTGTCCTGGAGCAGCGTCCAGAAGAACACCACCCTCGAGCTCGCGCTGATCACCCTGTACAACGTGCGCGTGCCGGCCGGGTACACCGGCGCCGCCGGAAAGCCCGATCTGGACCGGCTGATCGCTTACCTGCGCAAGACCTACAAGGACGAGACCGATGAGGCCCTGACCATCGGCAAGAACCGCATAGTCGGCTCGCTCGTCGGCTCGCCGTACACCGGAGGTGGCGAGGGCCTGCCGAGCCCCTACACCGGAGGCGGCGAGGGCCTGCCGAACCCCTACACCGGAGGCGGCCCGTACACCGCGGCCGGTACCGGCCCGTACACCGGAGGCGGCCTGTCCGGCATCCAGCTCATGCCGCTCACCGGCACGCTGCCGAACCGGACCGATCCGCCCGGCGAAGGGGTGGGCGTAGGCATCCTCGACACCCGCCTCTTCGCGCACCCGGACCTGGCCGGCCGGTACCTCGCCAGCCACGGCACGCTCGCGGTGGAGATCCCGGCGCGGCCACCCGACCAGGAGGCGCACGCCACCTTCATCGCGGGGGTGGTCCTGGAGTGGGCGCCCAACGCGAACCTCGTGGTCGACCACGTGCTGAACGAAAGCGACGTCTCCACGTCGTCGTGGCAGGTGGCCACCAAGATGGCCAGGTTCGCGAAGGCCGGCGTGGACGTGCTCAACATCTCCTTCGGTGCGGCTACCGACGACGACAAGCCGCCCCTGGTGCTGCAGCGCGCCGTCGAGGTGCTGGGCCGCAGCGGTGTCATCGTCGTGGCCGCGGCCGGCAACAACGGGCCCGACATCACGAAGATCTGGCCGGCCGCCCTTGCCGAGACCGACCCGAACGTCGTCGCGGTCGGCGCCGGGAAGCCCAACGGTTCCGGCGGGTTCCTGTCGGCCGTGTTCAGCCCGGACGCCACGTGGATAGACCTGATAGCGCCCGGCGAAAACATCTACAGCACCTACCGGGCGTCCGGGTATGCGACCTGGAGCGGGACCTCGTTCGCGGCGGCGTCGGTTTCCGGCGCGATCGCTTTGCTGGTCCAGACGCAGAACATGAGGGCCCGTGAGGCCGTCGACTGGCTAAGGACCCGGCCTGCGGACCGGAAGCAGCCGGGAGTCGCCGCGGTCATCGACGACATCGGGCCGCGGGCGTAAGCAGCGTTAGGCTGATTACGATCGCAAGTCGTCAACTGCCCTGGGCAGGTCTGGGAGGTGTGCTTGTGCGAGACGATCCCACGGTTGCCGCCTTGGTCGCCCGCGCCGCAGCAGGTGACCAGAGCGCGTGGGACGAGATCGTCGAGCGATACGCCCCGCTGGTGTGGTCAATCTGCAGCCGCTTCCGGCTGGACCGCTCAGAAATTGACGACGTAGCGCAGAACGTGTGGCTGCGCCTGGTGGAACAACTGCCCGCGCTACGCGAACCTGCCGCACTTCCCGGCTGGCTGGCCACCACCACCCAGCGGGAGTGCCTGCATCTGCTTCGGGTGAGTCATGCGGTGGCGCGTCGCCAAGAGCGTCTGATCGACGAGCTGGCGACCGCCGCACAGCCTCCGCTCGTTGACGATGAGATCGTCACCGAGGAATGGCATTATGCGCTGCGTGCTGCCTTCGCGCAATTGCCGTTGCCGTGCCGCCAGCTGCTTTCGATGCTCATGCAAAACCCCCCGGTGCCCTATGCCGACATCAGCAAGAGGACCGGGATCCCGGTAGGCGGAATCGGGCCGAACCGAGCCCGTTGCCTAGCCAAGATGCGCAACTGCGCTCCACTCGCTGACCTCTTGACCGACGAAGAATACGGCCGCGGAGGTGAGCTTGGTGCCTAGATCCTGGGACGATGACGAACTCCTTGCGCAATTGGCTGAAGCGCAGGCGGCGGCCGCAAGCGTGCCCCGCGACTTCATCGAGGCCGGCAAGGCCGCGTATGCCTGGCGCACCATCGACGCCGAGCTTGCCGAGCTTGTCTACGATTCGGCGCTGGAAGCCCAGTCCGGCGCGGGCGTGCGAGCCGAAGAAGCCCAACTGCGCTCCTTCACCTTCACGTCATCCGCCTTGACCATCGAAATCGAGGTCACCGACAAAGCGCTGCTTGGCCAGCTGGTGCCGCTCCAGGCGGGAGAAGTGGAAGTGGTCTCTTCGGCGGGAAGCAGCCAGGTAGAGCCCATCGACGAGGTTGGCTGCTTCACCATCCGCCCCGTTCCGGCCGGCTCGTTCCGGCTACATTGCCGCACCGCCACCGGCCTTTTCGTATCGACGGGCTGGCTTAGCTGCTGACGCAGCCAGGCCAGCCCCGGGCTGAGCGTAAAGCAGGATTGTCGGAAGTGCTGCGAGCGGGCGCTAAATACGCGGCGGGCAACCTGGGAGCCTGCGGTCAGGGCGCGGTTACCGGGCCGGTCCAGGACCAGACCGGCAACGGCAGGTCTTGGGGAACATCGTCGGGGGACCGGGGATACGCCGCCATCGCGGCCGTCATCCACGCGAACCACTCGGTCAGCGTGCGCCGCAGCCGCGGGTCATCCGGCACCCCCGCGTCGTCCAGGGCCAGGGCGAAGCACTGCTGCGCGCGCTGGTCCATGTCCTCGTGTTCGCCGTTGCCCGCGTGCAGTCGCAGCACGTGGCTGTGATCGCCGATCGCGGCGGTGTAGCCGGCCGGGCCACCCAGCGCCTGCGCCCAGTAGGCCGCGAGCCGCTCCACATGCTGCGGGTGCACGCCCTGCGAAAAGGCGTGGCTGACCACCGGGTCAGCCAGGCACCGGTCATGCCAGGCGGCTGCCAGCCGCGATAGGCCCGCCGAACCGCCGGCCGCGTCGTACACGCTGCGCTCCATTCCCCCGACGCTGGCAGCGGGTACACCCCGCGGTCAAGCGGTTGGCCCGGCCGCGGCGATTCCCCGGGGTCGCGCTGGTCTGTATCTGTAGGCCGCCACGCTGGCGGCGCGGCACCTGCCGTCGCCGCTGGCCGGACGCCCGGCCGACCTATACAACGGAACGGGAGCAGCAGTCATGACGATCACAGGTAAGACGGTTCTGGTGACCGGGGCCAACCGCGGCATCGGGCGGGCGCTGGTCGAGGAGGCGTTGCGCCGGGGTGCGAAGCAGGTGTACGCCGGCACGCGCCAGCCACTGGCCCACCCGGACCCGCGGGTCACCCCGGTGACCCTGGACGTGACCGACGCGGCGCAGGTTCAGGCCGCCGCCCAGCAGGTCGGATCTCTCGACATCCTCATCAACAACGCCGGCATCGCGCTGTACGACGACCTGAGCGACCGGGCCCCGCTGGAGCGGCACCTGGCCGTCAACCTCTTCGGCACCTACGGCGTGACCCAGGCCTTCCTGCCGGCGCTGACCCGGTCCCGGGGCGCCATCGTCAACAACGTGTCGCTGGCGGCGATCGCCCCGCTGCCGATCACCCCCGCCTACTCGGTCTCCAAGGCCGCCGCGTTCAACCTGACGCAATCGCTGCGCATCCTGCTGGCCGAGCGGGGCGTGCGGGTTCACGCCGTCCTGACCGGCCCCACGGACACCGACATGAACCGCGGCTTCGACATACCGAAGGCCTCCCCCGAGGCGGTCGCCCAGGCGATCTTCGACGGCGTCGACAACGAGGAGGAGGACATCTTCCCCGATCCCGTGTCAGCGGCCATGGCCGACGGCTGGCGCGGCGGCGTGGCCAAGGCCTTCGAGCGCGAGAACGCGGCGCTCCTCCAAGCCGCTGCCGCGGCATAGCGGAAAATGCGACGAAAGAAAAGGAAGAAACAATGACCGATCACAAAGTGGGAACGCGTGCGGAGTGGCTCGCGGCCCGGGCTGACCTGCTCGGGCGCGAGAAGGAGCTCACGCGGATGGGCGATGAGCTCGCCCGCCAGCGGCGGGAGCTGCCGTGGGTGCCGGTGGAGAAGGAGTACCGGCTGCAGACCGAAGAGGGCGCCAAGACGCTGGCGGAGCTGTTTGACGGCCGCTCACAGCTGGTGGTCTACCACTTCATGTTCGGTCCCCACTACGACGGCGGATGTCCCAGCTGCTCGTCGACCGCCGACACTTTCAACGGCGTCCTGGCCCACCTCAAGGCCCGCGACGTGACCATGATCGGCGTCTCGCGCGCACCGCTCGAGAAGCTGCTCGCCTACCGGCAGCGCATGGGCTGGAGCTTCCCCTGGGCCTCCAGCTACGACAGCGACTTCAACACCGATTACGGCGTCTCGGCCGGGGACGGGATGCCGCACGACCCAGCGGCGCCGCTGCTGGAGGCCAACGAACTCGAGCTGCTGAAGCTGCTGACCGAGCAGCCGGCCATCCGGGAGAACCTGCCGCGGATCGCCACGTTGAACGCGAACGCGACCGGGACGGACCTCGACGGCTATTTCTCCGAGGGACACGGCATCAGCACGTTCGCGCTTGAGGACGGCACCGTCTACCACTGCTACTCCAGCTACGCCCGCGGCACGGAGTTCATGATGGGCTACTACGCGATCCTCGACCGCGCTCCCAAGGGCCGCGACGAAGGCGATCAGCCCATGGGCTGGCTTCGCCGCCACGACGAATACAGCAAAGCGTGACGCCTGGGCGGCGGGCCGGCCGCATCCCACCGCCCATCACTGTTTCCCCCCGCCGGCACCCAGCTGCGGCTGACCCGAACGGTGCTGGCACCGGGCATGACGGCGCCTGTGGGCGCCGTCATGCTCCGTTCAACGAGGGTTTCCCGCGGCTGCCGCAGCCCAGTCGATGACCACGGCGTTGGGGATGGTCCCGATCTTCACCGGCACCCGGGAGCCTGCGAACAGGAACGGCAGGGCCATGGGTGGCGTGGGGTTCCCAACCTGGATCTGGTAGGGATCCTTTCCCTCGGGCATGACGGTCAGCATGTAGGCGTACAGGTCCACGCCCGCGGGATTGCGCTTGCCGAGCGGCTGGAATTCGATGATGACCGCGCGGCCAGGCTGTCCGGTGGCCAGGATCTCGGCCGCCGAATGGTTCCCCGTGCCACCGGGGGTGGTTACCACGGGCGGCTCGGTGCCGAAGTCCAGGGCGACCTGGGCCGGGTCGGCCGGGTTGACCCGGACGGCCACCGTCGTGTTGCCCAGCTGAATCTGGGGGATCTGGATCTCAGGAATGCGCTGCTTGCAGGTAGCGGTGTAGGGCGCCCTGCCGTCGAGGGAAACCTCCAACGTGAACAGGCACGTCCGCTGAACCAGGCCGTTGCCAGTTTGCAACGTGGTGCCGGTCAGCTTGATGTCGGTGATGATGCCGCGGCCAAGAATGCCTGTCTCCAGGAGCTTCTTGTCGGGCCCGCCAGTGATCTTGCTCAAGAGTCCCATGCCGCTATCGTGCGGGCGGGCCTGGCCGCAGGTCATGAGTAGCCATTACTCACCTTCCAGCGCAGATCCGGTGGCAGGCCATGAGTAGCGCCCGATCACGCCGGGCCGCTCGCGGCAGCCCCGGCGTGGCCGGCCGTCCTCGGTTGCGTTTGTCGTGGTTGGACCAACCACGACATTCTTTTGTCGTCGATGGACCAACCACGACATACCTGCAGCGGGTCAAAGCCAAGTACCGGCAGATCGGCCGCCCGGCGGACACCAAGCTCGACCTGGCCCGCCGGCTGGCCGAGGATTTCGCCCGAAGCTAGGGCAGGCGCCGCGGCGGCCACCGCCGGCCACGGCCTGATCACGTGGCCAGGTGGAACTGCTGGCCGCCGACGTCCACCTGACCATCGGCGACAAGCCAGGCCAGCGCCGCGTAGAGGGCTTCCAGCGAGCTGAACCGCGGTGCGTAGCCGAGCGTCTGCCTGGCCCGGTCGATGCTCGCGGCGATACCGCGAAAGGTGTGCTCGCGGGTGGCCTCGGCATGCCCGGCCCCCGCCCGGCTGCCGAACTCCGCCCAGTCGACGAAGTCAAAGACCGGCTCCCGGCCGAACCAGCCCGCGACGCCGGCCGCCAAGCCCCGCAACGTCATCGCCTGCGCGGCAACCACGTGGAAGCTGGCCCCGATCGCGGCAGGCCGGGACAGCGCGTGCTCGAACGCTTGGGCCACGTCGTCGGCGTGAACGTGATTCAGCACGCCGAGCCCGTGATCGGGCAGCGCGAGCGGCTGGCCGGTGGCCAGCCTCGTCCACACCATCGGGTCCAGATTGCCGGCCGGGGTAATGACCGGCCAGCCTGGCCCGCTGATGTGACCCGGGTGCAGCACGACGGCGGGGACGCCGCCCGCCTGCGTCTCGCGGTGCAACAACGCCTCGATCTCCGCCTTGCCGACGCCGTACTCGCCGTAGGCGGTCCGGGGCTCATCCTCGGTCACCGGGACGCGCAGAGCCGGGCCGTGCACCCAGATCGTGCCGCAGTGCACCAGCAGCGGACGGGACGGGCGCAGCGCGTCGACCAGTTGCTGGGCCGAGGCGGCGGTGAAGCAGATCAGGTCGATCACCACATCGGGGCGCAGCGCCGCCACCTGGGCGCCGAAGGATCCCTCGGCATCGGCCGCGTCCCGGTCGACCGCGATCATGGTGACCGAGCCCCATTCCGGGCTCTGGTGATAGGGGCCGCGCACCCCCCGGCTCATGGCGATCACCTCGTGGCCGCCCCGGACCAGCCGCGGCACCAGGTAACTGCCGATATGCCCGGTGGCACCGACGACCACCACACGGCTCATCCCGGCTCCTTCCGGCGCGGCGGCGAATCAGGCCATCCTCGCACGGAGCGGGCCGGGAGTACCTTCGGGCAAACCTGGCCCGGCATCGCGGTGGTCGCACCTGTGCGGCCAATGTGACGCTCAGGAGTCTGGGCTGACCGCGCGCGGGCCCGCGCCGCGGTCCACCTCTTCGAACAGTGCAGCCGCCCGCCGGGCGGTGGCCGAGGCCCAGCGCCCGGTGCTGAGCAGTCCCAGGACGCCGATGCCGGCGCCGAGCCCGAGCACCAGCCACCACACGGCTTGCTCCGCGCTGGTGAATGCCGCCCCGCCGCGGGCCAACGCCGATCCCACGATCGTTCCGGAGATCGCGACGCCCAGGGTGGTGCCGGTCTGCCGGCCGGCCGAGGCCAGCGAGGTGGCCACCCCGGCCATCGAGCGGGGCATTCCAGAAACCGCCGTGTTGGTGATGGGCGGGTTGACGGTGCCCAGGAAGATGCCGAACAGCAGGTAGACCGCGAGCACGGCCGGCAGCGGGGTGGCCGGGCCGAGCCAGATCGACGCGAGGCCGCCCATGGCGAGCGCGGCCCCGGCGACCACCAGCGGCAGCCGGGGACCGCGCGCGCCGACCAGTGCGCCGGTATGCGGGGAGAGCACCACGACTCCCGCCCCGACCGGGAGCAGGCACAGCCCAGCCGCCAGCGCCGACATGCCGCGCACGTCCTGCAGGTACTGGGTGGTCACGAACAGGAACGCGCCGAACCCGCACAAGGCACACAGCGCCATCGCGATCGCCGCGCTGAACGGCACGCTACGAAACAGGCGCAGTTCCAGCAGGGGGTCGGCGCGGCGCGGTTCGTAGCCCAGGAGGCCCAGCGCGCTGAGCACCGCGACGGCGAGCAGGCCGAGGATGACCGGCGAGGTCCAGCCCAGCGATTTGGACTCGATGATCGCGTAAACGACGCTGCCCAGCATCAAGATCATGAGGGCCTGGCCTACCGGGTCGAACCGGCGCGCCCGGGCAGCGCGGGATTCCGGCACGAAC
>Ga0318554_10001180_pt1 | contig 10535 bp, 8 predicted proteins | sample GRESIP082b2f22_FD_203687 | JGI IMG/M metagenome (GOLD analysis project Ga0318554, IMG submission 203687) | Tropical soil microbial communities from Luquillo Experimental Forest, Puerto Rico - GRE.SIPMG.082b2f22 | ecosystem: Environmental > Terrestrial > Soil > Tropical forest > Bulk soil... | reverse complement strand
CTCTGGCGCGGCGCCTCCCGCGTGGCGCCCGAGGACGTGCGCGCGCTGCGCTACATGCTCGGGCGCCGCGTGCCCGAGGCGCTCGAGCCCGAGCTCGACGCCATCCTCGACGAGGCGATCGCCGGCGCGGGCGACGCTCCCGGTGCGGCGGGCGGCGCGCGGCCGGCGGCCGCCGACCGCACCGGCGCTCCGCCCGCACCCGGCGGCGCGCCGTCGGCGGCCACGGTGCCGGTCGAATCTCTCGAGACGAGGCTCGCGCCGCTCGACGCCGTGGCGCCGCTGGCGAGCGCGCGCGGCGGCGACGACTCGGCCTCGGTCGACGCGCTCGTCGCCGCCTTTGCGGGCCGGCTCGAGCGCGGCGCGGTGCAGCCCGGCGAGGACGAGGGCGGCTCGCCGCGCGCCTTCCGGCGAATGCGCCGGCTCGACGAGATCCACGACGCCGACCCGGTCGAGGCGCTGCTCCTGGTCGAGGGCCGCAGCCCCGGCGGCGCGCGCGTGTATCGCCGCGAGCGGCGCAACGCCGGGGGCTCGATCGCCCTGCTGCGCGACGTGTCCGCGTCGATGGAGGGGCGGCTGGCGCGCTGGGCCGGCGAGGTCGTCGCGGGCCTGGTGCGCGTCGGCGCGCGGCGGCGCATGCGCCTGGGCTACGTCGAGTTCAACCACGAGGCGGACTGCTTCGCCGCGGGCGGTGCGTTCTTCCACCGGCGCTATCGCCGCGTGCTCGCGCTCGCCGCGCGGCGGCGCGCCGACGGGCGCACCAACTACGAGGCGCCGCTGCGCGCCGCGCTCTCGGAGCTGCGCCACAGCGCGGGTCGCGATCGCCACATCGTGCTGGTGTCGGACGGAGTGCCGGTGCTGGGCGACCCGGCCGTGCGCAGCGAACGCGCGCTGGCCCGCCAGCTCGGAGTTAAGGTACACACCGTCTTCCTCGGCGCGGGCGAGTGCCCGGCCGTGCTCGACGAGATCTCGCGCGAGACCCACGGCCTGCGTTTCGAGGCGCGGCCGGGTCCGGGCGGGAGGCTCGTGTTGCGGGAGCGAGGCGAGCGGCGATGAAGCACGGGCTGTCGCGCTTGCGGGAGCTGCTCGACCGCCACGTGGTGGGCCACGACGACGCGAAGCAGGCGCTGCTGCTCGCGCTGGTCTGCCGCGAGCACATCTACCTCGAGGGCCCGCCGGGCTCGGCCAAGACGCGCATGGCGGAGCTCGCCGCGCGCGGCGCGAGCCTCGGCTTCTTCTTCTACCAGATGCACCGCGACACGCGGCTCTCGGAGCTGGTGGGCGACGTCGTGCTCGAGCGCCGGCCGCTCGCCGGCGCCGAGGGCGAGCGCATCCACCAGGCGATCGAGCCGGGCGGCATCCTCACCGCCGAGGTGTGCGTGCTCGACGACATCTCCCGCGCGCCCGGCGAGGCGCTGAACGTGCTGCTGCGCGTGCTGAACGAGCGGAAGTTCGGTGAGCGCTCGATCCCGCTGCTCACCGCGATCGCCACCAGCAACCCGCTGCGCGACGAGTACTACAACGAGCCGCTCGACCCCGCGAACCTCGACCGCTTCGCGCTCCAGCTCCGCGTGTCGGGGCTGATCCAGTCGGGCGACCGCGCGCAGGCACGCGCGCTGATCGACCGGTTCGCCGAGGGCAGCGTGGTGGAGCAGCCCGAGCCCGAGCCGGTGCTCGCGCGCGCCGAGCTCGACGCCGCGTTCGCGGGGCTCGCGCGCCTCACCGTGCCCGCCGGCGTGAAGGACGCCCTGATCGAGTTCTTGCGCCGGCTTTCGGTCGACTATGATTGCAACGAGACGAACTCGCTCCTCACCGACCGCAGCTTCCTGGTGAAGGCCGTGAAGCTCGTGCGCGGCAGAGCGCTCCTCGCGGGGCGCGAGCGGGTCGAACGCGGGGATCTGTCGGTGCTCGAGCAGATGACGACCTTCCGAGTTCCGGAGGAAGTCCACGCCAAGGTTCCCGCGCTGATCGAGGAGATTGTCGCGTGAAGATTTCCGTCGAGGTGAACGGCCAGACGCAGGAGCACGACGTCGCTCCGCGGATGCTGCTGGTCCACTTCCTGCGCGAGACGCTGGGGCTGACCGGCACTCACATCGGCTGTGAGACCACCATCTGCGGCGCCTGCACCGTGCACCTGGACGAGCGCGCGGTGAAGAGCTGCACGCTGTTTGCGGTGCAGGCGGACGGCCACCGCGTCACCACCGTGGAAGGGCTCGCCAAGAGCGCCGACGAACTCCACCCGGTGCAGCGCGGCTTCTGGGAGGAGCACGGCCTCCAGTGCGGCTACTGCACGCCGGGGATGATCATGACCACGTCCGCGCTGCTTGCCGAGAAGCCGGACCCGAGCGAAGCGGAGATCCGCCACGCGATCGAGGGCAACATCTGCCGCTGCACCGGCTACCAGCAGATCGTGAACGCGGTGCAGCACGCGGCAAGGCTGGGAAAGGGGGGTCGCTGATGCCGGTCCGGCCGATCAGCGTGGGCGAGCGCATCAAGCGGCGGGAAGATCCGCGCCTGATCCGCGGGCTCGCGAGCTACACCGACGACATCAAGCTGCACGGCATGCTGCATGTGGCGTTCGTGCGCAGCGACTACGCGGCGGGGACGATCGAGCGCATCGATCTGTCGCGCGCCCGCGCGCGCAAGGGCGTGGTGGCCGCGTACACCTTCGACGACCTGCGCGGGAAGGTCGGGCGCACGCCCTGCGTGGCGCGGCCCGAGCCGGCCCGCGACGTCGAGCATCCGCTGCTCGCCGATGGCTTCGTGCGCTACGTCGGCCAGCCACTGGCGGTCGTCGTCGCGCAGGACCGCTACGTGGCGCGCGACGCCGCGCTCGACGTCGCCGTCGACATCGCGCCCGCGACGCCCGTGGTCGACCTGCGCGCCGCGCTGGATCCGGCGCGGGGCAAGGTCTACGCCGACCACGCCGACAACGTCGCGCTCGCCGTGCCCGCGGCGAACGCCGCCGAGGTGGAGAAGCTGTTCAAGGAAGCGGACGGCGTGGTGAAGCTCGTGCTCTTGAACCAGAAGGTGGCACCCGTCTCGATGGAGCCGCGGGCGGTGCTGGCCCACTGGGACGAGGGCCCGCAGAAGCTCACGGTGTGGACCTCGACCCAGGTCCCGCACCTGGTGAAGCAGCAGCTGGCGCAGTGTCTCGGCATCTCGGAGGTGCGCATCCGCGTGGTCGCGCCCGAGGTCGGCGGCGGCTTCGGCTGCAAGATCCCCGTGTACCCCGAGGAGTGCCTGCTGCCCTGGATCTCGCGCCAGCTGCGCCGCCCGATCAAGTGGGCGGAGACGCGCACCGAGAACCTGATGAACACGACGCACGGGCGCGCGCACGTGCACGAGATCGAGGCCGCCTACAAGAAGGATGGGGAGCTCCTGGCGCTGCGCGGGCGCGTGCTCTCCGACGTCGGGGCCTACCCGTCGTTCTTCGGCCCGGCGATCGCGACGTTCACGCCGCTGATGATGCCCGGCTGCTACCGGTTGAAGGGCCTCTCCGTCGAGGTCGTGGCGCTCTACACGAACACCATGGCGACCGACGCCTACCGCGGCGCGGGCCGCCCCGAGGCCGCGTACACCGTGGAGCGCGTGATGGACGAGATCGCCGCGAAGACGGGACTCGATCCCGCCGACGTGCGGCGGCGGAACTTCATCCCGAAGAGCGCGTTCCCCTTCACCACCGCCTCGGGCGCGGTCTACGACTCGGGCGACTACGAGGCGTCGCTCGACAAGGCGCTGGCCAGGTTCGACTACACGGGCGCGAAGGAGCGCCGCGCGAAGGCGCGCGCCGAGGGGCGGCTCGTCGGCATCGGCGTGGCGACCTTCACCGAGATCTGCGGGCTGGGCCCGAGCACCGGCGCCTCGCCGATCCAGCGCACCGGCAGCTGGGAGTCGGGGATGGTCCGCGTCGAGCCGACCGGGAACGTGATCATCGCCACCGGGGCCTCGCCGCACGGGCAGGGACAGGAGACCGCGTTCGCGCAGATGGCGGCGGACGCGTTCGGCATCGACCTCGCCGACGTCGAGGTGCTGCACGGCGACACCGACGTGGTGACGCACGGCGTGGGCACCTTCGGCAGCCGCGGGCTCGTGGTCGGCGGCACCGCCGTGCAGATGGCGCTCGACAAGGTGCAGGCGAAGGCCGCGCGCATCGCCGCGCACCTGCTCGACGCCAAGGCCGACCAGGTCAGCTTCGACGGCGAGGCGTTCCGCGTCGCCAACAGCGACCGCAAGCTCGGCTTCCGCGAGGTCGCGCAGGCCGCGCACCTGTGGAACGTGCCGATCCCGGGCGAGGAGCCGGGGCTCGAGGCGGTCGCGCGCTTCGAGCCGACCGGCACGACCTTCCCGTTCGGCGCACACCTGTGCGAGGTCGAGGTGGACGCCGACACCGGCGAGATCGCGATCCGGCGCTACGTCGCGGTGGACGACGCCGGCAAGATCGTGAATCCGCTGCTGGCGGAGGGGCAGAGGCTCGGCGGAATCGTCCAGGGGCTGGGCCAGGCGCTGTGCGAAGAGGTCCGCTACGACGAGAGCGGGCAGCTGCTCACCGCGACGCTCATGGATTACGCCATGCCCAAGGCGCCGATGTTCCCGCGCATCGAGCTCGACTCGACCTGCACGCCCACGCAGCTGAACCCGCTGGGCGCGAAGGGCATCGGCGAGCTGGGGACGATCGGCGCCACGCCCTGCCTGGTCTCGGCCGTGCTCGACGCGCTGCGCCCGCGCGGCGTGACCCGGATCGACATGCCGCTCACGCCCGAGCGGGTGTGGCGCGCGCTGCAGGAGGCAGCGAAATGATCCCGAGCGACTTCGAGTACTACGCGCCGCGCAGCCTGCGCGAGGCGCTGGATCTTCTGGCGCGGAACTCGGACGCCAAGGTGCTGGGCGGCGGCATGAGCTTGATCCCCGCGCTGAAGCACCGGCTGCAGACGCCCGCGGCGCTGGTCGACCTGGGGCGCGTGCCGGAGCTCGAGAGCGTGTCCGAGCGGCGCGGCAAGATCGCGATCGGCGGGCGCAGCACGCACCGCTCGCTCGCGCAGAGCGACGAGATCGCCGACGTGCACGCGCTGCGCGAGACCGCGTCCGCGATCGGCGACGTGCAGGTGCGCAACCGCGGGACCATCGGCGGGAGCCTGGTCCACGCCGACCCGGCGGCGGACTGGCCTGCGGTGTTCCTCGCGCTCGACGGCGAGGCGGTGGTCGCCGGCGCGCGCGGCGAACGCACGATCCCGGCGAGCGAGTTCTTCGTCGGCATGCTGCAGTCGGCGGTGCGCCGCGACGAGGTGCTGACCGAGGTCCACCTCGCGGTCGAGCGGAAGCGCGCGGGCACGGCGTACTGCAAGCTGCGCCAGGCGGCGTCGGGGTTCGCGGTCGTGGGCGTCGCGGCGCAGGTCACGCTGGATCGCCGCGGGCGCATCGACCGGGCCTGCGTGGCGGTCACCGGCGTGAACCCGGTGCCGTTCCGTGCCGCGGCGCTGGAGAAGCGGCTCGCCGGCGAGTCGCCCGACCGCGCGGCGCTGGCGCGGCTGTGCGCCCGGATCGAGGAGGCGGATCCGATGGAGGATCTGCACGCGTCCGCACCGTACCGCGCGCATCTGTGTGGCGTGTTTGCGGCGCGCGCCGTGCTCGCGGCCGCACAGCGGGCCGCTGCGTGAGGCTCGAGGGCCGGCAGATCGTCGACCTGCCGCTCGACGCCGCCTTCCAGCGGCTGCTCGATCCGCGTGTGCTCAAGGCCTGCACGCCCGGGCTCGAACGGCTCGAGCCGCGCGACGCGGACCACTTCGACGCGGTGCTCGAGGTGAAGCTCCCGGCGATCTCGGGCCGCTTCGAGGGCACGCTCGCCTACTTGGAGCGCCGGCCGCCCGACCACCTGCGGCTGCGGCTGCAGGGCAAGGGCGCCGTGGGCTTCGTCGACGGCGAGGTGGCGCTCGACCTCGCGCGCGTCGACGAAGGCACCAGCGTGCAGTACGCGGCGGACGTGCAGGTCGGCGGCCAGGTGGCGCGGCTGGGTCAGCGCATGCTCTCCGGCGTGACGCGCGAGATGGCGGGGCAGTTCTTCGCGGCCTTCGAGCGCTGGCGGCCCGAGGCGCCCGAAGGGACCGTCGCGCCGAGTCCCGGCCGCTCGTTCGTGCAGCTGGTGTGGCGGAGCCTGCTGCGGCTCCTGGGGCTGCGCCGCGACTAGCGTGCCCGAGGTCGAGGCGTTCGTGCTGGCCGCAGGCCGCGGGCGCCGCATGGGCGGAGCGAAGCACCTCGTGCTGCTCGACGGCGTGCCGCTCGCGGAGCACGTGCTGCGCGCGCTGCGACACGCGGCCGTGTCGCGGGTGTCGATCGTGCTCGCGCCCGGCGACGAGCCGGGGCGCGCGCTCGCCGCGCGGCTGGGCGTCGCCGCGATTCCCGCCGAGAACGCCGACGAGGGCCGGGCCGCGTCCGTGCGCGCGGCGGTGCGCGCGGCCCGAGCCGAGACGGACGCAATCCTGTTCGCGCTCGCCGACCAGCCGTTCCTCTCCGCGGCGGACTTCGCTGCGCTCGTCGACGCATTCCGCTCCGACCCGCGCGGGATCGCGCGCGCGCAGTACGCGGGGGTGCCCGGCGCGCCGGTGCTGTTCGCCCGCGAACACTTCGCGGAGCTTCTCGCACTGCGCGGGAAAGACGGCGGCCGCGCGGTCATCGCCGCTCACCCCGAACGGGTGCGCGGGATCGAGCTCCCGCCCGAGCACGGCCGGGATCTCGACACCCCGGAAGACCTGCCCGCACCGCGCGCGCCGCGTTGACGCATGCCGGTGTCCGGCTATGCTCCGCCGCCCGATGGCCATGGAACGGACGCTCTCGATCGTGAAGCCGGACGCGGTGCGCGCCCGCAGGCTGGGCGCGATTCTCGACATGATCGAAGGGGCGGACCTGACGATCGTGGCGACCAAGATGGTCCAGCTCGACCCGGGCAAGGCAGAGGGCTTCTACGCGGTCCACCGCGAGCGGCCGTTCTTCAAGGGATTGGTCAAGTTCATGACCTCGGGCCCGGTGGTCGTGTCGGTTCTCGAGGGCGAAGACGCGATCGCGCGCTACCGCAAGCTGATGGGCGCGACGGACCCGGCGAAAGCCGAGCCGGGGACGATTCGCAAGAAGTTCGCGACCGACATCGAGCAGAACGCGGTCCACGGCTCCGATTCAGCCGAGAACGCCCGCACCGAGGTCGCGTACTTCTTCAGCGCCACCGAGCTCGTACGCCGCTAGTCGACGTCCGGCCTGCGCCGGAGTTGCCGGTCCGGAGCGAAAACCCCCGCTCGTAATTCTCCGGCCGCCGGCTTTATACTGCGCCGGGCCCAGCGGCCGTCCGGGGAAGAGCGGCCGCGGTGCCCCGCGACCCCCGCGATATCGCCAACGCGCGCAGAGAAAGGCTCGAAGAAATCGCTATGGCCGAGATCCCGCAACACCACATCCGCGAGACCGCGACCCTCCGCTTCGCCCGCTTCGTCACGCGCAACCGCCTGCCGATCGCCATCCTGCTCGCGTCCACGACGCTCTTCTTCATGTATCCGATCGTGAACGCGGTGTTCTACGCACGGGGCCACAAGCTGCCGGGTCCGATCGTGCGCGTGAACACCTCGGCGCGCGCCCAGTACCCCGACCACCCGTTCATCAACGCACAGGACAAGTTCGCCAACGTATTCGGCACGTCTTCGCTGGTGGCGATCGCGGTCGAGGTGAAGAACGGGAACGTCTTCACGCCAGACGTCCTGCAGAAGATCGACGAGGTCACGAAGGCGCTCGACGGCCAGGACTACGACTCGCACACCGCCGAGCGCGAGGAGCTGCGCAAGAAGCTCGAAGCTGACGGCAACCTCTCGCACGACCAGATCCTCACCGAGCTCGACCGCCGCTATCCGCCCTATCCGGTGAACCACGACCAGGTGGCCTCGATCGCGCACGCCAGCACCCGCGTGACGCAGATCCAGCCCGACGGCTCGGTCGAGTCGAACGTGCTGATGGAGGAGGTCCCCGACAGCCAGAAGAAGGCCGACAAGATCCGCGAGATCGTGCGCCAGAACCCGCCGCTGATCTACGGGCGGCTGGTCTCGCTCGACGAGAAGGCGGCGCTGATCACCGCCGGCTTCGTCACCGACCGGCTGAACCAGCGCGAGATCTACAAGGCGATCTTCGACTACGTGCAGGGCATCAAGCAGAAGGAGGACGACGACAACGTCACCCTCTACGTGTCCGGCCTGCCGATCGGCATCGGCTGGATCCAGATGCACGCCGCGGAGATCGGCTGGTACACCGTGCTCACGGTCGTGATGGTCTTCGCGCTGCTGCTGGCGTACTTCCGGCGCCTGCACGGCGTCTTGATCCCGTTCATCGCCGCGATCATCACCGTGATCTGGGGGCTCGGGTTCACCGGCTGGACCCACATCACCTTCGACCCGCTCGTGCTCGTCATCCCGATGATCATCACCGCGCGCGCCGTCTCGCACACCGTGCAGATGGCCGAGCGCTTCTTCGAGGACTACGAGCTGCTGCTGCCGCGCTACAACGACCCGCAGGTCGCCAAGGTCGAGGCCGCGACGGTGGCGATGGCCGAGGTGCTCGTGCCCGGCACGCTCGGCATCCTGGTCGACGTCGGCGGCCTGCTCGTCATCCTGGTCACGTCGATCCCGCAGATGCGCGACCTGGCGATCTTCGGCGCCTTCTGGGTGACCTCGATCCTGGCCACCGTCGAGCTGCTCCACCCGATCATGATCTGCTACCTGCCCGCGCCGCACGAGAGCGCGCACTTCCTGCCCAAGTCGATGATCGCGTTCACCCGCTTCGTCGGCGCCGCGACCACGCACCCGACCTGGAAGTGGGTGATCGCGGCGACCACGCTGACCATCTTCTCGACCTCGGTCTACATCACGCTGTTCCACTCGAAGATCGGCGAGGCCAGCCCGGGCACGTCGCTGCTCTGGCCCAACCACCCGTTCAACGTCGCGACCGCCGAGATCGCCAAGCGCTTCGGCGGGGTGGACTCGTTCGTGGTGTACCTGAACGGCGACCGGGACAACTCGAGCACCGACTCCGAGCCGATCCGCCGCATGGAGGACTTCGGCCGCTTCATGCAGGTGCAGACGCACGTCGGCGCCACCGTGTCGCTGGTGCCGTTCCTGCGCGGCACCTGGCAGCAACTCCACTACGGCGATCCGAAGTGGCAGTACATCCCCGACGCGCCGGGCTCCGTGCGCACCATGATCTTCCAGCTGCAGACGAACGGCCCGCCGGGCTTCCTGCGCCCGTTCATGACCGACAACGGCCGCGACGCGAACATTCAGTTCTTCTACCCCGACCACAAGGGCGAGACGATCACCTCGGCGGTCGACGCGGCCGAGGACTTCGTCGACAAGAACCCGATCGGCGACGTGATCATCCGGCTCGAGAAGAACAAGGCGCCGAAGGGCGCGCCCTTCTACAACCGGCAGAAGCTGCTCGACACCTGGTACTACATGATCGGGCCGATGCTGCCGCCGCGCGCGCACACGCTCACGGTCCAGGAGCGCGAGGCCGACGGCAGCTACAAGTTCCTGCCGGTGAACACCGAGGCGCCGCCGCCGTGGATCAAGGACTTCCGCGAGAAGGCGATCGCCGACTACGACGCCACCAAGGCGAACACCAAGGAAGGCGAGATCTTCACCTGGCCGTCGAAGCTCGGCAGCTGGAGCGAGAAGGACGTGAACGGCTGGTGGGAGAGCCAGGAGAAGGGCGTGCGCGCCGTCGCCGTCAACACCGACGAGCTGATCGTCGAGGACCTGAAGGTGGTGGCGAGGCACGGGCAGGGTGGCGTGGTGAAGGCGGGCGGCCTGTCGGGCCCGAAGTACCAGCCCACGCGCTCCTGGACGCGCGGCGTGCAGTTCGTGCTCGCCGGCGGCGCCCTCGGCACGCTGGCCGCGATCAACGACGAGGTCGAGCGCAGCCACGTGGCGACCATCTCGCTGATCTTCTTCGTCATCTTCGTGCTGCACTCGATCACCTACCAGTCGGTGTCGAGCGGCGGGATCATCTTCCTGCAGATCGCGACGGCCACCATGCTCTCGCTCGCCTACATGGCGATCCGCGGCATCGGCCTCAACATCAACACGCTGCCGGTACAGGCGGTCGGCGTCGGGATCGGCGTCGACTACGCGATCTACATCGTCGACCGCATCCGCCAGGAGGTCGCCGAGACCGCGGACATCGACGAGGCGATCCGGCGCGCCATCCGCACCACGGGCATGGCGGTGACCTTCACCGCCACCACCGTCGTGGGCGGGATCGTGCTCTGGACCTTCTCCAACCTGCGCTTCCAGGCAGAGATGGCCTACCTGCTGGTGATCCTGATGATCATCAACATGCTGGGCGCGATCACGGTCGTCCCGACCTTCTACTCGATCCTGCGCCCGAGCGTCGCCACCGCCCTGCTCACCGACGAGCAGCGAGAAGCGATCCGAGCCCAGAAAGAGCTCGAGCACAAACGGGAGATGGTCGCGTAGGGAGCGAAGAGCGGGGCTGGGGCGCGGCCGGGCTCGGGG
>Ga0318554_10001176_pt1 | contig 10551 bp, 10 predicted proteins | sample GRESIP082b2f22_FD_203687 | JGI IMG/M metagenome (GOLD analysis project Ga0318554, IMG submission 203687) | Tropical soil microbial communities from Luquillo Experimental Forest, Puerto Rico - GRE.SIPMG.082b2f22 | ecosystem: Environmental > Terrestrial > Soil > Tropical forest > Bulk soil... | reverse complement strand
GCTCTGCGCTCGCGCGCGACCGCCGGGGATGCGGTCCTGTACCGGTGGACGGGCGTGCGCTCGCTCGATCTGATCGCCGAGCGCACGCGGCACGGCTCGCTCGCCGGAGCGTGCATCGCGGGCGGAGGGGCGGGCGCGGGCGTGCTCGTCACCGGCGCGGCGGCGCGCCCGCGCGGCGCGGTCGCCTCGCTCTTTCGCGCGCGTCCCGGCGCGTCCGCCGAGCTCGCGATGGACTCGCGCGGCCGCTGGCTCGGCGAAATCGCGTTGAGCCCGCCCGGCCGCCCGCACGCCGTGCTGCTCACGCGGTTCGGCCACGCCGGATTCGCGCCCGCCGTGCCGCCGCGATCGACCCGCCCGCCCGTCGCGCTCGCCGCGCGGCTCGAGTCGGGCGAGGGGCCGCTCGCGCTCGATCTCGGCGGCGCATTGTGGCGGTTTCGCCCCGACGCGGGCGGCGCGCGGGGCATGCTTGAAGTGCGGGCGGCGTTGCCCCAACATGATGTCCTCGCGCTCGGTCTCGAGGAGCGGCACGGCTCCGCGCGCCTCACCTCGGGCACGGGCCGGGACGCGGGCTTCCGGCAGGGCCTGATGCTCGGATGGAGCCGGTCCGCGCCGCGGGCCGCGATGTCGATCCGGCACGAGCAGTGGAGTCCGCGGGCGGGCCTGCGCGGCGTCACGCGCCGGGTGGCGAGCGCGCGGTTCCAGGCGCGGCCGGCGCCCGGCTTCGCGTGCGCCGTGAGTGCGGCGGTGTACCGCTCGCGCGCCGGCGAGCCGCAGTATCTGGACGAGGACGAGGCGGATCGGCGCGTACTGCGCGCGCTCAGCGGAGCAGGGCGGCGCACGCGGGCTGAGATCGAGTTTCCGGCGGCCGGAGGAAGCGTCCGCGCCGCCCTGACCCTGGCGGAGACGGCCGGTCGCGCGTCGCCGCCGCAGTGGACGCTGGACTGGAGCCGGCGCGCGCGCACGCGTTGACACGTGATGCCGCCACCCGCGGAGGACTTCATGACGTACGCGAAGCGCATGAGCCGACTGGGAACCGAGACGGCCTTCGAAGTGCTGGCGCGCGCCCGCGCGCTCGAGGAGCAGGGCCGGAAGATCGTGCACCTCGAGATCGGCGAGCCCGACTTCGACACGCCGAAGTTCATCCGCCAGGCGGCCGTCGACGCGCTCGAGGAGGGCTGGACGCACTACGGCCCGTCCGCCGGACTGCCCGAATTCCGCAAGGAGATCGCGAAGCAATGGAAGGCGGAGCGCGCGATTCCATGCGAGGCCGAGAACGTCGTCGTCACGCCGGGCGCGAAGCCGATCATGTTCTTCGTCATGCTCGCGCTGCTCGAGGAGGGCGACGAGGTCCTGTATCCGAATCCGGGCTTCCCGATCTACGAATCGGTGGCGAACTTCATCGGCGCGCGCGCGGTGCCGCTGCACCTGAAGGGCGAGGACGAGTTCGATCTCGATCTCAAAGAGCTGGAGCGGAAGATTACCGGCCGTACGAAGCTGCTGGTGATCAACTCGCCGCACAATCCGACCGGCGCGGTGCTCAAGCCCGAGACGGTCGAGGGGATCGCGGCGCTCGCGCGCAAGCACAACTTCCACATCCTCGCCGACGAGATCTACGCGAAGATCCAGTACGAGGGCCGTCACGTGAGCATCGCCTCGCTCCCCGGCATGGCGGAGCGCACGATCGTGCTCGACGGCTTCTCGAAGACCTACGCGATGACCGGCTGGCGGCTCGGCTTCGGCATCATGGAGAAGCACCTCGCGGTCCACGTCGCGCGCCTGATGACGAACTCCAATTCCTGCACCGCGTCGTTCATCCAGCGCGCCGGTCTCGCCGCGCTCACCGGACCCCAGGGCGAGCTGCACGCGATGGTCGAGGAATTCCGCGTGCGGCGTGACGAGATGGTGAGCGGCCTGAACGCGATCCCCGGCGTCAAATGCTTCACGCCGCGTGGCGCGTTCTACGTGTTTCCCGACATCCGCGCCACCGGGATGTCGAGCGCGGAGCTCGCGAAGGCACTGCTCGAGCAGGCCGGGATCGCCTGCCTCTCGGGCACGTCGTTCGGCGCGCACGGCGAGGGCTACATCCGCTTCTCGTACGCGAACAGCCTCGCGAACATCAAGATCGCGCTGCAGTCGATGAACGAATTCCTGAGCGTGCGCGCGCGCTGAGCGCGCTGCCGCCCGGGCAACGCCCGCATCGATTCGCGCCACCGGGCCCGCTTCGCCCGCCGCGCCGCGCCCGGCACGGCGCTTGCGTGATTCGCCTTCGCCGCGCTCCCCGCGCGCGGCGTCACGCCCCCGCGTCACGCCCCACAGAAGGAGCGCGCCATGCGCTGGCGTCTCTTGTTCATCGCGGTCTCTCTCGCAATTCCAACACTTGCCGCCGCCTCACCGCTCGTCCTGAACGAGATCCTCGCCGGGCCCGCACGCGACTGGGATGGCAGCGGCGCGTTCTCGTCGCGTGACGACGAGTGGATCGAGGTCGTCAACACCGGCGCCACTCCGCTCGATCTCACCGGGTTCTTCCTGAGCGACGGAGATTCCATTCCGCGCTACGCGTTCTCGGGCGTGCTGGGGCCGGGGGAGCGCCGGCTCGTGTTCGGCAAGGACTCGTACGACTGGGAAAAGGCGACCGGGCATCCGGCATTCGGGCTTTCGCTCGGAAACAGCGGCGATTCCGCGATCCTCTGGCAGGTGACGGGGAGCGACACCGCGATCGTGGACCGCTACGACTACGGCAGCCACGAAGCCGCGGCGGATCGCGCGATCGGCCGCTCTCCGGACGGCACCGGCGCGTGGGTGCTGATGGATGCGCTGAATCCCTACACCGGCACACTCGCGCCGATCGGGACCGGCTGCGCGCCGTCGCCGGGACAGCCGAACCAGTGCGGCACGACGCCGGTCCAGCGGCTCACGTGGGGGACGGTCAAGGTCCGTTACCGCTGAGCGCACGCGCGATCACGAGCACGCATCGCCGGGGTGCGGCCACATTGACCCTGGCGATGCGCGCTGTGTACCCTCGGACGGTCCGCGTTTCCCGACCACCGTGCCGAGGGCTGTCGCTTGTCCACCTCCCCGCCGACCGCCGCCGAACTCGAAGCCGCCCACCGGGCCGGCCGGCTGGAGTGGCCGATCGAGAAGCTGACCGCGAAGGCGCTCGACATCCGGCGCGACATCATCACGCTGCTCGGCAAGTCCCAGACCGGGCACTCCGGAGGCCCGCTGTCCTGCGCGGACTTCGGGACGGTCCTGTTCTTCCACGAGCTCAACGTCGATCCGGCGGATCCGCGCTGGCCGGAGCGCGACTACTGGCATTTCTCGATCGGGCACGTGACGCCCGTGATCTACTCGCTGATGGCCGAGCGCGGCTATTTCCCGCTCAGGGACCTGATGAAGTTCCGAGCGTTCGACGGCCACGCGCAGGGCCATCCGTCGCGCCACGACACGCCTGGCATCGAGGTCTCCGCCGGCTCGCTCGGCCAGGGGCTCTCGGTGTGCTGCGGGGTCGCGATGGCGTCGCGCATGGACCATCACCCGCGGCGGGTCTACTGCGTGATGGGCGACGGCGAGCAGCAGGAGGGTCAGATCTGGGAGGCGGCGATGTTCGCCGCGCACTACAAGCTCGACCACCTGTGCGGGATCATCGACTACAACCACAAGCAGATCGACGGCGACGTCGAGGACATCATGGGGATCAAGCCGCTGGCCGACAAGTGGCGCTCGTTCAACTGGAACGTGATCGAGTGCCGCGGCCACGACATCGCGGACGTGCTGCGCGCCTTCGCCGCCGCGCGCGTGCACGCCGGACGGCCGAGCGTGATCATCGCCGACACCGTGATGGGGCAGGGCGTCTCGTACATGGCGGGCGACTACCGCTGGCACGGCAAGCCGCCGAAGCCGGAGCAGGCCGACGAGGCCCTGCGCGAACTCGGCACGTCGTACGCCGAGTGGTCCGCGCGCCTGCTCGCGCACTGAGCCCCGCATGACGCTCGCGATCTCGCTGCCCGAGAAGGCCGAAATGAAGAAGACGCGCGAGGGCTTCGGCCGCGCGCTCGTGGACCTCGGCGCGCGCGACCCGCGCATCGTCGTGCTGGTCGGCGACCTCAGCGAATCCACGATGGTCCACTTCTTCGCCGAGAAGTTCCCCGAGCGGTTCATCCAGGTCGGGATCGCGGAGCAGAACATGTGCGGCATTGCGGCCGGCCTCGCGGCGATGGGCAAGATCCCGTTCTTCTCCACGTACGGCGCGTTCGCGTCGTGCCGCGCCGCGGATCAGATCCGCGTGACGGTGGCGTACAGCAATCTCAACGTGAAGATCGGCGGCGCGCACGGCGGCATCTCGGTCGGCCCGGACGGCGCCACGCACCAGGCGATGGAGGAGATCAGCATCATCCGCTCGATCCCGAACCTGAGCATGATCGTGCCGTGCGACTACTGGGAGACCTACAAGGCCACGGTCGCCGCCGCGCAGCACGAAGGCCCGGTCTACATCCGGTTCGGGCGCGAGGACGTGCCGGTCGTGACCGGCGAGCGCACGCCGTTCACGTTCGGCAAGGGCGAGGTGTTCGCCGAGGGCTCGGATCTCACCGTGATCGCGTGCGGCGTCATGGTGTACGAGGCGCTGCGGGCGCGCGAGGCGCTGGAGCGCGAGGGGATCGGCGTGCGGGTCGTGAACCTGCACACCGTGAAGCCGATCGATCGCGACCTGATCGCGCGCTGCGCGCGCGAGACCGGCGCGATCGTGACCGCCGAGGAGCATCAGGTGAACGGGGGCCTGGGCGGTGCGGTCGCCGAGGTGGTCGTGCGCCAGCACCCGGTGCCGATGGAGTTCGTCGCGGTGATGGATCGGTTCGGCCAGAGCGGCAAGCCGGCCGAGCTCATGGACGCGTTCGGGCTGCGCGCGAAGGACGTCATCGCCGCCGCGCGCCGCGTGCTCGAGCGCAAGCGCGCGCGCGCCTGAGCCGCGCGCCCGCCCCGCCGCCCCGGCGCGCGGCATCCGCGCATGCGCACACTCCGCGCGCTCGAATTGACGCTCCCGCGCACGGCACCTATAGTCCCCGCCCTGACTGCGTGCGGAAGTGGCGGAACTGGCAGACGCACTAGATTCAGGTTCTAGCGCCCGAAAGGGTGTGGGGGTTCAAATCCCCCCTTCCGCACCACCCCGTTGCTCGCCTGTTTTCGCATCTTGCTCCGCCGGGTGCCCGGAGGCCTCAGGCGCCGTCACGGGTGGCCCACCCCGGGGCCCAAAGACCCCATGACCGACGCGAAGGATGATGCCGAACGAGTCGTGGCCCAGAACCGCCGGGCCCGTCACGACTATTTCATCCTCGACACCTTCGAAGCCGGCCTCGTCCTGACCGGGACCGAGGTCAAGAGCCTGCGGGCCGGAAAGGCGAGCCTAGGGGAGGCCTACGCCACGGTCGAGAACGGCGAGGCGTGGGTGGTCCAGATGCACATTCCGCCGTACGAGCAGGGCAACCGCTGGAATCCCGATCCGGTGCGCGCGCGCAAGCTGCTGCTCCACCGGCGCGAGATCGAGAAGCTGGAGAGCGCGGTGGCCCAGAAGGGCCAGACCGTGGTGCCGCTCAAGCTCTATTTCTCGCGCGGGCGCGCGAAGCTCCTGATCGGGATCGCGAAGGGCAAGAAGGTGTACGACAAGCGGCACGCGATCGCGGAGCGCGACTCGAAGCGCGAGATGGATCGCGCCCGTCGCGCCGCGGGACGAGGCGGCGCATGAGGGCGCCGATCGCTGCGGCGGCGCTCGCGCTGCTGCTCGCCGCGCCGCCCGCCCCTCACGGACCGCGCGTCGCGCACGTGCCCGAGCGCGCGCCCGGGCCGGACTCGGCGCCGGTGCGGAACCTCGGCGACGAGCGCCTGATCGGCGCGAACGATCTCGCGCGCCTGCTGGACGCGACGAAGTTCTGGCGCGGCGACGTGCGGAAGCTCGAGCTGCGCGTCCATTCCCATCGGGTGCTGCTGACCGCGGACAACCCGTACGTGATCGTCGACGAGTCCACCGTGCGCCTGCCGTCGCCGGTGCGCTCGCTCGGCGGCGAGCTGCACGCGCCGATCGCGCTGATCGACTCCCTGCCGGGCGACTCCACCGTGAACCGGCTCGCGTACGATCCGCGCGGCGATCAGGTCGTGGTGCTGCCGCCGGGCGGCATGGTCGGCACGCCGCGCCTCATCGTCGGCGAGGGCGTGACGCGCCTCGTGATCCCGGCCGACCGGCCGCAGGACGCCGCGGTGGTGGCGCGCGCGCGCGCGCATTTCCGGCTGCGCTTCGCCGGCTACTTCGCCGGCGTGCTGCCGGACTCGACGCGCCAGCGCCCGCTCACCGGCATCCACCTGCTGCCGGCCGTGAGCGGCACCGTGCTCGAGCTCGCGCTGTCGTCGGAGGCGCAAGGCTTCCGGCTCGTGCGCGACGTCGCGGCGAAGAAGGTGACGCTCGAGTTCTCGCGCGTGGCAGGCGAGGCGTGGGAATCGTTCGCGCCCGAAGGACCGCCCGGGCCGCGCGCGCTGCGAATCGTGGTGCTCGATCCGGGACACGGCGGCGCCGACGCCGGCGTCACGGCGGAGGGCGTGGTCGAGAAGAGCCTCGCGCTCGAGCTCGCGAAGCGGCTCAAGGGGGAGATCGAGCACCGGCTGCACGCGCGTGTGTTCCTGACCCGCGAGGACGATCGCACGCTGGACGTCCAGCAGCGCGCCGAGGCCGCGAATCGCGCGCGCGCCGACGTGGTCCTGTCGCTCCACTTCGACGGCGGCCCCGGCACGCCGGACGGCGGCGCGAGCGCGCTGTGCGCGCCCGCCGACGTGGGCTCGACCGCGGGACAGCTCGGCGGCATGGGACCGGGCGCGATCGTGATGCTGCCGTGGCGCGACGTGGCGTCCCGGCATGCGGTCGAGAGCCGTGCGCTCGCGGAAGCCGTGCTGTCGTCGCTCGAGTTGCGCGGCATGGGACCGACGCACCTCATCGAGCGGCTGCCGTATCCGCTGCTCGGCGTCAACGCGCCGGGGCTCCTGCTCGAGTGCGCGACGCTGGATTCGCCGCGCGACCGCGAGCGCGTGACACACGACGACGGGCTCACCGCGCTGGCGCGCGCGATCGTGGACGGGCTCGACGCGTACCGGAGGAACGATTGATGCGGGGCGTGACGGAGGTCATGGCGTGCTGAAGCGCGTGATCGTTGGAGCGCTGATCGTCGCTGTGCTAGCGTGGGCGGTGTGGCGCCTCTCGGCGCCGGAGCGCGCGGGCGCGCCGCTTCCCGCGCGGCCCGACAGCATGAGCACCGGGCTGCGGGCGGCGCGCCTGTTCTTCGCCGCGCCGTCGGGCGACAGCCTGGTGAGCGAATCGCGCGACCTGCCCGAGTCCGGTACGCTGCACGAGCGGGTCGCGTCGCTGATCGCGGAGCTGGTGCGCGGCCCGCGCGGCACGGCGGTCGGGCTGCTGCCGCCCGGAACGCTGCTTCTCCACGTGTATCTCGACGACCGGGGGCTCATGACGCTGGATCTCTCGAGCGAGTTTCTGAGCGGATTTCGCGGCGGCTCGACCGCCGAGGGCCTCACGATCGCCTCGCTCGTGCGCACGCTGAGCGCGAACGTCACCGAAACCCGCCGCCTCCAGATCGTGTGCGCCGGCGAGCCGATCCCGACGCTCGGCGGACATCTGCCGCTCGACCGCCCGCTCGACGTCCAGGACTGGTGAGATCGCCCATGCCCGCGACCCACGATCCGCGCTCGATCGGAGTGTTCGATTCCGGTCTCGGTGGCCTGACCGCGGTGCGCGAGCTGTTCCAGGTGCTGCCGGCGGAGTCGATCGTGTACTTCGGGGACACCGCGCGCCTGCCGTACGGCACGAAGTCGCGCGAGACCGTGACGCGGTTCAGCCTCGAGATCGCGAGCTTCCTCGTGCGCCAGAACATCAAGTGCCTGCTCGTGGCGTGCAACACCGCGTCCTCGTACGCGCTCGGCGCGCTGTCGCGGCGGCTCGAGGTGCCGGTCGTGGGCGTGATCGATCCGGCCGCGCACGCCGCGGTGGACGCGAGCCCGCACGGCCGGATCGGCGTGCTCGGCACGCTCGCGACCGTGACGAGCCGCGCCTACCCCGACGCGATCGGGCGGCTCGCGCCCGGCGCGCAGGTGATCTCGCGCGCCTGCCCGCTGTTCGTGCCGCTGATCGAGGAAGGGCTCGTGGATCACGCGGTGACGCGCGAGATCGCGGCCGAATACCTGGTCGAGATGACCGGTGCGCGGCTCGAGAGCCTGATCCTCGGCTGCACGCACTACCCGCTGATCGCGCCGCTGCTCCAGGAGCTGCTCGGTCCGGCCGTGCGCCTCGTGGACTCGGGCGCCGAAGCGGCGCGCGCCACCGCGACGCTGCTGCGCGAGCGCGGCCAGCTCGCCGCCGGGCCGGCGCGACATCATTTCTTCCTGAGCGACGAGCGCCTGCAGTTCCAGCGCGTGGCCGAGAGCTTCCTCGGGCGCGCGCTGCCCGAGACCACGATCGTGGACCAGACCGACGTGCCGTGGTTCGAGCGCGCCGCCGAGAAGAGCGGGGGGGTCGCGTGACGCGGAAGCCGGCCGCGATCCGCGAGCGCGAGGCGCGCGCCGAAGGCCCCGCGCCGTTCGGGCGCAGCGCCGGCCGGCGTCCCGGCGAGCCGCGGCCGCTGCGCATCGAGCGTGGCGTGATCCCGCACGCGGAGGGCTCGGCGATGATCTCGACCGGCCGCACGCGCGTGCTGTGCACCGCGACGCTCGAGGAGCGCGTGCCGAACTGGATGCGCGGCCAGGGGCGCGGCTGGGTGACCGCGGAGTACGGAATGCTGCCGCGCTCGACCGGCGAGCGCACGCCGCGCACCAGCCAGACCGGCGGCCGTGCGCAGGAGATCCAGCGGCTGATCGGCCGCTCGCTGCGCGCGATCACGGACCTCGGCGCGTTCGGCGAGCGCACGATCCTGCTCGACTGCGACGTGATCGAGGCCGACGGCGGGACGCGCACCGCGGCGATCAACGGCGCGTTCGTCGCGCTGCACGACGCCTTCGTCGCGCTCTCGAACCGCGGGCACCTGGCGCGCGGGCCGCTGCGCGACACGGTCGCCGCGATCTCGGTCGGCATGGTGGACGGCACGCCGTGCCTCGATCTCGACTACCGCGAGGACTCGCGCGCCCAGGTCGACATGAACGTCGTCATGACGGGCGGCGGGCGGTTCATCGAGCTCCAGGGCACGGGCGAGGGCGCGACGTTCAGCGATCTCGAGCTGCGCGCGCTCGTGCGCCTCGCGCGCCGCGGCATCCGCCGCATTGTCGCGCACCAGCGCCGCCTGCTCGGAGGATCGGGCCTGCTGCCGCCGGCGCTGGCGGCGAAGAAGTGAAGTTCGTCCTCGCGACGTTCAACCGCGACAAGGTGCGCGAGCTGCGCGCCTGGTTTCGCGGCCTGCCGGTGGAGTTCGAGCCGCTCTACGAGATGAGCGGCGCGTCGTCGCCGGTCGAGACCGGCGCCACGCTGCTCGACAACGCGCGCCTCAAGGCCCGGGCCGCGATGGAGCTCTCGGACCTCCCTGCGATCGCCGACGACACCGGCCTCGAGATCGACGCGTTGAACGGCCGCCCCGGCACGCGCTCGGCGCGCTATGCCGGCGTCGGGGCGAGCGACAGGATGAACATCGACACGGTCCTCCAGCAGATGAGCCAGGTCCCGCCCGGCGCGCGCGGCGCGCGCTTCCGCACCGTGATGGTGGCCTGCATGCCGGGCGCGAGGGAAGTGCGCGGCGAGGGCGTGCTGGAGGGTCGCATCACGGCGGCGCCGCGCGGGAGCGGGGGCTTCGGCTACGACTCGATCTTCGAGGTCTCCGGGACGGGAAGGACGCTCGCGGAGCTGTCACTCGAGGAGAAGAACGCGCTCTCGCACCGCGCGCTCGCAGCGCAGGCGCTGATCGCGAAGCTCGGCCTCGGATCGCGCTAGGCGGCGTTTACACGCCGCCCAGGCGGTGCACGCGCAGCGTGTTCGTGGATCCGACCGCGCCGACCGGCGTGCCCGCGACGATCACGACCCGGTCGCCCTTCGCCGCGCGTCCGAGATCGAGCAGCGCGCGGTCCACCTGCTCGATCATGCCGTCCGTGTGGCTGACGTGCGGCACGACGAACGTCTCGAGCCCCCACGTGAGCGCGAGCTGGCTGCGCACCGCGGGCTCGGTGGTGAAGGCGAGCAGCGGCAGCGCGGGCCGGTAGCGCGCCACGCGCTTGGCGCTGGCCCCGCTCTGCGTGAACGCCACGAGCGCGCGTGCGTCGAGATCGAGCGCGACGCGCACCGCGGCGTGCGCGATCGCATCCGCGGTCCCGGCGACCTTGAGGTCCGCGGCGCGCAGGACGGCGGGGTTGCGCTCCGCCGCGGCGCCGCTCTCCGCCGCCTCGATCAGGCGCGCCATGAGGGACACCGTTTCCTGCGGGTATGCGCCCACGCTGGTCTCGCCCGAGAGCATGAGCGCGTCCGCGCCGTCCAGCACCGCGTTCGCGACGTCCGAGGCCTCGGCGCGCGTCGGGCGCGAGTGCTCG
>Ga0318554_10001172_pt1 | contig 10557 bp, 8 predicted proteins | sample GRESIP082b2f22_FD_203687 | JGI IMG/M metagenome (GOLD analysis project Ga0318554, IMG submission 203687) | Tropical soil microbial communities from Luquillo Experimental Forest, Puerto Rico - GRE.SIPMG.082b2f22 | ecosystem: Environmental > Terrestrial > Soil > Tropical forest > Bulk soil... | reverse complement strand
AGCCCAGTCGCGCGCCGGTACCGTCGAGAGCGTGGTTCGGCTGAACAACGCCACCCTGCGGCGGCTGCCGATCGCGGCGCCGGGCTATGACCGTGACGGCGTCGGGGTCGGCATCGCGCACTTCGGCGTGGGTGGGTTTCACCGGGCGCATCAGGCGATGTACATCGATCGGTTGCTCGAGCGCGGTGAGGCACGTGAATGGGGCATCTGCGGGATCGGGGTGATGCCGGCCGACCGCCGGATGCGAGATGTTTTGCGTGCCCAGGACGGCTTGTACACGCTGATCCTGGAGCACCCCGACGGTAACCGGGACGCGCGGGTGATCGGCTCGATCGTCGACTACCGCTACGCGCCCGACGACCCGCTTGCGACGATCGAGCTGCTGGCCGCACCGACGACCCGCATCATCTCGATGACCATCACCGAGGGCGGCTACCAAATCAGGGATCCCAGGTCCGTTTTCGGGCTGATCGTCGAGGCCCTGGCCCGGCGGCGGGATCGCGGCGTGGCGGCGCCGACGATCGTGTCGTGCGACAACATCGAGCACAACGGCGACGTCGCGCGCCAGGCCGTCATCGCACATGCCGAACTGCTGTGCCCAGGCCTGGCCGACTGGGTCGCCGAACACGCCCGGTTCCCCTGTTCGATGGTGGACCGCATCACGCCGGTCACCACCCCGGACATCGTGGCCGGGGTGGAGCGCGACTACAGCGTCACCGACGAGTGGCCGGTGGTGGCCGAGGCGTTCGCCTCGTGGGTGCTCGAGGACGATTTCGCGGATGGCAGGCCGCCGCTGGACGAGGCGGGTGTTCTGCTGGTCGATGACGTGGGCCCGTACGAATCGATGAAACTGCGGCTGCTCAACGCCGGTCACCAATGCCTGTGCTACTTCGCCGCCCTGTGCGGGTACCGCATGGTGCACGATGCGGCGCGCGACCCGTTGTTGGCCGAATTCCTGCTGGCCTATTTCGATTCCGAAGGGGTGCCGACGCTGCCACCGGTGCCCGGCATCGACCTGCGTGACTACACCCGCGGGCTCATCGAGCGCTTCGCCAACCCGGGCGTGCGCGACACCGTGGCGCGGTTGTGCGCCTACTCCTCGGACCGCATCCCCAAATGGCTGCTACCGGTGATCCGTGACAACCTGCTCACCGGCGGACCCATCCGGCTGGCATCGGCGACGGTGGCGAGCTGGGCCCGCTACGCCGAGGCGGTCGACGAGCGTGGCGAACCGATCGAGGTCGTCGACAACCTGGCGGATTCGCTGGTACCCCTCGCGCGTGCGCAACGGCAACACCCGACCGCGTTCATCGAGAACGCGGCGCTGTTCGGGGATCTGGCGCAAGCACCCCGCTTCGTCGAGGCCTATGGCTGGGCGCTGGATTCGTTGCACACGCGCGGGGCACGGGCAACGCTGGAGGCATTGCTGCACGAGCAGCCTAAGGAGGCGAGTCGATGACCCGCGGGCTGGTAATCGGTGAGGCGTTGATCGACATCGTCAACGGCCACGTCGAACACGTCGGTGGCAGCCCGCTCAACGTCGCCGTCGGAAGCACGTCCGCGAGCAGGACGCCGACCGCGGCGGCAACGATCGCCGACGACGGGTCGGCGACCTACACGTTCGACCTGGAATGGCAGCTCTCCGGTACGCCCGAGGTCGGGCCGCCATTGTTCGTACACACCGGATCAATCGCGGCCGTGCGGGAGCCCGGGTGCCTGGCGGTCGCGGCGCTGCTCGACGCCTATCGCATCTCGGCCACCGTCACCTTCGACCCCAACGTCCGTCCGTCGCTCGTCGTCGACCGGGACCAAGCCCGCGAGCGCATCGACCACCTCGTCGAGCGCAGCGACATCGTCAAGGCCAGCGCCGAGGACTTGAGCTGGATCGATCCCGACCACGAACCCGAGTGGACCGCCCGAAGCTGGTCGGCATCGGGACCGGCGATCGTCGTCTTGACCCTGGGCGATCGGGGCGCGCTGGCGCTCTGCCCGGCCGGCGAGGCCCGCGTGGCGGCCAAATCGGTCCAGGTGGTGGACACCGTCGGCGCCGGCGACGCGTTCATGGTCGGCCTGCTCGACGCGCTCTGGGGACTGGATTTGTTGGGCGCCGGAAGGCGAGCTCCCCTGGGCCGAATCGGGCTCGACGCGCTCACAGCGGCGCTCGAGGCGGCCAGCCTGTCGTCGGCGCTGACCATCGGGCGCGCCGGCGCCGACCTACCCGACCGGGCCGCGGTGCAGGCCGCGCGTCCAACCTAGAAGGCGAAATTAGCTGTGGACTGATCACCCGCCGCGCGGCCAGGCCGCCGTGTTTTGCTAGGGGCGGTATGGGCATACTGGCTTACATGCGCTCCATCTGGAAGGGTTCGATCGCGTTCGGGCTGGTGAACGTTCCGGTCAAGGTGTACAGCGCCACCGAAGACCACGACATCAAGTTTCACCAGGTGCACGCCAAGGACAACGGCCGCATCCGATACCAGCGCGTGTGTGAGAGCGACGGCGAGGTCGTCGAATACCGTGACATCGCCCGGGCCTTCGAGTCCGACGACGGCCAGACGGTGGTGATCACCGATGACGACATCGCCACCCTGCCCGAAGAACGCAGCCGCGAGATCGAAGTGCTGGAGTTCGTCCCGGCCAGCCAGGTCGACCCGATGCTGTTCGACCGCAGCTACTTCCTGGAGCCGGATTCGAAGTCGTCCAAATCCTATGTGTTGCTGGCCAAAACGCTCGCCGAGGCGGATCGGATGGCGATCGTTCATTTCACGCTGCGTAACAAGACCCGGCTGGCTGCGTTGCGTGTCAAGGACTTCGGCAAGCGCGACGTGATGGTGGTGCACACCCTGTTATGGCCCGACGAGATCCGCGATCCCGACTTTCCGGTGCTGGACAAGAAGGTCGACATCAAGCCGGCCGAACTCAAGATGGCCGGGCAGGTCGTGGACTCGATGGCAGAAGACTTCAACCCCGACCGCTACCACGACACCTACCAGGAGCAGCTGCAAGAGCTGATCGACGCGAAACTCGAAGGCGGGGAAGCGTTTACCGCCGAGGAGCGGCCCAAAGAGCTGGACGAGACCGAAGATGTGTCCGACCTGTTGGCCAAGCTGGAGGCCAGCGTGCGGGCGCGCTCCGGTGACGTTGACGGCCAGGCACCCGCGAAGAAGGCAGCAGCCAAGAAGGCACCGGCAAAGAAGACGACCGCGAAAAAGGCACCGGCCAAAAAGGCGACTTCGAAAGCCGCGTCAAGGCCCTAACCGCAGGCGTCGGCAGTTCACGCCCTGATAAAACGTATTCCGCGCGGTCGGTTTGTCAGGAATCGGAACGCGGCGGCGAGAAGGTTGATCACGGCCACAATGATGATCAGCGTCAGCGCCGCACCCCAGATCCGCAGGAAACCGGCGCGCTCCGGATTGGTGAGTTCGCTGTAGATCAGCAGCGGCAGCGAGGCCATGTTGCCGTGGAAGATGTCGTAATTGATCGAGCGGCTGTAGCCGACCAGCACCAGCACCGGCGCGGTTTCGCCGATAACGCGCGCGAGGGCCAGCAAGACACCGGAGACGATGCCGGGCATCGCGATCGGGAAAACAATCCGCACGATGGTCTTCCATTTGGGAATGCCCAGCGCGTAGCTGGCCTCCCGCAGGTCGTCTGGCACCAACCTGAGCATCTCCTCGGTGGACCGCACCACAACCGGCAACATCAGCAAGACCAGCGCGAATGACACCGCGATGGAGCTCTGCTCGAATCCCAAAGTGGCGATCCACAGGCTGAAGATGAACAGCGCCGCGACGATCGAGGGCACCCCGGCAAGCACGTCGACCATGAAGGTCGTCAGCCGCACCAGCCGGCCGGAACCGTATTCGACCAAAAACACCGCGGTCATCAGGCCCAGTGGCACGGAGAGCACAGCGGCCACTCCGGCCTGCACCAATGTCCCGTACACCGCGTGGTACACGCCCCCTGCGAACTCCTCCGGCAGCACGCCGCGCAGCGAGTGGGTCCACCAACCCGACCGGGTGACGGCGTACCAGCCGCGTACCACCACCACCGATAGCACCCAGACCAACGGCACCAGGGCTCCGAAGAACGATACGGCGAAAAATATTGTCGCGGCGTTGTTGGTGATCCGCCGCCTTAGGCTGAGCGGCCTGAACACCTCCGTCTTGACCGGCTGGTCAAGCGCGTGGGCGGTCATGCGTTGACCTTCCCGCCGGCGATCGTGCGCGCGAGTGCGTTCACCACGAATGTCAGGACGAACAGCGCAAATCCCGCGGCGATGTAGGCCCCGGTGGGCAGCGGCTCGCTGAATTCGGCGGCCGCGGAGGCGATCTTGGAGGCGAACGTGTAGCCACCGTCGAACAGCGACCAATTCCCCGGGTGGGCGGCCGAGCGCAGGATGATCAGCACCGCGACGGTTTCTCCCAGCGCGCGGCCCAACCCCAGCATCGATGCCGCGATCACACCGCTACGGCCGTACGGCAGCACGGTCATCCGCACCACCTCCCACTTCGTGGCTCCCAGTGCCTGTGCCGCTTCCATCTGAATGGGCGGGGTCTGCCGGAACACTTCTCGCGATACCGAGGTGATGATCGGCAGGATCATCGCCGAAAGGACGATGCCGGCGGTGAAAATGGTGCCGCCGCCGGCCAGGGAAACGTTGCCCTGCTTGAACAAAAACAGCCACCCCAGGTTGCGATTGAGAAACTCCGCGACCGGCTCGAGTTTGGGCGCCAGCACGAAGATTCCCCACAGCCCGAAGATGATCGACGGCACCGCGGCCAGCAGATCAACCATCGCAGCGAACGGACGCGCCAGCCGTTTCGGCACGTATTGGGTGAGGAACACCGCGATCCCGACCGCGACCGGCACGGCCACTACCAGCGCGGTTATCGAGCTCAGCGCCGTGACCATGAACAAGTCGCGGATGCCGAACGCCAGGTGTTCCGCACTGGTGGTATTGAATTCGGCGCTGGTGAAGAAGTTCGCGTGGTTGGCACGCAACGACGGGACAGCGCGAATCAACAGGAATATTGCGATCAACAGGATCGCAATGACGATCGTCGAACCGGCGGCGGCGGCGGCCAACTTGAACAGTTGGTCGCCCCGCCGCGCCTCGTGCGGATTAGTCGCCTTCGGCGTCGGCCCAGTCTCGGTCGACGTACGGGCGAGCACCCCGCGCGTCATGACACTCCAGATCACGCGATGGCATTCACCGCGGTTGACAACTTCGACTTGAACGAGTCCGGAATGGGGATGTATCCGTTGTCCGCCAAGCCATTCTGGCCTGCGCCGATGGTGCTCTGCAGGAATGCCTTAACGGCCGTACCGACCTGGGAGTCGGGATACTTCGAGCAGACGATCTCGTAGGTCGCCAGCACGATCGGGTAGGAGCCGGCCTGCGTCGGCTTGTAGAACGAGTTGGTGTCGAGCACCAGGTCGTTGCCCTGCCCCTTGACGGTGGCGCCGGCGATCGTCTTGCCGACCGAGTCGGCGCTGATTTCGACCGCGTCGGTACCGGGTGAGTTGATGATCTTGGCCATGTTGAGGCCTTGAGCCTTGGCGAACGACCACTCGTTGTAGGTGATCGACCCTTCGGTGGCCTTGATGGCCGCCGAGGTGCCGTCGTTGCCCTTGGCGCCCTCACCGACACCGCCGTTGAAGGTCTTTCCGGCGCCCTTGCCCCACGCGCCATTGGACGCGGCATCAAGGTACTTCTGGAAGTTATCCGTGGTCCCGGACTGGTCGTTGCGGAACACCACGTGGATCGGTTCGGCGGGCAGGGTGACACCCGCGTTGATGCCCGCGATCGCGGGATCGTTCCAGGTGGTGATGGCGCCGTTGAAGATCTTCGCCGCCGTGGGACCGTCGAGATTCAGCGAACTCAGGCCCTTGACGTTGTAGGTGATCGCGATCGGGCCGAACACCACCGGCAGGTTCCACGCCGGCGAGCCGCAGCGCTGCTGGGCAGCGTCGTACTCTTTCTGGGCCAACGGTGAGTCCGACCCGCCGAAATCGGTTTGGTTGCCGGTGAATTCGCTGATTCCCGCGCCCGAGCCGTTGGCCGTGTAGTTCAAGGTCTGACCCGGGCACGCTTGTTCGAACGCCTTGATGAAGCGGACCATCGCGTTGTTTTGGGCCGTCGATCCGCTGGCCTTAAGGGTCTTCTTCCCGCCGCAACTCACCGTCCCGGATGACGCGCCCGACGTCGCGCTCGCCCCGCCTGCACTGTTCTTTTCACTGCCACACCCGGACAACACCAGCGCGGCGCTCGCCAGGACACTCACCGCGGCGCCAAATCTGTTGAGCTTCAATTCAGTTCCTAACAGTAAGGACATCGCCGCTGCCAGAGGCCGCGGTCCGCCAATCAGCCGTTTTCCTCGCAGGCATGAAGCTAACAGCAACAAGGTTAACGTTCGGCGAATTTTGCCCGGCGAACGTGACTAGCCAACCGGGCACCCAATGACCGTTGGGAGCGTTACAACGCGACGCCCGTATGACAAACTAGAACCTGTTTCAGAAATGGCGTGATCCGAGGCGGCGAGGGCTGCTACCGTTTCGCCGACAACTCGAATAGAGAGGCCGCAATGATCCTTGACAGGTTCCGCCTGGACGACAAAGTCGCCGTCATCACCGGAGGCGGCCGCGGCCTCGGCGCGGCCATCGCGCTGGCTTTCGCCGAGGCAGGTGCCGATGTGCTGATCGCATCGCGCACGCAATCCCAACTAGACGCCGTCGCCGAGCAGGTCCTTGCCACCGGGCGCCGTGCTCACACCGTCGCCGCCGACCTGGCCCATCCCGACGTGACCGCGCAGCTGGCCGGTCAGGCAGTCGAGGCTTTCGGAAAACTAGACGTCGTAGTCAACAACGTCGGCGGGACCATGCCCAACACCCTGCTGACCACCTCGACCAAGGAGCTCAAGGACGCGTTCACCTTCAATGTCGGCACCGCCCACGCGCTGACCATCGCAGCGGTGCCGTTGATGCTCGAGCACTCCGGCGGCGGCAGCATCATCAACATCACCTCGACCATGGGCAGGCTGGCGGGGCGTGGCTTCGCCGCGTACGGAACCGCCAAGGCCGCGCTGTCCCACTACACCCGGCTGGCCGCACTGGACCTGTGCCCACGCATCCGGGTCAACGCCATCGCGCCGGGGTCGATCCTGACCTCCGCGCTGGACGTGGTGGCCTCCAATGACGAGCTGCGCGCACCGATGGAGAAGGTGACTCCCATGCGTCGCCTCGGTGATCCCGTCGACATCGCCGCTGCGGCGGTCTATTTGGCGTCCCCCGCCGGCAGCTTCCTGACCGGTAAAACGCTGGAGGTCGACGGCGGCCTCACCTACCCCAATCTCGACATCCCCGTCCCGGATCTGTGAACCGCGTCCACTGAAGGAGCCCGTCATGGCCATACCCGTCGTTCAATTGGGCACCGGCAACGTCGGCGCCCACGCGCTCAGGGCGCTCATCACCAACCCGCAGTTCGAGCTCACCGGCGTCTGGGTGTCTTCGGACGCAAAAGCCGGCAAGGACGCGGGAGAGATTGCGGGACTTGCGGATTCGACAGGTGTGCTGGCCAGCACCGACCTGGACGCCGTGCTGGCCACCGGACCGCAATGCGCCGTCTACAATGCGATGGCCGACAACCGGCTGCCCGAGGCCCTCGAGGACTATCGGCGCGTTCTGACGGCCGGGATCAATATCGTCGGCAGCGGCCCCGTCTTTTTGCAATACCCCTGGCAGGTCCTTCCCGAGGAACTCATCAAACCGTTGGAAGATGCTGCGCGCGAAGGCAATTCGAGTCTGTTCGTCAACGGCATCGACCCGGGCTTCGCCAACGACCTGCTGCCGCTCGCCCTGGCCGGCACCTGTCAGAGCATCCAGCAGATCCGGTGCATGGAAATCGTCGACTACGCCACCTACGACAGCGCCGTGGTCATGTTCGACGTGATGGGATTCGGTAAGCCCCTCGACGAGATCCCCATGCTGCTGCAGACCGGTGTGCTCAGCTTGGCGTGGGGATCGGTGGTGCGGCAGTTGGCTGCGGGCCTGGGCGTTTCACTCGACGAGGTCGCCGAGGTCTATGTCCGCGAGCCGGCGCCCGAGGACTTCGACATCGCGTCGGGGCACATACCGAAGGGCACCGCCGCGGCGCTCCGGTTCGAGGTGTTCGGAATGGTCGACGGCGACCCGGTCGTCGTCCTGGAACATGTCACCCGGTTACGTGAGGATCTGTGCCCCGATTGGCCGCAGCCGGCCCAGCCCGGCGGTTCCTACCGCATCGAGATCACCGGCGAGCCGTCGTACGCCATGGACATCTGCCTGAGCAGCCGCCTCGGCGATCACAATCACGCCGGATTGGTCGCCACCGCGATGCGGGTCGTCAACGCGATCCCCGCGGTGGTGGCCGCCCCGCCGGGTATCGTGACGACCCTCGACCTGCCGCTGGTCACCGGTCGTGGGCTCTACGTCCCCGGGTGATCCTCGGCACGGCACGAAGCACCACGCGTGGGCCCCGCGGTTCGCTGCGGCGGAGTTTTCGGCTAACCTAACTTTCTTATTCGGTGATGTGGATCGAGGGTCGATAGGTTGGCGCAAGGCACTCAGGCCTCGCTCAAGACGAGTTGGTATCTGCTCGGGCCGGCGTTCGTCGCCGCGATCGCCTACGTCGATCCTGGAAACGTCGCGGCCAACGTCAGCTCCGGCACGCAGTTCGGCTACCTACTGCTGTGGGTCATCGTCGCGGCCAACGTGATGGCCGGGCTGGTGCAGTACCTGTCCGCAAAACTCGGCCTGGTGACCGGGCGGTCGCTACCCGCGGCGATCGGCAAGCGGATGAACCGTCCGCTCCGGCTCACCTTCTGGGCGCAGGCCGAGATCGTGGCGATGGCAACCGATGTGGCCGAAGTAATCGGTGGGGCGCTCGCCTTGCGGATCCTGTTTGGTTTGCCGCTGCCGATCGGCGGGATCATCACCGGAGTGATCTCGCTACTGCTCCTGACGATCAAGGACCGCCGCGGGCAGATTCTTTTCGAACGTGTCATCACCGGCTTGCTGCTCGTCATCGCCGTCGGCTTCGCGGCCAGCTTCTTCGTCGCCACACCACCCCCCGACGCCGTGCTTGGCGGGTTGCTGCCTCGATTCCAAGGCACCGAAAGCGTGTTGCTGGCCGCGGCGATCTTGGGCGCCACCGTGATGCCGCACGCGGTGTACATGCACTCGGGCTTGGTGCTGGATCGGCACGGACACCCCGAGCCCGGTCACGACCGACGCTGGCTGCTGCGGGTCACCCGCGTGGACGTCGTGTTGGCAATGGCCGTCGCCGGAATGGTGAACGCGGCGATGCTGCTCGTGGCCGCGATCAACCTGCAGGGCCGCCAGGAAACCGCGTCCATCGACGGCGCCTACACCGCGATTCACAACACGTTGGGGGCGGCGATCGCCGTGCTGTTTGCGATCGGGCTGCTGGCATCCGGCTTGGCTTCGTCGTCGGTGGGCGCCTACGCAGGCGCCATGATCATGCAGGGACTGCTCCATCGGTCGGTTCCCATGCTGGTGCGCCGGTTGGTCACGCTGTGCCCCGCGGTGGCCATCCTGGCGCTGGGCTTCGACCCGACGCGCGCATTGGTGTTATCCCAGGTCGTGCTGTCCTTCGGTATCCCCTTCGCGGTTCTTCCGCTGGTGAGGCTGACCAGCAACCGCCACCTGATGGGCGGCGACGCCAACCACCCCGTCACGACGGTTATCGGCTGGGCGGTCGCGGCAATGGTCAGCGTGCTGAACATCGTGCTCATCTACCTGACGGTGACCGGTTCGGCATAAGGCGCTCGTCTCGGTTGCCGGTCTGAACCGACGACGCAAGAAATTCGCAAGAACTTCGCGAAGAACTGGCAAGCGGCGTGCCCGAACCTACTGTCCATCGGGCGCCGAACGTGGAGTTGTTGAGCCCGCAGGGCTCGATTTCCCCCGACAAGTCGACGCTCGGCCACCGAAAAAAAGTTTTCAAAAAAGTGTCCGACCTACGCGCGGTGCGTCCTCCTACCTATGACGCGACCCACCCGGGGCCGCAACCCAGACCCAAGGAGCACCCCATGAGCACCACGCGAGAGATGAGCACCATGCACGACCTTGATCGCACCGCCCTTGCACCGGCCGCCGACGACGTCGACCCGACCGCCCTCGCACCGAGCGCGGACGACGTCGACCGCACCGCCCTTGCACCGAGCGCCGACGAATTTCATCGCACCGCCTTTGCACCCCGCGGCGACGACGCCACCTCGGCCTGCGCCTGGGCGTCGAGCCCGCTCGGCGACCCGTTGGATGAGGAGAACCTTCCGTACGGCTACGTCGACTTTTCGCCCGAGCCGCTCACCCCGGCGGCCAGGCGGAGGCCCATCGACAAGCTGATCGTGGCCGCGGGTCTGATCGGTCTCATCGGGGCGGGTACAGCCCTGGGCATCGCACTCTTGGGCAGCTCGCCCCAACCGCAGCACACGACCGCAGTGCGCAGCTCCGCCGACGCACCTACCGCGATAGTCGCCGCCGCCCCTTCCCCGGTGG
>Ga0318554_10001167_pt1 | contig 10564 bp, 26 predicted proteins | sample GRESIP082b2f22_FD_203687 | JGI IMG/M metagenome (GOLD analysis project Ga0318554, IMG submission 203687) | Tropical soil microbial communities from Luquillo Experimental Forest, Puerto Rico - GRE.SIPMG.082b2f22 | ecosystem: Environmental > Terrestrial > Soil > Tropical forest > Bulk soil... | reverse complement strand
GCCAGGCCCGCCGAGCGGGCCAGCAGGTACAGGCCGAGCAGCAGCACCAGGCCGCCGCCGACGATCTCCAGGCCCCGGATCAGCACAGCCGGGTCGAGCAGCTTGCCGATCAGGTCGGCCAGGCTGCGGGTCGTGTCGATGGCCCCCTGGATCGGGTCGCTGCCGGGCACCGAGGCGATGATCTTGTGCACCGCCGCCCACTGCTGGGCCAGCACGGTCAGGCTTCCCTGCGAGTGGTAGACCTTGAGCGCCCCGGCGATCTCGCCGGGCACGTTGCGGGGCCGCTCAAAGCGGCTCACGATGCTGACCACGGCCTGGTCGCCGGTCTGACCGCCGGAAACCTTGCCCATCTGGCGCAGGGCATAGTCGATCCCCGGCTTCGACCAGGCCCAGGCGTTCGCCGCGTCCGGCTGCTGCGGCGCCGAGGCCGGATAGGCGCCCCCCTGGTGCAACTGCCACGGCCCGAAGCTGGTGCCGTTGTCACCGATCCCGCCGCCCAGGCCCTCCTGGGTGGAGACGGCGAAGGCCGCCCGAGGATCGACCCCGTAGCGGCCCGCGTTCGCCTGGAGGTAGGCGGCGAGAGCGACGGCATCGCCCGCCTGCACCGGCTAGTACCTTTCGGTGGGGGTGCCGCCGTTCGCCAGGCCTGCCTTCTTCGCGTGGTTGTAGGTGAACCACATGGCCCCGGCCACCGTGGTGGTCGCCACCAGGGGCCACACGGAGCGCGAAGTCCAGGAGCCGATGGCGCCGCCGCCGACCGCGACCAGGGTGCCGATGGCCACCCACTTCATCAGGGTGTCCGCTCTCGCCTCCGCGTTCAGCTCGGTGGTCTGGGGGGAGCTGGTGAAGGTGCTGAACACGTCCAGGGCGAAGGTCGCATACACCGCCACCAGGATGGCCCAGGTGCGCCTGCTGGAGCTGTTGCCGTCCATCAGTAGCCGCTCCCAGGCCGGGAGGGCGTAAGGCCCCTAGCCCCGACCGCGAAGGCTGGCGGGATCGCGGGCGAGGTGACGAAGCCCGAGTCGACCGGCCGCTGCGTGGGCTGGCCGCCCTGCGACTGGGGGGGAGGCGTGTTGATCGGATTGCCGGGGTAGCTGATCCGCTCCAGGCTCGGCGGGTTCGGCCCGAAGGTGGCGGTGCCGCCCCCGGCCGCCTGGCCCGCCGCCTGGTCGCCGTAGTAGTAGTTGTTCACGGTGGAGGGCGTGGACGTGGCGCCGATGCCGCCGCCGCCCGAGGCGCCCGCCGCGTCGAAGCCGGGCACCGGGTTCGCCACCACGTCGCCCTGCTGGGGGGGCGTGGTGCTCGTGGTGCCGCTGGAGCCGCCGCCCTTGAAGTGCTTGTACGCGACGTACGCGACCACGAGCAGGGCCGCGTACGCCCACAGGGGCAGCGGCCCCACCTTGCGGGTGATCATCGCCAGCCCGCCGCCGCCACGCTCGGGAGGTGCCGCCGTCTCAGCCACGGCTCCCCCTTTCCGCCAGCCGCCGGGCCACCGAGTCGGCCAGCTCGTCCAGCTCCCGCTGCTTCCGCTTCCGCTCGGCCGCGCCCATCACGATGGAGGCCAGCAGCCAGGCGACCCCGAGGGCGAACAGGCGCCGCTCGTGATCGTCCAGGGACTGCCAGAACATGGACAGGGCATCGGCCAGCTTCGCCGCGATCTCCTGCACGTCACACCACCTTCGGGTAGAGGCTCGCCGGGGACGGGAACGGGTCGTACGTGGTGGCCGGGTGCAGCTCGGCCTGGCCCGGAGGCGCCCCACGCTGCGAGGCCGTGGACAGGGACTTGCGGGTGCCCATCACCGAGCCGCCCGCCACCACCGGGCTGGTCGCCCGGCCGGTGCCCGCGTGGGCGTAGGACTGGAAGAACACGCTGGCGGGCAGCGAGCTGCGCTGCATCGCCACACGGGCGTGCCGGGTCATCGTCGGCTCCGAGATCGGCAGCCGATCCCATAGCCGCTTGATCCCCGCCCACACCTGGGAGTGGAAGTCCGTCTCCGAGGCGGGCCAGGGAAGGTCGTAGGTGCTGATCGACGGGCTGGCACCCTCCTGGTGCCAGCGCTGGGACTGGCCCCAGCCGGGCGAGGCCGGGCCGGGGCCGACCGGCAGGTGCCCGTTGCGCTGGGCCAGCATCCCCAGCGGCTCGGTGCCCGCCTTGTGGGAGCCGGTGGGCATCGTCCTACGCCTTGCCCTTCGCGGCCTTGATCGCGTTCACGAAGCCGCCCGTAACGTCGGTCACGATCCTCGGGTGCAGCGCGACCACGGACAGCATCGCCAGCAGGATGATCGCCCCCGCCACGTCGATGATGTTGTTTACTCTCACGCCTGTCTCCTCACTGGCCCTGTGCGGCCTTGTTCGCGTTGTCAATCTGCTGCTGGTTCGGCCCGGCGGGTGTCGTCTCGCCGCTCGTGCCCGTCGTGCTGCCGGACACCTTGCCCAGCAGGTTCGTCAGCGCCTTGTCCCCGCCGCTGGTCGCGTAGCCCATCACCACGAGCACCGCGAACGGCCCCGCGAGCTGGGGCACGAAGTCGGCGGCCAGGGACAGCATCGTGCCCAGCATCCCGATGCCCCACAGGCGCTTCGCCATGCCCACGTCGCCCGGCTTCGACGACTTGTACACGCCCATCACGAGCAGCAGCAGCATCGACACCAGCACCCAGCGCCGGGCAGTCTCCGGGCTGATGTTCACTGGCCGGTGCCCTTCTTCGGCACGTCGAAGTTGCCGCGCAGCACCTCCAGAAAGCTGACGTTCTTCCACCCGGCGACCACCAGGCAGAAGCCCCCGAACAGCAGCACCCAGGCGATGGTCACGTCGTCCCCTCCTGTCCATTCTTCTGTCCGTTCTTCTCGTGGTGCCGGATCAGGTGCAGGGCCGCCACCATGAGCGCGTTCGCCAGGCCGATGATCGTGGCCGACTGGGCGGCCGTGATGTTCTCCCCGAAGGCCGAGGCCACGGCCAGGACGCTGTTCACCACGGCCATCACGTAGGCCACGGCCGTGCCGTCCGCACGAGCTGCTGCGGCACCCACTCGGCGGACGGCATCGGCCACGTGCAGCCCCTAGCCGCCCGACTGGCTACCAGCCAGCGGTGCCAGGAAGCCAACCCTGTTGGCAACGATCACGCCGAGCAGGAAGAACAGGATGGCTACGCCCCACTTTCCGCTCACTTCGTCTCCTCCTTCCCGGCCGTGTCGGCCGTGTCCTCGGCCGGGGCGGACTCGCCCAGGCCCAGCTTCGCCTCGACGGCCGCCAGGCGGCCCTCGATCTTCTCGCCCCACGTCTGATCCGCCTCGTTCGCGGCGGTATGGGCGTCGTTCGCAGCCTGCTCCTCCGGCGTCATCGCCGGAGTCTCGGCGGGTGTCTCGCCAGCCTGCTCCTCCGGCGTCGTCGCCGGAGTCTCGGCGGGTGTCTCGCTCACGTCCTCCTCCTCACCTCCGCCCCGCCGTCACGGCGAAGCGGAATCCGAACTTGTCCAGCGCCCACAGGCCTACGACCGCGAACAGCACCAGGGCGATGACCGAGTAATGCGGGGGCGGGGCGTTCGTGCCCTGCACGTTGCGCCCCATCGTGACCCCCACCTGGGTGAGAGACGGGCCGCCGCCGCCCATCCCTCCTTCCAGCAGGAACTGCTCCTGCCCCGCCACCGGGGATCAGCTCCCCGACCTGACGGACGGCATGGAGGCCGCCGCGAGCTGCTGGCCGTAGGCGAAGGCGTAGGCCGAACCCTCCAGGCTGACCGCGTTCACGTCGTTCGTGAGCACGTCCAGGATGTTGGCCGAGCCGCCCCAGGAGCCGGACACCTCGATCCGGCTGGCCTGGTTGTTGCCGAGCCAGCCCTGGCTGCCCAGGGTGCCGTCCGAACCAGCGTTGTTGTCAGCGTCGATGGCCCCGAAGATGATCGGGATGACGCCCGTGTCGTTCACCGAGCCGATGGCACCCGCCGGGGCTGCGGACGAGCCCTCCCGCCGCCAGAAGTTCTCCAGCAGCAGGGCCGGGTCGATGTTGTTCCACAGCGGGGCACCGTCCAGGGCGAAGGTGCACGGGTTCGGGAAGTTGGAGATAGCCACGCGGGCCGTGCCCGAGGTCTGCCGTACGACCATCACCACGTTGCGGTAGGTGTTGCCCTTGCGGATGAAGGCCGCCGCCACCGCCGAGCTGGCCGTGATCGCCGGGTTCGACTTCGTCCAGTGCTGCACCGTGCAGCCGATCCCCTGCACGCCCGGCAGCGGCCCGATGCCCGGCGGGAACTGCGACTGGGCCAGTTGGCTCAACTTGTTCACCGCGTCCGGCAGCGTCCAGCACTCGATGATGTAGTCCCAGATCACCGAGGGGTTCGTGGTCGTCGGCGCCGTCTGATAGGCGTTCGCCGTCGTGTTCAGCACCGCCTTCAACTTGTACGGCGACTGGGCATCGAAGTTCGGCAGCGAGCCGTAGCCCGAGGACTCCGCCAGCTCCAGCGGGATCGTCCACAGCACCAGCGGCGTGGTCGTGTTCGACGCGGCCGGGCCGAACAGCGTGGACACGGCCGGGTCGTTGTTCGCCTTGTAGGTGCCGTACTTCTCGGTCAGCATCGTCTCGTAGCCGCCCCAGGTCGGCCCGCCGTAGATCTCCGCGCCGTTCGGGTCGGTGAGCTGAAGCTGCTGAATGAAATTCCAGGGGGCGTCCGCCGCGAGGGTTCCGCCCGAGCTGGCCGCCACCGAGTTGCGCTGCCTGATCTTCAGGCGGCGCAGGAAGCCGTAGGACTGCACGGCATTGTTCGTGGGTGAGAGATCGACGGCGGCCGTGCCGGTGGCGGTCACGGCCGACGTGTTGAACTTCTCTATGTACTCGTGCGCCGAAGCGCGGAAACTGAGCTGAGGCCCAGGCACGTCTCCTCCTCCTTCTAGGGGGCGGTCAGGAAGCTGATGCCGTCCGCGAGGCCCTGGGCCGCACTGTTGTCCGAGCTGGCTGCCAGGTGACGGATCACCTGGAGCACGAACAACGCGATGATGACCGAGAGCGTGACCTGGACGACCGGGATGGTGATCACTTCGTCTCCTCCCTTGCGGGGTCGGCTCCCAGACTTGCAGCGCCTGCCGGATGCCACAACGCAGTTGCGGGAGGGGGAGGGCCTGGAGTGGTGCTAGGCTCGGCCCGGAATGGCCCCGCCGCCCTCCGAGGAGCTGAAGCTGCAAGTGCCGACCGTGTGGAAGCGGCGCCTGGAGGAGCTGGCAGCGGAACGGGCGATCTCGGTGGCTGCCCTGGTTCGCATCTACCTGCGGGAGGCCCTGTACGAGGGCAGGAAGGGGGCCGCGTGAGCGAGGGCCTGGGCAACGTGATCGTGGGCTGGCCGGAGGGCCACTGGCGCATCCGTGAGCTGTGGGAGCTGGGCGGCCGGAGGGCGCTGCCGCACCGGCCCTGCCTGAACTGCGGGGTGCTGTGCTACTTCTCCGAGTCGGGGGTGGACGCGATCCGCAGCCGTGACCCCGAGGTGATCTGTGAGCGGTGCTGGCAGCGCCCGGACGTGAAGCGCGACGTGTACGCCGACCTGTGAGGAGGAGACGATGAAGCCGAGCGTGTTAGGAGAGCTAGTGCTGCTGGTGGGCGTGCTCGCCCTCGCGTACCTGCTGTGGCTCCAGCAGGGCCAGCTCGTGGAGCTGGAGTACGAGCTGGACAGGATGCGGGCTGGCGGGACGATGCCGCCCGTGCCGGTAGCCGGGGACAACGGGGCCGAGGCGACGATGCCCCAGCCTCCGGCCCCGAAGCGGAAGCGGGCGCCGCGTGGAGCCTGACAACCAGGAGAACGCGCAGGCCTGGGTGGCCCTGGTGGAGGAGGACGCCCGCAACCTGTGCACGACCGTGAAGGACGCGACCGAGGCCGGGGTGCCGGACGCCCTGCTGCTGCCTGCCCTGATCGCCGTGTTCCGCGAGGCGGGGATGCTGCCCGACCTGGACTTCTCCGGCCTGCTGGGGATGCTCGGGTGAGCGGCTGGCAGCTCGGCCTCGTGCTGTTCGGGGTGTGGCTGGCCGGGGTCGGCTGCGGCCTCGTGCTCGTCTGGGCCTACGCCCGCCACGTGTACCGGCACAAGGTGAACGAGCTGCTGGCCGGGGCGCAGCAGCTCACGACCACCGGGCAGGTGGCGCCGCCGCCGCCGAGGGAGCACCCGTGAGGGTGGTGGGCCTGGTCAGCTCGTACCGGGAGGGGCGCCTGACCCTGGGCTGCCTGCGCTCCCTGCACGCCGTGGGCCTGGACGATCTCCTGGTGAGCGAAGGCCCGGCCGGGGAGCTGCCGCCGGGGATCGAAGCGGCGCCCGAGTCCGTGTTCCCCGAGGGCATGGCCGAGCTGGTGAACCACGGCCGCTGGAGGACGGACGGCCGCAAGCGGGACGCGATGCTGAAGGAGGCGAAGCGCCGCCACGCCCTGCACGAGGGGCCGCTGTGGGGGGTGTGGCTGGACGGGGACGAGCTGCTGGCCCACGGCGAGTACCTGCGCGACAGGCTCCAGGGGGTGCTGTGGGAGGACGAGGCCTCGGGCCGGGCGCCGACCCTGAACGTGCCGCTGTGGACGATGGAGCCGGACGGCAGCCTGGGGATCACGGGGGGGCGCCTGGTGCGCCTCGACCTGATCAGCTCGTACGAGATCAGCGTGTCCGTGGTGCGCTCGGTCGGCGGGGAGGAGCAGGGCCTGGGCAACGTGACCACGGACGCCCGGCTGTGGCTGGACTTGTGGCTCCAGGCCACCGAGTCCGGCCGGATGCTGGCCTGGCCGCCCGGCCCGCTCCAGCCCTGCATCGTGCACCGCTCCCACCTGCGCCACCCGGCCCGCAAGGGGCTACGCCTGCACGAGCAGGAGGCGGTGGAGCTGGCGAGGGTCGGCAAGCTGGGGAAGCCGCACGGCGGCCCCGGAATCCCCGGCCCCTCCTGAGGCCGTAGGAGCCGTTCTGCGGGCCGGGGAGGGTGCCCCCTACTCCCAGGGCGGATTCCGCCTCGCGTGGCATAGTTAGATAAACTGTGCCATGTAAGCAACCAGGGAGGCCAGGATGCCATCACGACGTGAACGGCTGGCAGAAGGGCTTAGACACGACCCGAAGGCCCGGCGCAAGTCGCAGCGGTTCGGGAAGCAGAAGGGCGCCACCATCTACATCAGCGGGGCCGAGCTGCGGGCGCACGGGATCGACCCGGACGGGCCGCCGCCCGAGTACCTGATCTATCCCGCCGATCCCGGCAGGCCCGGAGGCCTGCGGCTGAGGCTCTACAAGTGAGCCGCCTGGAGGCTGGCCCCGTGTTCGTGGTCGAGCTGCTGGACGAAGGACGCTGGTGCCCCACCGGCTTCCTAACCCAGGACGAGAACGTGGGCTGGGAGCTGATCGAGGGCCAGCCCGGCGACCTCTACCGGCTGGTGCGGGTGGACTCCTGGCGGGGCCGGGTGGTGGCCGTCTCGGACATGGAGGGGCTGGTGGAGCCGGTCTAGCGCATCTATGCTGTGACCCGAGGCGCGCACCGCCTCCCCTCGGAGCGCCGCCCGTGTGCCCCCCAGCCTCGGCGGCGCTCCACCCCTCGACCGGAAGGATGTGCACGATGGCACCACCACGTAAGAGACGGACGGCCCCGGCGAAGCCGGAGGCGAACCACGGCCTGACCCCCGCCGAGGAGGCGGAGGTGCTGGAGCTGGCCTCGGCCGAGCTGCTGTCCACGATCAACCGGAACCCGAAGGTGGCCGCGATGGCGAAGCGGAACCCGAGCGAGGCGGCCCTGATCTTCATGGCGGGCTGCCGGGCCGGGGTCACGGCCAGCGGGCACGTGATCGGGAAGCGCGTGGCCGAGCTGTGACCCGCTGGGGCCACGGCCACTCCACCCTGCTGGGCATCATCATCGGCGGGGTGCTGCTGCACGGGTGGGTGCTCGTGTGGGCGCTCACCCTCACGTTCGGCGCAGGCCTGGCCCTCGGCCGCCTGTGGGATCATGTGCGGGCCTTCCTGCGGCGGGGCCTGCCCGTGATCGACGCCCGGCGCCGCTGGTGAGCCACCGCTGGCGGCGCCCCCGCTACGCCTCGCGGCGCCCTCCCGTACGGGGGTGCCGCGAGTGCGGGGCGCCCGTCCGCTCCTGGTCGGAGGCGCCCCTGTGCCGGGCCTGCGTTCGCGCCCTTCAGGACGACCGGCCGCAGGAGTCGCTGCGCGAGTTCCGGCGGCGCCTGAAGGGCGATTAGGTGCCGCTCCCCGGAGTGTGGTAGAACGGGGGCCGGGCACACGAAGGGCCGGGTAGCAGCCCGGCCCCTCGCAACCACTTCATAACAACCTGATGGAGGTGCAAGCAGTATGGCGCAAGAGATCGCCGTACGCAAGTCCACGGACGTGGCCCAGCTAGACGAGCTGGAGCGCATCCTGCTCGGTGACGCCGAGCTGCCGGACGTGGTGGACGACCCGGCCGAGATCAGCCGGGAGATCATCGCCCAGCTACTCGCGGCCGAGTCGGACGAGGAGCTGGAGGCAGTCGGCCAGGCTACGGGCTGGCGGGAGCTGCCGGGGGTGCCGATGGAGCTGCACGGCTTCCGCTGGAGGCCGAGCACGTACGAGGAGGGTGCGCCGATCTTCTTCGTGGTGAACGCGACCAGGCTGGACACCGGGGAGCGGGTGGTGCTCACGACCGGCTCCGGCAACGTCCTGGGGCAGCTCACGAACATGGCCCGGCGCGGCACGCTGGTCGGTGCGATCCGTGCGCTGGAGATCGCGGATCAGCCGACCAAGCAGGGGTTCCGGCCGAACTGGCTGCGGACTCCCACCGGCACCATGATCGACGCGGCGAAGGAGAAGGCCGCGAAGGGCCACGCCCCGCAGCCGCAGGAGGCGAAGGCCTAGAGGAAGGAGGCCGGAGTGGGAGGTGGGTAAGGTGCCCGCCCGCCTCCCTCCCGCCCGGCCATGCCCAGCCGCCGCGACTACAGCGAGGAGTACCGCCGCCGCCAGGAGCGGGCGCGGGAGGAGGGCTACGCCTCCGACTACGAGCGCCGCATGGCGGGCGCTGGCGCCGACCCCGAGGAGCGCGAATGGCAGCGGGGCCACCGGGGCATCGGCTACCTGCGCGACTACGCCCAGGCGGGTGACGCGGTTCAGATCAGTGACGACCGCGACAGCCAGGGGCGGTTCACGAGCCTGAACTACTACCCGGCCGACCCGGACAGGGAGGTGCGGCTGATCTCCATACGCGACCTGTCCACGGACGAGCTGCTCGATTTGTTGGACGACCTGCGGGACGACGACGTGTCCGTGGCTGCGGGCTACCTGGAGGAGTGATGGAGGAGCTACCGAGCATCAGGTGGGACACGAAGCTGGCGCCGTGCTTCGACCGGCGCGACCAGCTCCGGCTGTACGCCGACAACGTGAGCCAGGATGCTGCGAAGCGGCAGGTGCGCCTGCGCCGGGAGGAGCTGGCCCGGCAGGCGAAGCCGAAGCCGAAGCGGTGAGCTGGTTCCGGGAGCCGGTGGAGTGGGGCCTGACCCTGTGCTACCGGCGCCACTGTGCCGAGCTGGCCGAGTGTGTGTTCGACGGCGACCCCTTCTGCCTGGGGCACGCCGAGGAGGCCTGGGAGCGGGCGGTGGCGGTCGAGCTGCTGGGGGAGCGGGCCTGGGAGCTGCTGCCGCCGCTGGAGGAGCGGGCGTGAGGGTGGGGCCGTACGTGCGGGAGCCGGGCCGCTTCCAGGTGGGGGTGCTGACCGAGGACGGCCTGGTGCGCCACGAGGACGGCGACCTGTACCACCCGGACGAGCTGCCGGAGGGCAGCCGGGCCTTCGGCCAGTGGGACGTGGTGCGCCACCTGATGCGGGAGGGAATCGGGGAGGCGTTGTGCTGGCGGGGCGAGGAGGTGAAGTGGCGGCGCACCCCGGTGCCGGAGGCGCAGGACTGGGTGAATGCCCGTACGGACGTGGCGGTGCACCGGGTGCCCCTGCACCCCCGGCGCCGTGAGCGGGCCTTCCTGGTGGACGTGATCGCCTGGCGGGACTGGCTGGAGCGGGCGGGCGCCAGGGCGGCCTCGGGCACGGTCGGCTCCGAGGCGATGTCCCTGCTGCGGGCGAGCCTGGCAGGCCAGCCGCTGATCAGCTTCAACCAGGCCTTCCAGGTGGCCTCCGACCGGCCGCCGATCCGCTGGACGCGGGGCGGCCGGATCATGGACGGCCCGGCCGGGGCGGGCTGCTACCGGGGCCGCCTGGTGCAGCTCGACCTTCCCTCCGCCTACAGCTCGCTGCTGGGCGGCCTGCGCTACGGCGGCGCCTGGCAGCAGATCGACGTGCGGGGCCGCCACTTCGACTCCTGGCTGATGGAGCGGGCCGAGCCGATGTTCGTGCGGGCGCAGGTGCAGGTGCCGGAGCTGCCGGTGGGGCCGCTGCTGGTGAGCCGCCGCCGGGACAACTACATCACCATGCTGGTCGCCCAGGCGGGCGGCCTGCGCCGCGACAAGGAGGACGTGCACCCGTTCCCGAGCGGCTGCTACGTGGCGGGCACCTGGACGCGGGACGAGATCGTGGCGGCGCTGCGGGCGGGCTGCGCGGTGGAGCCGTTGCAGGCCTGGGTGCACCGTTCCAGGCGGCAGCCGTTCC
>Ga0318554_10001163_pt1 | contig 10575 bp, 10 predicted proteins | sample GRESIP082b2f22_FD_203687 | JGI IMG/M metagenome (GOLD analysis project Ga0318554, IMG submission 203687) | Tropical soil microbial communities from Luquillo Experimental Forest, Puerto Rico - GRE.SIPMG.082b2f22 | ecosystem: Environmental > Terrestrial > Soil > Tropical forest > Bulk soil... | reverse complement strand
GTCTCCGCCAGCACGGCCTCGGAGTCGATCCGCAAGCTCGCCGAACAGGGCCTGGTCGATCACGAGAAGTACGGCGCGGTCACGTTGACTGAGGCGGGGCGGCGAGCGGCGCTGGAGGTGGTGCGCCGGCACCGGCTGCTGGAGACCTTTTTGGTCAACGAGCTCGGCTACGGCTGGGACGAGGTGCACGACGAGGCCGAGGTGCTCGAGCACGCGGTGTCGGATCGCCTGGTGGCCCGCATCGACGCGAAGTTGGGCTTCCCCCGGCGCGACCCGCACGGTGACCCGATCCCGGCGTCCGACGGGCAGGTGCCCACCCCGCCGGCCCGTCAGCTGTGGGCGTGCCGCGAGGGAGACAGCGGAACGGTGGCCCGAATCTCCGATGCCGACCCCGAGATGCTGCGCTATTTCGCCGACGTCGGGATCAACCTGGACTCCCGGCTGCGGATCCTGACTCGCAGGGAATTCGCCGGCATGATCTCGGTGGCGATCGAATGCGCCGATGGCGCCGAGAGCACCGTCGACCTGGGCAGCCCGGCGGCACGGGCGATCTGGGTGGTCGCCTAGCCCAGCAGGCCCTTGGCGATGTGGGTGACCTGAACCTCGTTGCTGCCGGCATAGATCATCAGCGACTTCGCATCGCGGGCCAGCTGCTCCACCCGGTACTCGGCCATATAGCCGTTGCCGCCGAACAGCTGCACGGCCTCCATCGCAACCTCGGTGGCCGCCTCCGACGAGTACAGCTTGATCGCCGACGCCTCGGCCAGCGTCAGCGGTTTGCCGGCCTGCTGTCGCTCGATGGTGTGAAACACCATGTTCTGCACGTTCATCCGGGCGATTTCCATTTTGGCCAGCTTGAGCTGGATCAATTGGAATTGCCCGATGTTCTTGCCCCACAGCGTGCGCGACTTCGCATAGTCCACGCACAGCCGGTGGCATTCATTGATGATGCCCAGCGCCATCATCGCGATCCCGATCCGTTCGGCGGCGAAATTGGCGCGGGCGCTGTCGCGGCCGTCCCCGTCGGCATCGTGCTGGTTCTCGCCGAGCAGGCGGTCCGGGCTCAGCCGCACGTTGTCGAAGAACAATTCGCCCGTCGGCGAGGACATCATGCCCATCTTCTTGAACGGCTTGCCCTGCGTCAGACCCGGCATGCCCGAGTCCAGCACGAAGATGAGCACCGGCCGGTTGCGCCGGTCCACCGTTGGGTCACCATCGTCGAGCTTGGCGTAGACCACCAGCACGTCGGCGTAGGGCCCGTTGGTGATGAACGTCTTCTGCCCGTTGAGGATGTAGTCCTCGCCGTCGCGCTTAACGTGCGTCTTCATGCCGCCGAACGCGTCCGAGCCGGAGTCCGGCTCGGTGATGGCCCACGCGGCGATCTTTTTCAGCGTCATCAGGTCCGGCAACCAGCGTTCCTTCTGGGCCAGCGTGCCGCGGCTCATGATGGTCGCCGCACCCAGACCGAGGCTGACGGACGCGGTGCTCAGCAATCCGATGCTGACCCTGGCTATTTCGGACACCAGCACCGCCATCATCGACTCCGGGGCGCCCATCCCCAGACCGCCTGCACTGTCAGGCTTTTCGTCGCTCGCCACGCCCGCTTCCCTGGCACGCTCACGCTCCAGCATCGACTTGACCGATTCGGCCGCCATCACGTCGAGACCGAACTGGCTGAAAAGCCTGCGGGCGATCGGATAGGGCGACAAGGCGCCCGTTTCCAATTCGTCGAGATGTGGACGAATCTCCTTGTCGACGAACTGACGAACGGCATCCCGAACCATCAGATCGGTGTCGGACCACTCGATCATGGCTTATCCCCGAGCCCGGGGCTCAGCGTTCGGCGCGCTGGTATGCGGTGACGACGGCGGCGCCGCCCAAGCCGATGTTGTGTTGCAATGCCGCGGTCACGTTGTCGACCTGTCGCTTGTCGGCGGTCCCGCGCAGCTGCCACGTCAGTTCGGCGCACTGCGCCAATCCGGTCGCACCCAGCGGGTGTCCTTTGGAGATCAGTCCCCCGGACGGGTTGACCACCCAGCGTCCGCCGTAGGTGGTGTCGCCGTTGTCGATCAGCTTGGGCGCCTCGCCGGGGCCGCAGAGGCCAAGCGCCTCATACAGCAGCAGCTCGTTGGCCGAGAAGCAGTCGTGCAGTTCGATCACCTGGAAGTCCTCGGGACCCAGCCCGGACTGGTCGTAAACACGTTGTCCGGCTTGCACATTCATGTCATAGCCGATCAGGTTTTTCGCGCTGCCGTCGAAGGTCGACGCGAAGTCGGTGGTCATGGCCTGGCCGACGATCTCCACCGCCTGGCCGGCCAGCCCGTGGCTGTCGACAAACGATTCGGAAGCCACGATCGCGGCCCCCGAACCGTCCGAGGTCGGCGAGCACTGCAGCTTGGTGACCGGGTCGGAGATCATCCGCGACGCCAGGATGTCGTCGAGGGTGTAGGACTCCTGGAACTGCGCGAACGGGTTGTTCACCGAGTGCTTGTGGTTCTTGTAACCGATCTTGGCGAAATGTTCCGCGGTGGTGCCGTATTGCCTCATGTGTTCGCGGCCCGCGGCGCCGAACATCCACGGTGCGACGGGCATCGCGAACTCGTCGATCTCGGCCATCGCCTTGACGTGCTTTCCCATCGGCGATTCGCGGTCCTGGGCGCCACCGCTCAGCGAGCCGGGCTGCATCTTCTCGAAGCCGAGCGCGATGGCGCAGTCGACGATTCCGCCGCGGACGGCCTGGGCCGCCAGCAAAAGCGCGGTGGAGCCGGTTGAGCAGTTGTTGTTGACGTTGACGATCGGAATCCCGGTCATGCCCAGCTCGTAGAGCGCCCGCTGCCCCGACGTCGAATCGCCGGCGACATAGCCGACGTAGCCCTGCTGCACCTCGCGGTAGTCGATGCCGGCGTCCTGCAGCGCATTGGTCCCGGATTCGCGAGCCATGTCCGGGTAGTCCCAGCCCTCGCGGCGGCCCGGCTTTTCGAACTTCGTCATGCCGACGCCGACGACGTAGACCTTGTTGGACCCATTACTAGGCATCGTTGCCCCTTTCGAAGACTTAGGAACCCTTTGCGTCGTCGCCGAGCCTGTAATTTCGCAGGCCCCCACTCGCACTTTGTCTGCAAATTTACCGGCTCGGCGAACGGACTACAGCGTGGACGGGCGGATCACTACCACCGACTTCGTCACCGGGCCCTCATCGCGCAGCAGCGCAATCACCCGGCCCTCGGCATCGGTGGCGGCATAGACACCGTCGATACCGGCGGCTGACAAAGACCGGCCGTTGCCGGCCGCCCGGGCTTCCTCGGCGGACAGGTCGCGGCGCGGAAACATCAGCAGGCACGCCTCGCCCAGAGTCCAGTTCAGCCGTGGCCGCTCGGCCAGGTCGTCGAGTGAGCGTGCCCCGTCCAGCCCGAAGCGGCCTACGCGGGTGCGCCGCAGCGATGTCAGATGCCCGCCGACACCGAGCGCATCGCCGAGGTCGCGGGCCAGCGCCCGGATGTAGGTCCCCGACGAGCAGTCGACCTCGACGTTTAAATCGATTACGCCGTCGAGCTCGCGGCGCGTAGCAAGAAGCTCGAACCGGTCGATGCGGACCGGCCGCGCATCGAGCTCGACGGCCTGACCCTCGCGGACCAGCCGATAGGCGCGACGGCCGTCGACCTTGATCGCGCTGACCGCCGACGGCACCTGCTCGATCTCGCCGCGCATCCCGGCGATCGCCGCGCCGATCGCCTCGTCGGTCAGGTGCCCCGCCGAAACCGATTGCAGCAATTCACCTTCGGCGTCCTCGGTGGAAGTGGTCTGGCCCAGCCGGATGGTGGCGGCATACGACTTGGAGGCCGCCGTCAGCAGGCCGAGGATCTTGGTAGCGCGGTCGACGCCGATCACCAGAACGCCGGTGGCCATCGGGTCCAGCGTCCCCGCGTGCCCCACCCTGCGGGTGGAAAAGATCCGGCGACACCTTCCCACGACGTCGTGACTGGTCATCCCGGCCGGCTTGTCGACAACGACAATCCCTGGTCCGAGGGGGCTTTCCCTCATAGGACGATCGCGGTCAGCACCAGTCCGCGGTCGACCGACCAACGGCCCCTCAGCGCCGTCAGCGGCGGACCCGAGAGCGCGGCACCGTCGATCAGGATCTTGGAGACGAACACCCCGCAGGCTCCCCCGCCGGGCGGATCGACGTCGAACACGACGTGGGCGTCCTCGAAACCCAGCCAGCGCTGAGTCAACGGGAACCAGGCCTTGTACGTTGCTTCCTTGGCGCAGAACAGGATTCGGTCCCAGTGCAGGCCATCGGGCAGCGCGGCGAGCTCGTGGCGTTCCTCGTCGAGCGTGATCGCGTCCAGCACGCCGTTCGGCAGCACGTCGTGCGGTTCGGCGTCGATGCCCACCGAGCGCACGGGGCCGGCGCGCCCCACCACCGCGCCGCGGTAGCCCGTGCAGTGGGTGAGGCTGCCCACCACGCCGTCGGGCCAGCACGGTTCCCCCTTGTCGCCCTTGAGGATCGGCGCCGGCGGCACGCCGAGCTCGCCCAACGCGATGCGGGCGCAGTGACGGACGGTGATGAACTCGTTGCGCCGCTTGGCAACCGACCTGGCGATCAAGGGCTCCTCTTCTGGCAACGGGCTCAGGTCGGGGGGATCGGAATACACCTCCGCATACGCCAGATCCTCGGATACCGTGTCGGGCAGCACCGACGACACCAGCACGCCCCCCGTCATCGCGACTGCCGCTGGCGCAACCGTTCCCGGAATTTCGCGGCCTGCTGGCGCATCTCGGGAGTGATCGCGAAGTGACCGCCGAAGTCGTTGAGATAGCCGGGCGCGTACCGGGGATCCGGCAACACCTGGCGCAGCCAGGTGTACGGCTTGCGGCGCCGCCACTCCCGCGGATAGCCCACCGACACTTCCTCGAAGCGCACATCGTCATACCAGGTCGTTCGCGGGATGTGTAAGTGCCCGTATACCGAGCACACCGCGTTGTAGCGGGTGTGCCAGTCGGCGGTCTTGGTGGTTCCGCACCACATCGAGAACTCGGGGTAGAACAACGCGTCGCAGGGCTCTCGCACCAGCGGAAAATGGTTCACCAGGACGCTCGGCGTCATCCAGTCGAGCTGTTCCAGACGGGCGCGGGTGCTGGCCAGCCGCTCGCGACACCAGGCCTCGCGGGTGGGGTACGGCTCCGGTGAGAGCAAAAATTCGTCGGTGGCCACCACGTTGCGCTCGCGGGCGATGGCCAGGCCCTCGGCTTTGCTCGCGGCGCCGTCGGGCAAGAAGGTGTAGTCGTAGAGCAAGAACATCGGCACGATCGTTGCCGGGCCACCGCGTTCGGTCCACACCGGGAACGGATGCTCGGGCGTGACCACGCCCATCTCGTCGCACATGTTGACCAAATACTCGTAGCGGGCCCGGCCGAAGATCTGCATGGGATCCCGGTTGGTGGTCCACAGCTCGTGGTTGCCCGGGACCCAGATCACCTTGGCGAACCGGCGCCGCAGCAGGTCAAGCGCCCAGCGGATCTCATCGGTGCGTTCGGCGACGTCGCCGGCAACGATCAGCCAATCGTCCGGCGACGACGGGTGCAGCGATTCGGTGACCGGCTGGTTACCGAGGTGGCCAGTGTGCAGGTCGGAGACGGCCCACAGCGTCGGCTGCGCCCCATTAGCCGATTCATGCCCCGATTTTTGCCAAGCCACGACTACCCAGACTAATGAGTCGGTTGCTCGGGGGATTAGAACAGGTTCAGCTTTCCCTGTGACGGCGCCCACGCGACTTGTACACTCCCCGGCAAGGGACCGCGAGGCAGCAGGGGGTGTCATGTTCGCCGATGTGCGTGTAATCGGAGCCCTTGGTGCGCTGGTCACAGCGGTCGTAGGGGGCACATTGGGCTGGCACGGCGCTCCGGCCGCGCCGACCGCAGGCGGGCCCGTCGAGCTGCGGTCGACCGGTCAGCCGCTGGAAACCACCATGAAGAGTCCGATCGTGGCGACCACCGACCCACGCCCCTTCGACGCGTGCGAGGACATCCCGTTCGACGTCATTCAGCGCCTCGGGTTGGTGTTCACACCGCCCGAACACGAGGACGGGCTGCGCTGCCACTTCGACGCCGGTAACTATCAGGTGGCGGTCGAGCCCATCATCTGGCGGACCTATCAGGAGAGCCTGCCCGCCGACGCCGTCGAGACCACGATCCAGGGTCACCGCGCCGCACAGTACTGGGTTATGAAGCCCACGTATCACAACAGCTTCTGGTTTTTCTCCTGCATGGTCGTGTTCAAGACCAGCTACGGGGTGATCCAGCAAGCGCTGTACTTCTCTGCGATCTACTCCAACCCCGAGGTCGACTGCATGTCCACCAACCTCCAGCGGGCCAACGACCTCGCGCCTTACTACAAGTTCTGAGCGGTGGCCTTAGCCTGGGGACCGTGAGTACGACCACCACCAGACCGACACAGCCCAGCACCCTGAGACAAGTCGGCGGCAACGCCGTTGGCCGGCTGTTGGGCCTGCCACCCGCGACCACCGATTACACCGTCGATCGCGTCGGAGTGCCGATGCGCGACGGCGTCCAGCTGGTGGCCGACCATTACGCACCGATGACCCCCAGTCCCAGCGGCACCTTGCTGGTCCGCGGACCCTACGGGCGCGCGTTCCCGTTCTCACTGGCATTCGCCAGGCTGTATGCAGCCCGTGGCTACCACGTCGTGCTGCAGAGCGTGCGCGGAACGTTCGGGTCGGGCGGGATGTTCGAACCGATGGTCAACGAGGCCGCCGACGGGGCCGACACGGTCGATTGGCTGCGTGAGCAGCCGTGGTTCACCGGTCGCTTCGCGACCGTCGGACTGTCCTACCTGGGATTCACCCAGTGGGCGCTGCTGCGGGATCCCCCGCCGGAGCTGGCCGCGGCCGTCATCACCGTGGGTCCGCACGATTTCAACGCGTCGGTGTGGGGCACCGGGTCGTTCGCCATCAATGACTGGCTGGGATGGAACGATCTGGTTGCCCATCAGGAGGACTCCGGGCGCCTCAGATCCGGCATCCGCCAGCTGCGGGCCCAGCGGAAGGTCGCAAAGGCGGTTGGAGAAGTCCCCATGGGCGCCGGGGCGCGCGCGCTGCTCGGCACGGGTGCGCCGTGGTTCGAATCGTGGATCGAGCACTCCGAAGCGGACGATCCGTTCTGGGATTCACTGCGGTTCAACGAGGCGCTGGACTCCGCGCGGGTGCCCGTGCTCCTCATCGGCGGCTGGCAAGACATCTTCCTGAAGCAGACGTTGGAGCAGTACGGGCGTCTGCGCGGCCGGGCCGTCGACGTCGCGCTGACCGTCGGCCCGTGGACACACACCCAAATGCTCAGCAAGGGGCTGGCTACCAGCGCGCGGGAATCCCTCGACTGGCTGGACGCTCACCTGGGCGGCGCGCCTGTCCTGCGCCGGCCCAGCAGGGTCCGGGTGTACGTCACCGGCCACGGCTGGCGCAACCTGGACGGCTGGCCACCCGCCACCACGGAACGCGCGCTGTATCTTCGGCCCGGCGGCCACCTGGGTGAGACCGCGCCCACGGACCTAACGGGATTGGGGCCGGCCACATTTCGCTACGACCCCGCGGATCCCACGCCCACCACCGGCGGCCCCCTGCTGACCCCGAGCGGCGGTTACCGCGACGACAGCCGGCTCGCGTTACGCGACGACGTGCTGGCCTTCACCAGCCTCACCCTTACCGGCGATCTGCACGTCTACGGAAATCCGGTGGTCGAGCTGGCACATGCGTCCGACAATCCACATGTCGACCTGTTCGTTCGGGTGAGCGAGGTCGACGCCAAGGGCCGGTCCCGAAACGTCAGCGACGGCTACCGGCGGCTGGGCGCCACCCAGAAGTTGCAGGAAACCGCGACAGGGACCGCCCGCGTCGAACTCGACGGGATCGCCCACCGCTTCCGTGCCGGCTCGCGCATCCGCGTCCTGATCGCCGGCAGCTGGTTTCCCCGCTACGCGCGCCACCTCGGCACCGAGGAACCGGTGCTGACGGGCCGCCAGTCCAGGCCGGCCACGCACGCCGTGCACTACGGGCGCTCCCGCCTGCTACTTCCCGTCGGCCCCGCCGATCCGTCAGCCGACCGCCTCGCGGACCCGGACCGCGACCTCACCTAGCGCGGCGCCGTCGTGCACCGGCGCGGCCAGCCCGACATCGGCCGGCGTCAGCGGCAACCGCACCCAGCTGGTGCAGCCCGCGTACTCGGGAATGCGATCGATCAACACCGGCTCGGCCAACGGAATCACCGACACCACCAGCACGGCCAGCTTGTGCTTGGGCCGGAAGTCGAGCCGGTCGGCGCGCACCGACTCGGCGGTCCAGATGTGCAGATCCTCGATCGCCGAAAGCCCATCCGGTCGGTTAACCGGCACTGCCGCAACGACTTTCGCCGCAGCGCGCACCAGCAGGTGCTCGTCGGTGCTGTCGGCCGCCCCGGCTTCCAGCAAGTCTCGATGCTCCGGTCGGACGCGCTGCGCGTGGCTGTGGGCGACCGTCGGGAACAGCAGGAACTCCCGGGCCGCCAACTCGAAGCGCTTTTCACCGATGCCGCCCTTGCGCAGCAGGACGCGCTGCCGGCCGTCCAGCAGCGCGTGCACCACCGCGCTCCACTCCTTGAGCGCGGTCAGGGTCATGTCGCCCCGGCGAGGCGGGCCGCGACCTCCGGCCGGCGCAGCGGTGGGACGGTCTTCGGCGGCTGGCGCCGCGCCGGCAAAGCCTGCAGCAATCGCGTCGTCGCCTCCGTGACCTCGGCGACCGCCACCTCGAACGCTTCGGCGGCGGCCGCCGGCGGGTGCGTGAGGCCGCTGACCTTGCGCACGTACTGGCGCGCGGCCGCGGCGATCTCCTCGGCTGTGGCCGCCGGCTGTAGGCCGCGCAGTTCGGTGATGTTCCGGCACATGCCCTCAACGATAAGCGGCGCGTCTGGTGACGATGCCCATCGAGCCTGCGCTCAGCGCACCGAGCCTGCACCCATGGCCAGGATTTCGACGCTCTCAGCGCAGGCTCGGCGAGCGGCACTCTACGGTGAACGCATGACACTTCCTGAGTCAAGCTCAGGCTGCGGTGGGCAGTCTTTGAGCTCCTCCGTGGAGGTTGGGGTCGTAGGGCTGGCGGTTGTGCCAGCATCGGTAGATCACGCGGATCCAGGCGCGGGCAAGGATGCGCACGGCGTGGGGATGGTCGTGGTTGCGGGCGCGGGCTCGGGCGTAGATGTCAGCGGCCCAGGGGCTGGCATGGCGGCTGTTGTCGGCGAAGGTCGTGACGGCTTTCCGGAAGCGTTTGTTGCAGGCCCAGCGGAAGTGCACGGCGTGTTGTTTACCGGAGGCCTTGGTGACTGGGGTGACCCCGGCGAGGGCTGCGATGGCGTCGGGCGAGTCGTAGGCTGCGCGGGAGTCGCCCCACTCGGCGAGCACCTGGGCGGCGTTGATCTGACCCGACCTTGGCAGCGACGTGAAGATTGCGGCGTCCGGGTGCTCCCCGAGGTGGGTGATCACGGATCGGTCGAGCTGTTTACCGGCGGTGTTGAGGGCTTCGAGGATGGTGACCATGCCCAGCACTGCATCACCGATGGCCCTGACCAGTTCCGGGTCGGTGGTGCCAGCTGGCGCGCGGCGCAGTCTGGCCAGCAGCTCGGTGCTGGAGCGGCGACCGGAGTAGCCCTGCTTGGTCAAAAACGCGGCCAGGCGCTTGTCGCCCAGGTGCGCAGCGGAGGCCGCGGTCGGGTATCGACGCAGAAATGCCAGGGTGATCGGGGACTCCACGTCGGCGAAGATTTCTTTGGCTCCTGGCCAGTAGGTCTCCAGCAGCGCGGTGAGCTGGTTGGTTGCGGCCACGCGCAATTCGACGATGTCGTCGCGGGTACGGACCACGGTGCGCAGTGCTTTGGTTTGGGTCGAGTAGGGCTGGACTGGATGGAGCCGGTGGTGGCGCAACCGCAGGTATTCGGCGATGACAAGGGCATCACCGGTATCGGATTTCGCACCCGAGACGACTTCGCCTTCCCGCCAGGTTTTGATTGCGTTGGGCGACACCGGGATCACGGGGTGGCCGGCTTCGAGCAGCAGGTCGACCAAGCGGCCATTGGGCCGCTCGATGCCGACCTGAACATCGGCCGGATCGCCATACTTGGCGAGTCGAGCGATCAGGGACGCGATGCCCTCGGCCGTGTGCTCAATGGTGAACTGGGCCAGCACTTTACCGGCCGCCGACATCACGCACACCGCATGAATGACGGCGGCCCAGTCCAGGCCGACATACACAACTTCAGGGGTCTCGTCAGACAACAATGCTCCTCAGGTTGGCAGCGACGACCCGGCGAGGGGATCGACCACCGGACGGTCACTAACTGGCGCTCTGCGGCGCGTCTTCCTGAAGCCGGTCTGCGACCCCGGGAGGACCGAGGGCGGCGGTGTCATGCAGGCCCTCCACGAGCGACCGACGATGGCCGTCACCTCGGCCCCCGCCGAGTCCCTTCAACGAACACCCATCGGGCATCCGCAGAAAGGATGGTGCCCTAGTGACCGACGACATCCTGCTGATCGAC
>Ga0318554_10001159_pt1 | contig 10583 bp, 9 predicted proteins | sample GRESIP082b2f22_FD_203687 | JGI IMG/M metagenome (GOLD analysis project Ga0318554, IMG submission 203687) | Tropical soil microbial communities from Luquillo Experimental Forest, Puerto Rico - GRE.SIPMG.082b2f22 | ecosystem: Environmental > Terrestrial > Soil > Tropical forest > Bulk soil... | reverse complement strand
CTGGAACGCGACCATCAAGCGCGGGCTCGATCCGTTGGCGACGACGGTGCTGATTTCGATCGGCGCAGCGATTGTTTCGGCGGTGTTCCTGCCGATCGTCGGCTTGCCGGCGGCGGCTGCATGGCCATGGTGCGGCGCCTCGGTGCTGATCCATCTCGTCTATTTCGCCGCGCTGATCGAGAGCTACCGCGTCGGCGATATGGGGCAGGTCTACCCGATCGCACGCGGCTCAGCGCCGTTGATGACCGCCATCGCGACCACCTCGTTCATCGGCGAGCGCCTCGGCCTGTTCGGCTGGAGCGGCATCCTCCTGCTGGTGGCCGGGGTCAGCTTGCTGTCCCTGCGCGGCGGTCGCGATCTTGCGCGGCTCGATAAGAAAGCGGTCGGGTTCGCCTTGTTTACCGCGGTGACGATTTGCGCCTATTCGGTGGTGGATGGCGTGGGCGCGCGGCACGCCGGTAGCCCGAATTCTTATTCGCTCGCACTGTTCGTGGGCATCGGTCCGGTCATGCTGGTCTACGCGCTTGCCCGCCGCGGGGGCGACGTGATCGCCACGATGGGGCGCCAGTGGGGCCTCGGTCTTGCCGGCGGCACGCTACAGCTTGGCTCTTATGGCATCGCGATTTGGGCGATGACGGTCGCTCCGATCGCCATCGTGGCGGCATTACGCGAAACGAGCGTCCTGTTCGGCGCGGTGATCGCCGTCATCTTTCTCAAGGAGCCGCTTCGTGCGGGCCGTGTGGCAGCGGCGCTGATGATCGTCGCCGGTTTGACGCTGATCCGGCTGTATTGAGCCTTGGCCACCGCCGCGACGGCGACACTGCCGGTTCATGAGGCTTGCGATGGGATCAGGTGGTGAAGGCCGATCTCGCGCAGCCGCTCGAGATCCTCGGGCCGGTCCACATCCCATAGCGTGGCCGGCTCTTGCCATGTCAACCCGAGCTCTCTGAGGCGACGGCGGGTCTCGTCCATCACGCCCGGTGAGCTCCAGCGCATATCTGAAAACAGCGCGGGTGCGGGCGCGCGCAGGCCGATCAGCGCATAACCGCCATCCTCGGTCGGAATGATCGCCGCATCGGCGCCGCTGCGCAGAATGCCCGCCGCCGTGCGCAGGTGGTCGCAGGTGAGCGCCGGGCAATCGGTCCCGATCACCAGCGCGGGCGCATTCGCCGCCGCAATCGCAGCCAGCATCCGCGCGCCGAGATCGCCGCCGCCCTGGCGCGCGAGCTCGACGCCAAAATGCGCACTCATCGCCCGAAAGAGCGGGTCGCTCTCCTCGGGCGTCGCCCACAAGGTCACCCGCCCGATGCGCGCGGCACACGCGGTTGCAACCGCGCGCTCCACCAGGCGTGCCTGCAACGAGGCGGCGCCGTCGGCGCCGAGCGCCGGGATGAGCCGAGTCTTGGCGAAGCCTGGAAGCGGAGCCTTAGCGAGCACCGCGATTGCGACCGGCTCATTCATGGCCGTATTGCTGCGCGAGCTTTTTCGGATCGGCGCCGAAGAAATAGGCGAGCCGCAGCCGCCACATCAGGACCATTGTGTTGATCACCCCATTCCTTTCCCAACGCCGACCGGAGGTGGTGACGCAGTGGCGCAGGCACAGCGGCCGGCTCATGCGCTTGAGGTGCTTGCAGAGCGCGATGTCTTCCATCAACGCGATCGCGGGAAAGCCGCCCGCCGCTTGGAACGCGGCGCGGCACACGAATATCGCCTGGTCGCCGGTCGCAATCCCGGTGAGCTGCGAGCGGATGTTCATGAGCCAGGCGATGACGGGCAGCAGCGGTGATCGGCCCTCGATCTTCACGTCGAAGCGGCCCCAGGCGCGGCCGGACCGTTCGAGGCCGCTGAGCACGACGTGGTCGGCATCGGCAGGCAGATTCGTATCGGCATGAAGGAAGAGCAATACATCGCCGGCGGCCTTCTCGGCGCCCGCGTTCATCTGCAGCGCGCGTCCGCGCGGCGCCAAGATGACGCGGTCGGCGCGCGGGCGCGCGCGTTGGATGGTGGCGTCACGGCTGCCGCCGTCAACGACGATCACCTCGGTGCCGAGCGCCCGCAGAACGGCAAGCGCATCGAGCGCCGTCGCGATGCCTTCGCCTTCGTTCAGTACGGGGATGATGATCGAGACCTTCGACATGGAGCACCGGTCCCGTCCGCATGCGGCGTCAGCCGAACCGGATCAAAGCAGGCTCTCCGCCGCTTCCTTCAGCGCGCCGCCGCAGCTCGACCCCTGGCCCGCGGTGCAGCCGTAGCAATGGCCGCCGACCCGGATCGGCCGCCCCTCCATCTCGGCTTCGAGCAGATCCGACAAGTGCAGGCGCTCGCGCGCGTCGTGTTTGAGCGGCAGATCGAGCATCTGATTGAAATCGCAGTCGTAGATGTAGCCCCGCCAATCGACCGAAATCAGGTTGCGGCACATCACCTGGTCGAGGTTGGCATCGAGGTGCGCGCGCCGCAGCAGGTCGAGGTAGCGATCGAACTCGCCGTTGGCAATGAGGATCGCGCCGAAGCGCTGAATCGGCATGTTGGCGAGCGCGTAGAGCCGGTTGAAAACAATGCCGTAATGCTCGCCGAGAACGCGCTTGTAGTCGTCCTCGAGCGTCTGCTGCGGCGGCGGCAGCGACGATCCCTGGGGATTGTAGACGAGGTTGAGCACGAGCCCGGTCTCGGCGCGCCCGTAGCCGAGCCGGTTGAGGGTTTTCAGGCCGCGGACGGAGGCTTCGAACACGCCCTTGCCGCGCTGGCGGTCGACGTTTTCTTCGAGATAACAAGGAAGCGAAGCGACGACCTCGACCCGCTCGCGGGCGAGAAATTGCGCGAGATCCTCCTGGCCGGCGACTTCGAGAACGGTGAGATTGCAGCGATCCATCACGCGCACGCCCATGGCGCGGGCGGCGCACACCAATCTGCGAAAATGCGGGTTGAGTTCCGGCGCGCCGCCGGTGATGTCGAGGGTCGGCAGGCGCTTTCGCGCAAGGAAAGCGAGCACCGTGTCGATCACCTCGCCTGACATCTCCTCGGTGCGCTTCGGGCCGGCGTTGACGTGGCAGTGCACGCAGGACTGATTGCAGCGATAGCCGATATTGACCTGAAGCGTGTCGAGCCGCCCGCGCCGGATCGGGGGAAAGGCAATCTGGCTAAGCCGCGGCCACGTATCGCGCATCGCGTTAACCCGCTAGTCGCAACGCAGCCTCGCATAGCCGGTGGCGCGCGTCATGTCGACTGGGGATGTCCCGCGGACAAAATCGTGTGAGCATGTTTGGCCGCGGCAGCGCGCGAACCGAGTTGGCGTGGCGCGCTTCCGCGGCGTCGTTCGCATCGCACTACGCCGCGACGCGAGAAAGCGGTCACCTCGCGCGCGCTGGCGCCGCGACCGCGGTTCCGTCGTGGACGCCGACGCGGCCGAAGCCCGGGAGCTTCACCGCGGGATGGCGCAGATCGAGACCTGCGACCAGGCCGAGAACGTTGATCTCGACGCCCTCGACCCAACCCAACTTGACGCCGAGGAGACCCCACAGCGAGGCTTCGACGCCGGTGCCGCTGTCGGTCAGCCCGGCATAGGGGTAGGAGCGGAAGTCCTTGCCCATCGCGTTTGCCGGCAGCGTGGTCTCAAGCTCGGGCACGGCGCGCAATACGGTGGCGGTGAAGGTGTTGCTGTTCGGCCCGGGCCAGATGCGATAGTCGCCGGAATGGCTATAGCCATAGGCCGCGATCGTCGCCTTGACCTTTGGTATGAGCGCCGCCGCCGCGGGCCCGCGCACGTCGACCAGCACGCGCGGGGTGTCGCCGAACCAGCGCCCGTCCGGCGCCCACCCATTGGTGCGCACCGGCTGGCCCCAGCCGACCACGTCGTAGCGGCTCCAGCTGGTGGCGTTCTCGGGCTTGAACACAACCCAGCTGTGCACGGCGAAAATGCCCTTCCAGCGGCCGGTGCGGCCGGTGAAGACGAGGAATCGTGCATCGCGGTCGGCGTCCGCCGGCGGCAGCATGCCGACGCTCGACCAATCGGCGTCGCGGAAGCTCGCGGGACGGTCCTTGCCCGCGTAGAACGCTGCATGGACCGCAAGCGGAAGGAGGAAGAGGAGGAGAATTCCGAGGAGCACTTTTCGAACGGCGTGGCGCATGGATTTGGGATGGGACCGGCTTCAGGACCGAAATATGGCGTGTGCCACCGCGCCTGCGCAATGGCGATGCGGCATACCCGCACATTAAAAGCAGGCAACACTTGCCGAAAGTCCCCGCTAGCGGTGGTGACGGCGCTTCGCCGGTCAGCGCGCGGCGGCGAGCGCGGCTCGCACGACGGCCTCGCCGGCCGCGGTGAGATCGTCGAGTGTCAATGCCGGCCAGCGTGAGCGGACCTGCGCGCGGCGCACTTGGGGGACGTGGACGAATGCGATGACCCGCGGCCCGCCGCCGCGGCCGGCCTCGGCGGCGCGCCAGCACAAATAGTTGCAAAGATAGGAGCCCGCATCATGGGACAGCGCGGCCGGTACGCCGCTCGCTCGTGCCGCCATCAGCAGCCGGTGCGTCGGCGCTCGCAGCGACAGCGCCATCGGCGCCCCCGGAACGATGGTGGCGGCGGCAGGGATTTGCCCGTCGGCGTCGGGCACCACGCGGGTGAGCACATTGCGTGCCCGCGTTTCGATCCGCACGTGCTTGGTGCGTCCTGCTAGTCCGAACATAACGAACGTTTGCGGCTTTTCACGCGCGATCAGCGCTGGCAAGTCCCGGTCCACCGCCTCGTAGCTGACACGGAAGACGTGCGCGACGCGGCGGACATTGGCGAAGGCCGGGTGGCGTCGCCGCGCCAGCTCGACGGCCAGCGGCTCGGTGGGATTGAACGCGGCCCCGGGAAACGGCCCGAAGCCGGTGATCAGGATCGTGGCGGTCATCCGTCCTGTCTCAACGCCGGAAGGCTTTCCGACGAGCGGCGCCCACTGCTTGGACCATACATCGTATCGCGGATTGGGGTGAACGATGCGGCGTTGCCAGCGAGCAGAGTTAGACGCCCAACGCGGCTGCAATCTCGTCGACCGCGACCGCAGGTGACATCCGCCCCTCCGCGACCGCGGCCTCGATGCGAGGAAGCTTTGCTTTGAGCGCGGGATCGGATTTGAGCCGCACGAAGACGCGATCTTCGAGCATCGCCCACATCCACTTCACCTGCTGCTCGCGCCGCCGCGCGTCGAACTCTCCGGCTTCGGTCATGCGATTGCGATGGTCGAGAACGCTCGCCCACAGCGCGGCAACGCCGTCTCCGGTCAGCGCCGAATAAGTCACGACCGGCGGCGACCAGCTGGGCGAGCGCGGGGTAAGGATATGCAGCGCGGCGCGGTACTCGGCGGCGGCGGACTTGGCGCGCTTGAGGTTGTCGCCGTCGGCCTTGTTGATCGCGATCATGTCGGCGATCTCGACCACGCCCTTCTTGAGGCCTTGCAGTTCGTCGCCGGCGCCGGGCAGCATCAGCACCAGAAAAAAGTCGGTCATGTCGGCGACCATGGTCTCCGACTGGCCCGTGCCGATGGTCTCGACCAGCACCACGTCGTAGCCCGCAGCCTCGCAGACCAACATCGACTCGCGCGTCTTCGCCGCGACGCCGCCGAGCGTGCCGGAGGCGGGAGAGGGGCGCACGAACGCATTGGGATCGTTGCCGAGCCGCGGCATGCGCGTCTTGTCGGCCAGGATCGAGCCGCCGCTGCGCGCGGATGATGGATCGACGGCGAGGACGGCGACCTTGTGACCCTTGGCGGTAAGGAACGTGCCGAGCACATCAATGGTGGTCGACTTGCCCACGCCCGGCGCGCCGGTGATGCCGACGCGGATCGCCTTGCCGGTTAGAGGCAAAAGCTCCTGCACCAGGCGACGCGCCGCCTTCTGATGATCCGCGCGCCGGCTCTCGACCAGGGTGATGGCGCGCGCGATGGCGGCGCGCCCGCGCGCGCGGATGCCGCGCGCGAGACCGGCAAGATCGGGTATGGCGGGCTGGCGGCGCGATGACATAGTTTTGCTCTAGAGCCGATCGCAGTGGATGTGGCGATGCCAGCTTTGTCGAGCCGCACGGTCACTCCGCCGCTTGCTGCCCGTGTCCCAGCCGCTGATTGAGCTTGTGGAGCAGCGCCTCGGCCGCTTCCGCGATCACGGTGCCCGGGGGAAAGATCGCCTCGGCGCCGGCACGCTTGAGTTCGTCGTAGTCCTGCGGCGGCACCACGCCCCCGACCACGATCATGATGTCGTCGCGCCCCTCCTTGACGAGGGCGGCCTTGAGCTGCGGAACGAGCGTGAGATGCGCCGCCGCGAGGGAAGATACGCCGAGCACGTGAACGTCGTTCTCGACGGCCTGGCGCGCGGCCTCCGCTGGGGTCGCAAACAGCGGACCGATGTCGACATCGAAGCCGAGATCGGCGAAGGCGGTCGCGATCACCTTTTGTCCGCGGTCATGGCCATCCTGGCCGATCTTGGCCACCAAGATGCGCGGCCGGCGGCCTTCGTTGGCTTCGAACTCGGTGACGAGCTTCTGCACGCGCGCAACCGCTTCCGACATGGCGCCGACCTCCCGCTTGTAGACGCCCGTGATCGCCTTGATCTCGGCGCGGTGTCGGCCGAAGACCCGCTCCAGCGCCAATGAGATTTCGCCCACCGTCGCCTTGGCGCGCGCGGCGTCGATCGCGAGCGCGAGCAGGTTGCCGTTGCCGCCGGCGGCGGTGCGGGTCAGCGCGGCCAAGGCGTCCTCGACCGCCTTCGGATCGCGCTCGCGCTTAAGACGCGAAAGCTTGTCGATCTGCAGTTGCCGCACCGCGGCGTTGTCGACCTTGAGCAGATTGACCGGTGCTTCCCGCTCGGGGCGATACTTGTTCACGCCGATGACCGCTTGCTCTCCGGCATCGATGCGCGCCTGCGTCTTCGCCGCAGCTTCCTCGATGCGAAGCTTGGGCAAGCCGGCCTCGATTGCCTTGGCCACGCCGCCCATCTCCTCGACCTCGCGGATGTGGCCCCAGGCTGCCTTGGCGAGCTCGTAGGTGAGGCGCTCGACGTAGAACGAGCCGCCCCAGGGATCGATCATGCGCGTTGTTCCGCTCTCCTGTTGCAGCACGATCTGCGTGTTGCGGGCGATGCGCGCGGAGAAGTCGGTCGGCAGGGCGAGCGCTTCGTCCAGCGCATTGGTATGCAACGACTGGGTGTGGCCTTGGGTCGCCGCCATCGCCTCGATCGCGGTCCGCACCACGTTATTGAATACGTCTTGCGCGGCGAGCGACCAGCCTGAGGTCTGGCAATGGGTGCGCAGCGACAGCGAGCGCGGGTCATTCGGATCGAACGACTTCACCAACTTCGCCCAGAGGAGGCGCGCCGCGCGCAGCTTCGCCACCTCCATGAAGAAGTTCATGCCGACCGCCCAGAAAAAAGACACGCGCGGCGCAAATCGATCGACATTGAGCCCGGCCCTGAGGCCCGCGCGCACATATTCGACGCCGTCGGCAAGGGTGTAGGCGAGCTCGAGGTCCTGCGTGGCCCCCGCCTCCTGCATGTGGTAGCCGGAGACCGAGATCGAGTTGAATTTGGGCATCCGCGCCGCGGTGAGGGCGAAAATATCGGAGATGATGCGCAGCGACGGCTCGGGCGGATAGATATACGTGTTGCGCACCATGAATTCTTTGAGGATGTCGTTCTGGATCGTGCCCGAGAGCTGTTCCGGCTTCACGCCCTGCTCCTCGGCGGCGACGATATAAAGCGCCAGCACCGGCAGCACGGCGCCGTTCATGGTCATCGACACCGACATCTGGTCGAGCGGGATGCCGGCGAACAGGGTGCGCATGTCGTAAATGGAATCGATCGCCACGCCCGCCATGCCGACGTCGCCGGCGACGCGAGGATGATCGCTGTCGTAGCCGCGGTGGGTGGCGAGATCGAACGCGACCGAGAGACCCTTCTGCCCGGCCGCGAGATTACGGCGGTAGAAGGCGTTTGAGTCCTCGGCGGTGGAGAAGCCGGCATATTGCCGGATGGTCCACGGTTGCGTGACGTACATCGTGGGGTAGGGGCCGCGCAGATAGGGCGCGACGCCTGGGAAGGTATCGAGGAAATCCAGATCCTTGACGTCGTCCGCCCCATAAACCGGCTTCACCGCGATGCCCTCCGGCGTGAGCCAGGGAGCGCCGGGTGCCGGCGTCTGTGGCATCACGGGCGCGAAGTCGACGCTGGCGAAGTTCGGAATGCGAGTCATGATCTATCGGGCAGTTCTGTTACCATAGCTTGCGATCTGACGAGGCGCGCGTCGCGCGCCACCGCCTGAGCGTCACAGCGAGCGATATCAGCACGCAGTCTCATGCTGGACATATATCATGCCCCGCGTTCAGCGTCGCCAGCCCCGCCTCGCAGCTCAGGCATCTGCGCCCATACCGCCTCGCTGCTGCATCATTCCACCTGCAGGCCCAGCTTGCGGATGAGATCGCGAAACTTGACGTAGTCCTTGTCCAGGAACTCCGTCAACTGCTCGGGCGTGCTCGCTTGAGCCTCGAAGCCGCGCACTGCCAGGGCGTTCTTGAACTCGGGATCGGCGACCACTTGCGCAATGTCGGCGCTGAGCTTGCCGACGATTGCCGGCGGCGTGCCGCCGGGGACGAGCACCGCGAACCAGATGCTGACGTCGACGCCGGGCAATCCGGCTTCCGCGAAGGTCGCCACGTCCGGCAATCCTTGCACGCGGTGGCTCGAGGTCACGGCAAGTCCCTGCACGGCGCCGCTTTGGATGTAGGGAACCGCGGTCGAGGTGCCGACCAGAAACATCGAAACGTCGCCGGCGATGAGCGCCGCAATGGCCTGCGCGGAAGAACCCCGATAGGGGACGTGGGTAATATCGACTTTCGCAACCGACTTGAACAACTCCGCCGCGAGATGGGGGGCGCTGCCGATGCCGATGGAGGCGTAATTGAGTTCGCCGGGTTTTTGCCGCGCGAGCGCAACCAGCTCTTGGACGTTTCGCGCCGGAAGCGAGCGCCCCACGAGCAGAACTTGATAACCCATCGCCAGCATCGACACCGGCGCGAAATCGCGCTTCCAGTCGTAGGGCACGCGCTTGTACAGCGTTGCGGCGATGGTCAGCGGGCCGTCGGTCGCGAGGTAGAGCGTATAGCCGTCCGGCTCCGAATGCGCCGCAAACTCGGTCCCGATCAGGCCGCCAGCGCCCGGCCGATTGTCGACCACCACCTGTTGTCCCCAGATGCTGGCGAGCTTGTTGCCAAGAAGACGCGCCAGCAGGTCGCCGCTGCCCCCGGCCGCATAGGGCACGACGAAGCGGACCGGCCGGGAGGGAAAATCCTGCGCCGGAGTTCCCTCGATTGGCGCAAGCGCCAAGGTGAGCGCGACGATCAGCGTGACGGTCAGCGCACGAACACGGTTGGCGCGCATTGCTCTGCCTCCCTGGGAGAGAACGCGTTCATGCGCGCGCCGCGGCCGCCGTGTTTGCCGGCGCCGCGTTGCCGCTCAGGCTGAGCATCAGCCGGCCGTGACCTTCGATGCGGTCGGTAATGCCTAGCGAGCGAAACGCCTCCCAGTAGTCGGCGTGCGCGCCCGTCACCACCGGGATGCCGAGTTCGTCTTCGATCAGCGGCGCGGCATCGGCTCCGGACCACTGATTGCAGGGGATATAGACGCCGTCCGCCAACGGCGCTGAAGCCAAAACGCGCTTGGTGGTCGCGAAAATCTGCGCGGGCGTGACATCCTGCAAACGTTTGAAGACGACGTCCATGGTGTGCTCGGCGACGACGCGGAATCCGCTCGAGGCGAGGAAGGAAAGCGCGGATTGGTGCAACTCCTGCGGATAGGGCGTCACCACCGCGACGTTGCGAACGCTGAGATGCGCCAGCGCGCGGATCGCAGACCGGATGCTGGTGGTAGCGGGCAGTCCCGTCGCGTCCTCGATCTGCTTTACGAGTTCGTCCTCGAACCCCTTGCCGCGCGTGGTCACCACCGGCATTCCGGTGTGAATGATGTAGTCCACGTGGCGTGCCGCGAGATATCGGACCGCGGTCACGATCGGATCGAGCACGTGCTGCTGGAAGTTTTCGCGGCTCCAATGCTCGATGTTGGAGGTGGTGGCGCACATCGACACGCCATCGGGAGCCAGCCGGTAGAAATCGTAGGCGGCGGTTTCGATCACGGTCGGGCTCAGCAAGCCGATGCGCTTGCGCCAGCCAAAAGGGCGATCGGGATTGCTCATCGTTTGATTCCGTTGATGACCAGTTGGAGCGGCATAGGCGCGGCTCGATGGCAGTCTGATGGCTTTGCCGTCAGCTGGCAATGAGACCCTGGGCCGCCCCTAACGCGGCGAGCGCGTCGCAACCCGCGAAAACGAAGGCGGAAACGCCGGCTTGCGTGAGCTCCGTCTCGAGCGCACCGGGCCGGCCGGCGAGCCAAACCACAGCGCCCGCGCGGCGCAACGCCCGCGTCGCCGGCACCGCCTTGCTTGCATATACCTCGTGCGACGAGCACAGGCACGCGAGCTTGGCGCCGGAGGCTTTGAACGCCTCAATCATCGCGTCGCGACTAGCGAAGCCGTCGTTGCCGGCCGCCTCGATGCCGCCGGCGGC
>Ga0318554_10001154_pt1 | contig 10607 bp, 10 predicted proteins | sample GRESIP082b2f22_FD_203687 | JGI IMG/M metagenome (GOLD analysis project Ga0318554, IMG submission 203687) | Tropical soil microbial communities from Luquillo Experimental Forest, Puerto Rico - GRE.SIPMG.082b2f22 | ecosystem: Environmental > Terrestrial > Soil > Tropical forest > Bulk soil... | reverse complement strand
GTGCTGTTCTTCGGGGGGCGGGAGGTGATCGACGGGCGGCTGACGGTCGGCGGGCTGGTGGCCTTCAACGCCTACCTCGTGGCTCTCTCCTGGCCCACGGTCGCGCTCGGCTGGATCATCGGCATCTGGCAGCGCGGCATCGCGAGCTGGGCCCGCGTCCGCGAGCTGCTCGACACGACGCCCGCGGTCGCCGAGCCGGCGCTGCCCGCCGCGGGGCCGCTCGGGCCGCCGTCCATCGAGGTGCGGGATCTCACGGTCGCCATCGACGGGCGCAAGATCCTCGACGGCGTGTCGTTCTCGCTGCCGGCGGGCGCGACGCTGGCGGTGGTGGGGCCGACGGGATCCGGCAAGACGACGCTGGTCGACGCCATCGTGCGGATGCAGGATGTCGCGCCGGGCGCGGTCGAGGTCGCCGGGCGCGACGTCACGCGGATCCCGCTCGGCGATCTGCGGCGCCTCGTCGGCTACGCCCCGCAGGACGCCTTCCTTTTCTCCGCCACCGTGGCCGAGAACGTCGGCTTCGGCCTTCACGAAGGGGCCGATCCAGCGCGCGTCCGGAGCGCGGCCGAGGCGGCGGGCCTGGCCCCCGACATCGCCGTGCTGCCGGAGGGCTACGAGACGCTCGTCGGCGAGCGGGGCATCACGCTGTCGGGCGGCCAGCGCCAGCGCGTGGCCCTGGCCCGGGCGCTCGCCGCCGACCCGCGCATCCTGATCCTCGACGATTCGCTGTCGTCGGTCGACGCCCAGACCGAGCGCGAGATCCTGACCCGGCTGCGGCCGATCCTCGCCGGCCGGACGTCGATCGTGATCTCGCACCGGGTGGCGGCGGTCAAGGACGCAGACCGGATCCTGGTGCTGGATCGCGGCCGCGTCGCCGAGCAGGGGACGCACGCGACGCTGCTCGCGACGGGCGGGCTCTACGCCTCGCTCTACCGCGAGCAGCTGGCCGCCGAAGCCCTGGCGGCGGAGGCGGCCGGATGAGCACGCCCGCGGCGCCGAGCCGCGCCGCCCCGAGTCGCGCCGCCCCGTCGGAGGACCTGCTCGGCAAGGCGCTCGACCGGACGCTGCTGCGCCGGATCTTCGCCCAGGTCTGGCCCTACCGCGCCGAGCTGGCGGTGGCCGTCTCGCTCCTCCCGATCATCTCGCTGTTCGAGATCGCGCAGCCCTACCTCCTCAAGAAGGCGATCGACGAGCACATCGCCGTCTCGCGGCTGGCGGGGCTCGACCGGCTCGGCTTCCTCTACCTGGGCGCGCTCATCGGCCAGTACGGCCTCGGGTTCGTGCAGCTCTACCTCACGCAGCTGGTCGGCCAGCGCGGCATGAACGATCTGCGCGTCCGGGCCCACCGCCACGTGCTGTCGCTCTCGGCGTCGTTCTTCGACCGCACGCCGGTGGGGCGGCTCATGACCCGCCTCACGAGCGACATCGAGGCGCTGAACGAGATGTTCGCCTCCGGGATCGTGAGCCTCGTGGGCGACGTCATCCGCCTCGGCTTCATCCTGTTCGCGATCTTCGGCATCGACTGGAAGCTGGCGCTGTTCTCGATGGGCTCGGCGCCCGTGCTGTTCGCGATCGCCGCCTACTTCCGGCGGTGGGTGCGCGACGCCTTCCGCGAGATCCGCGTGAAGCTCGCGCGCATGAACGCCTTCCTGCAGGAGCACATCTCGGGGATGAAGGTGGTGCAGGCCTTCGCGCAGGAGGAGAAGGTGGCGCGCGCGTTCGACGGCATCAACGTCGACTACCGCCGCGCCAACGCCCGGGCCATCGCCGCCGACGCCGCGCTCTACTCGATCGTCGAGGCGGTCGGGTCGATCGCCGTCGCCGGGCTGCTCTGGCACGGCGGCGTGCGCATCGCCGCCGGGACGCTCACGCTGGGCGTCCTCGTCGCCTTCGTCGAGTACCTGGCCAAGTTCTTCGCGCCGATCCGCGACCTGTCGACGAAGTACACGGTCATGCAGCAGGCGATGGCGGCCGCCGAGCGCGTGTTCACGCTGCTCGATACCGTCGAGCCGGACGCGCCCCCGGCCGCCGCCCGCGCAGCGGCCGCCCCCGCGGCCGACCCGGCGCTCGTCTCGCTCGAGCACGTGAGCTTCGGCTACCGCTCCGACCGCCCCGTGCTCTCGGACGTGTCGCTCTCCATCCGCGCCGGCGAGACCGTCGCCGTCGTCGGCGCCACCGGCGCCGGCAAGTCCACCATCATCAAGCTCCTCCCCCGCCTCTACGATGCGCAGGGGGGCGTCATCCGGATCGGCGGCGCCGACGTGCGGTCGCTCGACCCCGCGGCCCTCCGCCGCCGGATCGTGGTCGTCAGCCAGGACGTGTTCATGTTCTCCGGCACGCTGCGCAGCAACATCGGCCTCGGCGACGCCGCCCTCGACGACGCGCGGATCATGGCCGCCGCCCGCCGCGTCGGCGCCGACCGTGTGATCGCGGCCCGCCCGGGCGGCCTCGACGCCGCCGTGCTCGAGCGCGGCGCCAACTTCTCCGCCGGCGAGCGCCAGCTCTGCGCCTTCGCCCGCGCCCTCGCCCGCGACCCCGAGATCCTGATCCTCGACGAGGCCACCGCCAGCGTCGACCCCGAAACCGAGCGGGTGATCGAGCGCGGCATCGGCGAGCTCATGCGCGGGCGGACGTCGATCGTGATCGCCCATCGGCTCTCCACCGTCCAGCGCGCCTCCCGGATCGTCGTCATTCACCAGGGGCGCATCGCCGAGGAGGGGACGCACGAGGCCCTCCTCGCCAAGAACGGCATCTACGCCCGGCTCTACCGACTGCAGATGGTCGGCCACGCCGGCGGCCGCCCCGCGCCCGGCCTCGACGCGGCCGAGTAGTCCACGGCCCGGCGGCCCGGCGGCGGCGACCAGCCCGACGGTAACGGCCTGCAGCAAGGCCCAGCTCCTGGGGGGGCGGCCGTCGCGTTTTCGCCGTATATTTCCCCGTTCCACGGCATGCCCGAGACCTTTCGCGAAATACGCGCCGCCCGCCTCGCCGCCGAGGTCGGGACGATTCACAAGCAGGCGGGGCTGCCGTTCGCGCTCTGCTATCCGAGCCCTTACGCGGTCGGGATGTCGTCGCTCGGGTTCCAGACGGTCTACCGGACGCTGAACGGGCTGCCGGACGTGAGCGCCGAGCGCGCCTTTCTCCCCGACGACGCGGCCGCCGCGCGCGTGGCGGGGGAGCCGCTCCGAACCTACGAGTCGGCGCGCGCGGTCGGCGACTTTCCGGTGGTCGCGTTCTCGCTCGCGTATGAGCTCGAGCTCGCGGGCCTCGTCGACTCCCTCGACCTCGCCGGCATCCCGGCGTTCGCCGAAGAGCGCGCCGCCGAGACCGGCCGCACCTTCCCGCTGGTCGTGGTCGGCGGGCCGCTGACGTTCTCGAACCCCGTCCCCGCCGCCCCCTACGCGGACGTCATCCTCCTCGGCGAGGCGGAGGAGACGCTCCCCGCGCTCGTGGACGCGGTGCGGGAGCGTCCCGAGCGTGGCGCGCTGCTCGCGGCGCTCGCGGCCCGACCCGGCTTCTACGTGCCGTCGATCCACGGCGAGGCGCTGCCAGCGATCGCCAAGGCCGCCGACGAGCTGCTCCCGGCGCGGTCGCAGGTGCGCACGCCACACACCGAGCTCGCCGACATGTTCCTCATCGAGCCGGAGCGCGGGTGCCACCGCGGCTGCACCTACTGCGTGATGCGCCGGTCGACGAACGGCGGCATGCGGCTCGTCGCGCCCGACCGGGTCAAGGCCCTCATCCCCGACGACGCGCGGCGCGTGGGGCTGGTCGGCGCGGCGGTGACCGATCACCCGGGGCTGCCGGAGATCCTGCGCCACATCGTCGACAGCGGGCGCGAGGTCGGCATCTCCAGCCTGCGCGCCGATCGCCTCACGGACGAGATCGTCGGTCTGCTCAAGCGCGGCGGCTACCGGACGCTGACCACCGCCTCCGACGGCGCCTCCGAGCGGATGCGCGACGTGATCCAGCGGCGGACCAAGGAGCGCCATCTCCTGGCCGCGGCTGCCCTCTGCCGCGCTCACCAGATGACGCAGCTCAAGCTCTACATGATGCTGGGGCTGCCGGGCGAGACGGACGCCGACATCGACGAGCTCGCCCGCTTCAGTCTGGAGCTCGCGCGCGTCGCGCCGCGGGTCGCGCTCGGGATCGCGCCGTTCGTTGCCAAGCGCAACACGCCGCTCGACGGCGCCCCGTTCGAGCCCATCGCGTCGATCGACGCCAAGCTCGCCCGCCTGCGCGCGGCGCTCAAGGGGCGGGTCGAGATCCGCCCCACGTCGCCCAAGTGGGCGTGGGTCGAGTACCGGCTCGCGCAGGGGGGGATGGCGGCCGGCCGCGCCGCGGCGCGAGCGGCGCGCGCCGGGGGCCGCTTCGCGGACTGGAAGGCGGCGTTCGCCGACGTGCCGCCGCCGGCCGTGGCGCCCGTTCAGCCGCCGAGCACGGCGATGGCTTCGATCTCGATCAAGGCGCCCCTCGGCAGGCCCGCGGCCTGAACGGTGGCGCGCGCCGGCGGCTCGCGCGGGAAGTAGCGGGCGTAGACCTCGTTGACGGCGCCGAAGTCCTGGAGATCGGCGAGGAAGATCGTCGTCTTCACGACCGCGGCGAACGACGCGCCCGCCGCCGCCAGCACCGCCCCGAGGTTATCGAGCACGCGCGCCGCCTGCACGCGCACGTCGCCGGCCCCGACCATCTCGCCGGTCTTGGGATCGAGCGGGATCTGCCCGGAGCAAAAAACCATCCGCCCGGCCGGCACGGCGACCGCCTGCACGTACGGCCCAATCGCCCCCGGCGCGTCGGGTGTGGAGATCGTCTCTCGCGGCATGGCGGGGATCTACCACGCGCCGGTGTCCGCGGCGCCGGTTTGCCATTGCGATCCGGCCCCGGCGATCGCTATCCTGCGATCGTGCCTCTCGACGCTCGCTTTCAGGCCAGGCGACCGCGCGCCGCCGGGCCGCGGCGTCCTCCGGCCCCGGCCCCCGTCCCAAGCGCCGACCTGATGGGCGAGGTGCTGTCGCGCCTGGGCGGCAGCGGGCGCGCGCGCGAGTTCCGGGTGTTCGACTGCTACACGCGCGTCGTGGGCGCGACGCTGCGCGCGCGCTCGATGCCGGAGCGGATCACCGACACCACCCTCTACGTCCGCGTCGCCACGTCGGCGCTGGCCCACGAGCTGACCCTGCTGCGCGGCGAGATCCTCGCCCGCATGGCGCGCGAGCTCGGCCCCGGCGTGATCCTCGAGCTGCGCACGCGCGTGGGCCGCATCCCCGACGCCGTCACCGCGCCGGTTCGATCGTCGCGCTAGCTTTTCAGCGCCGACAGGCGTCGGTGCCGAGCGCGATCCAATCCTTGCCGATCTTCAGCTCGCCCAGGGCGACGATCTCGCGGTCGCCCTTCTTCGTGTAGGTCTGGCGGAACGGGATCCGCTGCCCCATCGCCGCGAGCTCGCCGGAGAACACGAGCTTGCCGTCCTGCCACCCCTTGGAGGAGGCGCTGGCCCAGCCCCCGAGGCTGTCGGTCGCGATCCGGACGAACGCTTTGGCGGCCGTGTCGTAGCCCAGAAAGCCGCGCGCGCTGATCGGCTCCTTGTACTGCTTGGTCTTCTTCTGCTCGTACTCCAGCGCGTACCAGAAGTCGCCGAGGTCCTTCTTCACCCGGAGCGTCGCTTTGTAGCTCTGCTCCGGCCCGAACGGCCCCGCCGGCGACGTCCCCTCGCAGCGCCACGCCCCCTCGAGCGGCGCCAGCTCGCGCAGCTCCGGCGCGGGCGCCGGCCGCGACGGCGTCGGCGCGATGGCGGGAGGCGGCGGGGGGACGGGCGGTGCCGCGTGAGCGCGAGGCGGCGTGATCGCAGGCGCGACCAACGACGAGGAGAGCACGAGGCCTGTCAGCAGCCGACGTCCCGGCATGCGGGCAGTCTACGTCACTCGCCGTCGCGTGGGCTGTCGGCGAGCGGCGTCCCGGCGTTGATGCGCATCGGCTCGCGGGCCCCGGGGCGAGGCTTGGCCGCGTCGGCGCAGGCGCGCCCGAGCGCGGGCGACCACTGATCCCACAGCGTCTTGGCGAGGTCGGACGCCATCTGCCGGCGGTCGCCCGAAAACGTGGCCGACCAGGTGCGCAGGCCGCTCGCGCCGCTGCGCAGGAAGATCGTCGCGCTCGCCTCGCCGGCGTCGACCGACACCTCGCCGTCGACGAAGCCGACGAGCCCGAGCGCCCCCGCCGTCTCGCGGTACTGCTCGGGGGTGTCGAACATCGCGCGCAGCGTGGTGTTCGGCTTCATGCCCTTGGCGCGCAGCAGGTGGAGCACCTTCTGTCGCACGGCATCGCCGTCGTCGCCGGCGAACGGAAACACCGCCAGCTTCGCCCCGGGTGTGGGCGCCGGCGTGTCGTCGGCGTCCTTGTCCTTGTCCCTGTCCTTGCAGCCGTCCTTCGCCTTCGCCGTCGCCTTGCCCTTGGGGCTCTTGCTGGCCGTCGGCTTCGCGCTGGCGCTCGCCTTCGCGTGCTTGCTCGCGGCGTGCCCCGCGGTCGACGCGGCGAGCGTCGCCGCGCTCAGCGCCGAGACCAGGGCGACCCGCGCGATCGCGCTCATGCCGGGCCGAGCGCCGCGCGCAGCGACCGGACGAAGGCGCCCAGCTCCGGGACCGGATCGCGCCCGGCGGCCACCGCCTGCTGGACCACCTCGACGGCCGCGCTGCCCACGACGACGCCGTCCGCGAACGTCGCCACCGCGCGCGCCGCCCCCGGCGTCCGGATGCCGAAGCCGACCGCCACCGGGACGGCGCCCCCGGGCGCGCGGGCCTTGATGGCCGCGACCTGGCGGCGCGGCTCGTCGAGGTCGGCCAGCGCCGTGCCGGTGATGCCGGTGAGCGACACGTAGTACACGAAGCCGCGCGCGACGGCGAGGGCGTTGTCGATCCGCCCTGGCGTCGAGGTGGGCGCGAGCAGCGGGACGTAGTCGAGCCCCTGCCGCCCGAGCGCGCCGGTGAGCTCGCCGTCCTCGCCGGGCGGGTAGTCGACGCACAGCACGCCGTCGGCGCCTGCCTCCTTGGCCCGCGCCGCGAACCGCTCCTGGCCCATGACGACGATCGGGTTGGCGTAGCCGAACAGCACCAGGCCGACGTTGGGGTTCGCCGCCCGCAGCGCCCGGCAGATCTCCAGCGAGCGGCCGAGGCCGCCCCCCTTGGCGAGGGCGCGGTGCACCGCCGCCTGGATCACCTTGCCGTCGGCGGAGGGATCGCTCCAGGGGACGCCGACCTCGATGATGTCCGCGCCGGCCTCGGCGGCGGCCAGCATGAGGCGCTGGCTGGTCTCGCCGTCCGGATCGTGGGCGGTCAGGTAGATGACCAGCGCCGCGCGCTTCTCGGCGCGCGCGCGGGCGAAGATCGCGGCGAGGCGACTCAAAGCGTCACACCGAGGCGCTTGGCGATAGTCCCCATGTCCTTGTCGCCGCGTCCCGACACGTTGACGATCATGACCGCGCCGTCGGGGAGCTTGGCGGCCACGGCCGGCAGCGCCGCGATGGCGTGGGCGCTCTCGAGCGCGCACAGGATCCCCTCGGTGCGCGCCAGGCGCGCGAAGCCCGCCAGGGCCTCTTCATCGGTCACCGACAGGTAGCTGGCGCGGCCGGTGTCCTTGAGGTGGGAGTGCTCGGGCCCCACACCCGGGTAGTCGAGACCCGCCGAGATCGAATGCGCCTCCGCGATCTGCCCGTCGTCGTCGCAGAGCACGTACGAGCGGGCGCCGTGCAGCACCCCCACCCGCCCTCGCGCGAGTGTCGCCGCGTGGCGCCCGGTGTCGACGCCGTCCCCGGCCGCCTCCACGCCGTAGAGCTGCACCTTGGCGTCGGGGACGAACGCGTGGAACAGACCCATGGCGTTCGAGCCGCCGCCGACGCAGGCGACCAGCGCATCGGGGAGCCGCCCCTCGCTCTCCTGGATCTGCGCCCGCGCCTCGCGACCGATCACGGCCTGAAGCTCGCGCACGAGCAGCGGATAGGGGTGCGGGCCGGCGACGGAGCCGATCACGTAGTGGGTGTCGCGGACGTTGGTGACCCAGTCACGCAGCGCCTCGTTCATCGCGTCCTTGAGCGTGGCGGTGCCGTCCTTGACGGCGTGGACCTTGGCGCCGAGCAGCTTCATCCGGAACACGTTCAACCCCTGGCGCTCGACGTCGACCGCGCCCATGTAGACCTCGCAGGGGAGCCCGAACAGCGCGCAGGCCGTGGCCGTCGCCACGCCGTGCTGCCCGGCGCCGGTCTCGGCGATGATGCGCGTCTTCCCCATCCGCCGCGCGAGCAAGAGCTGCCCGATGCAGTTGTTGATCTTGTGCGCGCCCGTGTGGCAGAGGTCCTCGCGCTTGAGGTAGATGCGGACCTTCTTGCCGGTCTCCTTGGCGATCTCCGCCGACAGCCGCCCCGCGAACCCGAGCGGCGTGGGCCGCCCGACGTAGTCGGTGAGCAGGCGCCCCAGCTCCTCGGCGAAGGTCGCGTCGGCCGAGGCCTCGGCCCAGGCGGCGGCGAGCTGATCGAGCGAGGGGATCAGAGTCTCGGAGACGTAACGGCCGCCGAACGGGCCGAAACGTCCGGGGACGGTGGCGGGTGGTGAGCCGGTGACGGTCATGAGCCCCAAACTATAACAGGGCGGCCTGTCGGGCGGCCGCCACGAAGCGCGCGACCTTGTCGGGGTCCTTGGACCGCGGCGTGCGCTCGACGCCGCTCGCCACGTCGACGCCGTCGGGGCGGACGGCCGCGATGGCCGCGGCCACGTTCTCGGGCGTGAGCCCTCCAGCGAGCAGGAACGGCCGGCCTGCGCGCCGCGCGATGACCGGCCAGGGGGCCGGGACGCCGCCGCCGCCGAAGCCCTCGACGAAGGCGTCATAGAGCCAGAGCGCCGGCCGCCAGCCGGCCTCCGCAGCGAACGACGCTTCGTCCCGGACGCGCACGACGCGGATGATCCGGCCCGGATCGAGCTGCCGGTAGTCGTCGGCGCGCTCGTCGCCGTGCAGCTGCGCCCGATCGAGGCCGAGGCGCGTCATCGCGTCCGCGACCTCGGCCGGCGGCGCGTCGACGAACACGCCCACCTTGAGCACGCCCGCCGGGATCGCCGCCACCACCGCGGCGGCCGCCGCCGGCTCGACGTAGCGCTTCGACCCGGGCCAGAGGTTGACACCGACCGCGTCGGCGCCCGCCGCAGCGGCGAGCGCCGCATCCGCCGGGGTGGTCACGCCGCAGATCTTGACCAGCATCTCTAGGCCGTCCCGACGAGGGCGCGAAGCGCCGCGGCGGGATCGGGCGCGCGCATCAGCGTCTCGCCCACCAGCATGGCGTCGACGCCCGCGGCCCGCAGGCGGGCCACGTCGGCGGCGTCGCGGATGCCCGACTCGGCGACCACGACACGGTCGGCGGGGACGCGGGCGCGGAGCCGGACCGCCAGCTCGCGATCGACGGTGAAGGTGCGCAGGTCCCGGTTGTTGATGCCGATGATCTCCGCGCCCGCGCGGACGGCGCGCGCCACCTCCTCCTCGTCGTGCGCCTCGACGAGCGCGTCGAGGCCGGCGGCCCGGGTGGCCGCCAGCAGCTCGGCGAGGGCGGCGTCGTCGAGCGCGCTCACGATCAGCAAGAGCGCGTCGGCGCCACCGGCGCGGGCCTCGACGATCTGGTAGCGGTCGACGATGAAGTCCTTGCGCAGGATCGGCAGCGCGCAGGCCGCGGCCGCGGCGCCGAGGTCGGCGAGATCGCCCCCGAAGAACGGTCCGTCGGTGAGGACCGACAGCGCGCTGGCGCCGCCGGCGGCGTAGGCCCGCACCGTCGGCTCCACGGCGGCGTGCTCGTGGATCCAGCCCGCCGACGGCGAGCGGCGCTTGAACTCGGCGATGCAGGCGATCTGGCCCGGGCGGCGGAGCGCGCGCCCGAGACCCCGTGCGGGCGGACGGCGCGCCGCCTCGACCTCGAGCGCCGCCAGCGGCCGTTCCCGCTTGCGCACCGCGAGGTCGGCGCGCGTCCGGGCCACGATGTCGTCGAGGATCATGAGGCCGGCGCCGGCCGGGGCGCGAGGCGGCGCAGCGTCTCGAGCACGCCGCGCGCGCCGCCGCCGTCGAGCACCTCGCAGGCCCGCGCGGCGCCCGCCCGCAGGTCGGGGGCCGCGCCCGCGACGTGGATCGCGGCACCCGCGGTCATGAGCGCGGCGTTGCGGGCCGCGGCCGGGCCCCTTCCCGCCAGCACCTCGAGCGCGATGCGCGCGTTGTCGGCGGGCGTGCCGCCGGCGAGCCCGGCGGGGTCGCTCTCGTCGAGGCCGAAATCGGCCGGGCGGAGCTCGCGGGTGCGGACCGCGCCGTCGCCGAGCTCGGCGGCGAAGGTGGACCCGGCGGGCGCGAATTCGTCGAGGCCGCCGGTCCCGTGAACGACGAGCGCCCGGCGCGATCCGAGCGCGGCATGGGCCTTGGCGAGGAGCTCGCAGCGGTCGCGGCTGAAGATGCCGTTGACGTGCAGGCGCACGCCGGCCGGGTTGGTGAGCGGCCCGAGCAGGTTGAACAGCGTCCGGAAGCCCACCTCCTTGCGCGCGCCGACGACGTGCTTGGTGGCGGCGTGGTGGGCGGGGGCGAACAGGAACGCCAGCCGC
>Ga0318554_10001145_pt1 | contig 10652 bp, 10 predicted proteins | sample GRESIP082b2f22_FD_203687 | JGI IMG/M metagenome (GOLD analysis project Ga0318554, IMG submission 203687) | Tropical soil microbial communities from Luquillo Experimental Forest, Puerto Rico - GRE.SIPMG.082b2f22 | ecosystem: Environmental > Terrestrial > Soil > Tropical forest > Bulk soil... | reverse complement strand
GTTCTTCACTGTTCACCCGCACCTCACCCCGCTCGAGGCGTACCGCCTCACCCGCGTCGACCGGCGTCTGCGCGACGCGGTCGTCGCGCTCGACGGGAGGACGATCGTGGGCGTCGGACGCTACGAGCCGACGGAGCTGCGCGGCGTCGCCGAGCTCGGCCTCGTCGTCACCGACTCCTTCCAGGGGGTCGGGCTGGGCTGTGCCCTGCTGCGGGCGGTGGCCCGGATGGCGGCGGACCGGGGGTACGGCTCGCTCGTCGCCACCGTCCTCTCGACCAACCGTCGGATGCTCGGGGTGCTCGTCCGCTGTGGGCTCCCCCGGGCCGTGACCAGCACCGGGGGCTGCACGAGGGTGGTGCTTCGCCTCGACGAGGGGGCGGGAGCGGTCACCCGCTCGGGCTGACGCCGGGCGGGCGACGGCTCGACTGCGCGCGAACCGCGAAGACCGCCGCCTCGGTCCGTCGCTTCATGTCCAGCTTCATGAGCACGTTCGAGACGTAGTTCTTCACCGTCTTCTCCGCCAGGAACAGCTCGGTCGCGATGTCACGGTTGGTCTTGCCCTCCGCGATGAGGTCGAGGATCCGACGCTCCTGGGGGGAGAGCCTCGCGAGCCTGGGGTCCTCGGCGTCCGACAGCCGCTCACGCGCGCGCGCGACGAGGGCGGGGTCGAGGAGCGACTCGCCGCCGGCGACCCGGCGAACCGAGCCGACCAGGTCGCCACCTCGGATCTGCTTCAGCACGTAGCCGGACGCACCGGCGAGGACGGCGCCGAGGAACGCCTCGTCGTCGGCGAAGGAGGTGAGCATGATGCAGCGGATCTCGGGGTGACGCGTGCGGATCTCGCGGCACACCTCGATGCCGTCCCCGTCGGGGAGCCGGACGTCGAGCAGCGCGACATCCGGTCGGGTGGCCGGGATCCTCGCGAGCGCCTCGGCGGCGGTCGCGGCCTCCCCCACCACCACCAGGTCCTCCTCGACACCGAGCAGGTCGGCGACCCCGCGCCGCACGACCTCGTGGTCGTCCAGCAGGAAGACCCGGACGGGGATGGGGCCGGGGTCGGGATGCGTCAACCGACCCCCGACCGTGCACCTCGCGTGCTGGCTGGCGCGCGAGCGAGGGTCGTTCCCGTCACAGGTGGCTCGACCACTCCGGCACCCGTCTCGGTCGTCCGCACGCAGGGACCTTCTCCCCTGTCCGGGTCGCGACCCGATCCGTACGGTGCCGGAACCGCCACGAACGGGAGGTTAGAACCGTGAAGGCAGTCACCTACCACGAGCCCGGCGCGATCTCCCTCGACGAGGTCGCCGCGCCAGGGTTGCTCGCCGACACCGACGCGATCGTGCGCGTCGACACCGTGACGATCTGCGGCACGGACCTGCACATCTGGAAGGGGGACCTCCCGGAGGTCGAGTGCGGGCGGATCCTCGGCCACGAGGCCGTCGGGACGGTCGAGGCCGTCGGCCCCGGCGTCAAGGTCGTCGGACCAGGAGACCGGGTCCTCGTCTCGTGCATCACCTCCTGCGGCAGGTGCGCGTACTGCCGCCAGGGCCACTTCGGCCTCTGCACCGGCGGCGGTGGCTGGATCCTCGGTCACACGATCGACGGCACGCAGGCCGAGCTCGTGCGGGTCCCGTTCGCCGACACCTCCACCTACGTCCTGCCTCCCGCGATGCCCGACGAGGCCGCGGTCATGCTCGCAGACCTGCTCCCGACCGGGTACGAGGTCGGTGTGCTGAACGGCCAGGTCTCGCCCGGCTCGTCCGTGGCGGTCGTGGGGTCGGGACCGATCGGCCTCAGCGCCATCCTCGGCGCGCGCCTCTTCTCGCCGAGCCTCGTGATCGCGATCGACCTGGCCGACAGCCGGCTCGAGGCGGCGAAGGGCTTCGGGGCTGATGTGATCGTCAACAACGGCACCGTCGACCCCGTCGACGCCGTGCTCGGCGCGACAGACGGCGAGGGCGTCGACGTCGCGATCGAGGCGGTCGGCGTCCCGTCGACCTTCGAGCTCGCGACGAGGCTCGTCCGCCCCGGCGGCCGCGTCGCCAACGTCGGCGTGCACGGGAGAGCTGCGACGCTCCACCTCGAGGACCTGTGGCCGAGGGACGTCACGATCACGACCGGGCTCGTCGACACCTCCGCGACGCCTACCCTGCTCCGGCTCGTCACCGCCGAGGTCATCGACGCGGCGAGGTTCGTGACGCACCGCTACGAGTTCGATGAGCTGATGACCGCGTACGACGTCTTCCACCGTGCCGGCGAGACGCACGCGTTGAAGGTCGTCCTCTCCCGGTAGTCGCGGACGGCCACCGTCGGGTCGCGGCCGATCGCTGTCCGGCACCAGCGCGTCCGCCGGCGTCACACCGGGCGCCACCACTCACCGGCACCGGGGACCGACCCCAGCAGCGCGGGGGACACGAGCGCCTCGTCGGTGCGGACGCCCGGGACGATGGTCGCGTGGATCGAGCCATTGGCCGACACCAAGGCGAGCGGCCACCAGAGCGCCCCCACGTACGCGGCCGCGCGCGCCTCGCCGTCCCACTGGTAGATGCCCCGGTACACGCCGTTCTGGTCGTGGTCGAGCCAGCGCTTCGAGACGAACCCGGGGAACCCCGCGAACAGCAGCGTGTTGCACACGCTCTCGACGCGGAACGTCGCGTGCTCCCACTCCCGACGGACGCCACGGAGCCGGAAGCTGACCACGAGCAGCGTCGGCTCCCTCGGGGCCTGGTGGTCGCTGACGGTGACCCTGTAGACGCGGGCGGTCGAGCCGTCGGCGAAGCGCAGCTCCCTCCCCACCCCGGCGGGCGGCTGGTGCAGGTCCCGGCGGGCGACCCGCCACACGAAGCGAGCCGCGCACGCGAGGAGCGCCCCGATGGCGCGCCACGCGGTGCTGCGGGCCGGATCGAGCCTGGGCTCTCCCGGTCGGAGCGGGCCCTCGCCGAGCCGGACCACCGGTGCGTCGTGCCGCATCGACGCATCCTCGCGGCCGCGGGGCGCGGGGGCGAGGGTCGAACGTCCCGACGTCGGCGCGGTGGGCCGACCGTGCGGCTGCCGCAGCACGGCAGGTGGACGACGGGCTCGCCAGGCTGGTGGTGAGATTGGATCGCAAGAAGCCGTCTTTGTGCCGAAGGAGGGGTCGATGAGGATCGGCCTGCTGACCGGTGGAGGGGACTGCCCCGGCCTCAACGCCGCGATCCGCGCGGTGGTCCGCGGGGCGACGAGCGCAGGCGACGACGTGCTCGGCTTCCGGCACGGCTGGCGGGGCGTCGTCGAGCGCGACGGCGGCCCGCTCACGACGAGCCAGACCAAGGGGATCCTGCAGAGCGGCGGAACCATCCTGCGCACCGACCGCTTCCACCCCGACGAGCACGTCGGTGGCACCGCCGCGGTGCTCGACACGGTCGAGCAGGAGCGGCTCGACGTCCTCATCGTCATCGGCGGAGACGGCACGCTCTGCTGTGCCAGCCGCCTCGCGGACGCCGGCGTCCCCATCGTCGGGATCCCGAAGACGATCGACAACGACGTCGCGGGCACGACGCGCTGCATCGGCTTCGACACCGCGCTCGCGACCGCCACCGACGCCATCGACAGGGTCCACACCACCGGTGAGAGCCACGACCGCCTCATGGTCATCGAGGTCATGGGCCGCACGGCGGGCTGGCTCGCGGTGTCCGCCGGGATCGCTGCGGGCGCCGACGCCATCTGCACACCCGAGCGGCCCACGGATCTCGACGCGCTCGCAAAGGGCATCCGGCGCCGCCACGACACAGGGTCGACCTCGTCGGTCGTCGTCGTCGCGGAGGGCGCAAGCCTCCATGGGTCGAACGGAGCCGATGCGTCGACCGGGCTCATCGTCTCGCGCACGCTCGAGCAGCGGACGGGCTACGAGACGCGGCTGACCGTCCTCGGACACGTGCAACGCGGCGGTCCCCCGAGCGCTGCTGACCGCCTCCTCGCGACGAGCTACGGCGTGGCCGCCGTGGACGCGGTGCACGACCGGGCTTACGGCTCGCTGGTGTGCGTGCCGGACGACGCGGTCGAGCTGGCGCCGCTCGAGCTCGTCACCTCGAGCCCGAGGCTCGTCCCCGATCGGCTGCTGGACCTCGCGGACCGCCTCACGATCCAGATCTGACGCCACCGGTGGCGGCGGCCTCGCCTGCCCCGTGCTCGGCGCGCAGGTCGAGCTGCGCAACCTCGCAGGTCAGCGGGGCGCGCGATCCCCGCGGCCGGGTGAGGGGATGGGACGTATGGCCCTACAACGCTGAGGGGCCGGGGGGCAACCTGCCGTCGTGATCTACGACTGGAGCGACGGGCACATGGGCGCGGGAGGGTGGCTGCTGGCGTCGCTCCTGTGCTTCTTGCTGCTGACGATCCTCGTCGTCGGCATCGTCGCCGTCGTCCGCTCCCTCGGTGCCCCCACGACGACGCAGCGGCCGGGCCCGCCGACGGCACCCGTCCCGGAGGAGATCCTCCGGATGCGGTTGGCGAGGGGCGAGATCGATCCGTCCGAGTACGAGCGCCTGGCCGCCGTGCTGCACCCGCGCACGGAGTCGTCGCTCGCGCCGACGTCGATGACGCAGGAGGGATGACGATGAGGAAGGGCTCCGTGCTTCGAGGGGCGTTGTCCGTCGCGGTGGTCGGAGCCGCGGCGCTGGTCACGGGCAGCGCAGGCGCCGCCCCGATCAACGGCCGGATCGCGTTCGAGCGGTGCTGGGGGACCGCGACGTGCTCCATCTTCTCGATCCGCCCGGACCTGAGCGGCACGCGGCGGCTCACCGGGGGTGGCCTCAGCGAGTACCCGGCGTGGTCGCCGAGCGGGTCCCAGATCGCGTTCGCGTCGAACCGCGCCGGCAGCCCGCAGATCTGGTTGATGTCGGCGACCGGGACTGCGCAGCGCCAGCTGACCTCGGGTGGGTGGTCGATCGACCCGACGTGGTCGCCCGACGGCAAGCGCATCGCGTTCGTGAGCACTCGGTCAGGCACCGAGCAGCTCTACGTCGTCGCCTTGTCCGGCGGGCTCCGGCAGCTGACGAACGTCGGGACGAACGAGTCACCTGCCTGGTCGCCGGACGGCACGCGGATCGCCTTCGAGAGCCGTCGCCACGGGACCGACCAGATCTACGTCGTGTCCCCGAGCGGCGGCCCGGCGACCCGCCTCACGTCGGTGGGGAACAACGAGGAGCCGACGTGGTCGCCGAACGGCCGGAGGATCGTGTTCGTGAGCAACCGGACCGGCGACAACCACCTCTACGTGATGCCGGCGAGCGGGGGGCCGAACGTCCAGCTGACCTTCGGCAACTTCGACGATGACCAGCCGTCGTGGTCACCGGATGGCACCAGGATCGTCTTCACATCGGGTCGCAGCGGGTCCGACGCGCTCTGGACGATGAGCACGTCAGGCGGGTTCGTGACTCCGCTGACCAACAACCCCAACGTCGACGACGTGGCTCCGAGCTGGGGCATCCACGGCTGATGGCCGATGTGGCTTCCGGCGAGACCCGGTCCGTCGCCCTGCAGGCGTGAGTGAGGGAGGAAGAAGATGCAGAAGATCAGCGACGCAGCCAGCGAGTTCCTCGCGCACAAGCGGGTGGCGGTCACCGGCGTCTCCCGGCAGGGCTCAAAGGATCACGGGAGCAACGTCGTCTATCGGCGGCTGCGTGACCGCGGATACGACGTCTTCGCGATCAACCCCCACGCCGACTCGGTGGAGGGCGACGAGTGCTTCCACGAGCTCAAGTCCGTGCCGGACGGCGTGGAGTGGGTCGTCATCGGTACGCGGCCCGAGACCGCCGAAGCCACCATGCGGGAGTGTGTCGACCTCGGCATCTCGCGCGTCTGGATGCACCAGTCGCCCTTCGGGAGCGGGAGCGTCTCGCCGAGCGCCGCGGAGTACGGTCGGCGCAACGGTGTCACGGTGATCGACGGCGGATGTCCCTGCATGTTCGGGCCGACGTCTGACCCGGGTCACAAGGTGATGCTCGCGATCGGGAAGGTGACGAAGAAGGTGCCGAGGCGGATCTAGGCGATCCTGCCGCATCCACCGACGTCGGTGCATGGCCCCGGAGGACGTGGCCGGCGCTGCGGGTAGTTAGCATCCCGTCGAGCCGCTCTCGACCACAGGGGCCAGCCATGAAGCTCTCGGGTCATCACCGCACGACGCTCGATCAGCTGTTCGCGCATCCGGTGAGCCACAACGTGCACTGGCGAGACGCCCTCTCCCTGCTCGAGGCAGTCGGCACGGTCGAGCAGGAGCACGACGGCCGCGTGAACGTGACGGTCGAGGGTCGGTCCCAGTCGCTCCACCCACCCCACCGACACCACGAGCACGCGCTGACGGCGGCGCAGGTGCTCGACCTCCGACGCCTTCTGTCCGGTGCAGGCGTCACGCCTGAGACCGCTCGGTGAGATCTGCCTGGCCCACACTCCCGACGTGGGCGTGGCTGCCGTAGCCCGTCCACTCGAACCGGGATCGAACCCGGGCGTCCAAGGCTCGCTCAGGGAGCTCCTGGGTGGGTGACGGCGGCATGAAGCCTCACCGTCGGGTCCGCGTGGACCCAACCGATCTCGACCGATGGTGTCGCACGCATCTGGGCGCCGGCGCCCGTCGCGTGCTCTTCTCGCATGGGTATCTCTCGACGGTGCTCGGCGTCGAGCTGACCGATGGCGCACGAGTCGTCGTGAAGGTCCGCCCGCGACGCGACCGGTTGGTGGGGTGCGCACTGGTGCACCGCCTGCTCTTCGAGCGCGGCTTCCCGTGTCCTGAGCTCCTCGTCGACCTCGCGTCGATCGACGATCTCGTTGCGAGCGCCGAGATGATGGTCGCGGAGGGCGATCCGTACCCGAGATCCGGGCGCTCGCCGGCACCGTTCGCTCAGGCGCTGGCGCGGCTGGTCGCGCTCGCACCGCTACCACGGGAGATCCGGTCGCTCGATCCTCCACCGCCGTGGACCGCCCCTGACCGCAACCGTTCCGAGCTGTGGCCGGATCCCGAGGACCGCGATCTCGACCTGAACTCCGCGCGAGGTCCTGCCTGGATCGACGCCGCCGGCACCGACGCGCGCGCCCGGTTGGCCGCCTCGACGTCCTCGATCGTCGTCGGGCACGGCGACTTCTACACCGGGAACGTGCGGTGGTCCGGCGAGGACCTCGCGGTCGTGTGGGACTGGGACAGCGCCATCGCGGCATCGGAGCCCGCGATCGCCGGCCTCGCCGCGGCCATCTACCCCACGACGCAAGCCGGCGGGGCGGCGACGATCGATGAGTCCTCGGCGTTCCTGGACGCCTACGAGCGCGCGCGTGGGCGGCGGTTCAGCGATGAGGAGCGGGCCGAGGCATGGGCCTCCGGACTCTGGACCCGAGCCTTCGAGGCGAAGAAGGAGGCAGCGACCTTCGGAGCCCCGACCTCGTTGACGGAGGCGGAGGCTGACGAGCGCCGGCGGCGGGCCGCTTCGCCCTGATGGGGACGCGCGCGCTCGACGACCACGTTCGAGGCCTCAGACCGACCGTCCGGTGACGCGAGCCGGACGTCCGTCGCGACGTCGCGGGGGAGGGCCGGGTCGCCGCGACCTCGTCGCTGATCGGCTGGAGCGCGCTCCTTGTCGCGACGCGGTCGGACCGGGTGGGTACCGCCGTGCCCGTCGGCTCCCTCGAGGCCCTATCGTCGGTCCGCCCGCTCCGCGCATCTCACGACGAGGGCTCGAATGAGACGATCAGCGCCGCTCGCGGTCATCGCCGCGCTCCTCCTCGCCTCCCTGGCGACGCCGTGGGCCGCGGGGGTCGAGAGGGCACGTGCGTCGCATCTCGCCACCATCGGACATGCGCCGAGCCGGTTCGCGTCGTCGCTCGTCGGCGTCCACCAGCTCGGTTGGGGGTTCAACCACCCCGACGCGATCGCCGCTGCCGGGGGCAGGGCGTGGGTCGCGAACTACGTCGCCGACTCCGTCACCGAGCTGTCGGCGTCGACCGGCGACGTCATCCGCGTGCTCTACGGCGCTCGGTACCGGTTCGACGGGCCCTACGCGATCGCCGTCGCCGGCGCCAACGTCTGGGTCGCCAACTACAACGGCAACTCCGTCACCGAGCTCAGCGGGACGACGGGGCGATCCACTCGGGTGCTCCACGCGAAGCTCTACCGGTTCGATGCCCCATGGTCCATCGCATCGACGGGCGGGGCCGTCTGGGTCGCGAACTACTCCTCGAGCACGGTCACCGAGATCAACGCGGCGTCCGGTGGGCTGGTTCGGGTGATCGCGATGCGAACGGGCCACTTCGACGGTCCGGACGCGATGTCCGCGACCAGCGGCACGCTCTGGGTGGCGAACGCGAACGGTGACTCCGTCACCGAGGTCGACGCCGCCACGGGACGGGTGATCAGAGTGCTCTCGGGCTCGGGCTACTCGTTCGACCAGCCCGCGGGCATCACGTCGATGTCCGGGGACGGGTTCGTCACGAACTACAACGGGAACTCCGTCACCGAGTTCAACGAGGCCACGGGTGCGGTCATCCGCGTGGTGCGCGGGGGGGCCGACGGGTTCCTGGGTCCCGAGGCGATCGCGTCGGACGGCACCCGCGTCTGGGTCGCCAGCTACGACGGGAGCTCGGTGACCGAGCTGGACGGCGCGACCGGCGACCTGATCGGCGTGCGCGCCGGCTCGGCGTACGGGCTCCGCTCACCAGATGCCATCGCACCCGTCGGAAGCTCCGTCTGGGTCGGCAACGCGGACGGGTCGTCGGTCACCGAGATCGATCAGGCGACCGGGTCGCTCGAGGGGGTCGACCGCGGATCGGTCGACGGGCTCAGCCGGCCCGATGCGATCTCCTCGGACGGCACCGACGTGTGGATCGCCAACTTCGGCAACGACACGGTCACCGAGCTCGATGCGACGACTGGGTCCCTCGTCCGGATCATCCAGGGCCCCGAGTACGCGTTCGTCTCCCCCTCCGCGATCACCGCCGACGGCAGCCACGTGTGGGTGACGAACTACAGCACGCGGTCCGTCACAGAGATCAGCGCAGCCACCGGTGCCTTGATCCAGGTGCTGAAGGCCCCGAGCTACCAGCTCAACGAACCCGACGCCATCGTCTCGGACGGCACCCACGTGTGGGTCACGAACGAGAACGGGGGCTCGGTGACCGTCATCAACGAGCGCGACGGCTCCCTCGACAAGGTGCTGCGTGCCCCGACCTTCGAGCTCAACTTCCCGGACGCGATCGCCGTGGACGGCGTCCACGTCTGGATCGCCAACCTCGAGGGCTACTCCGTGACCGAGCTCAACGAGTCGACCGGCGCGCTCGTCCGGGTGATCAAGGGCTCCCCCGACCCGTTCAACTGGCCGGACGCGGTCACCTCGAACGGCAGGTACGTCTGGGTCGCGAACTTCATCGGGGACACCGTGACCGAGCTGAACGCCCGGACCGGCGTGAGGATCCGGAACCTTCCCCGCTCACGCAAGTACGGGTTCAACGGCCCCGCAGCGATCACCTCCAACAACACCTTCGTCTGGGTCGTGAGCGAGAACCACGGCTACAGCTATCGGGTCAGCAAGCTGCAGCAGAGGACCGGGGCGCTCCTCGCCACGCTCGACTCGTCGCGATACGGGTTCGATGCTCCCGACGCGATCTCCCTCGACCGCGCTCGCGTCTGGGTGTCGAACCTGAAGAGCCAGTCGGTCACCGAGTTCCCTGCGTCGTGAGCGGGGTGCGGCCGTTCGCGACGGCCGCGACGTCCTTCTAAGTCTGGACCGGGCATAGAGCCCCGCAGCCCTCTGCAGGCGCGGCGTGACCCCGGCCGTGCCGGTGCGCCGATGGAGCTGGAGCGGCTGAGCGCCGCTCAGGTCACGGCACCACGACGAGGGACTGCACCGGCGAGGTACCGGGGTTGAAGATCAGCGCGCCCGCATAGCGCCACTCGTACTGCGCTGAGGCGGTCACGTTCACCGTCGCGGCGGCCTGGCCGCCCGCCCCGGTGACCTTGGACGCCGCCAGCTTCCACGGGCCGCCCGTGAGCATCCGTCGGAACAGGCCCACCCTGGCGCCGGTGATGCCGGTCCCGGTTCCGCCGTCGGTGAGCCTCGTCGTCACGGGCACCAACCCCTTGTGCACGGACTTGCTGGGTCCGATCGTCAGCGCCGTGGCATCGATGTGCGTGTACGTGACGATGCCCGCGCCACCCGTCGGGTCCGCGCTCGTCTCGCCGTGGGGCAAGGTGCCCGACGTCCCTGACGACCCGCCGACGACCACGGTCGTCATGACGCTGGCCGAGCTCAGCGTCCCGTACTGGATCGCGATCCTCCCGCCCGCACCGCCTCCGCCGTCGCCGCAGCAGCCGCCTGTCCCGCCGCTGCCGCCGCCCGCCACGAGGATCCCGTTGAGGAGGATCGTCGACGCGTGCAGGATGATGCCGCCGCCCGAGCCGCCGCCGGAGGCCCCATCGCCGCCACCGCTCCCGCTGCCGCCAACCGCGATGACCCCGGCGGTGTTCTGGATGACGATCGTCTTGGCGAACAGACCGATCGCACCACCGCCACCGCCGCCGCCGACGTCTGAAGCACCGCCACCGCCGCTCCCGCCCTGCAGCGCCACGTTGAGGTTGCCGTAGGCGTAGCCGCCGGCACCGACGGTGCCGATTCCGTCGAGGCCACCTGGCGCCCCCG
>Ga0318554_10001142_pt1 | contig 10671 bp, 8 predicted proteins | sample GRESIP082b2f22_FD_203687 | JGI IMG/M metagenome (GOLD analysis project Ga0318554, IMG submission 203687) | Tropical soil microbial communities from Luquillo Experimental Forest, Puerto Rico - GRE.SIPMG.082b2f22 | ecosystem: Environmental > Terrestrial > Soil > Tropical forest > Bulk soil... | reverse complement strand
CGTCCGGGGCCGCCGCGCCGCACGCACAGGCGAAGGCGCTGGTCGACCCGTTTGCCGCGGCGCCCGACAGCGTGCGCACCGCGGTGGCAATGGCGCGCATTCTGGACGGCGAAGCCGCGCAGGCGAGCTCCGCCGGCCGCTACGAGACTGCCGCGCTCGCCTGGGAGCACGCGCAGCGCATGGCCGCGACCGGCCCACTCGCGAACGAGGCCGCCTACCGCGTGGCCGAGGGGAGGCGGCGGGCCTGGCAGCTCGATCCGACGCGCGAGCGCGCCGCCGCGGCGCTGGGCGCGGCCGCGGCGTTCCTCCAGCACGCGCCCGCCGGAGCGCGGCGCGACGAGGCGACGCGCTGGCTCGATTCGCTCGAGGCCGGCGCCGCGGGCGCGACCCAGCACTGATCACGCGCCGGCCCGTGCCGGCGCGTCCGCATCGCTCGGTCGGTCGCGCGCCAGAATCCCCTTGTGCGCGGGCGGGTGTTTCGGCGACCTTTCCAGCTCGGCATTCGAGACCATCCCCCTCGGTACACCCGATCGAGGACCGCGCCGTGGCCACTGAAGCCGTTCCGCCGCCCGAAAGCCCGAAGACCCCCGAGGAAATCGAGCGCCACTGGTACGAGAACGTCTTCCAGGGCGAGCACGTCCCGCAGCTCACGGCGCGGGTGATCGTGATGGGCATGATCCTCGGCGTGATCATGGCCGCCTCGAACGTCTATGTCGGCTTGAAGGCGGGCTGGAGCCTCGGCGTCTCGATCACCGCCTGCATCCTCGCGTACACCGCGTTCTCCACGCTCCACCGCATCTTTCCGAAGTGGTTTCCGGCCTACACGATCCTCGAGAACAACTCGCTGCAGTCCGTGGCCGCCGCGGCCGGGGTGATGTCCGGCGCCGGGCTCGTGAACGCGGTGCCGGCGCTCATGATGCTGAACCCGGACGCCATTCCGGCCTCGTTCCAGATGCGCTGCCTCTATCTGATCCCGTGGATCATGGTGATCTCGTGGCTCGGCGTCTTTCTCGCGGTGCCGGCGAAGCGCCAGATGATCAACATCGAGCAGCTGCCCTATCCGACCGGGACCGCGGCCGCGACCACGCTCCGGAGCCTCCACACCTCGAAGGGCGAGGCGTCGCGCCAGGCGAACGCGCTGTTCACCGCGATGGGCCTCGGTGCGATCGTCGCCTGGCTGCGCGACTTCGACTTCTCGTGGACCACGACCTATCCGCTCGCGTTCATGCCGAAGTCCTCGCCGATCCAGAACCTGTTCTCGTTCAAGTGGGCGCCGCTCGCGTGGCTGCGGCTGCCGCGCATCCAGAGCACCTGGGGCACGCACTGGATCAGGATGGGCGAGTACAAGGGCAAGACGCTGCGGCTCGACCAGCTCACGATGTCGTTCGAAGGCTCGCTGCTGTTCATCGCGGCCGGGGCGATCATCGGCTTCCGGCAGACCTGGAGCATGCTGCTCGGCGCGATCGTGAACTTTATGATCCTCGCCCCGCATTTCCTCCAGACCGGCGACATCGAGGCGGTGTCGTTCCGGAAGATCTCGAGCTGGAGCCTGTGGATCGGCGTTCCGATGCTGGTCACGTCCGGGTTGCTGCTGTTCTTCATGAACTGGAAGACCGTGGTGCGCGCGTTCAGCACCATCGGCCAGATGTTCGGACGGCGCTCCAGCGCGACCGACGATCCGATGGACCGGATCGAGGTCCCCGGCTCGTGGTTCGTGGGCGGCTACATCGCGCTCGGCATCGCCGCGATCGTGCTCGGCGTGTTCCTCTGGCACATCACGTGGTGGATGGGCCTGATCGCGATCCTCGCGACGTTCCTGCTCGTGATCGTCGCGGCGCGGGCGACCGGCGAGACCGACATCACGCCCACCGGGCCGCTCAGCAAGATCACACAGCTCACGTTCGGTGCGATCAAGCCGGGCGACGTCGGAGTCAACCTCATGACGGCGAACATCACCGCCGGCGCGGTGTCGCAGGCCGGCGACCTGCTCACCGATCTCAAGAGCGGCTACCTGCTCGGGGCCCGGCCGCGCCAGCAGTTCCTCGCGCAGTTCATCGGTGTGGTGGCGGGCGGCATCTCGGCGGTGCCGATCTTCTTCGTTCTCATCCCGGACGCGTCGAAGCTCGCCACCGAAAAGTGGCCGGCGCCCGCCGCGCTCACGTGGCGCGCGGTCGCGGAGCTGCTCTCGAAGGGCGTCGGCGCGCTCCACCCCTCGGCGCGCTGGGGCATCCTGATCGGCGGCTCGCTCGGCGTCATCCTGCCGCTGCTCGAGCGCGCGCTGCCGAAGTGGAAGAAGTTCATCCCTTCGCCGACCGGGCTCGGGCTCGCGTTCACGATCAACGGCTTCAACGTGATCATGATGTTCATCGGCTCGCTCTCGGCGCTGCTGATCACGAAGCGCTGGCCGAAGCCGGCAAAGGAGTTCATCATCCCGGTTTCCTCGGGTATCATCGCCGGCGAGAGCCTAATGGGGGTCGCAATCGCGTTGCTGACCATCTTGAAACCCTGAACACCGGGAGCGCATGGATGCGCCACTCCAATCCGAAGTCCGCACGGGCCGCTGCCGCGGCCACTCTTCTCCTCGGCCTCTTCGCCTCTTCGGTGAGCGGCCAGCAGGACTCCACCACCTCGATCGCGTCGAGCCGCCCGCGGTCGCCCGAGTCGATGGCGCTGCTCTCGGGCCCGTCCGGCACCGACGCGCCGCTGTTCGCGCAGCTCGAGGCGCAGGTGTCGGGCGCCTACGACAGCACACGCGGCGGCTGGGTCGCGAAGAACGGCATTCCGTCCGACGCCTGCGTCGCGTTCGGATTCGAGTTCGCGCGCCGCGGCGGCGGCGGCGTGTGGCAGGATCGCGCACTCGCCACGAACGAATGGACCTGGTCGCTGTTCGACTCGACCGGCGGCGGGTTCTTCCAGCGCCTCGCCGACACCAGGCACTTTGACGCCTCGTTCCACAAGCCGACCGACGCGAACGCCGCGCGGCTCGAGAACCAGCTCGACGCCTGGCACGCGACGGGTGACGCGAAGTACAGGACGCGCGCCCGGCAGGTCGCCGACTTCATGGACCGCGTCCTGCTCGACGGGCGCGGCGGCTTCATCGACGGACAGGTGGGCTCTCGCGACCTCGTTCCCTACTCGAACGGCATGGCGATCCACGCCTGGCTGGAATGGGCCGTTGCAAGCGCCGATCCGGTGCCGCGCGACTTCGCGCTGCGGAGCCTCGACCGCGCGTGGCAGGAGGACTGGCACGCGCAGCTCGGCATGCTGCACAAGGACGACTTCGGCGTGCTGCAGAAGGCGCCGCAGCTCGAGGACCAGATCGAGATGGGACGCGCCTACGTGCTAGGTTCGCACGTCGGCGGGCGGGCCGCGGACCTCGATCGCGCGAAGGCGATCGCCGCGCTGCTCGAGAGCAACTTCCTCGACGCGAAGACCGGCACGTGGCGCACCCAGGCGGTGCCGCAGAAGGACGGCAAGATCCACCCCGCGGCCAGCGTGGCCGACGAGAACGCGCGCGCGGCGCTGTTCCTCGCGGAGCTCGCGAGCGTGAGCGGCGACGCGCGCTGGCGCGACGCCGCCCGCCGCAGCATTCAGGCGTATCAGAAGGATTTCGCGAAGGCCGGGCTCGACGCCGGGGACTGGGCGCGCGCGGTGCAGGCGCTCGCGGGCGCGGACCTTCCCGAGCTGCCGCAGTGGAAGGAACAGACGACGCAGAAGTCGAAGCAGATCCTGCGATTCAAGTGACCGCGGCGCACGACACTGCGCGCCGTGTGCGGTGAGAGACCGATCACGAGCCCTTCGAGCTTCGCCTGCGGGATCTGCGGCGCCACGGGCGGCCATCGCGTGATCGAGGCGCGCGAGATGATGCTCGGACTGCGCGACCGCTTCGAGTATTTCGAATGCCGGGAGTGCGGGTGCGTACAGATCGCCGCCCCGCCCGCCGATCTCTCGAAATACTATCCGCCCGACTACTACAGCTTCTCGAACCAGGAGTCCGCGTCCCGCACCGGCGGGCTCAAGGAATACGTCCGGCGACAGCGCGATCGATATGCGCTCCTCGGCCGCGGATGGATCGGGGCGATCGCTGATCGGTTCTATCCGCGCCCGGCGTTTCGCAGCCTGTCGCGCGTGCCGGGGCTGACCCGGGATCGCGCGATCCTGGACGTCGGATGCGGTTCAGGCGCCCTGGTTCGTTCGCTGCACGATCTCGGCTTCTCGCGCGCGCTCGGCATCGATCCGTTCATCCGCGCCGATCTCAGCTACCCGAACGGGGCCCGCGTGCTCAAGCAGGAGCTGGACTCCGTCCCCGGGACCTGGGATCTGATCATGTTCCACGACTCGTTCGAGCACATGCCGGCGCCGGTTCGTGTCATGACCCGCGTGGCCGAGATGCTGACGCCGGGCGGGGAGTGCCTGATCCGGATGCCGACGGTGTCGTCGTACGCCTGGGAGCACTACGGAGCGAATTGGGCCGAGCTCGACGCGCCTCGGCACCTGTTCCTGCAATCGCGGGAAAGCCTGCGACGACTCGCGGAACAGTCAGGCTTTCGGATTCGCGAGATCCGCGGCGATCCCGACCCGTTCCAGTTCTGGGCGAGCGAGCAGTATCTTCGCGACATTCCCCTGTCCTCGGACCGCTCCTGGCACACTCATCCGAAGCAGTCGATCTTCGCCCCGGCCCAGATCGCGGAGTTTCGCCGGCGTGCCGCTGCACTGGACTCCGAGGGTCGCGGCAGCCGCCTGGCGGCTTACCTCCGGCGCGCCGCCGACCTTCCGGCAAGATCAACGTGACGACGATCGAGCCGGCACGCGCGCCCGCACGTTGACGCTGCGCGCTCAAACTTCTAACTTCACCAGCCATTTCGTCGCACCACTGGACTCGAGGGTTCCCCATGCGTCGCGTGCTCGTCACCGGGGTGACCGGTTTCGCCGGCAGCCACCTCGTGGACTACATGCTCAGCCGCAACGACTGCGAGATCTTCGGCATCCAGCGCTGGAGATCGCGCACCGAGAACATCGAGCACTTCACGTCGCGGATCACGCTGCTGGAATGCGACCTGCGGGACGCGACGTCGACCCGCGACATGCTCGAGAGAGTGCGCCCCGAATGGATTTTCCACCTCGCCGCGCAATCGTTCGTCCCGACCTCCTGGACCGCACCGACGGAATCGCTCACGACGAACATTCTCGGTCAGGTCAACCTGTTCGAAGGCGTGCGGCACGTCGGCCTCAAGTGCCGCATCCAGCTCGCGTGCTCGAGCGAGGAATACGGCCTGGTGCTGCCGAACGAGGTGCCGATCCGGGAAACCAATCCGCTGCGGCCGCTCTCGCCGTACGCGGTGAGCAAGGTCACGCAGGACATGCTGGGCTACCAGTACTGGATGTCGTGGAAGGTGGACAGCGTGCGCACCCGCGGATTCAACCACGAGGGTCCGCGGCGCGGCCCGGTGTTCGTGGCCAGCGACTTCGCGAAGCAGATCGCGGACATCGAGAAGGGCCGCAAGCCCGCGGTGCTGAGCGTCGGCAACCTCGAGGCGCGGCGGGACTTCTCCGACGTCCGCGACTTCGTGCGCGCCTACTGGCTCGCGCTCGAGAAGTGCGAGGCCGGGGAGGTCTATAACATCTGCAGCGGAAAGGCATGGAGCATTCGCGAGGTCCTGGACCTGCTGCTCGGCATGACGAAGACCAGGATCGAGGTGAAGCAGGACCCCGCCCGCCTGCGACCCAGCGACGTGCCGATCCTGCTCGGTGACAACTCGAAATTCGTGAAGGCCACCGGCTGGCAGCCGACCATCCCGTTCGAGCAGACGCTCCGCGACATGCTGGAGTACTGGCGCGCGCGGTGAGCGGCCGCGGGCGGCCCGGCACCCGATGAGCGAGTCGTCGCGCCCGCGCGGGCTCGCCCGCGACCTCGCGGTCAACACGCTGCATGCCGCGAGCGGCCGCGTCGCCGCGGTGCTCGTGTGGCTGTTCTTCACGCCCATGATCCTGCGCGGCCTGGGCAAGGACGGATTCGGCGTGTGGGCGCTGTTCTTCACGCTCACCGGCCAGCTCGCGGCCCTGGATTTCGGCCTCGTGCAGGCCACGTTGCGCCACGTCGCCGCGGCGCGCGAGCGCGGCGATCACGCGGAGGCCGGCGCGTTCGCGACGCTCGGGCTCGCGGGCTACGTGCTCCTCGGGGTGCTCTGCGCGGTGGGGCTGGTCGCACTCTCGGATCCGATCCTTGCGTGGCTCCACATTCCGCCCGGTCAGATCGAGGTCGCGCGCTTCGCACTCCGGCTCGGCGCGCCGGTGTTCGTGCTGGCGGGCTTCGCGAACGTCGTCATGGCCGTGGCGCAGGGCTACGGACGATTCGACGTCGCGAACGGGATCGTGCTGACGCTCACCGCGCAGCACGCGATCGGCATTCCGATCGTGATGCACAATGGCTGGGGGCTGCGCGGACTCATCGCCAACGTCGCGATCGGCTGGGCGCTCGGGCTCGTGCTCGGGCTCGCGCTCCTGCCGCGCGCCGCGCGCGGCTTCCGCTGGACCTGGCCGGAGCGCGCTTCGCGGCTCGTGCGTGAGATGGCCCGCTTCGGCGGGCCGATGCAGATGACGAGCCTGCTCTGGACGATCAATCTCAGCGCCGACAAGCTGCTGCTGTCGCGCTATGTCGCCCTCGCGGCGGTGACCACGTACGAGCTCGGCGCGCGCGTGGCGAACTCCGCGTTCACGTTTCCGCAGCTGATGCTCGCGGCCGTGCTGCCGACCGCGACCGCGCTCCACACGTCCCGCCGGGCCGCGCGACTGCGCGAGCTGCACGATCGCGCCGGGCGCTACCTGCTCGCCGCGGTCGCGATCTTCCTCGCCGTGCTGGTCGGGTGCTCGGACCGGCTGTACGAGACCTGGCTCGGGCCGGGGCACGACGGCGCGGCGCTCGTGCTGCGCTGGATCGCGGTCGCGTTCGCGCTGCTGCTCGCCTCCGGCCCCGGCTCCGTGATCGCGCGCGCCATCGGGCGTACCGAGCTCGAGACCTGGTATCACGTGCTGAGTCTCGCGCTGCACCTCGCGCTGAGCCTGCTGCTGCTGCCGCGCATCGGCCTGCCCGGCGCGCTGATCGGATCCGTGGTGGGGAACTTCGCGGGAACGGCGCTCTTCATCACGCTCGTCGCGCGCGTGATGAGCTGGCCGGCGCTCGTTCTGCTCGTCCGCCCGCACGGCGTCCCGCTCCTCGCGGCGCTCGCCGGCGCCGCGGCCGGCTGGGGGCTGGATCACGCGCTGCCTCACGCGCACGGCGCGCTCGCCTGGACGCTGCTCGCGCTCTCCGGGCTCGCCGCGGCGCTGGCCTCTGCTGCCGTCACTCTGATCACGCGCTATATTCGCTGGCAGGAGCTGCGCGCCATCATCCAGCCGGTGATCTGAGGAGGTTTCGTGGCCGAACAGACGAACGCGACGGACGCCTTCCGCGGCAAGCGCGCGCTCGTCACCGGCGGCATGGGCTTCATCGGGTCCACGCTCGCGATCCGGCTCGTCGCGCTCGGCGCCGACGTCACGATCGCGGACGCGATGATCCCCGAATATGGCGGCAACGCGTTCAACCTCGAGCCGGTGCGCGACCGCGTGCGCGTGAACTACTGCGACGTCCGCGACGAGCACCTGATGGCGATGATGGTCGAGGGTCAGGACTACGTTTTCCATCTCGCCGCCCAGGTGTCCCACGTCAAGAGCCTGAGCGATCCGTATCCCGACATCGACATCAACATCAAGGGCACGGCGTCGCTGATGGAAGCGGTGCGTAAGGTCAATCCGAAGGCGGTCGTGGTGCGCAGCGGCACGCGCGGGGAATACGGACCGAGCGCGAAGATGCCCGTGAACGAGGAGGCTCCGACCCAGCCGAAGGGGCTCTACGAGATCTCGCTGCTCACCTCCGAGAAGATCCTGCTCATGTACCACGACGTGCACAAGATTCCCGCCGTGCATCTGCGCATCACGAACACCTACGGTCCACGCGCCCAGATGAAGACCTCGCATTACGGCGTCGCGAACTGGCTGATGCGCCTCGCGCTCGACGGCCGGCCCATCACCGTGATGGGAGACGGGCTCTACAAGCGTGATTTCCTGTACGTGGACGACTGCGTGGACGCCATGCTGCGGTGCGCCACGACGCCCGCCTGCCACGGGCAGACGCTCAATGTCGGGCGTGATACGCCGAGCACGTTCCGCGAGCTGGCCGAGACCATCGTTCGCGCGGTGCCGGGGGCGAAGATCGTGCACACCGAGTTCACGCCCGAGCGCAAGGCGCAGGAGCCCGGCGATTTCTACAGCGACATCTCGAAGATCGGGCGCCTCACCGGCTGGAAGCCGGCCACGTCGCTCGAAGACGGCGTGCGCGCCACCGTCGCGTTCTACCGGCAGCATCGGTCGCACTACTGGTGAGCCGGCGGCAGGCCCCGTGAAACTCGCAGGCAGTTCGATTCTCGTCACCGGCGCCTCGGGGTTCGTGGGCCCGCACGTGGCGCGCGCGCTGGCCGCTCGCGGCGCGACGGTGTACGGCCTCGGGCCGGAGCCCGCGCTTCCGGAATCCAGCCGCGCCACGCTCGCCGCCTGGCACTCCGCCGATCTGCGGCACCCGGCGACGCTGCGATCCGCGATCGCAACGGCCAGGCCGGATGCGATCGTTCATCTCGCGGGCCTCAGCAGCGCGGCGCGCTCGTTCGAACATCCCGAGGAGACCTTCGCCACGAACGCGCTCGGCACCTGGAACCTGCTGGAAGCGGTGCTGCAGACCGCGGCCGCGGCGCGCGTGCTCGTGGTCGGGACCGGTGAGGCGTACGGCCCGCAACCCGAGGGCACGCGCGTCGCCGAGGACGCGCCGCTGCGCCCGATCAGCCCGTACGCGCTCTCGAAGGCCGCCGCGGACGCGTTCGCCGAGGTGTTCGCGCGCCAGCACGATCTGGACGTGATCCGCACCCGGTCGTTCAGTCACACCGGGCCCGGACAATCGCCCACGTTCGTGGTGCCGGCGTTCGCCCAGCAGATCGCCGCGATCGAGGCGGGAAACGGCGAGCCGGTGCTGCGCGTCGGGAACCTCGCCGTGACCCGCGACATTCTGGACGTGCGCGACGTCGCGGAGGCGTACGCCGGATTGCTCGAGCGCGGTGCGAAGGGCGCCGTCTACAACGTCTGTCGCGGGGAAGGAATCCAGCTCGCCGACGTCGCCCGCATGCTGATCGAGCAGGCGCGCGTTGCGGTCCGCATCGAGCCGGACCCGTCGCGCATGCGCCCCGCCGACGTCCGGTACCTGGTCGGCGATCCCTCCGCGCTCACGCGCGCCACCGCATGGCGGGCCGGGATCCCGCTCGACCGCACGATTCAGGACGTGCTGCAATCCTTTCGCCGGCCGCTCGCCGCTCACTAGCGGGATCCTGCCCGCGCATCTCAGGAGGTTTCGATGACCCGGAGACTCCTGGCCGCGCTGCTGCTGCTTGCCGCGAGTCGACTGCCGGCCGAGGCGGCATTGCTCAATGTGCGTGACTATCCGAGCCCGGCCGCGGCGATCGAGGCCGCGAAGGACGGCGACCGGATCTACTTCCCGTCGCCGGGGCCGTATCTCGCGCCCCCGGGCGGATGGAAGATCAGCAAGAGTCTCGAGATCTTCGGGGACGGCGTCGGCAATGGAACGCGGACGTCGGGCTCGGCGCTGGTGGCGCGCGCCGGCGCGGGGAACAACGTCTTCTTTCTCGACGCATCGTCGCAGACCCTGTACAACATCTCGTTCCGCGATCTGTTCCTGGTCAGCCCCGATACCGCGAGCGGGGACGCAATCCACGCGGTCATCAACGACGCGACGCACAAGATCGCGGGCCTGCGATTCGATGCGGTCACCTGCCGCGGACCGTTCGCGAACGGCATCCATGTCGATGGGGGAGCGCAGCAAGCGATCCTGCTGGTCCGCATCGCGGACTGCGAGGCGAATTCCTGCGCGGGGAACGGGCTCGACATCCGGAACTGCACGACGACGTACGTGCTGGGCGGCTTCTATCACGGGTGCCGGCACTTCGGCATCTACGCCGAGAATTCGTTCGGGATCCGCCTCATCGGCACGGCTTTGGAAGAGAACCAGACCGCCGGCACCTCGAGCGACTACGACGCGCAGCTCAGGCTCAAGCTCACCCACGCGTTCACCGTGATCGGATGTCACTTCGAGGACTTCAGCCAGGCCGGGCGAGCGGCAAAGACCGCGATCTCCGTCGAGAACTGTCGCGGCGGGCAGATCTCGACCAGTGGATTCGGGAACAACGGCCAGGGAGTCTCCGGATCGCGCGGGATCTTCATTCAAGGCGGGTCCCAGAACATCGAGGTCGGCGTGAACACCTGGTCGATGGTCGATACCACCGTGTCGATCCGGCCATCCGATGCCTCCGGCTGCGTCGTCCTGCCACAGAACAAGTTCAAGACTGACGCGCGCGCGGCGGGGTCCATCGCGATCCCGAGCGCGGCCGCGGACCGGCACGTGATCTACGGAGATGGCCAGCCCGGCGGAAAGCCGGGGGGCCCGTGAGCATGTGGCGGGGATGTCCCGGTGCGTATCCTCGGCTGGGTCGCCTCATGTTCGGCGCTTCTCGGCGCCGCGCTCGTCCCGCTCTCGCGCGCCTGCGCTGACGACGTCACGTGGACGCCGTGTCGGGC
>Ga0318554_10001132_pt1 | contig 10697 bp, 6 predicted proteins | sample GRESIP082b2f22_FD_203687 | JGI IMG/M metagenome (GOLD analysis project Ga0318554, IMG submission 203687) | Tropical soil microbial communities from Luquillo Experimental Forest, Puerto Rico - GRE.SIPMG.082b2f22 | ecosystem: Environmental > Terrestrial > Soil > Tropical forest > Bulk soil... | reverse complement strand
GCGCGGGACGGCACGGCGGGCCAGGGCGGGGGGTCCAGGGCAAGCTGCTGCCCGGCCCCGGCCAGCACCGCGGCGAGCCGGTCCAGGCGCGCCCCGGCCTGGACGCGGACGACCAGGTCCCCCGCGACGTGCTCGAGCACCTGGTCCAGCGCCGCGGTGTCCACCACGAGGTCACACCGGCGGGGCGGAGTGCCCCAGCCGAGCTTGCTGCCGGCGCCGCGCGGCACCACCGCCAGGTCGTGCGCGGCGGCCGCGCGCAGCAGCCCGCTGGCCTCCGCGACGGTGGCCGGGGCGGCGGCGAACCGCGGCATCACCCCGGCGACGGCGTCCCCGGGCCCCGCCGGCCGGGCCGCGGGGCAGGCCGCGGCCAGGGCATCCACGGCGGCGTCAGCGCCCACGGCGGTCTCGCGGGGTGCCCGCCGGGAACCTGCCCTGCACGGGGAGCGGCCCGGCGGGAGCGGGGGGTGAGGGCCGCCCGCCCCGGGCGGCGGCTCGCGGGCCGCATGGCGGGCCTGGGGTGAGGATCGTTGGGCTAGTCAAAACTGATCCACCTGCCCCGAGGCAACCAGCGGATGGGGAGCGCGCCGCGCCCCGGGCACCTCCCCGCACAGCCGGGGCGTCGGGAACACCTTGCCCGGGTTGCACAGGCTGGCCGGGTCGAACGCGCAGCGCAGCAGCTGCATGGTGTCCAGGTCGTCCGCGCCGAACATCTTGGGCATGTACCGGGACTTGTCCACGCCCACGCCGTGCTCGCCGGTGATGGACCCGCCGTGCGTGATGCACAGGTCCAGGATCGCCCCGGAGAGGGTCTCCGCGGCCTCGCTGGCACCGGGTGAACTGTCGTCGTAAAGCACCAGCGGGTGCAGGTTGCCGTCGCCCGCGTGGAACACGTTGGCCACCCGGATGCCCGACTCCGCCGACAGTTCGGCGATCTTGTCGAGCACCGCGCCGAGCGCGCTGCGCGGCACCACCCCGTCCTGGACGATGTAGGCCGGCGCGATCCGGCCCACCGCCGCGAACGCGGATCTGCGGCCCGCCCAGATCGCGGCCCGCTCGGCCGGGTCGTCCGCCTCCCTGATCTCGGTCGAGCCGGCCTGCTGGCACAGCGCGCGCACCGCGGCGCGCTCGCGCTCCACCTCGGCCTGCGGGCCGTCCAGCTCGACGATCAGCACCGCGCCGGCGCCCTCCGGGTAGCGGCAGCTCACCGCGGCCTCGGCCGCCTCGATGGCGAGCGCGTCCATCATCTCGATCGCCGCGGGCACGATGCCGGCCCCGATGATCGCCGACACCGCGTTCCCGCCGGCGCCGGTGGTCTCGAACGCGGCCAGCAGGCACTTGATCTGCTGCGGGATCTTTGTCAGCTTGACCACAATCTTGGTGACGATGCCCAGCGTGCCCTCCGAGCCGGTGAACGCGCCGAGCAGGTCGTAACCGGGGGCCGCCCCGGTGCCGTCACCGAGCCAGGTCAGCTCCCCGGCGGGGGTGACGACCTCCAGCCCGGTGATGTGGTGCACGGTGAACCCGTGCTTGAGGCAGTGCGCCCCGCCGGAGTTCTCCGCCACGTTGCCCCCCACCGAGCAGACCACCTGGCTGGACGGGTCCGGGGCATAGAAGTAGCCGAACGGCCGTGCCGCGTCGCTCACCGCCAGGTTGGTGACGCCGGGCTCCACGATCGCGCGCCGGCTGGCCGGGTCGATGGCGATGATGCGGCGCATCTTCGAGGTCACGATCAGCACGCCCTCGGCGTGCGGGAGCGCCCCGCCGGACAGGCCGGTGCCGGATCCCCTGGCCACGAACGGCACCGTGGCCCCGGCGCATTCCGTCACCACCGCGGCGACCTCCGCCGCGGTGCGGGGCAGCACGACGAGCGCCGGGGTGACCCGGTGCGAGGTGAGGCCGTCGCACTCGTAGGTGCGCAGCTCGGCGGGATCGGTGATCACGCCGCCCGGCCCGCAGATCTCGGTCATCCGGGGGATCAGCTGCTTGATCATCGTCTCCCCTCGGGGCACGGCACCGTTCCCACCAGCCTGCCCCGGCGGCGGGCTGCCTGCAACGCCCCGAGCCGGGCCGGGGGCCGCGGCCGCCGGGCCGGGGCGTCAGGGCATGCGCTCGTAAGCGGGCAGGGTGAGGAACTCGGCGTAGTCGTCGGCCAGCGCCACCTCGGTGAACAGGGCGGCCGCCTGCTCGAACCGGGCGGCGTCGAACGCACCGCCGTAGGCGGCGGAGATCTTCCCCAGCTCCTCGGCGATGATCTGCTCGACCAGGCCGCGGGTCACCGGCGGGCCCCCGTCGAGGGTGATGTCGTTGTGCACCCACTGCCAGATCTGCGAGCGGGAGATCTCGGCGGTGGCCGCGTCCTCCATCAGGTTGAAGATCGCCACGGCACCGTTGCCGCCCAGCCAGCTGGCCAGGTACTGGAGCGCCACGCTGACGTTGTTGCGCAGCCCGGCCTCGGTGATCTGGCCGGGGGTCTTGGCGACCGCGAGCAGGTCCTGCGCCGTCACGCTGACCTCCTCGCGCAGCCGGTCGAGCTGGTTCGGCCGCGCGCCGAGCGCCGCGTCGAAGACCTCCTTGCAGAGCGGGACCAGGTCGGGGTGCGCCACCCAGGAGCCGTCGAAGCCGTCCGCGGACTCACGGGCCTTGTCGTCACGCACCTTGGCCATTGCGGTGGCGTTCACCTCGGGGTCGCGCCGGCTCGGGATGAACGCGGCCATCCCGCCCATGGCGTGCGCGCCGCGGCCGTGGCACGTCTTCACCAGCAGCTCGGTGTAGGCGCGCATGAACGGCGCGGTCATCGTGACCGAGTTGCGCTCGGGCAGCACGAACTCGCGGCCCCGGGAACGGAACTTCTTGATGATGCTGAACAGGTAGTCCCACCGGCCCGCGTTCAGGCCCGAGCTGTGGTCGCGCAGCTCGTGGAGGATCTCGTCCATCTCGAAGGCGGCCGGGATCGTCTCGATCAGCACGGTCGCCCGGATGGTCCCGCCCGGCAGGCCGAGGGCGGCCTGGGCGACGCCGAAGACGTCGTTCCAGAGCCGCGCCTCCAGGTGGCTCTCCATCTTGGGCAGGTAGAAGTAGGGGCCCTTGCCCTTGTCCAGCTGCCGCTGCGCACAGTGGAAGAAGTACAACGCGAAGTCGAACAGGCTCCCCGAGACCCGCTCGCCGTCCACCAGCACGTGCTTCTCGTCGAGGTGCCAGCCGCGGGGCCGGACCACGATCGTGGCCAGCTCGTCGTCGGGCCGCAGCCGGTAGTCCTTGCCCTCCTCGCTGGTGAAGTCGATGGTGCGGTCCAGCGCGTCGCACAGGTTGAGCTGGCCGGTGATCATGTTCTCCCAGAGCGGGGTGTTCGCGTCCTCGAAGTCGGCCAGCCAGACGTTCGCGCCCGAGTTGAGCGCGTTGATGGTCATCTTCCGCTCGGTCGGCCCGGTGATCTCCACCCGGCGGTCCACCAGGCCCGGCGCGGGCTTCGCCACCCGCCACAGCGGGTCCTCCCTGATGCGCCGGGTCTCGGGCAGGAAGTCCAGCGTGCCACCGGCGGACAGCTCCTGCTGGCGGGCCGCGCGGGCGGCCAGCAGCTCGGCCCGCTTGCGGCCGAACTCACGCTGGAGCATGCCGACCAGGTGCAGCGCGTCGGGGGTGAGGATCTCCTCGAACCGGTCCCCGGCCGGGCCTATGATCTCGATGCCCTCGCCAGCCGCCATATCGCGCTCCTCTGCTGCGCCCGGAATGTGGAACCGACGCTAGCCCGCCGCCGCGACGGCGGTCAAAGCCGGCGCCCCCCCAGAACCTACCCGTCGGTAACTAGGGCACAACCAGCGGCCGCACGGTGTTTATTGGAATGACCGGGAAACCCCGGCATGGCAGCATTGACCAACCAGGCCCGGTGGTGCCGCCGCCGCTGAGCAGCGGCGGGGCACCCCGTGCGGAGGACCGACCCTAGGCAGCGAATGACTTCTTCACCCGAGGCCGGCCGGGAACTTTCCCCCGAGGCCCGCCGGGAACCTTCCCCCGAGGCCGGCCGGGAGCCTTCGTCCGGGGCCCGCCGGGAACCTTCCCCCGAGGCCGGCCGGGAGCTTTCCGCCGGGGCCGAGCTTGCACCCGAGGCCGACCGGGAGTTGCCGGGCCCCGGTACCGCCGGCCCCGCTGGCGCAGAGCAGCCCGGGGACCTGGATCTCGCCGACCGGCACGCCCTGCGCCGGGTGGCCGGCCTGTCCACCGAGCTCGCCGACGTCACCGAGGTCGAGTACCGGGCGCTGCGGCTGGAGCGGGTCGTCCTGGTCGGCGTCTGGACCGAGGGCACGCTGGCCAGCGCCGAGAACTCACTGCGGGAACTGTCCCGGCTGGCCGAGACCGCCGGCTCGGTCATCCTGGCCGGCCTCGTGCAGCGCCGGGGCAAGCCCGACCCGGCGACCTACATCGGCGCGGGCAAGGCCAGGGAACTGGCCGGCGTGGTGGCCGAGACCGGCGCGGACACGGTGATCTGCGACGGCGAGCTCACCCCCGGCCAGCTCCGCAGCCTGGAGGGCATGGTGCGGGTCAAGGTCATCGACCGCACCGCCCTGATCCTGGACATCTTCGCCCAGCACGCGCGCACCAAGGCCGGCAAGGCCCAGGTGGAGCTGGCGCAGCTGGAATACCTGCTGCCCCGGCTGCGCGGCTGGGGGGAGTCGCTGACCCGGCAGGCCGGTGGCCGCGTCGCGGCGGGCGGCGGCATCGGCGGCCGCGGGCCGGGGGAGACCAAGATCGAGACAGACCGGCGCCGGATCCGGGCCCGGGCCGCCAAGCTGCGCCGGGAGATCGCCGAGATCTCCGCGGGCCGCGAGGTGCAGCGCCGGCGGCGCCGCCGCAGGAACGTCCCGTCGGTGGCGATCGCCGGGTACACCAACGCCGGGAAATCGACCCTGCTGAACGCCCTGACCGGGGCCGGCGTGCTCGTCGACGATTCGCTGTTCGCCACGCTGGATCCCGCCGTGCGGCGCGCCCGCACCCCGTCCGGCCGGTGGTTCACCTTGACCGACACCGTCGGGTTCGTCCGCCACCTGCCGCACCAGCTGGTCGAGGCGTTCCGGTCCACCCTGGAGGAGGTCGCCCACGCCGACCTGATCCTGCACGTGGTGGACGGCAGCGACGCCGACCCGCGGGCCCAGATCAGCGCCGTCCGCGAGGTGCTCGGCCAGATCGGCGCCGCCGACGTGCCCGAGCTGGTGGTGGTGAACAAGGCCGACGCGGCCGACCCGCTCGAGATCAAGGGGCTGTGCCTGGCCGAGCGCGGTGCCGTGGTGGTGTCCGCCCGGGCCGGGCAGGGGCTGCCGGATCTGCTCGTGGCCATCGAGGCCGCCCTGCCGGGGAGTGACACCGAGGTCAGCGCGCTCGTCCCCTACGGCCGCGGTGACCTGGTTGCCCGGGCGCACGAGGAGGGCGAGGTCCTGGCGGTCGCGCACCGCGAGGGCGGCACTCAGCTCACCGCGCGGGTGCCGCCGGAGCTGGCCGCGCAGCTGGCCGGCGCCAGCGTGGCCGGCCTGAACGGGGCGAGCGCCGCCGGGGCGCGCGCCCGCCCGGTGCCGTCTCATGGGGCCGGGTCCCGGCCCGGTGCCGAGACCTCCTGATCGCCCATGTCAGCGCTGCTGCCTGCGCGAACGGCACACGTGACGGCCGTGCCGCCCGGGCGCAGCCGGGCCGCGGACCGGCCCACGGCGGAAGGCGCCCGGGTGGGCCGGATCGCCGGCCGGCGGCGAATCTGGCCGGCTTCTGCCGATTCGCCCTATACACGAACCGTCCCGTGCAATACCGTAACTGAACCGATATTGTTGGCCGCCGCATCTTCGCCAGCACTCGGGTGGCTCCACACGTGGTCGCGTTTCCCCGGTACGCGGTGGTGCTCCACGCGAGGCACGAGCCATGGCAGGTGACCGCTTGCTGACGCAGGGGACCCGCATCAGGGGCGAACCCGCGTTGGAGCGTGCGCCATGGTGAACCCGAACGTGCGCCTGCTCACCAACATCGGCCGGCTCTGGACCGGTTCCGAGGTGTGGAGCAACGCGGCGATCCTCACCATCGGCGACCAGATCGCATGGGTGGGCCCGGCGTCCGAGCTGCCCCGCAGCCTGCCCGGTGTCATCGACGACATCGTCGACGTGGACGACGTGCAGAACCTCAACGGCGGGCTGGTCACGCCCGGCCTGATCGACGCGCACACCCACCCGGTCTACGCGGGCAACCGGTGGGCCGAGATCGCGATGCGCTCCGGCGGGTCCTCGTCCCATGAGATCGCGGCGGCCGGCGGCGGCATCGCCTCCACCGTCACAGTCACCCGCGGAACCGACCCCTGGACGCTGTGCAACGGCGTGCGGACCCGGCTGCGGGAATGGCTGCTGTCCGGCACCACGACCATCGAGGCGAAGACCGGCTACCACCTCACCAGGGACGGGGAGCTTGCCGACGTCCGGCTGCTGCGGTCGCTGGAGAGCGAGCCGGGGATGCCCCGGGTCCACGTGACCTTCCTGGCCGCGCACACGGTGCCGCCGGAGTTCTTCGGCCGCCGTCACGACTACGTGGACGCGGTGGGCTCGTGGTGCACGGATGCGGCCGCCGCCGGGGCCGATAGCGTGGATGTGTACTGCGAGGAGGGCAAGTTCACCGAGCGCGAGGCGCGCTGGGTGCTCGGCGCGGGCCGCGCGGCCGGCCTGCTGCCGCGGCTGCACGCCTGCGGGCAGTCCCGTACCGGCGCGGCCACGCTGGCCGCGGAGCTGGGCTGCGCGTCCGCGGACCTGCTGAACGAGGCCTGCGAGGAGGACGTGATCGTCCTGGCCACCGCGGGAGTCGCCGCCGTGCTCTGCCCGGGCTCGGCGCTGCAGGTCGGTAAGATGCCGCCGGTCCGCTCGCTGCTCGACAAGGGCGTGGCGGTCGCGCTGGGGTCCGGCCACTCGCCCGGCGTCAACGGCATCACGAACATGTCGCTGGTGGTCTCCCTCGCGATCACGCACTTCGGCATGAGCGTGGCCGAGGCGCTGCGCGCGGCCACCCTGGGCGGTGCCCAGGCGCTGCGCAGCCCGGAACTGGGCACCATGGCCCCCGGCCGGTACGCCGACATCGTCGCCTGGGACGCCGACCACGAGGGTGCCTTCGCCTGGTCGTACGGCCTGCGCCCGCTGCGCGTCTGGCGCGGCGGGGAGCCCGTCCTGGCCTGAGCCTGAACCCCGGCCCCCCAATTCATGGGAGGCTGGTGGCATGCCCGTGCGTGAAGCCGACGGCGCCGCCGCGCCCGCTCCCGGGGGCCGTCGGGTCGGGGTGGTCACCGGGGACGAGGAACTGCTCGTGGAGCGGGCGGTCGCCCGCCTGGTCGCCGCCGCGGGGGGCACCGGCAGCGCCGGGGCGCGGGAGGTGTCCGCGGGCGCGCTCGCGCCCGGCGAGCTGGCGGCCATCACCGCTCCCTCGCTGTTCGACGCCGTGCCGGTCGTGGTCATCCGCGATGCCCAGGACGCCGGCAAGGAGGTCGCCGGGGAACTCGCGGCGCTGGCCGCCGACCCGCCCCCCGACGTGGCGCTGGTGATCACGCACGCGGGCGGCGCCAAGGGCAAGGCGCTGCTTGCCAGGCTCACCGGCAGCGGCGCCCAGCTCGCCCAGTACCCGAAGATCACCCGGATCGGCGACCGGATGACGTTCATCCGGGAGGAGTTCCGCGCGGAAGGCCGCAGAATCGACGACGGCGGGGTGCGGGCGCTCATCGACGCCCTCGGCTCGGACCTGCGCGAGATCGCCTCAGCGTGCGCCCAGCTGGCCGCGGACACCACCGGCATCATCGACCAGCCCGCCGTGGCCAGGTACTACCGGGGGCGGGCGGAGGCCGGCGGATTCGCGGTGGCCGACCGCGCGGTGGAAGGGCGCCTCGCCGAGGCGCTGGAGCACCTGCGCTGGGCCCTGGCCGTGGGCGTGTCACCGGTCTTGATCACCAGTGCCCTGGCCCAGGGGGTCCGTCTCGTCGGGCGCGTCGGGGCCGCGTCCCGGTCCCAGCCGGCCGCCGCGCTCGCCGCCGAGCTGGGCGCCCCGCCCTGGCGCATCGACAAGGTGCGCCAGCAGCTGCGCGGCTGGGCACCGGAGGGGATCGCCCGGGCACTGTCCGCCGTCGCGGAAGCCGACGCCCAGGTGAAGGGGGAGGGGGCGAACCCGGGTTACGCCCTGGAGGTGGCCGTCCGGACCATCGTGGCCTGCCGGGCCGCCCGCTGACCCGCGCCGCGGGCGCGGCGGCTGGTTTGAGCGCCGCCCAGTGGTTGAGATATCCTTCCTCGTCGGAGTGTTGCGCCCCGCCGTGGAGTTCGTGGGGCTGCCGCGGGTGCGAACCTGCCCGCGCCCACCGACGAGAACCAGAACCTGAGCGAGGCTTCCGCGTGGCGAATATCAAGTCCCAGATCAAGCGCAACAAGCAGAACGAGAAGGCCCGGCAGCGCAACAAGGCCGTCAAGTCGTCGCTGAAGACCGCGGTGCGCAAGTTCCGCGAGGCCGCGGACGCGGGCGACGTCGAGGCGGCGACCGTGGCGATGCGCACCGCGTCGCAGAGCCTGGACCAGGCCGCGAGCAAGGGCGTCATCCACAAGAACCAGGCCGCGAACCGCAAGTCCGCGATCGCCAAGCGCTGCGCGGAGCTGCGCGAAGGCTGACGCCGGGGCAGCGCGCCCCAGATATCACCGCGGTGCGCCCGGGCGCAGGGCCGGGGCCGGAAGGCCCGGCGGCATGCACCATGGACGCCGCAGCCCAGGCGCGCCCCGTAGGCTGGATGATCCATGGGGCGTGCCCTCCTTCGACCTTGGCGGAATTCCTGTGTCCTCCGTGCCTGAGCAGGCCGTGCCGGCCGGCCGGCGCCTCGCGTCCGCGGCCGCGCCCGCCGTCGGCCATACGCCCATGGACATCATCAGGAACTTCTGCATCATCGCGCACATCGACCACGGGAAGTCCACCCTGGCGGACCGGATGCTCCAGCTCACCGGCGTGGTCGGCGAGCGGGAGATGCGGGCCCAGTACCTGGACCGGATGGACATCGAGCGCGAGCGCGGCATCACGATCAAGAGCCAGGCGGTCCGGCTGCCGTGGACCGGCCCGGACGGCCGCCAGTTCGTGCTGAACCTCATCGACACGCCCGGCCACGTGGACTTCTCCTACGAGGTGTCCCGCTCGCTGGCCGCGTGCGAGGGGGCGATCCTGCTGGTGGACGCCGCACAGGGCATCGAAGCCCAGACGCTGGCCAACCTCTACCTGGCCCTGGACGCCGACCTGCACCTGATCCCGGTGCTGAACAAGATCGACCTGCCGGCCGCCCAGCCGGCCCGGTATGCCGAGGAGCTGGCCCGGGTGATCGGCTGTGACCCCGGCGATGTCATGCAGGTCTCGGCGAAGACCGGCACCGGCGTGGCGGACCTGCTCCACGCGGTCGTCGCCCAGGTGCCGCCGCCCAGTGGCGACCCGGACGCCCCGGCCCGCGCGCTGATCTTCGACTCGGTCTATGACACCTACCGCGGCGTCGTCACCTACGTCCGGGTGATGGACGGCAGGCTGTCCCGGCGCGAGCGAAGCCTCATGATGTCCACCGGCGCCGCGCACGACACGCTGGAGGTCGGCGTCATCTCCCCGGAGCCGATGCCGGCCGCGGGGCTGGGCGCGGGTGAGGTCGGCTACCTCATCACGGGGGTCAAGAACGTGCGCCAGGCCCGGGTCGGCGACACGGTGACCAGCGCCGCCCGGCCGGCGGCCGCGCCGCTGGCCGGCTACGCGCGCCCCAAGCCGATGGTGTTCTCCGGCCTGTACCCGCTGGACGGGGACGACTACCCGGATTTGCGGGATGCGCTGGACAAGCTGCGGCTGAACGACGCCGCGCTGGTCTACGAGCCGGAGACCAGCGCCGCGCTGGGCTTCGGGTTCCGGTGCGGATTCCTCGGCCTGCTGCACATGGAGATCGTGCGGGAGCGGCTGGAGCGGGAGTTCGGCCTGTCGCTGATCTCCACCGCGCCGAACGTCGTCTACCGGGTCGTCCTGGAGGGGGGCGCCGAGGTGGTCGTCACCAACCCGAGCGAGTTCCCGGAGGGGAAGGTGGCGGAGATCTTCGAGCCCGTGGTCAGGGCCACGGTGCTGGCGCCCGCCGAGTACATCGGCGCGATCATGGAACTGTGCCAGGGCAGGCGGGGCACGCTCGGCGGCATGGAGTACCTGTCCGAGGACCGGGTGGAGATCCGCTACACGATGCCGCTCGCGGAGATCATCTTCGACTTCTTCGACCAGCTCAAATCGCGCACCCGCGGCTACGCGTCGCTGGACTACGAGCCCGCCGGCGAGCAGGAGGCCAGCCTGGTCAAGGTGGACATCCTGCTCCAGGGCCAGCCGGTGGACGCGTTCAGCCAGATCGTGCACTCGGACAAGGCGCGCGACTACGGGGTCGCGATGACCTCCAGGCTGCGCGAGCTGATCCCGCGCCAGCAGTTCGAGGTGCCGATCCAGGCGGCCATCGGGTCCAAGGTCATCGCCCGGGAGAACATCCGGGCGCTGCGCAAGGACGTGCTGGCCAAGTGCTACGGCGGCGACATCACCCGCAAGCGCAAGCTGCTGGAGAGGCAGAAGGAAGGCAAGCGCCGGATGAAGGTGATCGGCCGGGTCGAGGTGCCGCAGGAGGCCTTCATCGCCGCGCTGTCCACCCAGCCGGACAAGCAGCGCTG
>Ga0318554_10001129_pt1 | contig 10715 bp, 8 predicted proteins | sample GRESIP082b2f22_FD_203687 | JGI IMG/M metagenome (GOLD analysis project Ga0318554, IMG submission 203687) | Tropical soil microbial communities from Luquillo Experimental Forest, Puerto Rico - GRE.SIPMG.082b2f22 | ecosystem: Environmental > Terrestrial > Soil > Tropical forest > Bulk soil... | reverse complement strand
AGCGGGCGCTGGCGGGCGAGACCTCGTACGCGACGGTCTCTATGGTCATCGTGAGCCCGGCCCCGGCTCGCCACCACGCCAGGCACCATCACACTAAGGCGGCGGCCGGGTTCCTGAGCGGCCTGATCGCGGGCTGGCATGCCCTGACCCGGGTGTCGGTGGGGGTGCTCACCGTGGCCGGGGCCATCCTGCCGTTCGCGGTGGTCGCGGCGCTCGTGGCGATGGCCGTCTACGCTGCCCGGCGCCGGCTGGCCCGGCGGCGGGCGGGGGCAAGCCCGGCCCAGTAGCTACCCAGGCTGCCGCGCCGACTCCTGGTGGACCAGATCGGTGACGCGGGCCAGCACGTCGGGGCTGGTCTGCGGCAGCACGCCGTGGCCGAGGTTGAACACGTGTCCCTCGGCCACGCGGCCCTGGGTGAGCACGCGCTTCACCCGCTCCTCGATCACCGGCCACGGCGCCAGCAGGATGGCTGGGTCGAGATTGCCCTGGAGCGCCTTGCCCACATCCACCCGGCGCGCCGCCTCGTCCAGGCCGACCCGCCAGTCCACCCCGACGACGTCGGCGCCGGCCTCGCCCAGCTGGCGCAGCAGTTCCCCGGTGCCGACGCCGAAGTGGATCCGGGGCACGCCCGAGTCGCTGAGGGCCTCGAAGATCCGCTTGCTGTGCGGCAGCACCGCCGCCCGGTAGTCGTCGGGACCGACCACGCCGGCCCAGGAGTCGAACAGCTGCACCGCGGAAACCCCCGCGCTGACCTGAACCCGCAGGAACGCGGCGGTGATATCGGCGAGCCGGGTGAGCAGCGCGTGCCACAGCCCCGGGTCGCCGTACATGACCGCCTTGGTGAGGTCATGGTTCTTCGACGGTCCGCCCTCGATCAGGTACGACGCGAGCGTGAACGGGCCGCCGGCGAACCCGATCAGCGGGGTGGGGCCCAGCTCCCGCACCAGGCTGGTGACCGCGCCGGTGATGTACGGCACGTCGCCGGGCTCCAGGTCGCGCAGCCGTGCCAGGTCAGCCTCGTTGCGGAACGGCTTGCCGGTGACCGGCCCGACGCCCGGCTTGATGTCGATGTCCACGCCCACCGCCCGCAGCGGGACCACAATGTCGCTGAACAGGATCGCCGCGTCCACCGCGAACCGGCGCAGTGGCTGCAGGGTGAGCTCGGTGATGACGTCGGGCCTGGTGCAGGCGGCCAGCATGGTCATGCCGTCCCTGGCCGCCCGGTATTCGGGCAGCGACCTGCCCGCCTGGCGCATGAACCACACGGGAGTGTGGGGCACCGGCTCACGGCGGCACGCCCGCAGGAACGGCGAATCCTGCGTCGGCGGCGTCACGCTGGTGATCCTCTCACAGGACACGCCGCCCGAGGTCCCGCACCCTGACGGGGCCGCATGCCACCCTGGCTAACAGCGGCACACCCCGGGCAGTGGAGGAGGTCGCCAGCATGAGCCCAATGTTCCGTCGTTGCGAGGACTGTGGTGGCGAGCGGCTGTTCGGGCAGCCGCACGAGACGCCGGGCAGTTGCCCGGATTCTCCCGACGGCCTGTGCCCGGAGTGGTTGTGCACCGAGTGCGGCGGTGGCCTGCTGGCCACGTGCCCGCCGTCCCCCGCCGAGCTGGCCGGTATGCCGGCCGTGGTCGGCCGGGTGGCATGAGGAGCGGCCAATCACGGCGTACCCTCGGACTATGAGGCAGGTCGGCAGGGTAACGGTGCCGAGCGAGGAAGCATCCGCCACGTTCAGTGCCGCGGTCGCGGGCCTGCGCTCGTGCCAGGACCAGGTACAGCAGATCCGCCCGGAGCTCTCCTTCGAGGAAGTGCCGGCGCCACGGACGCTTGCGCCGTTCGCGACCGCCGTCGGCGCCACCGTCCGGCTCGACGGCGCCGAGGTGGCCTCCGGCAGGTTTGTGCTGCTGTACGACCCAGCGGGGCAGCGCGGCTGGGCCGGCCCGCTGCGGGTCATCGTCTACATCCGGGCCGAGCTGGAGCCGGAGATCGCCGAGGACCCGATGGTCGGCCAGGTCGCGTGGTCGTGGCTGACCGAGGCGCTGGACGCGCGGACCGCGGGTTACGCGGAGCCGAGCGGCACGGTCACCCGGGTGGTCACCGAGGGGTTCGGCGCCAAGCGCGAGGAGCCGCCCGCGACCGGCTTCGAGCTGCGGGCCTCCTGGTCGCCGGTTACCGGCCTGGTGGAGCCGGCAGGTGAGGAGGAAGGCGCGCCGGACGGGCTGGGCGAGCACCTGGCCGCGTGGTGCGGGACGTTGTGCGCCGCGGCGGGGCTGCCGCCGCTGGCCGCGGGGGTCAGTGCGCTCCGCCCGGCCGGGCGGCGGCGGAGCTCATGACAAAAAACGCAGGCGCGCCGGCTGGTGAGGAGCCCGCGGCCGTCCCAGGGCTCCCCACGGACGGCGAGGTCCGCGAGCCGGTTCCGCTGCTCGACCCCAGGGACGGGCCGGCCACCCTGGTGACCTCGGCCGAAGAACTCGACAAGGCCGTGGATGCCATGGCCAAGGGCGAGGGCCCGGTCGCCGTGGACGCGGAGCGCGCGTCCGGCTTCCGGTACGGGCACCGCGCCTTCCTGGTCCAGTTGCGGCGCCGCGGCGCCGGCACCATCCTCATCGACCCGGTGACCTGCCCGGACCTGTCCGGCCTCGATGCCGCGCTCGCCGACGCCGAGGTGGTGCTGCACGCCGCCTCCCAGGACCTGCCCTGCCTGGCCGAGCTCGGGTTCCGCCCGCGGCGGCTGTTCGACACCGAGCTGGCCGGCAGGCTGCTCGGCTTCCCCCGGGTCGGCCTCGGCGCGCTGGTGGAATCGGTGCTGGGGTGGACGCTGGAAAAGGGCCACGCGGCCGCCGACTGGTCCGCCCGCCCGCTGCCAGCCGAATTGCTCCGCTACGCGGCGCTGGACGTCGAGTTGCTGGTGGAACTGCAGGACGCCCTCGCGGTCATGCTGGCGGCCCAGGGCAAGACCGAATGGGCGCGGCAGGAATTCGCCGCCGTACTGGCCGCCAAGCCGCCCGGCCCGCGCCCGGATCCGTGGCGGCGGACCTCGGGCATCCACCGGGTGCACACCCGCCGGGGCCTGGCCATCGTCCGGGAACTGTGGGAAGAGCGGGACAAGATCGCCCGGCGGCGTGACCTGTCTCCCGGCCGCGTTCTCCCGGACACCGCCATCGTGGAGGCGGCCCGGACCCTGCCGGGCTCCCAGGCCGACCTCACTGACCTGCCGGGTTTCCAGAACCGGGGCGCGCGCCGGCACGTCACGGCGTGGCGGCGGGCGGTCCAGCGGGTGCGCGGCCAGGCCGACAACAGCCTGCCGGTCCCGGCCATGCCGCCTCCGGAGGGCCCCCCGCCGACCCACCGCTGGCAGGAACGGGACCCGGCGGCGGCGCGGCGGCTGGCCGCGGTGCGCACGGTGGTGGCGGCCCTGGCGGACGAGCACACCCTGCCCGCCGAGAACCTGCTGCCGCCCGACGTGGTCCGCCGGCTCGCCTGGCAACCGCCCGACCCTCCGGACCCGGACGCGGTGGCCGCCGGCCTGGCCGCCCATGGCGCCCGGGCGTGGCAGGTGGGGCTGACCGCGCTGCCGATTAGCAAGGCGCTGGCCCGGCTGGCCGAAAAAGGCGAAGCCTGACGGCGGCACGGCCCAGAATGTCCGACCCCTCCGGCACACTGGAGCGGTGACGGAACTCGCATGGGGCTGTCTCGACACGCCGGTGGGCCGGGTCTCGGTCGCATGCCACGCCGACGGAGTGGTCCGGGTAGCCTACGCTGCTCGCCGCCGTACAGCGGCTTCGCCATCGCCCGCGGTGCTAGCCCGGGGGGACGACCCCCCGGAACCCCCCGATCAGTCACCGTCCGGCCCGGAGAACACCATGCTGGACGCTGCGCTGGGCGAGCTGGAGGAGTACTTCGCCGGGCAGCGGAAGTCATTCAGCGTGCCGGTGGACCTGTCCGGGACCTCGGGCAGCCGGCGGACGGTGCTTTCGGTGCTGTACGACTCGGTGGGATTCGGCGAGACGGTCACCTACGGCGGGCTGGCTGGACGGGCCGGGCTCACCGACGATGGGCAGATCCCGCCGGCCCGGGTGGTGGGCCAGGTCATGGCGTCGAACCCGTGCGCGATCATCGTGCCGTGCCACCGCGTCGTCGCCGGCAACGGCCTGGGCGGTTACAGCGGCGGCACCGGTACCGACGTCAAGCAATGGCTGCTGATCTTCGAGGGGGCGCTTCCGGCGACCCTGGACTGGGACCCCTCCGGCATGCACCGGGCTTACTCGGCGTGCGCCTCCGCCACGGGCCCGGCCTGATGGTGCTCGGCTGAGGCAAGCTCGCCGCCTCCGGCGACCTGCAGCACCCAGAACGCCCCCTTGTGCAGCGGGGGCCCGCTGAGCGGCGGCGCGCCCAGGGCCGCGCAGGCCTGGTCGAGCAGCCAGGGCAGGTTCTGCCGGTGCCCGCAGATGACGACCGGTTTCCCGGCGGTGGCGACCTCGGTGATCCACCGCTGGGCCGCTTCGGTCGGTGATCCTTCCGCCGCGTCGGGCTCCGCTGTCGTGCCGGCGACGGTCAGCACCGGCTCGGTCTCGACCACGGCACCCGTCAGCGCCGCATACGGGCCGACGGTCGCCAGGCACCGCTGCGCGGCCGAACTGATCACCCGGCCAGGGGCGAAGGAGCTCAGGATGTGGCCCAGCGCCTGGGCGTCCACCTCGCCCTTGATGGACAGCGGCCGGTCCAGGTCGTCGGTGTGGCCGGCCCGGTGCCAGGTCTTCCGGCCGACCGCGTCGGCGTGCCTTATCAAGATCACCGGGGTGGTGTCGGCGGGCCCGGCGGCGAACCCGTCCAGGACCGCCAGGTCGTGGGCGTAGCTCAGCCGCTCGGCCGCGGCGGCCAGCGGCAGCCAGGCCATGGCGTCCACCTCGTCCCCGGGGGCGAACGCGTCCGGCGAGACCGGGCGGCCCGCCCAGTAGTCCACCCACTTGGGGCGTCCCTGCGTGATGTAGTGCGTCGAGGGCAGCCGCCGCCCGAGGGCCACCCGCACCCCCGCTTCCTCGGCGACCTCCCGCACGGCGGTCAGCAGCACGTGCTCGCCGGGCGTGGCCTTCCCCTTGGGGAAGCTCCAGTCGTCGTAGCGAGGGCGGTGGACCAGCGCCGTCTCGATGCCCTGCGCCCCGCCCCGCCAGATGAGCGCGCCGGCCGCCCGGATTTCCCCAGGTTCCGGGTCAGCCATCGGCCGCCCGGCCGCGCAGCCGGTCGATCAGGTACTGCTGCAGGTCGCGGAGCGGATTCCCGGCCTGATCCCGGGAGTGCCTGGTCCAGGTGCCGTCGGCGGCCAGCCACCACGTCGAGGTGCCCTCGTCCATGGCGAGATTGATGAGGTTGCGCAGGTCGGCCTGCTGACCTGGGTCCACCACCCGGACCAGCGCCTCCACCCGGCGATCGAGGTTGCGGTGCATCAGGTCGGCGGAGCCGATCCAGACCTCGCTGTCGGCGTCCCGGCCGTCGCCGAACGCGTAGATCCGCGAGTGCTCGAGGAAGCGGCCCAGCACGCTGCGCACCCGGATGGTCTCCGACACCCCGGGCATACCGGGGCGCAGCGCGCAGATGCCGCGCACCCACAGGTCCACCGGCACGCCCGCCATCGAGGCCCGGTAGAGCGCGTCGATGACCGCCTCGTCGACGATCGAGTTGCACTTGAGCTGGATACGGGCCGGCTCGCCCCGGGTGTGCCGGTCCACCTGCCGGTCGATGCGCTCCAGCAGGCCCGCGCGCAGCCCCTCTGGGGCAACGAGGAACCGCCGGTAGGCAATCTTGCGGCTGAACCCGGTGAGGTGGTTGAACAGGTCGGTTGCGTCCTCCCCGACCGTGCGCTCGGCGGTGAGCAGGCCGAAGTCCTCATACAGCCGGGCGGTCGCCGGATTGTAGTTCCCGGTGCCGATGTGGCAGTAGCGGCGCAGCGAGCCATCGGCTTCCTCGCGGACCACCAGAGCCATCTTGCAGTGGGTCTTCAGGCCCACGATCCCGTACACCACGTGGCAGCCGGCTTCCTCCAGCTTGCGCGCCCACGCGATGTTGGCGCGCTCGTCGAACCGGGCCTTGAGCTCCACGACGACCACGACCTGCTTGCCGGCCTCGGCCGCGTCGATGAGCGCGTCCACGATCGAGGAGGTATCGCTGGTCCGGTACAGAGTCTGCTTGATCGCGAGCACTCCCGGGTCGGCCGCCGCCTCCACGATCAGCCGCTCCACCGTCGCGGTGAAGGAGTCGTAGGGGTGGTGAACCAGCACGTCCCGCCTGCGCAGGACCGTGAAGACGTCGGTATCCTGCGGCAGCGCCGACTCCGACGGGACGAACGCCGGGTACTTCAGCTGCCGCAGGTCCAGGTCGGCGATCACCGACAGCCCGGACAGGTCCAGCGGCCCGGGCAGGTGGTAGACGGCCCGCTCGTCGATCCCAAGCTCGGTGACCAGCTTGTCGAGCACGTCGCTGGAGATGGAGTCCTCGACCTCCAGCCGGATCGCCGGCTCGAACCGGCGGCGCTGCAGCTCACGCTCCAGCGACTGCATCAGGTTCTCGGTGACGTCCTCGTCCACCTCGAGATCCCGGGTGCGGGTGACCCGGAACACGTGGTGCTCGAGGATGTCCAGGCCCGCGAACAACTCGGTGAGGTGGGCGGCGATGACGTCTTCGAGCGGGACGAACCGGAACTGCGGCAGGGCGAGGAACCTGGGCAGCAGCGGCGGCACCTTGACCCGGGCGAACATCGTCGCACCGGTCCGCGCGTCCGCGATCATCACAGCCAGGCTGAGCGACAGCCCGGAGATGTAGGGGAACGGGTGCGCCGGGTCGACAAGCAGCGGGGTCAGCACCGGGTAGATCCGCTCCCGGAACAGCCGGTGCAGCGCCTCCTGCTCGTCGGCGGACAGCTCCTTCCACCGTAGGACCTCGATGCCGTGCTCGGCCAGCGCGGGCTGGACCGCGTTCCGGAAGCACTCGGCGTGCCGGAGGCTGAGCTCGCGGGCGGTCTCCAGGGTGTTGCTCAGGATCTTCTCCGGGGACAGGCCGCTGGCTCCCTCCACCGGCAGCCCGGTGGCCATCCGGCGGATCCGGCCGGCCACCCGCACCATGAAGAACTCGTCCAGATTGCTGGCGAAGATCGACAGGAACCTGACCCGTTCCAGCAGCGGCGTGCCTGGGTCCTCGGCGAGTTCAAGCACCCGCTGGTTGAACCGGAGCCAGCTCTCCTCCCGGTCCAGGAAGCGCCCGTCGGGCAGGCCAGGGTCTGGGGCGGCCGACCCGGCCGCTACCGGCACCGGTCCATGAATGGCCCAGCCTTCCTCACCCACGCCCTGCGTCAGGTGGGGCGCCATCTCCTGCTGGTCCTGCGCGACTTCAGCTTCCGCATCAAACATGTCTCTATTGTCCCCAGTGTCTTACTCGCCAAGACGACCGGGACAATACCCACATCCGGAGACCTTTACTGGTCCCCGAGGTGGTCAGCGGTTAGCTATTGGACGTCGGCCTCCCAGCACAGAGCGTCGATCTCGTCCCGGCTGGCCAGTTTCACCCGGGCGCCGCGGCCGAGGGCGGCGGCCAGTTCCGCCTCGGCCCGCTCGACCTTGAGCCAGCCCGCGTAGCTCACCGTCGCCACGTTCCGGCCGGCCAGCACGTCCACCAGCGGCACCCGGTTCGGGGCGGCCCCATCCGGTGCGCCGCCAGCCAGGTCGGCGAGCAGCGAGCGGACCGTCTGGGCCGCGTCGGACTTGTTGGTGCCGATCACGCCGGTGGGCCCGCGCTTGAGCCACCCGGCGACGTACTCCCTGGGCAGCGGGGCACCGTCGGGCCCCAGGACGCGGCCTTCGGCGTTCGGCACGGTGTGGGTCCGCTCGTCGAACGGGATCCCGGGCAGGGGCACGCTCTGGTACCCCACGCTGCGCAGCACCATCTGCGCGGGGATGGTCTCCAGTTCCCCCGTCCCGGTGAGCCGCCCGTTTTCGTCGAGCCTGGTGCGCTCGACGGTCAGGCCGCTGACCCGCTCCGTGCCTTCGACCTTGACCGGCCGTAGCCAGAACCGGATGGTCAGCCGCCGGGCGTGCCCGGCCGGGATACGGGCCGCCCAGTTGTTGATCACGGCGAGGTTGCCGCGCACCCGCCGGTCGGAGTCCGCGAGCGCGGCCCCGCTGGCGGTGGCGTCGAACGCGTCCGGATCGGCCTCACCGGCGCCGACGACGATGTCGACACCGGCAAGCTCGCCGAGTTCGCGCAGTTCCTTGGTGGTGAACTTGGCCTGGGCCGGCCCGCGGCGGCCGATCATGTGCACTTCCCTGACCTTGCTGCCGGTCAGCGCCTCGAGCACCGGCTGGGACACGTCGGTCCGGCGCAGCTCGTCGGGGTCGCGGACCAGGATCCTGGCCACGTCCACGGCCACGTTCCCGACTCCGACCACGGCCACCGACTCGGCATCCATGGTGAACGCGTCCGGGCCGGTGTCCGGGTGGCCGCAGTACCAGTTCACGAAGTCGGTCGCCGCGTAGCTGCCGGGCAGGTCCTCGCCCTCGATGCCCATTCGCCGGTCCCGCATCGCCCCGGTCGCGTACACCACCGCGTCGTAGCAGCTCAGCAGGTCCTCGCGGGTGACCTCGCCGCCGAGCCGGACGCCGCCGAGGAACCGTACGTGCTCGTGCTCGAGGACGCCGCGCAGGTACTCGGCGATCGACTTGATCGATGGGTGGTCCGGGGCAACGCCGTAGCGGACCAGGCCGTAGGGGGTGGGCAGCCGGTCGAGCACGTCGACGCTGACCTGGCGTGGTGGGTCGAGCGCGGCCGCCTGCTTGACGAGGGCTTCAGCGGTGTACAGTCCGGCCGGGCCGGAGCCGACGACCGCAACATGGAGGGGGGTGGTCATCCGGAGAACTCCGAAGGGTTATGCCTGCGTCTGCTGCGCAAGCTCGGGGGTCAGCCGCGCCACTGCCTCAGTGATCTGGCGGGCGAGGTGCTGAGGGACGAGCCCGGCCTCGTCCAGGATCTCCTCCCGCTTCCCGTGGGCCAGGAACTCCTGCGGCAAGCCGTAGGTCTTGACCGGGGTGCCCACGTCCGAGTCGCGCAGCAGCCGGGCGACCGCGTCGCCGAAGCCGCCCGCGCGACCGTTGTCTTCTACCGTGACGACCAGCCGGTACTTGGCTGCCGCCGCGGGCAGTGCCCGGTCCACCGGCTTGACCCAGCGCGGGTCCAGCACGGTCACCCCGATGCCCTGGTCGGCCAGGCGGGTGGCGACCTCCACGCACACCACAGCCATCGGCCCCACCCCTGCCAGCAGCACGTCATTGGCGGCGGCATCGGCCGGCTGGTAGAGCACGTCCATGCCGCCGAGCTTGCCGAGCGCCTCGGCCTCGGCGCCGACGTTGCCCTTGGGGAACCGCAGCACGGTGGGCCCGTCGGTGACCGCGACAGCCTCATTGAGCAGTTCGGCGATGCGGCTGCCGTCGCGCGGCGCGGCGATCTTCAGCCCGGGCACCACCTGCAGGATCGAGCCGTCCCACATGCCGTGGTGGCTGGCCCCGTCCGGGCCGGTCACCCCGGCCCGGTCCAGCACGATGGTGACCGGCAGCCGGTGCAGCGCCACGTCCATGAGCACCTGGTCGAAGGCCCGGTTGAGGAACGTCGAGTAGATCGCGACCACCGGGTGCATCCCGCCCATGGCCAGCCCGGCCGCGCTGGTCATCGCGTGCTGCTCGGCGATGCCGACGTCGAAGACCCGGTCCGGGTAGGCGCACTTGAACGCGGCGAGGCCGGTCGGGTGCAGCATCGCCGCGGTGATCGCGACCACGTCGGGGTTGCGGGCCCCGACGGCGAGCAGTTCGTCGCCGAACACGTCCGACCACATCCGCTTGGGCGTGGCGCCGGGGGGCGCCGCGGCCGGCACCTGGTGCAGGCAGTCCTCTTCGTTCTGCTCGGCCAGCGGGTAGCCGAACCCCTTGCGCGTGATCACGTGCACGATCACCGGGCCGCCGAAGTCGCGGGCCCGGCGCAGCGCATGCTCGACCAGCTGCTCGTCGTGGCCGTCGACCGGGCCGAGGTACTTGATGCCCAGGTCCTCGAAGAGCACCTGCGGCTGCAACACGTCCTTCAGGCCCTTCTTGATGCCGTGCAGCGTCTCGTACAGCGGCGGGCCGACCAGCGGGGTCCGCGACAGCGAGGTCTTGATGTAGTCGAGCACGTGCTCGTAGCGCTGGGACACCCGGACCGCGGCGAGGTTGGTGGCCAGGCCGCCGATCGTGGGCTGGTAGGACCGGCCGTTGTCGTTGACAACGATGACGAGCCTGGAGTCCTTGGCCACCGCGATGTTGTTCAGGGCCTCCCAGGCCATGCCGCCGGTGAGCGCGCCGTCCCCGACGACCGCCACCACGCTTCTGGCCTCGCCGCGCAGCCGGTACGCCTTGGCCAGCCCGTCAGCGTAGGACAGGCTGGTGGAGGCGTGCGAGTTCTCCACGATGTCGTGCTCCGACTCGGCCCGGGACGGGTACCCGGCCAGGCCGCCGCGCTGCCGCAGCGTCCCGAAGCTGGGGTACCGGCCGGTGAGCAGCTTGTGCACGTATGACTGGTGGCCGGTGTCGAACACGATCCGGTCCGACGGTGAGTCGAACACCCGGTGCAGCGCGATGGTGAGCTCCACCACGCCGAGGTTCGGCCCGAGGTGGCCGCTGGTTCTCGACACCGTCTCG
>Ga0318554_10001128_pt1 | contig 10716 bp, 5 predicted proteins | sample GRESIP082b2f22_FD_203687 | JGI IMG/M metagenome (GOLD analysis project Ga0318554, IMG submission 203687) | Tropical soil microbial communities from Luquillo Experimental Forest, Puerto Rico - GRE.SIPMG.082b2f22 | ecosystem: Environmental > Terrestrial > Soil > Tropical forest > Bulk soil... | reverse complement strand
ACCTGGTTCCACATGGTGAAGCCGGTGTAGTCCGGCGTGGGCAACTGCAGCACCGGCAGGGTCGAGAACTCCTTGTTCATGAAGGTCTGCCAGATGGTCGCCGGCCAGTTACCGCCGTTTCCGGGCGGCTGGCCGTTGACCGACGGCAGGCCGCCCAGCGACTGCCCGCCCGGCTGCCCGTTCTGCTGGTTGGTGAACATCCCGATCGCCAGCGAGTACTGCGGGATCGCGCCGAGGAAGAACGCCGACTGCTCGTCGTCGGTGGTGCCGGTCTTGCCGATGGTCGGCCGGTTGGGGTTCAGTACCGCGTTGGGGAAGGCCGTCCCGCCCGGGGAGGTGTCGGCCGACAGCGCGAAGTCGACGTCGGCGGCCTGCGCCGGCGTGAGCACCTGGCGGCGGGTGATCTTCAGCCGGATCGCGTTGCCGTTCTGGGTGATCTGGGCGATCACGTGCGGGGTGACGTACACGCCGTTGTTGGCCAGCGTGGCGAAGGTGGTCGCCTGCTCCTCCACGGTGAGCGAGGCGATGCCCAGCGCCATGCCGACCTCGCCCACCTTGCGCTGCAGGCCGGATCCCTGCGGACCGTCGGCGACGTTCACGCCGAACGCCTTGGCCATGTTGACCGTGGCCTGGGTGCCGACGCGGTGTACCAGATCCTCGAAGGCCGGGTCGGACGATATGGCCGCCGCCTTCTGCACGCCGAGCGGGCCCGAGTTCTCACCCGGGATGTTGACCTCGAACCCGGCGGTGCAGTTCGTGCTGGCCGTCGAGAACGCTGAGCGGAAGACCGGGCTCGAGTCGGGGGGCACGCACATCGGCTCGATCCCGTTGAGGATGCTGTTCTGCACGTCCATGCCCTGGCTCACGGCGGTGGACAGCACGTAAGGCTTAAACGAGGAGCCGACCTGCTCCCGGTTGTCCATGGCCATGTTGAGCTGGCAGAAAACAGGCTTGCCGCAGTGCTTCGCGCTGTAGCTGGGGCCGCCGTACATGGCCAGGATCGCGCCGGTGCCCGGCTTCTCCAGCACCGCGCCCACGTGCGCGTAGTTCGGCAGCGGCGCGCCGTCGGCCCGCATCTGCGCCAGGTTCTGGTTCACCGCCTGGTACAGCGCGTTCATCATGTGCAGGTTGAACGTGGTGACGATCTTCAAGCCGTCGGTGTCGATGTCCCGCATCGTGTAGCCGTAGGTGTTCTGCAGTTCGCTCTGCACGGCCGCCATGATGTAGCCCTTGTAGCCGGTCCAGCCTTGCGCCAGCTGGTTGCCCGCCAGGACCGCCGGGAACTTCTGCGCGTCGGCCTGCTGCTGGGTCAGCGCGCCGTCCCTGACCATATTGGTGAGCACGTAGTGCCAGCGCGCGACCAGCGCGGTGTAGCCTTCCCCGGCGCTCGGGTCCGGGCTGAAGAAGCCCGGCTCGTTGACCATGGCCGCGAGCATCGCCGCCTGCGACACCGTGAGGTTCATGGCGGGCACGCCGAAGTAGAGCTGCGCGGCCGCGGCGACGCCGTAGGCATTGTTCCCGAACGGGACCGTGTTCAGGTACTGGGTCATGATCCAGTCCTTGGACTTCTCGTGCGAGAGCTTGATCGAGACGAAGATCTCCTTGATCTTGGTGCTGAACGTCCGCGAGGTGCCGATCGTGGCGTAGTAGTTCTTGGCGAACTCCTCGGTGAGCGTGGACCCGCCCTGCAGGTTACTGCCGCCCTTGACGTCCTCGTAGGCGGCGCGCATGATGCCGGTGATCGAGACGCCGCCCTCGGAGTAGAAGTGCCGGTCCTCCGCGGCGACAATGGCGTCCTTCATCACCGCGGGAATCTGGTCGGAGGTCAGCATCTGCCGGTCGATGCCGTCGGCGGTGAACGTGCCCACCACGGTCTTGCCGTTGCTGAAGTAGACGGTCGACGACTGCTGCAGCGCGGCCTCGGATATGTCGGTGGGAATCGGGGTCTTCTCGTAGGCGTACACGATCGCGGCGACGACCAGCAGCATGAACCCGGCCACGAGCCCGGCCACGACCGCCAGGGCCTTCTTCCAGGTCCAGTGGCGCCACCAGTCTCCCTTGCGGCGCGGCCGCGAGCCGCCCGAGCCGCCGCCAGGCCCGCCGCCGGCGCGGCGCGGGCCGCGGGTGCGCGTGGCCGTGCCGCCGCGGCCGGCGGCCGGTGCTCCATGGCCGCGGACGTCGTCGAAGGCACCGTTATATCCGCTATATCCGCCGGTGCCGCCCGGGCCGGCGAAGGCGGGCCCGGGGGCGGAGCCGGGCGCGCTGCGCAGCCCGAGCCTGGCCCTGAGCTCGGCATCGGCTCGCGCGCCGCGGGCTCCTCGAGCCCCGCGCGGACCTGCGCCGCTCTGCGCGGACGGGACGCGGCTGCTGTCATTCAGGCCGGGCCCCGGGCCGCTGGCCCTGCCCGGCCGGCGCCCGCCATACGAGGGGCCAGGCTGATCGGCCGGGCGGCCGCCGGCCGCCGGATAACCGTTGCCATAGGAGCCGTTACCGGCCGGGCGGCCGTTGCCGCCGACCGGATGACCATTGTGGTCCCCGCGACCGTAGGGATCCTCACGGCGATGGCCACCTGGCGCACCCCGCCGGCCGACGCCGGCGGGCTCTGGCCAGTACGGCCCGGGAGAATCTGGATTACTCACGCGTCCTCGCTGGTCGGGGTCGGGGTCACGAGCGCAGCGGTCCCACCGGGAACCTCAAGGTACCCGGTGGTACCTACTGACCCGGCACGTATCGCGTGTCACACCCAGGCCGTCCCGCATGGCCGCAGAACTGGCCGTGAAATCTGCGACCTGCTCGCTCAGTCACCAGCACGGGCGCGCCGACTGCGCCGGGGTTGCGGTTCGCCTGTGCCGAGTACATAGGACGACGCGAGGTGATTCCAGGCACAACTCTGGCAGACCTCGACGACGTAAACCTGGAACTCCGCGTATTCCGCGGCCATTTCCGCCAACTCGGGGGCCTGCTTCACGCGCCCCTCGTAGCGGCCGAGTTCGTCGCCGTAGACGTACGTCACGTGCGTGAGCTTGGCGTTTCTGCAGATCGGGCACGCCTTGTCGGTCGGCTCCCCGTGGAACTTAGCCGCCCGCAGCAGGTACGGGTGGGCATCGCAGACGTCGGTCATCGTGGTGCGCCCGGAGAACACGGACGCGAGCGTGGCCCGCCGCGCGAGCCCGTAGTCCACGACCGATCGCCTCATGCCCGACAGATTACGACGGAACCGCGCCCGCGCCGAGCCCGGCTAGCCCTCCGCCCGCGGCCGGCCCCCGGTCAGCCCGCCGTCAGCCCATCGTCGGCGAGCACCCGGCCAGCCTTCGGCCAGTACCCGGCCAGCCCGGACTTGCCCCCCCGACTTGCACTGCCCCGGGCGAGCGCATATCTTTGCGATGTATCGGGCCGATACATCGGTCCGAGACACCGTTACCACGAGACGTTGCGTAACGGCATGAAGGTTAGATGCGGTGCGGTGGCCGGACCAGCGCGGCGAGGAGGTAGGAGCACGCATGAGCAGTCAGCGGTCGGGCGTGCTCGAGTTCGCCGTGCTCGGGCTGCTGCACGAGACGCCCATGCACGGGTACGAGCTGCGCAAGCGGCTCAATTCGGTGCTCGGCGCGTTCCGCGCCTTCGGATACGGGTCCCTGTACCCGTGCCTGAAGGACCTGCTCCGCAACGGCCTGATCGCCGAGGAGGCTCCGGCCGGGCCCACCGCCAAGCCGCTGGCCGGGCGGCGGACGAAGATCGTGTACCGGCTGACCGCCGAGGGCAAGGAGCGGCTGCAGGACCTGCTGGGCGAGGCCGGCCCGGCCGCCTGGGAAGACGACGGGTTCGGGGTTCACTTCGCGTTCTTCGGCCTCACCCGCGCGGACATCAGGATGCGGATCCTGGAGGGCAGGCGCAGCAGGCTCGAAGAACGCCTGGACAGCGTCCGCGCGGCCATGTCCCGGACCGCCGAGCGGCTGGACAGCTACACCCTGGAACTGCAGCGGCACGGCCTGGAGTCCGTGGAGCGGGAAGTCCGCTGGCTCAACGAGCTCATCGCCTCGGAACGACAGTCTGCCCCGGAGCCCGGACGGCACACCGGGGATCACACAGAAAGCGGCTCAGGCGGCGCGGCCGGCTGAGCTGACACGACACTGCCACCCCCCTGGGCAGGAGATAAGGAGAATCCGAATGGGTTCGGTACGGGTAGCCATCGTCGGCGTCGGGAACTGCGCCAGTTCCCTCGTCCAAGGCGTGGAGTACTACAAGGATGCCGACCCGGACAGCCGGGTTCCTGGCCTGATGCACGTCCAGTTCGGGCCCTATCACGTACGCGACGTGGAATTCGTCGCCGCGTTTGACGTGGACGCCAAGAAGGTCGGGCGCGACATTGCCGAGGCCATCGTGGCCAGCGAGAACAACACGATCAAGATCTGTGACGTGCCCCCGACCGGGGTCACGGTGCAGCGCGGGCCGACCCTGGACGGGCTGGGCGAGTACTACCTCCAGGTCATCACCGAGTCCGACGAGCGGCCGGTGGACGTCACGCAGGCGCTCCGGGACGCGCGGGCCGACGTGCTCGTGTCCTACCTGCCGGTGGGCTCGGAGCAGGCCGACCGTTACTACGCGCAGTGCGCGCTCGACGCGGGCGTGGCGTTCGTCAACGCCCTGCCCGTGTTCATCGCGTCCGACCCGGCGTGGGCGGCCAAGTTCACCGAGGCCGGCGTGCCGATCATCGGCGATGACATCAAGTCGCAGGTGGGCGCCACCATCACGCACCGTGTCCTGGCCAAGCTGTTCGAGGACCGCGGGGTGGAACTGCTGCGGACCTACCAGCTCAACGTCGGCGGCAACATGGACTTCATGAACATGCTGGAGCGCAGCAGGCTCGAGTCGAAGAAGATCTCCAAGACGCAGTCGGTGACCTCGCAGATCCCGCACGAGATGGAGCGGGCGGCCGTGCACATCGGCCCGTCCGACCACGTGCCCTGGCTGGACGACCGGAAGCTGGCGTTCGTGCGGCTGGAGGGCAAGGCGTTCGGCGACGTCCCGCTGAACCTGGAGTACCGGCTCGAGGTCTGGGACTCGCCGAACTCGGCCGGCGTGATCATCGACGCGATCCGCGCCGCCAAGATCGCCCTTGACCGCGGGATCGGCGGCCCGGTCCTGTCGGCCGCGTCTTACCTCATGAAGTCGCCGCCCGAGCAGTACGCCGACGACGTGGCCCACGACCTGGTGGAGAAGTTCATCCGCGGCGAGGTCGAGCGCTGAAGCCCGGCTGGCCCGCCCGCCCACCAGCGTGCGGCGGGGCCGGGCCGGCCCCGCCAGGGATCTCGCCGGACGGCCCCGGGCGCGCGTAGGCTGATCGCGTGCCTCGGCAGGCAGACCTCACCACGGGGCCGGGTTCCCGCCGCAGGCAGCCGCTCGGCTGGATCACCCGGTCGGCGTTCGTCTCCGATCTGCGCACCGTCCTGGCGGAGCGGAACTTCCGGCGGCTGTTCTCGGTCCGGCTGATCTCGCAGACCGGCGACGGCATCGTCACCGCCGCCATCGGCACGTACGTGTTCTTCAACGCGACCACGTTCACGAGCCCGGCGGCGGCAGCGGGCGCGCTCACCGTCCTGTATCTGCCGTATTCGCTGATCGGCCCGTTCGCCGGCGTGTTCATCGACCGCTGGTCCCGGCGCCAGATCCTGGTCGTGTCGGCCCTGCTCCGCTCGGTCTTCGTGGCGGGGACCGCGGCCCTCATGGCTTCCGGCAACCGATCGGTCCCGCTTTACGTGGCCTACCTGCTGGTGCTGGGCGTCAACCGGTTCTTCCTGGCCTCGCTGTCGGCGGCGCTGCCGCACGTGGTAGCCGAGGACAAGCTGGTGATGGCCAACTCGGTGTCACCGACCGCGGGCGGCATCATGGCCTTGATCGGGGGGGTCGTCGCCGCCGGCCTGAACGCGGCTACCGGCGACACCGAGCGCGGCGCCGCGATCACGATGCTGATCGCCGGCGGGTGTTACGTGGCCGCCGGCCTGGTCGCCGCGACCATGCGGCGTGACCTGCTCGGCCCCGAGCGCGAGCCCGGCACCCCGCCCGGGAGGCTGCTCAGCGAGCTCGCCGCGGTGGTGTCCGAGCTGGCGGCCGGCGTGCGCTACGTGATCAGGCGCCGCGGCCCGGCCACCGCGCTGGGCGCCACCGGCGCCAGCAAGTTCCTGTTCGGGATCTTGTTCGTGATGTCGATCCTGCTCTACCGGAACTACTTCTACCCGTCCAGCGCCCCGGTGGCCGAGGCCCACTACGTGGCGCTGGCGACAGTGTCCGGGATCGGCTACTTCTGCGCGGCACTGGTCGTCCCCGCGGCTACCCGCCGGCTGGCCAAGCCGACCGTGATCGCGCTGCTGCTCGCTGGCTGCGCGATAGCGACCGCCGTGCTGGGCGAGACCTTCCACCAGGTCGCGTTCCTGGCGTTCGGGTTCTGCCTGTACCTGACCGGGCAGGGTGTGGCCATCTGCGCGATCACGATCCTGCAGGAGGAGGTGGACGACGCCTACCGCGGGCGGATATTCGCTTTCTACGACGTGGCGTTCAACGTCATGCTGGCCGCCGGGGCGCTGGTCAGCGCGGCCTTCATGCCGAGCACGGGCCGGTCGCCCGTGCTCGTCGGACTGGTGGCCGCCGGGTACGCCGTGACCGCGGCCGGGTACTGGATCCTCAGCCGTCAGTCCTCGGCGGGCGGCGGGCCCGCGACGTCGAGCCCCTCGCGCTCGGCCCAGTCCAGCAGCTCCTGAGTGGCCTGCTCGCGGCCGAGCGGGCCGCGCTCCATGCGCAGTTCCAGCAGGTACTCCAGCGCCCGGCCCACCGGCCGCCCGGGCCCGATGCCGAGGATCCGCATGACGTCGTCGCCGTCCAGGTCCGGCCGGATCTTCGCCAGCTCCTCGCGCTCGGCCAGCACGGCGATGTGCTCTTCCAGGCGGTCGTAGGCGCGGGCCAGCCGCTGCGCCTTGGCCTGGTTCCTGGTCGTGCAGTCCGCCCTGGTCAGCGCGTTCAGCCGGGACAGCAGCGGCCCCGCGTCCCGGACGTAGCGGCGGACCGCCGAGTCCGTCCACTGCCCCGACCCGTACCCGTGGAACCGCAGGTGCAGCTCGACCAGCCGGGACACGTCGTCCACGACGTCCTTGCTGAACCGCAGGGCCGTCAGCCGGGCCCGGGCCATCTGGGCGCCCTTCACCTCGTGATGGTGGAAGGCCACCCTGCCGCCCGGCAGCTTGGTCCGGGTCTTGGGCTTTCCGATGTCGTGCAGCAGCGCGGCCAGGCGGAGCCTGAGGTCGCCGTCCAGGCCATAACGGGGCTCCAGGGCGATGGCCTGGTCCAGCACGGTCAGCGAGTGCAGGTACACGTCCTTGTGCCGGAAGTGCTCGTCCTGCTCCAGCCGCAGCCGGGGCACCTCGGGCAGCACCTGGTCGGCCGCCTTCGTGTCCACGAGCAGTTCGATGCCGCGGCGCGGCCCGCCGGCCGGCCGGGCCAGCATGAGCTTGGTCAGCTCGGCCGAGATCCGCTCGGCCGACACGATGGCCAGCCGGGGCGCCAGCTCGGTCATGGCCGCGCGCAGTTCCGGTGACACGGTGAAGGTCAGCTGCGCGGCGAACCTGGCCGCCCGCATGATCCGCAGCGGATCCTCGTCGAGCGAGTCCTCCGGCCGGCCCGGGGTGCGCAGCACCTTGTCCCCCAGGTCCTGCAGTCCCCCGAACGGGTCCACCAGTTCGGCCCCGGGCAGCTTCGCGGCCATCGCGTTGACGGTGAAGTCCCGGCGGGACAGGTCCGCCACGAGCGACGTGCCGTACTCGACTTCCGGCTTGCGTGACTTGGGCGTGTACCGCTCGGTCCGGTAGGTCGTGATCTCGAAGATCTCGCTGCCCTTGCGCATCCCGACGGTGCCGAATTCGATCCCGATCTTCCACACCTGGTCCGCCCAGCCGTCGACGATCTCCAGGATCCGCGCCGGGACGGCGTCGGTGGTCAGGTCCAGGTCGCCGGGGTCGCGGCCGAGGAAGACGTCCCGGACCGAGCCGCCCACCAGCGCCAGCTCGTGGCCCTCGCGGGCGAACCGGGCGCCGAGCTCGCTGGCCGCCGGGGAGACGGCCGACAGCAGCCGGGCCGCCGCCTCGCGCGGCCGCGGGCCCAGCTGCCGCCCTGGCGGGATCTGCTGCGGCGGCCTGGGGACCCCCGGGCTGAGGTCCCCGGCGCCCTGCGATGTGGAATCCGGCACGGGCATTGAGGGTAAATGCTGCGCGTAAGCTTTGGGAAACCCGGGGAGCGCGGAGGAGACGATGCCGGACATCCCGCACCGCCTGGCCCGCCGCACCCGGCTGCCCGGAATAGCATTTCCGCCATGCCTCGCCCGCCGCTGACCGGCTGCGCCGCCCTGGCCGTCGCCGCCTCGGTGCTGGCCCTGGCCGGCCTGGCCGGATCCCGCAGCCCGGCGAGCGCGGCCACCGCGCAGCCAGGCCGGTCGCCGGTGTCCCTGGCGATCACCTCGGTCAGCCCGACTTACGCCCGGCCGGGCCAGAAGGTGACGGTCTCCGGCACCCTGACCAACATCTCCCATACCTCGTTGCAGGGCCTGTCGGTCCAGCTCAGCTCGTCCAGCGTGCCGTTGCTCAGCCGGATCGGGCTGCAGGAATATGCCGACGGCTCCGTCCAGGATGCTGCGCCGATCCCCGGCGCGTCTACGGACCTGCCCGCGACACTCGCTCCTCGGGCCACGGTCAGCTGGTCGGTCGCGTTGCGTCCCAGCCAGGTGCCCCTGACCGGCTTCGGCGTGTACCCGCTCGCCGCCGAGGCGGACAGCCCGGTCTTCGGCTCGCTGGCCGAGCAGCGTACGTTCCTGCCGTTCTGGCCCGGAAATAGGGCCTCGGACCCGCAGCCCCAGCAGATCGCCTGGGTGTGGCCGCTGACCGATCAGCCTCGCCTGGCCCCGTGCGCCGGGGGGCTGGTGAACAACGGGCTGGCCGCCAGCCTGGCCTCCGGCGGCCGGCTGTCCGGGCAGCTGGAGGCGGGCAGCCAGTACGCCGGCAGCGCGAGCCTGACCTGGGCGATCGACCCGGCGCTGCTGGCCGACGTGGCCACGATGACCAAGCCGTACCAGGTCGTCACCACCGTCCGTAACGGGGCATGCCAGGGCAAGAAGCAGCCCGCGAGCCAGGCCGCGGCCGCCTGGCTGGCCGGGCTCAAGTCGGCCACGGCCGGGCAGCCGGTGTTCGTCACGCCGTACGCGGACGTGGACATCGCCGCGCTCACCCGGTACGGGATGAACGGTGACCTGACCCGCGCGTTCAGCGAGGGCCGCCAGGTGGCCAGCAGCCTGCTGGGCCGCGACTTCACCGGGGTGGCCGGGGGAAGCAGCACCGACCTGGCCGGGACGGCGTGGCCGGCCGACGGGATCGCCAACTACGGGGTCCTGGAGAACCTCGCCGCGAACGGGATCAACACGGTCGTGCTCGACAGCTCGACGATGCCGCCGTCGTCGTCGCCTCAGCCGGACTTCACCCCGAGCGCGCAGACGACGACGCCGGACGGCGAGGGACCCGACCTGAAGGTCCTGCTCTCCGACCACACGCTCACGCAGATCGTCGCGTCCGCCGGCTCCGCGTCCGGCTCGAAGGCGCAGGCCTTCGCGGTGCAGCAGCGGTACCTGGCCGAGACCGCGATGATCGCCGCGGAGGAGCCCAGCGTCGCCCGGTCGATCGTGGTCACCCCGCCGCGCCGCTGGGATCCCCCGGCCGGCCTGGCGGGTGACCTGCTCCAGGAGACGGTCAGCGCCCCGTGGCTGCAACCGGTCAGCCTGGCCCAGCTGGCCGCCGTCCAGCACCCGGCGGGACAGGTCAAGCGCCAGGCCCCGCACGCGGTCAGCCAGGCCGAGATCGGGCGGTCCCTGCTGGGTCAGGCCCGCCAGCTGGGCCAGCAGGTGAAGCTGCTGCAGGACATCCAGCGGAGCCCGGACCCCGGTCTCGGCTACACCGTGGCCGCCGTCGAGTCCGCCGCGTGGCGGGGCAGCGGCAGCGCCGCCGAGCAGGGCTCGGACCAGGCCCAGCAGTACGCCCAGTACCTGTCGGGCCAGGAGAGCAGGCTGACGGTCATCGGGCCGGACCGGATCACGCTAGCGGGCCTCAAGGGCGCGGTGCCGGTGTCGATCTACAACCGGCTGGGCTACCCCGTGAAGGTCATGCTGGAGGCCATCCCCAGCAGCGGGCTGACGGTCAAGACCCAGCCCTCCCTGATGGTCATCCCGCCCGGGCAGCAGGTGATCAAGAAGGTCGAGGTCGCGGCCGCCACGGTAGGCCCGGCCACGCTCAGGCTCCGCCTGCTCACCCCGCAGGGCATGCCGTTCCCCTCGCAGACCACCGTGATCCTCCAGGCCACGCACTACGGCACCCTGGCGCTGGTGATCATTGGTACCGCGCTGGGGGTCTTCATCCTCACCGTGGTGACCAGGGCGGTCCGGCGGCGCCGGGCGGCGCCCCGGGAAGGCCCGTCCGGCTCCGGTCCTGGCTCCGGTCCCGGCCCGGATCCTGGCTCTGCTCCCCAGCCGCAGCCGGCGGGCCGCGCGCCGGAGGGTGCGGGCGGGCATGATTGGCGCGATGATCGGGGGGAAGCCGATAACGTCGTGACTGGGGACCCGGCCTCCGGCCACTCTCCCGCCCACGATGCCGCAGAGGAGATAGATGACTACGCCTGGGCACCAGGCTGGGC
>Ga0318554_10001125_pt1 | contig 10728 bp, 9 predicted proteins | sample GRESIP082b2f22_FD_203687 | JGI IMG/M metagenome (GOLD analysis project Ga0318554, IMG submission 203687) | Tropical soil microbial communities from Luquillo Experimental Forest, Puerto Rico - GRE.SIPMG.082b2f22 | ecosystem: Environmental > Terrestrial > Soil > Tropical forest > Bulk soil... | reverse complement strand
CGCGGCTGAGCGAGTCCGGATCGGCGTATTGCGAGCGCAGCGCCCGGTAGTCACGCCGGCGCAGCAGCAGCACGAAGCCCCCCACGACACACGTCAGGCCGAGCATTCCGACCACCAGGCTCAGGGCCCCGCGCGCTGCGAGCAGATAGCTGGCGCCGAGCGCACCCAGCCCGAACATTATGTAAATCCAGGGCAGCCCTTCGTACAGCGGGCGCGAGAAATGCGGACTGGGGCGCGGCATGGCACCCCCATCCTAACTCCTGGGACAGCAAAGTTGGAAATCAGCCCAGACCCAACATTCTCGCCAGCCGCTCGAACAGCGACGGCCGCAGCCCTTCGACGCGGAAGTCCGGCTGGCGCTTACCGTGGTTGCGACGGGCAACCTCCGCCAGCAGGTCGGGAGGCAGATTCAGCTTGGGAACTTCGACGGTGGCTTCTTCTGACAACATCGGTTTTCCTTCCGCGTAACTCTCAGTGCGCCCGCCGTACGTTAGGATCTCGCGGGCTTGCCGTGCGAGAAGAGAATCACACCTTCACAAGCGTTCGTCATTATGTCGCGGAGTAACGACGAGAGGTTGCAGCGCTGCGACGTGCGCAAACGGCGACAACGCTGGCTTCAGCGACACCGTGAAGTGCGCGCTTGCGTGCCGCTTCCTGCGATGGTTCAGCCGGTGCCGCCGACTGTCAGGCCATCGATCCTGAGCGTCGGTTGACCGACGCCAACCGGAACGCTCTGGCCATCCTTGCCGCAAGTACCGACGCCGTCGTCGAGCTTCAAATCGTTGCCGACCATCGCGACCCGCGTGAGGACATCCGGTCCGTTCCCGATCAGCGTCGCGCCCTTGAGCGGCGCGGCGATGCGGCCCTTCTCGATGGCGTAGGCCTCGCTCGCCGAGAACACGAACTTGCCGGAGGTGATGTCGACCTGGCCGCCGCCGAAGTTGACCGCGTAGATGCCCCGCTCTACCGAGCGGATGATCTCCTCAGGCGCGTGCGGGCCGGCGCGCATGTAGGTGTTGGTCATCCGCGGCAGCGTCATGTGCGCGAACGATTCACGCCGTCCGTTGCCCGTCGGCTGCACGCCCATGAGGCGCGCGTTCAGCCGGTCCTGCATGTAGCCGCGCAACACGCCGTCCTCGATGAGCATGGTGCACTGTGTCGGCGTGCCCTCGTCGTCGATGTTGAGTGAGCCGCGCCGCCGCGCGAGCGTGCCGTCATCGACCACGGTGCATTCCGCAGCCGCAACGCGCTCGCCGATGCGGTTGGCGAACGCGGAGGTGCCCTTGCGGTTGAAGTCGCCCTCGAGCCCATGGCCGATCGCCTCGTGCAGCAGAATTCCCGGCCAGCCGGGCCCGAGCACCACGGTCATGCTGCCGGCGGGTGCCGGCTGCGCCTCGAGGTTGATCAACGCCTGGCGTACCGCTTCACGCGCTAGACCAAGCGGGCGGTCACCCGCGATCAGCTCGGCAAGCGAGAAGCGTCCGCCGGCACCGGCATAGCCCTGCTCACGGCGCCCGCCCTGCTCCACCAGTACCGAGACGTTGAAGCGCACCAGCGGACGCACGTCCGCGGCAAGCTCGCCCTCACTGTTGGCGATGAGCACGACCTCGTGCACCGCGACCAAGCTTGCCGTGACATGCACGACACGCGGATCGATGCGCCGCGCCTCACGGTCGACCCGCTCGAGCCAGGCTACCTTGTCGGAGGTGGCGAGAGCCGCGGCGGGATCGGCCGGCAGGTACAGGCGATGGCCACTGCGGGCGTGCCAGGCGGCGACACGCCGCTCACCACCCTGCACCGCGATGGCGCGGGCCGCGCGCGAGGCCTCGGTGAGCGCGGGCAGTACGATCTCGTCCGAATAGGCGAAACCGGTCTTCTCTCCGGCAAGCGCCCGCACGCCGACGCCCTGCTCGATGCTGGCACTGCCGTCCTTGACCATGCCGTCTTCCAGCGACCAGGACTCCTGGTGAGCGAGTTGAAAGTACAGATCCGCGAAGTCCACCGAGTGCGTCAGCACCTCGCCGAACACGCGATCGAGCCGGCGATCATCCAGCCCACCCGGTCGCAGAATCAGCTCGCGCGCGAGATCCAGCGGATCGGTTGTCGCAGTGTCACTCATGTCGCTGTTCCTGTCCCCGGCTGTGGTGCGAACACGCGGTGCGCGAGCGCCGGAAAGCTCTCGCGCACGCTCAATTGCGCGGCGAGGTCAATCTCGGCGATTGCACAGCCGCGGCCGCGCGGCACGCGCTGCAGTACCCGTCCCCAATAGTCCACGATCATGCTGTCGCCGTAAGTCTCACGCCCGCTCGCATGGAAGCCCGACTGGGCAGGCGCCAGAACATAACAGAGATTCTCGATGGCCCGCGCGCGCAGCAGGGTCTCCCAGTGCGCGCGGCCGGTCGGACTGGTGAAGGCCGAGGGCACGGCGAGGAGCTGTGCGCCGCCGGCACTGAGATGGCGGTAGAGCTCGGGAAAGCGCACGTCGTAGCACACCGAGAGACCGAGCTTTCCCACCGGGGTGTCGAGCAGCGCGGCGCGCGCACCGGGCGCGACGTGCGCCGACTCGCGGTAGCTCTCGGCACGCCCGGGCAGGTCGACATCGAAGAGGTGGATCTTGTCGTAGCGCGCTACGCAGGCGCCGTCGCCGTCGTACACCAGGGAAGCCGCAGCGACGCGCCCATCCGGCCCCGCCTTGAGCGGCACGGTGCCGCCGACGATCCACAGGCGCAGCCGCCGCGAGGTGGCGGCGAGGAACTCCTGTACGGGACCGTGGCCCTCGGGCTCCGCCACGGCCCGCTTGTCGGCGTCCTTCAGCCCCATGAAGGAAAAATTCTCCGGCAGTGCCGCCAGGCGAGCCCCGCGTGCCGCCGCTTCCTCGAGCAGCAGTCGCGCCTGCTCGAGGTTCACTGACACCTCCGGACCCGAGGTCATCTGTATCGCGGCAACCTTCATGCTCACCTCATTCCATCGGAGTCACTATGGGGTCGCTCCACGGACCCCGCAAACGCAGCGCGGTGCGAGCGCGCTCCGCGCGCTCACTGCCGAGCATCTCGCGCAGCGAGAGCCAGGCGGCGGCCACGCGTGGACTCGGACCCAGGCGGCGCACCGCTGCCGGCAATCGCTCCTCGCCACTCAGGATCCAGGCCTGCTGGTCATAGTCGCCACTGCTCAACCCGACGCGCCCGCGGATCAGGATCTCGGCGTCGCCGTCAAAGTGCAGCCCAGGGGTGACGGCCTGACCGTTCTGGAGATCGTAGTCCGCGCTGAAACGAGCGAATCGCAGAGCGGCCTGTGCCGAGTCTCCAGCGTCAGGGTCGATGCCCGCGAGCAGAGCCGGTACCGACAGCAGTGCGAAGGGCATCCCGGTGCCAGCGCCAGTCGAGCTCATGATCCCGTCTTCCAGACGCATATGGAGGTTGCCGCTGAGCGTTGCAAGTGGCCTGAAGGCCCGAGGCACCCAGCGCAGCTGGCCCTCGAGATGCCCTTGTTGCGCGCTCAGCTCCGCCGCGAACCCGAAAGCGGCGAGCGCCGCGGCTGGATCGGTGCTGTCGAGTGCAAAGGACAGCTTGCAGCCCGACTCCAGGCACAGCGCGCTCCCCCGGGTCTGCGTGCTCGCACTCGAAAGCGAAAGATCGCTCGCCTCGAGTGCATGGTCGCGCACCGCGAAGGCCCCGGAAAAACTCCCGACCGAGCGGCCCTGGAACTGCAGGTCATCGACTGCGAGCTCCGCGGCCGGAGCGAGCGCAGCGGCGAGCTCCGCCGCGAGCGCCGCATCCCCGGATTGCACGAGGTCGATGCGCGAGAGGTGCACGAGCGCGGGATGCCCGGCATCGAGCACCGAAGCCCAGCGTGCACTGGCCGTGAGGTCGGGGGAGTGCACCTGCAACGCACCGCCGCCGCCGGCAGCCTCGGCAGTCACGCTCACCTCGGGAAAGTGGCGCGTTCCCACCGAGAGCTCCGTCGCGCTCAGCCGCGCGCGCAGCGGAGGGAGAGCGGCATCGTGTGCAGCCTGGCGCCACAACGCGAGGCTTGCCGCGAGATCGAGGCGGCTCATATTGCCATCGAGCAGCACCACCGGCTCGAGCGGCAGCGCAGGTGTGGCGCCTCCGAGGCGCACCGCACCGCGTTCGATCCGCCAGCTATCCCCGCTGCGGGCGAGCGCCGCTACCGCCGCCAACCGCTCCCCCAATGCGACGTGCAGCTGTGCAGCGTCATCCAGGGCTTCCCAATCCACGTGCAGGGGCAATGCCGTACCCGCCGGTTTCGCAAAAGGCTCCGGCAGGCGGCTCGCGGTGCCGGTAAGGCTCGAGTCCGCGTGCAGCTGCCAGCGGGCCGGCCCATCGCCAGTTGCCACCGTGAGGAGCGCGCTCCATTCAGCGCTGCCGCTCAGGCCGAATGGCTCCCCACTGACGGCAGCGGCCTGCATCGCCTCGCGCGCATCCATTACGCCGTGCCCGGAGACCACGAGTACCGGCAGCCCATGCTCGCGCCGCTCGGTGAGCGTGAGACTCGCGGGACCGCCGAGCCACCGCGCGCTCAGGGTGGAACGCTGCAAATGCCCTCCCGAAAAGCCCAGCGTCCCCCGAAGTGCCGTGAGCGCTGGAACACCTGCAATGGGACTGAGCTGCGCTCCATCCAGCAGGGCAGCAACGCGCACGCGGGGCGGCGCCTTTCTCGCCGTGCTCGCAGGCACGGCTACCGGCACGGCCAGCTCGAGGTCGAGCACTGTGCTGCCTTGTAACTCGAGACCCTGGAGCCCCGGTGCCCACGGCGCAATCTGCGGATGTGATTGCAGCCACGCGATCAGCTCGCCGGCGTCCCCAGCCAGATGACCTCTGAAGTGCAGTGGCTGGGCCGCAGGTCCATCCCAGTCGGTCAGTGCGTCCGTGAGCACGAATCCGCCCGCGCGGGCACGGCCGATGAGCGCGTGAAAATGCGTGCTTTGCCAGTCGATCTGCGACGCGCTCAGGGGCTGCCCGAGGAGCGGGCCCCGCCAACTGAGCTCCGCTCTCTCCACGCGTCCATCGCATAGTGAAGCGGCAGCCTCGCTGCATGCGGCTAGTGCTTTCGGACCGAGGATATTTGCGAGCAAGGCGATGTCGGAGTCCTTCAGCCTGATGTGGGAGTCGATCACCACCGGCGAGCCCGCCGCATGGGAGCCGATCGCACCGTTCGCGCTGAGGCTCAGTCCCCGGCGGTGGACCTGCAGATCGTGCGTTTCGAGCCGCCAACCGCCGGCGGCGCCGATCGTGGCGTTCAGATACGCATCGATTCCCAGACCATCGAGTGGGGAGGCCCCCGCGCGCACCGCGAGCAGCGCATCACGGGCGCGCAGTGCTATCGCCAGAGACGCCTCGGAACCCGCAACGTTCCCCGACAGGCCTGATAGCACGCTCTCCTCCGAGTCATCTGCGAGCGCGAGGGACTCGAGCTCTGCGGAGGCGGCGAGCCGGGTGCCCGGTGTGCGGCGCGCATCCCAATCGAAGCTCAGCTCGCGCGCCTCGCCGGCGAGCACGAGTCCACCGGCCGGCTGCGCCGCATACCAGCGCGCGAGCGACAGAAGCGTGGCGACCGGTGCGTGCTGCGCCTGGCCGCGCACCTGAGTCCCGTCTTCGGAGATGTCCGCAACGAGCGCGCTGCGGGTCGGCGCGAGGCTATCCAGCTCGAGCCCGTCCACGCTCAGCCGCCACCCCGTGCCGCGCGGCTCCACCTGCCATTTGCCGCGCAGGCGCTCGAACGCCAGGCCCGAGCCCGCGGCGGCGGTGGCTGGCCACTCGAGTGCCTCGGCGGAAATGCGGCCTGCGGCGCTGCGCAGCTTGCCGCGGGCAAATGCCGCCTGCATCTCGATGTCGCCGCTTCCCGATCGCGGGAGCTCTTTCCGGCCGCCGATGCCCGCCAACGCACCCCAGGCAGGCAGCTGGAGGCGGCGGCCTTCGAAGCTGAGCGTAGCGCTCGGGATATCGCGCAGGTCCGGGCTGCCGCGCATCTGCAGCGCGAGGTGCATGCTGGCGCCGAGCGTCTGCGGCAGCAACAGCTGCGCCTCGGCACTCCAGTCCGCGGCCAGGCGGCGTAGCTCTGCATGCGCGATGCCAACGGTGACTGCATCGGTTGTGCCCGGGAGCAGCGTGCGCAGCGTGCCGCCGGAGATGTTGATCTGACCGCCGCGCCAGCGTGCCAGGATGCGTGTACCGGCGAGGCGCGCATCTGCGGGCGTGCGCGCCGCAGCGCGCGGTCCGCCGCGCCGATCGCCGGCGAGATCGATGAGCGGATTCTCGAGCGTGATGCGGCGGGCCTCGAGATGGCCGCTGCGCGCCATGCGCCAGGCGTCGAGGGCGACGATCAGCCGCTGCGCACGCAGCAGCGGCGTCCTGGCCCCCGGCTCACCGAGCTCGACATCCTGGAACAGCGCTTCCGGACCGTACCAGCCCCAGCGCACCGCAAGGCTGTTGAAGCGGACTTCGAGCCCGGTCTGATGACGTATCAGCTCCTCGAGCGCCGCACGGTGCTGTGGCACACGCGCCGTTGCCAGCCCGTAGGCGAGCAGCAGCAGCGTGAGCAGTGCGAATGACCCGCCGAGCGCGAGCAAGGCCGTGCGCAGCGGCGCAGCGGCGCTGCGCGCAGCAGTGCCTCCGGCGCCGCCCGCGGGCTGCGCGGCAGCTGGCTCGGCTGGCGTAGCACCCACCAATCAAACACCTCAGACGAGTACGACGTCGTACTGATCAACGCCGTAGAGCGCCTCAACCTGCAGTCGGATCGGCCGCCCGACCTGGCTCTCCAGTTCTCCGAGCGTGGCCGACTCCTCGTCGAGGAGCCGGTCGACGACGTCCTGATGCGCCAGTATCAGCAGCTCACGACTGGCAAACTGTCGGCTCTGTCGCACAATCTCCCTAAAAATCTCGTTGCACACGGTCTCCGGAGTGCGGATGAAGCCGCGCCCCTCGCAGCTTGGACAGGGCCCGCACAGCAGGTGTTCCAGGCTCTCGCGCGTACGCTTGCGGGTCATCTCCACCAGCCCGAGCGGCGAGAGACTGACGATGTGGGTCTGCGCGCGGTCGCCGGCGAGTGCACGCTCGAGAGCGCTCAGCACTGCGCGCCGGTGCGGCTCATCACGCATGTCGATGAAGTCGATGATGATGATCCCGCCCAGGTTTCGCAGCCGCAGCTGCCGCGCAATGCTCACCGCCGCCTCGAGGTTGGTGCGGAAGATAGTCTCCTCGAGGTTACGGTGACCGACGTAGGCGCCGGTGTTGACATCGATGGTGGTCATCGCCTCGGTCTGGTCGATCACCAGGTGTCCGCCGGATTTCAGTGGCACCTTGCGGTCCAGTGCCTTGGCGATCTCCTCCTCGACGCCGTTCAGATCGAATATCGGCCGGGCACCGTTGTGCAGCTCGATGGCCGGTGCACCCTGCGGCATGAAGGCGGCGGCAAACGCCAGCATCCGCTCGTGCTCGCGCGGCGAATCCACCAGCACGCGCGTGACACCGCGCGCCAGCTCATCGCGCAGCACCCGCAGCGTAAGCGGCAGATCCTCGTGCACTACGCTGCCGGCGGGCACCTCCGCCGCGCGGGTGCGCACGTGCTCCCACAGCTTCGCGAGGTAGGTCATGTCCTCGTGCAGGTTCTCGGGCGATGCCCCTTGCGCCGCCGTGCGCACGATGTAGCCGCCGTCGGCCCCCGGGCCTGCGGTGCTGAGCTTCGTGAGCAGCATCTTCAGCCGCGCCCGCTCGGGCTCGTCCTCGATGCGCGCCGACACGCCGATGCCCTCACCGCGCGGCATGTACACCAGATAACGCGAGGGCAGCGCGATGAAGGTGGTAAGGCGGGCCCCCTTGGTGCCGATCGGGTCCTTGATGACCTGCACCAGGATGTCGTCGCCGCAATTGACCAGGCGGCGGATGTCCTCGACGGGGGGAAGCTGGGCGGGCGCCGAGTTCACCAGCGTGTCGGTGGAAGCGCTCTGCGCGATGTCGGCGGCGTGCAGGAAAGCAGTGCGCTCGAGGCCGATCTCGACGAACGCTGCCTGCATGCCCGGCAACACCCGTGAGACCCGTCCCTTGTAGAGGTTGCTTACCAGCCCACGCCGGCTGGTACGCTCGATCTGCACCTCCTGAACCACCCCGCTCTCGAGAATCGCGGCCCGTGTCTCGCGCGGTGCCACGTTCACCAGGATCTCTATGCTCACGGCGTGGCTCCGGCGGCGGGGATATCCGGCCAGCAGGACACACCAGCGGCGGTCAGAAGCTCCGCGGTCTCGAACAGCGGCAGTCCCATCACCCCGGAGTAGCTGCCGGAGAGGTGCTCGATAAACACCGCGCCGTGACCCTGGACGGCGTAGCCGCCGGCCTTGTCCCGGGGCTCGCCGGTGTTCCAGTAGGCAATGGCCTCCGCCAGGCTGAGGTGACGGAAGCGGACCTCGCTGCGGCTCAGGCGATGGCTCACCTCGCCAGAGGCAGCCAGCGCGACCGCGGTAAGCACCTGATGCGTGCGTCCCGAGAGCTGCAGCAGCATGGCGACGCCGTCCTCGGCGTCCGCAGGCTTGCCGTAGATACGCTCACCGAGAAGCACGATGGTATCGGCGGCGAGCACCGGCAGGCGGCTGCTGTGCGGGTGCACGACGCGCGCCTTGGCGCGCGCCATGCGCACGACATAATCCGCCGCCGGCTCCCCCGGCAGTACCGCTTCATCGAGATCGGGAACGGCGAGGACATGCGGAACGGCGAGCTGATCGAGCAGCTCGCGCCGCCGCGGCGAAGCCGAGGCCAGACACAGAACCGGCGCAAGGGATGGGGATACCGGCATCACTCGCGATGATACGGATGATTGGCGAGGATGCAGTGAGCTCGATAGAGCTGCTCGCTGAGGAGCACCCGCGCGAGGGCATGCGGTAAGGTCAGGCGCGACAGTGCGAGCCTGAAATTGCTGCGCGCCAGCACCTCGGGCGCAAGCCCGTCGGGACCGCCGATCAGGAAGGTGATATCCGCGCCCTGCTGCATGCGGGTCGCGAGCCAGGCAGCCAGCTCCTGGGTGGTGAGCTCCCGCCCCCGCTCATCGAGCGCGATGACGTGGTCGGCTGCCTGGACCGCCGCGAGCAGCCGTTCCCCTTCGCGTGCCATTGCGCGGGGCGTACCGCCCTCCCGCCTCGACGCCGCGTCGATCTCGGTAAGGGTCACCGGCAGCGCGCTGCGCAGCCGCTGCAGATACTCATCGCAGGCGATGCGAACCCAGGAAGGCATGCGCGTGCCGACGGCGATCACGCGCACGCGCACGGTGCAGGCTTACGAGGTTTGCCGTCGCCGTCCAGCCACGCGGGTTGCCGGAGTCGCGACCGCGGGCGCGGCGTCGCCGCTGTCCCAGAGGCGCTCGAGTCCGTAAAACTCGCGTACCCTCGGCAACATCACGTGCACCACGACGTCCTGCAGGTCGACGAGCACCCACTCCCCATCGCGCTCACCCTCGGTGCCGAGCGGCCGGAATCCGGCCGCCTTGGCTTTCTCGACCACGCGCTCGGCGATCGAGCGTACGTGGCGATCGGAGTTACCTGAGGCGATAACCATCGTGTCGGCGATGTCGGTGAGGCCCCGTACGTCGAGCACCCTGACATTCGCGGCTTTCATGTCGTCAAGCGCGGCCGTCACGGCTTGCTGCAACGGCGAGGCGCGCTCTTCCCTGGGGCGCAGACGTGTGCGGGTGGTCATGTGCTTAAGCGATTTCTCCTGAAGCGCACTCTAGGACGCGCCTCGATCCTGCCGTGCAGCATAGCACCTCGTCTCGAGGATGATCTGCCTCACCGCGTCGGGAACCAGATAACGCGGATCACGTCCGCCGATGATGAGCGCGCGCAGCTCGGTGGAGGAGATCTCGAGCTGCGTCACGGCGCGGACATAAACGCGCCCCGCATGCTCCTCGTGCAACACCCGGATCGAGCCGGTGCCGTGGTCGACCATGACCTCGCCCAGCGGACCGGTGGTCGGGGCGCGCCAGCCCGGGCGATGCGCGACGATGATGTGTGCGAGTGTCAGCAGCTCGCGCCAGCGGTGCCAGTTCGGCAACCCGAGGAAGGCATCCATGCCGAGCAGCAGGCAGAGCGAGCGCTGCGGGTATTCCCGGCGCAGCTCGCTGAGCGTATCCACCGAGTAGGAAACGCCGCTGCGGCGAACCTCGCGGTCATCCACCACTAAGCCCGGCTGTCCCGCCACCGCCGCGGCGACCATCTTCAGCCGCAACTCGGCGCTCGCGTACAGCTGCGCACGATGCGGGGGGCTGCCCGTGGGCAGGAAGCGCACCTCGGCAAGACCGAGCTCCTGCCACAGCTCGAACGCGGTGCGCAGATGACCGCAATGGATCGGATCGAACGTGCCACCAAAAAGGCCGATCGGCTGCATGTAACTTAAGATGCCTGCGCCACGGGGGTGCCGCGGCCGCTCAGGGGCTGCCCGCACAGCTCCGCCACGAGCAGCGCCATCTCATCCCACGCATCTCCTGCCAGGCGTCCTTTGATCATGCGGTCGGCGCGCACGGCACGGGCGGCGAGCGTCGCGAACGGCAGTTGCGGCGCCCGCTGCCGTCCTCTTATCAACGCCGCGCTGCGCCGTTGCCAGGCGGGCGGAGCAGCGCCCCCGGCATGTGCGTTCCACAGGTCCCGCAGCGCCCTGATCAGGGCCCACAGTGCGAGGGTTGCCTCGGTCCCCTCGGCGCGCAGTCCGGCCAGCATGCGCAGTGCGCGTG
>Ga0318554_10001123_pt1 | contig 10736 bp, 6 predicted proteins | sample GRESIP082b2f22_FD_203687 | JGI IMG/M metagenome (GOLD analysis project Ga0318554, IMG submission 203687) | Tropical soil microbial communities from Luquillo Experimental Forest, Puerto Rico - GRE.SIPMG.082b2f22 | ecosystem: Environmental > Terrestrial > Soil > Tropical forest > Bulk soil... | reverse complement strand
CCGTCTACCTCGGCACCGATACCCGGCTCGACCGGACGGTCGCACTGAAGATCATGCACGCCGAGCTGGCCACCGACGAGGACTTTGTCCGCCGGTTCGTCAGTGAGGCCAGATCCGTCGCCCGGCTCTCGCATCCCAATGTGGTCACCGTCTTCGACCAGGGCGCGGATGGCCGGACGCTGTACCTGGCGATGGAGTACGTGCCCGGCCGGACCCTGCGGGACCTGCTGACCGAGCGGGGCAAGCTGAGCCCGCGCGAGGCGCTGGACATCATGGAGGGCGTGCTGGCGGGCCTGGCCGCCGCGCACGAGGCCGGGATCGCCCACCGCGATGTGAAGCCCGAGAATGTCCTGCTCACCGACACCCGGGTGGTCAAGGTGGCCGACTTCGGCCTGGCCCGGCTGCTGGCCGGGGCAAGCCAGACCAAGAGCGGCATGATCATTGGCACTGCCGCCTACCTGGCGCCGGAACAGGTGTCCGGAGGGACAGCCGACGCGCGCACCGACGTGTACGCGGCCGGTGTGATGCTGTTCGAGCTGCTCACCGGCCACCAGCCGCACACCGGTGACGACCCGCTGTCGGTGGCTCACAAGCATGTCAACGAGGTCGTGCCACCGCCGTCCTCGCTCGTGCCCGGGCTGCCGCCCGCGCTGGACACCCTGGTGGCGCTGGCGACCAGCCGTGATCCCGAACTGCGGCCGGCTGATGCCGGCCAGTTCCTGCAGGCCATCACCGGGGTCCGGCACGGCCTGCCGCTGGACGGGATCCCGGGCGCGCCGGCTGCCCCCGGGTACCTGCCGGTGACCGGATACCCGCTCGCGCCGGTGACTGGTCCCGGGCCGGGGAACTTTCCCGGCCCGGCGGCCGAGACCATCCCGCCGGCCGGGCTGCTGCTGCCCGCTTATGGCCGGCCGCCAGGCACGGATCAGGGATGGCCTGAGCAGCCACCGCAGGCACGTGACCTTATCCCGGGAATGGCGCCGCCCGCGCGGCAGTCCTACGGCGCGCCCCTGCCCGCGGTGCTGCCGGGATACCCGGCCGGTGACCCCCCCGGCACTGCCAGCCAGCACACACTGATCGTCAGCGGCGCGGCCGGGCCGTACGGGCCACCGGCCCGGTACGCCCACACCGGCTCCGGGCTGCAGCAATGGCTGTTCAGCCGCCGGCTGGGTTACCTGGCTGCCGGGCTCGCCGTCGTCCTGCTACTCGGCCTGATGGGCTGGTGGCTCACCGCCGGCCGGTACCGGACGGTACCGACGGTGGCCAGCCTGACCGTGGCCAATGCGCGGGCCGAGCTGACCGCGGCTGGTTTCACCGTCACCACCGGCAAGGCGGTGCTGGACAACCAGGTCGCCAAGGGCAAGGTGATCCGCTCGGTGCCGTCAGCCGGCGCCCGGGTGAGCAGCGGCAGCCGGATCATCCTGATCCCGTCGGCCGGGCCGCACATGATCGCCGTCCCGCAGGTGACCGGGCAGGGCCTGGCCACCGCCGAGCAGGCGCTCCGGCGCGCCGGGCTCACCATCGGCAAGGTCAGGACCGAGCCCTCGGCTACCATCCCGGCGGGCATCGTGGTCAGCACCCGCCCACTGGCCGGGGCCATGCAGCCCCAGCCGGATCCGGTGTCGCTGATAGTCAGCGCGGGCCCGCCGGTGCCTGACTTCGTCGGCCAGCCAGCCGGGGTGGCCGAGCAGTGGGCCCAGGCCAACGGGGTGTCACTGGACGAGGTCACCGCCGCCCACAGCGACCTGCCAGCCGGGACGGTCACCCACCAGTCGGTGCCCCCGGGCAGCGACTTCACCCGGGGCCAGGTCATCATCATCAAGATCTCGCCCGGGCCGCCGCAGGTGCACATCCCCAACGTGGACGGGATGCCGGTCGACCAGGCGACGCGGCTGCTGGAGAGCCTCGGCTTCTCGGTCAATGTCAACCAGATCGGGCCGGCGCAGACGGTGTTCAACTACAGCCCGAACGGCCAGGCCCCCAAGGGGAGCACGATCACCCTCTGGGTCGGCCTGTAATCCGGGGACGGGTCAGGCCGTCTGCGGGTCGGCGTCGGCGACCTGAGCCGCCGTCACCCGCTCGGCCGGGTCCGCAGCCGAGTCGGCGGCCTGGCCGGCCGGGAGCGGGGCCGTCGCCCCGGCATCCGCGTCCGGGTCAGCCGCGCCTCCCGCCTCCTGCTGGCCCACGGCCCGGCGGCGGCCGATGGGCTTGCGGAATGCGAGGGCGAGCGCCATGCACGCCAGCGGCACCGCGGGCAGCACGTACCGGTAGGTGTACTCGTGCTCGGCCGTCGGCACCACCATGATGATCACGGCCGACGCCCAGAGCAGGATCGCGGCCGGTGACCGGCGGCTGGGGATCAGGATCCCGGCCAGCCCGGCCAGCATGATCGCCCCGAACAGCGGGCCGGGCAGGAAGAACCCGTGCTGGTAGATGTTCACGACGGTCACATACGGCGCCACCAGCCGGACCCCGAAGTGATAACCCAGGTCGGACGAGACACCCTGGTCATTGCCCGTATACGCCTGGATCGAGCCGATGGCGTACCTAAGCTCATGCGGGGTCAGGTTGACCGAGCTGGGCGTGTAGTCCACAAACCGCAGCGAGTTGTCGTTGTGCATGAATGGCGTCAGGGTCTCCGACCAGATGGTGGTGGCGTAGGCCACCGGCTGGGCCTCGATCGCCTTGACCGCGAACCTCAGCGCCCGGGCGTTGTTCGCCGAGGTGAACGCCGCCGCGTCCGGGATGAAGCCGGGGGGGGCGCCATGCCAGGCCCAGATCCGGTGGTTCCACAGGTAACGCATCGGCTGGCGGCGCAGGGCTGGGTTGGCCAGGGCCAGCGGGCCCGGCTGGGTGTTCGGGCACAGTGGCACCAGGCTGGCTGGCGGCTTGATCACCTGGCAGTTGGCGAAGGACATCGTCCGCGACCACAGGAACAGCCCGTTGCTGTTGGTCATGTTGAAGGGGCCGTGCACCGCCGCGAACCAGCTCATGTAGCCCAGCACCGGCACCAGCCCGGCCACCAGGGCGGCGCCCGCCCGGCGCCAGCCCACCCGGGTGACCAGCAGGTAAACCGGGATCAGGATGAGCAGCGGCAGCACCGTGGGCCGGACGATGGCGGCCAGGCCCATCAGCAGGCCAACCGTGGCCGACCGCCACAGCGACGGCCTTGTCCGGGTCAGCAGCACCGCGAACGCCCCGACCATGAGCACCATTGCCAGCAGATCGGCCATGATCAGGTGCTCGATGACCAGCTGCGAGGGATCGAACAGGACCGGCATGGCGGCCAGCGTGGCGCCCCATTCCGGCAGGCCGTACCGGCGCAGGACGGCGTACACCAGGCCCGCCACCACCAGTCCCAGCACGTGCTGGATTGCCACCACCAGCTCCAGCGAGTGGAACGGCAGCAGCAGGCGCAGGAACAGTGAATATCCGCTGGGGTTGACCACGTTCGGGGACAGGTGGACAGCGCCCCACAGGTAGTCGAAGGTATCCAGCCGGAACAGCATGGCCGGGCGGTAGCCGAGCATGATCAGCACCCTGATCACGGCCGCCAGCAGCAGCGCCAGCGAGAACAGCCGGTGCCGGCGGATCAAGCCGGTCACTCCCGCCACAGCCTGGCGCGGCCCCCGCGGCTGTGCCGGTGGCGGGGACACGGCGGTGGGCTCCCGGTCGCTGGCACCGTCCTGGCCGCTGCCCGGGTTGTCCCTGAGGGTTGTCACACGCTCTCCTCGCCTGCTCCGGCGGGTGAAACGGTACCGCAACCGGGCCGGCATCTGGCGGAACTCGGCCAGGTTTGGCCGCCGTCATGGCCTCCGGGCAGGTACGATTCGACCCGGCCGGGCACGGTCGCCCTCCTGCGCGGGCCGCCCGCCGCCGGGGCCCTGGCCAGGCCGGCTGCCGCTGCCCGCGGAGTCCAGTGCCGCGGGTTTCCCGTGCAGGCCGACCCAGCGATGACAGGCCAAGGGAGCTGCCTGGTGAGCGGAATTGTGGCCACGACGGGGGCCGGTGGGCTGCGCAGCGACCCCGAGGGCTCTGCGCGGCAGCGGCGCCCGGCCTGGGCCACCCCGGTCAACCTGGCCATCGCCGGCATCACCGTGCTGGCGCTGGCGATCCGGGTCTACTACCAGTACACCCGCCCGGGATTCCTGCTGAGCGTCACCGAATACGACGACGGGCCGTACTTCGGCAGCGCGATACGGCTGGTCCATGGCTCGCTCCCCTACCGCGACTTCGTGCTGGTCCAGCCACCCGGCATCACCTTGCTGATGAGCCCGCTGGGCCTGCTGTCGAAACTGACCGGCACCGCCTCGGCGATGGCCGCAGCGCGGGTGCTCACGGCCGTGGCGAGCACCGCCGGGGTGGCGGTGGTGGGCCTGCTGGTCCGCCATCGCGGCCTGCTCACGGTGGTGATCGCCTGCGGCATCAGCGCGGTGTACCCCGATACCGTCGCCGCCGCCCACACCGTGCTTGTCGAGCCGTGGCTGGCGCTGTTTTGCCTGCTCGGCGCGCTGGCCGTATTCGACGGCGACCGCCTCACGGCCAGTACCAGGCGGCTGGCCTGGGGCGGGGTGGCGTTCGGGTTCGGTGGTGCGGTCGAGGCATGGGCGATCGTGCCGGTGCTGGTCGTGCTGGTGCTCTGCCTGCCGCAGATCCGCCGGGCGGTGACCTTCGCCGCCGGCGTCGCGGCGGGCTTCCTGATCCCGGTGCTGCCGTTCGCGCTGATCGCGCCCGCGAAGTTCTACCAGAGCCTGATCACCGCCCAGATCGGCGCCCGCGCCCACGCCATCCGGATCCCGCTGTTCACCCGGCTCGATCACATGGCCGGGGTGTTCGACCTGAACCTCCCGGACGCCGCGCTGCTGCTGGTCACGCTCGCCATCGTGGCGTTCGTCGTGCTGGCCTACACCGTCAGCTGGCACCGGACCAGCCAGCCGCCCGCCCGGCTGGACTGGTTCGCCGCCGCCACGGCCGCCCTGACCGCCGCGCTATTCCTGTGGCCGCCGCAGTTCCACTACCACTTCGCGGCGTTCCTCGCCCCCTTCCTGGCGCTGACGGTGGCGCTGGCCGCTGGGCGGCTGCTGGCTGCGGCCCAGGAGGGCTCGCCGTCGGCGGCCGGCCGGATGGGACGGTGGTCGGCCGGCGCGGCCGTGGCCGTGCTGGCCGTGATGACCGTCATCCAGTTCCACGCGGAGACGATCGTGCCGACGGTGCTCGGCCCGGTCCCGGCGGCCATCGACCGGATCATCCCGCCGGGCGCCTGCGTGCTCACCGATCAGGTGTCGGTGACCATCAACGCCAACCGGTTCGTCTCGGCCAGCCCGGGCTGCCCGCAGCTGGTGGACACCCTCGGCACCGACCTGGCGCTGTCGCACGGGCTGACGCCAGACACCGGCGCCGGCCGGGTCCCGGCGGTGGCGGCGGTCTGGGCGGCAGCGTTCAGCCATGCGCAGTACCTGCTGCTGACCCATGACTACAGCCGGCGGATAGCCTTGTCCCGGAGCCTGCGGGCATATGTCCGCACCCATTTCCGGCGGGTCTACGTCTCTCCCAAGGGCCTGACCCTGTACGTGCGCGAGGGATAGCAGCACCATGACACGAGCGGCCACGACGGGGCCCAGCCATGGCCTGCCCAGCGAGCCCGGCCCGGCCCAGCCGGGCGGGGACCGGGCCGGGGGACCCGCCATCGGCGTGATCATCACAGTCGCTACCGCGCTGGCGCTGGTGCTGCGGGTTTACCGGCTGACCCACCCGGGACTGCTGGTGGTGAGCCAGTACGACGACGGCGCGTATTTCGGCAGCGCGGTCCGGCTTGTCCACGGCGCTCTCCCCTACCGGGACTTCGTGATGGTCCAGCCGCCCGGTATCACCTTGCTGATGAGTCCGGCCGCCCTGGTGTCCTACCTCCATGGCACCGCCTGGGCCATGGTCTTCGGGCGGCTGCTCACCGCCGCCGCCGGTGCCGCGGCGGTGGTGCTGATCGGCCTGCTGGTGCGCCACCGCGGCGTGCTCGCGGTGGCGGCCGCCTGCGGTATCGCCGCGATCTACCCCGCCTCGGTCGCCGCCGCCCACACCATCCTGCTCGAGCCGTGGCTGGTGCTGGCCTGCCTGGCCGGGGCGGTGGTGGTGTTCGACCGGGACCAGCTGACGGCCAGCACCCGGCGGCTGGCCTGGGGCGGGGTGGCGTTCGGTTTCGCCGGGGCGATCAAGGCCTGGGCGATCGTGCCGGTGATCGTGCTGCTGGTGCTGTGCCTGCCGCAGATCCGCCGGGCCGCAATCTTCGCCGCCGGGGTGGTGGCCGGCTTCCTGGCCCCGGCGCTGCCGTTCGCCGTGCTCGCCCCACGGCGGTTCTTCGTCGGCGTCATCAGCGCACAGCTGAACCGGGGCGGGGTCCGCACCCCGGTACTGCACCGGGTCGCCGACCTGGTCGGGGTCTCCTTCCGGACCTCGACCGGCGCCCTGCTGCTCGGCCTGGCGCTCATCGTCGCCTTCGTGGTCACCGCCTACCTGGTGAGCTGGCGACGGACCCGGCAGCCACTGGCCGCGCTGGACCGGTTCGCGCTGGCAGGCTCGGTGCTGGTCATCGTCATGCTGCTGTGGCCGCCCTACTACGCCGCGCACTACATGGCGTTCTTCATGCCCTTCCTGGCACTGACGCTGGCACTGGCGGTGTCCCGGCTGGCCGCGAGCGGGGTGCTGGCCAAGGGCGGGCCGGCGAGACGGCGGCTGGGCTGGCTGGCGGCCGGGATCATCACGGTGGCGGTGGTGGCCGGCACCGTCAACATGGCGCAGACCCTGACCCCGGTGACCCATGGTGATGGCGCGGCCATCCGGAGTGCCATCCCGCGCGGCGCCTGCGTGCTCACCGATCAGGCGTCCTACCTGCTGCTCGCCAACCGCTTCGTGTCCAGCCGGCCTGGCTGCCCGGACATGGTGGACGGGCTCGGCACCGACCTGGTGCTGTCCGGCGGGCGGACCCCCGCCACCGGGGCCGCCCGGGTGGCGGCCGTCCAGGCCGCCTGGCAGCAGGCATTCAGCCACGCCCAGTACCTGCTGCTCTCGCACAAGGCCTCGCTGCGGGTGGCGTGGACCCCGGCACTGCGCGCCTACGTGGGCAACGACTTCCGGCTGGTCCTGGTCGGCCGGCACTACAAGGTGTACGAGCGCCGCCTGCATCCGCTCGCCTCCTGACGCCCGGCACCGCCGGCCTTTCCCGGCCGGCCACCCGGCGATGCGCTAGGCTGCTTTCCGTGCGTGCGCAGTTCTGGTTTTGGTATGGCTACCGGCCCGGCATCCGGACGGTCGCCCGCCAGACTGCGTGCTGACGCGACTGACCTGAGAGCCCCGGGCCGAAGGCCCGGGGCTTTTTCGTTGACGGCGAGCAAGGAGAAGCCCAATGGTCGTGGTGATGGCCCCCGAGGCCACCCAGCAGGACGTGAGCACGATCGTGGAACTGGTCCGGGCGGCGGGCGGCGACGCGTTCGTGAGCCGGGGGATTTCCCGCACGATCGTGGGGCTGGTCGGGGATGTGGACGAGTTCGGCGCGCTCAACCTGCGCAGCCGCAGCGGTGTGCTGGACGTGGTGCGGATCTCGGTCCCCTACAAGCTGATCAGCCGCGAGCACCACCCCGACCGGTCGGTGATCAAGGTCGGCGGGGTGCCGATCGGGCCGGACACGCTGACCGTGATCGCCGGGCCGTGTGCGGTCGAGACTCCCGAGCAGACCCTCGCCGCCGCCCGGATGGCCAAGGCGGCCGGTGCCAGCCTGCTGCGTGGCGGCGCCTTCAAGCCCCGCACCTCGCCCTACGCCTACCAGGGCCTGGGCGAGGCGGGCCTGAAGATACTGGCCGAGGTCCGGGCGGAGACCGGCCTGCCGGTGGTGACCGAGGTGATCGACCCGGGCACGGTGGACCTGGTGGCCTCCTACGCGGACATGCTCCAGGTCGGCACCCGCAACATGCAGAACTTCGCCCTGCTGCAGGCTGTCGGGGCGGCCAACCGGCCGGTCCTGCTCAAACGGGGCATGAGCGCCACCATCGAGGAATGGCTGATGGCGGCCGAGTACATCGCCCAGCGCGGCAATCTCGACATCGTGCTGTGCGAGCGCGGCATCCGCACCTTCGAGCAGGCGACCCGCAACACCCTGGACATCAGCGCCGTGCCCGTGGCCCAGCGGCTGTCGCACCTGCCGGTGATCGTGGACCCATCGCACTCCGGCGGCCGCCGCGATCTGGTGCTGCCGCTGACCCGGGCGGCGATCGCGGTCGGCGCCGACGGCGTCATCATCGACGTCCACCCGGAGCCGAAGCTGGCGCTGTGCGACGGTGACCAGGCGCTGGTGGAGTCCGACATCCGGGAGATCGCCAGCATCGCCGCGCACCTGTCGCCGCTGATGGGGCGCACCCTCACGCCGGCGCCCGCACCGGTCCGGCAGCCGGCCGGCGTGGGCTGAGGGAGCTACGGCCCGCCCGGGCCGGCGTGGGCTGAGGGAGCTACGGCTCGTCCGGCCGGTACTCCTGGGCCAGCCCGGCCAGTTCCTCAGCCAGGTCGGCCGCTTCCAGCCGGGCCTCGATCCGGCGCAGATCATCGATCTTCGCCCGGGTCTCCACATGGCGGGGCGTCAGCAGCGTGCAGCAATCCTGGTCAGGCAGCTCGGACAGGGCCAGGGTGCGGATGCGGCGGGCCTCGGCCATGATCTCCACCTTGTCGGAGCCGATCAGCGGGCGCAGGATGGGCAGCTTCACCGCATCGTCCAGGGCGGCCAGGTTGGCCAGGGTCTGGCTGCTCACCTGGCCCAGCGAGTCCCCGGTGACCAGCGCCGCCGCGCCGAGCCGGGCGGCGAGCACCTCGCCGGTCTTCAGCATGATGCGGCGCTGGGCGACGATCTGCAGCCTGCTCGCCCCCGAGCTGGCCAGCCGCTGTTGTGCCTTGCCGAACGCCACCACATACAGCCGCGACCCGCCCTGGAACCGGTCCAGCGTGTGCATCAGCGCGTACGCCTTGTAGACCGATTCCGGGCCGGTCAGCGGCATGCCGGAGAAATGCAGGAAGTCGCAGCGGAGGCCGCGCCGCATCATCCGGTAGGCGGCGACCGGCGAGTCGATGCCGCCCGACATCAGCACCAGCGCCCGGCCGCTCATCCCGATCGGCAGCCCGCCCTGGCCCGGGTAGCCCTCGGTGTAGACGAACACCTCACGCTGGTCCACCTCGACGAACACCGCAGTGTCCGGCCGGGACAGGTTCACCGGGTAGCCGTACTCCTGCTGCACCCGGCTGCCGATGCGGGTGGCCAGCTCGGCTGAGGTCAGCGGGAAGCGCTTGTCCCGGCGGCGGGCACGGACCGCGAACGAGCCGGACTTGCCGGCCATCAGGCCGACCGCCGCCTCGACCGCGGCATCCGGCTCCTTGGCCACCCGGACTGCGCGGCAGACGCGGACGATGCCCATCACGTCCCGGGCCCGTTCGGCGATCTTGTCCGCCAGCACCGGATCCGGGGCACCGGGCGGGGTGCGGACCACGATCACGCCGTCCCGCTGCCAGAACCGGAAGCCGTCACCGACATCGCGCAGTGCCCGCCGCAGGTTGGCCTGCAGCATCCGCTCGAACTGGTGCCGGTTGCCGCCCTTGAGCACGATCTCGCCCAGCTTCAGCAGCACGCATGGCTCGGGCTGCGGGCCGGTGGCGGCAGCCGCGGCTGGCGTGGTGACAGTGGCGGGTGCGGCGCTGCCGCCCGCCACCGGGGTGACCGGCATGCTCCCAGTTTGCCAGGAGTTCATGACCGGCTGCGGACGTGCCAGCCCGGCACCCGGCGGATCCGGGCCGCCGCCCGGCGGTGCCACGGCACGGCCTAGGGCCGCGGGTGGGCGCGCAGCCAGCCCAGCACCTCCTGGGCGTGCTGGTCGGGCGGGAAGATGGGGTAGAAGACGTGCTCGATGACCCCATCGGTGATGATCATGGTGAGCCGCCGGTACAGGGTCATCCCGCCGGCCTCGAACGTGGGCAGGCCCAGCGCGGCGGCCAGCGCCAGCCCTTCATCGGACAGCATGCTGAACGGCAGGTGCAGCCGGCTCACCGCTTCCCGCTGGTAGTCGCTGGACTGGCTGGACAGCCCGAAGACCCGGCCGGCGCCAGCGTCGGCCAGGTCGGCCATCAGATCACGGAACCCGCACGATTCCGGCGTGCAGCCACGGGCACCTGGGATGTCATCCCAGCCTTCCGGCAGGTCCACCCCCGGCCGACCGGTCATGGGGTAGAGGTAGATCACCGTGCGCCCGGCCCCGAGCCCGGCCAGCGGCACCTGGCTGCCGTCGGTAGCGGGCAGGGTGAGGGCGGGCACCGGCTGGCCGGGCAGGTGATCCGCCGCGCCGTCGTCCGCCGGCACCGGCAGCCCGGGCGGCAGCGGGAACAGGTCGGCAGCATCGGTGTCCATGGCGCTCTCCCGTCTGGCAGTTACTGGCGGGCCAGGTTGGCGGCACCGCCGCGGAGCACGAACTTCTGGATCTTGCCGGTCGCGGTCTTGGGCAGCTCGGTCACGAAGCTCACCCCGCGCGGGGCCTTGAAGTGCGCGAGGCGTGCCCGGGCGAAGTCGATGATCTCCTGCTCGCTGGCCTGGCTGCCGTCCCGCAGCACCACGAAGGCGTGCGGCGTCTCGCCCCACTTGTCGTGCGGCAGGCCCACGATCGCCGCCTCGGCCACCGCCGGGTGGCGTAGCAGCACGCCCTCGACCTCGATGGAGG
>Ga0318554_10001121_pt1 | contig 10738 bp, 6 predicted proteins | sample GRESIP082b2f22_FD_203687 | JGI IMG/M metagenome (GOLD analysis project Ga0318554, IMG submission 203687) | Tropical soil microbial communities from Luquillo Experimental Forest, Puerto Rico - GRE.SIPMG.082b2f22 | ecosystem: Environmental > Terrestrial > Soil > Tropical forest > Bulk soil... | reverse complement strand
CGTAACCGGCAAGCCAGCCGCTGCCGAGAATCCGTGCGCCGGCAGCATTCGAGCCGCCGGCCTGATTGGCGTTGTTCTCATTACCGTGCAGGTAGGAACCCGAGGCGGCGATCGCGTTGGCACCGAGGTCCCAGCGTTCGCCGATCCGATAATCGAGGATGAGCCTGCCGGTGTGCCGCGGCACGAGCGGAATGCGGTCGCCGGCGCTCACCGGAATATTGCCGGCCGCGTCGGCGCTGCTGTTGGATGGGGCACTTACCGTGAAACTCGAGCGAAAGGTAGCGTCGACCAGGCTGTACATGACCTGCCAATGAAAGCCGCCCGCACGGCCACCGAGAGCGACATCGAGTCCCTGACGGCGCGTGTTGCCCACGTTCTCGAAGTACCCGGAGTTGGTGGCGGTCGCAACGAACTGAATGTCGTTGCTGTTGAGGGTGCGGAACGCATCCGCACTCCACACCAGCCGCTCGCCGGCCAGCTTGCCGCGCAACCCCAGCTCGGCGGTTCGCGCCACCACCTGCTGCAGGTCCGGGTCGCTGGCGAACTCGTTGGGCAGCCCGCACGGCACGGCGGGATTGGCGCAGCCGAGCTCGATGACCGTCGGTGCACGACTCGCTTCGCTGTAGGCGGCATAGAGTGTCAGGGAAGGCCGCGGCGTCACCGTAAATCCGAATGCCGGATTGACGCGGCTGAAGGTGTGCTCGCCCTTCAACGGCCGCGCCTCGCCGAAACCGGTGCCGAAATCGCCGATGTCGGTGTCGACGCTGTAGCCCTGGAGCGTCTCGGTGCTGCGGTTATAGCGGACCGAGAGCGTGAGGTGCAGCCGCTCGCTCGGCGAGAGCGTGTCGGTCGCATAAACCCCGTAGAGCCGCTCAGCGCCCTGCAACGAGATGGCCGTCTGGTCGTTGAACGGGCTCGGCTCGTAGATGAGCATGCGGTCGGCGGACAGTTGCCCGTACTGGTACGACTGGCTGAAGGTATCCGCGGAGTCGGTGTAATCGGCGCCGAGGATCGCCTGGTTGGGCGAGCCGAACAGAGCCTGCGAATCGGTGAGCTGCACGCCGAGGCCGCTGGTGCGCTGTACCAGCCGCCCGCGCGCGTTCTGGCCCGGCGAGCACCAGGCGAGCTGCGCAGTGCCCGCCGCCGGTGCGCTGCAGTCGAGGGGTGGACCGGCGTAGTCGCTGTCGAGGTAGCTGTCGTTGACGTTGCTGTTGAGGGAGGTGGTCGTGAGGTGACGGTAATAGGCGTTGCCGGAGAGGAGCAGCTTGTCGGTCAGGAATTGGGTCGCGGTCAGGTTGACGAAATTGAGCAGGTTCGCGGTGACGTCAGGTGCGGTATAGCTCGCCTCGCGGCGGTATTCGAGCATGCTGGTGGGGACCACGCCGGTGCCATCGAGGCGCGTGTCGGCGTAGGTGTAGCTGAGATCGAGGTCAGTACGCTCGTTCTGCCAGCCGATCTTGCCGAAGGCCTGCCACAGGCGCGAGGGTGAAAAGTCGCGCCAGCCGCTCTCGTCGAAGTAACTGGCGGTCAGGAAGTAGTCGAAGTTGCCGAACGCGCCGCCGGTCGTGCCCTCGAAGGCGTGCCGTCCAAAGGAGCCGCCGTACGCCTCGAGCTCGGTCCCCGGATCCTCATGCCCGCTCCGGGTCCGTACCGAGAGCGCTCCGCCGAGTGTGTTGAGTCCGAACACCGGGTTGGAGCCCGACATGAGGGTGACCGTCGAGATGGCCGATTGCGGGATCAGGTCCCAGTTGACGGTGTCGCCGAAGGACTCGTTGATGCGCACACCGTCCACGTACACCGACAGGCCCTGCGGCGTGCCGAGCAGCGGTGAAGCGGTGAACCCGTGATAGTTGATGTCCAGCTGGAAGGGATTGTTGGCGCTCTCGTTGATGTTGATCCCGCTGAAGTTGCCGTTCAGGTAGTCGGCGAGTCCCAGCACCTGCTGACGCTGCATATCGCGGCTGTCGCCGGTTTGCACGTTGGCCGGAATCTGCTCGGGCGGGAGTCCGAGACCCGCGAGCGGGGCGTTGGCGATTACGGTGACCTGCGGCAGCTCGAGCGCTGTGGCGGGGTTGCCGGCAGGCGCCGCGGTCCTTTCCTCGGCGCCCACGACGGGTGAGAGTCCGCAGGCCGCCAGGCAAATGCAAACCGCAGGAGGATGGAGCCGCGGCCGCCTGCTGAATGCGCTCATCGACTGAGGGGATGCCTGGCCGGGTAGGTGGCCGGCGCGCGCGCCACGCTCACTCCGGCACGATGATGCGGTGGGTCGACTTGACCTCTTCCATCACGAAGTAGGTGTGGGTCTGCTGCACGCCGCGCACCGCGGAGATGCGGTCGCCGAGGAAGCGCCGGTAGCTCTCCATGTCGGTCACCCGCACCTTCAGCAGGTAGTCGAAACCCCCGGCGACCATGTGGCACTCCATCACCTCATCGTGCGCCAACATCGCCTGCTTGAAGCGCTCGAACGCATCCGGCGTCGTGCGATCGAGCGAGACCTCCACGTACGCGAGCAGTCCGAGGCCGAGCCGCCGGGGGTTGAGACGCGCGAAGTACCCCTCGATATAGCCTGAGGACTCGAGCCGGCGTACCCGCTCGAGCGTCGGAGTGACCGTCAGGTGCACCTCGCGCGCCAGCTGCGAGACTGCGGCCCGGCCATCCTGCTGCAGTCGCACGAGCAGCCGACGGTCGATGCGGTCGAGAGCCCGGTCGGCGGGCTCGCCGGTGGCATGGGTCTTGGGGGTGGTCATGGTAGTTAATTTTACTAATAAACAGCGTTAAACGGATAATTATTCTCTGGATGAATCTATAAAATAAGCGCAATTAACTACTGAACGGAAGCGTGCGACATGGTGGCAAGCGAACGGGTCGAGAGCGCAGCGGGCACGGGTAGCCTGGCGGAGCTGCGTGCGCGGCTGCGCGCCGCAACGTTGCGTCCGGAAGAGGCGGCCTCCGACGAAGCCCTCGCCGACCTCACCCCCGCGCAGGCAGCACTCGAGCGCGCGCGTGTTCGCGCGGCTCGATGGGTGGAGGCTGCGCGCGCCGACCAGCGCTCGCGTCCGCTGGTCGAGCGCATGCTCGAGCAGTTTCCACTCGATAGCGCGCAGGGCAAGGCGCTCATGAGCCTGGCTGAGGCGCTGCTGCGAACGCCGGATCCCAAGCGCGCCGACCAGCTCATCGCCGAGCGCCTGGCCACCATCCGCGAGGCCGGGGTGCCGGGCGATACCGATCTGTTGCTGCGCACGGGCTTCACGCTGCTCGGCGCGGCGGGACGGTTGCTGCCCGACGTGCTGGGCGAGCTCGCGGGTGAGTTCTCGAGCGCGAGCCTCATGCGGCCGGTGATTGCGCCGGTCGTGCGCGCGGCGCTGCGCCAGTCGATGCAGCTGCTCGGCCATGCGTTCATCGTCGGTGAGACGATCGATGAAGCGCTGGCACGCGGCACCGCGGATCCCGAGCTCGCGCTGTGCTCCTACGATGTGCTCGGCGAAGGCGCCCGCACCGATGCCGACGCGCAACGTTACTTCGACGCCTACGCGCATGCCATCGAGGCCCTGCAACGGCAGTCGGCGCAGGGTACCTACGCACGTTCCGGGATCTCGGTGAAGCTCTCGGCCCTCGAGCCACGCTACACACTGCTGCAGAGCGCTCGCGTTCACGAGCGGCTCGCGCCACGGATGCTGGAGCTGGCGCGCAGCGCAGCTACGGCGGGGATCGGCTTCACCATCGATGCCGAAGAGGCCGACCGGCTCGACCTCTCGCTCGACATCATCGAGACCCTCGCACGCGATGCACGTACGCGCGGGTGGGACGGCCTCGGGCTCGCGGTGCAGGCCTACGGGCGGCGCGCGCCACTGGTGCTCGCCTGGGTCGCGCAGCTGGCGCGCGCGAGCGGCCGGCGGATGGGCGTGCGGTTGGTGAAGGGCGCGTATTGGGACAGCGAGATCAAGCGTGCGCAGGAGCGTGGCCTCGCGAGCTTCCCGGTGTACACCTCCAAGGCAGCCACCGACGCCAGCTATCTCGAGTGCGTGCAGCACCTGTTCGGCGCGCGGGATGCGATCTACCCGCAGTTCGCCACGCATAACGCCTTTACGGTGGCCGCGGTCCTCGAGCTGGCCCCGAGCGGTGCGGCCTACGAGTTCCAGCGCCTGCACGGCATGGGGGAAGCACTCTACGAGGCGGCGCGCGCCGAAGTCCCGGAGTTACCGGCGGTACGCGTGTATGCGCCGGTGGGCACCCACGAGGAGCTGCTGCCGTACCTGGTGCGGCGACTGCTCGAGAACGGCGCCAACACCTCGTTCGTGCATCAGTTCCTGAATCCGCAGATCCCGGTGGAGGAAGTCGTGCGTGATCCGGTTACCTCCCTCGCCACCGAACCCTCACAGCCAGCACGGCTGCGTGAGCCTCGAGCCTTGTTCGGGGCCGAGCGCACCAACTCGGCGGGCGAGGACTTCGGCGATCCGGCGGCGCTCGCTGCGCTCGCCGCCGAGCTGCGCTCGCAGGCGCGCAGCGTCCATGCCGGCGGACCGATACTGAGCGGCCGTGTAGTGCGCGACGCGCGGGTCGAAGTCACCTCGCCTGCCGACACGGGCGAGATCGTCGGTTACACCCGCGATGCCAGCGCGCAGGAGATCGGTGACGCCATGGAAGAGGCCGCCGCGGCGCAGCCGGCCTGGGATGCGACGCCGGCCGACGTGCGTGCCGCCTGCCTGACCAGAGCGGCCGATCTGCTGCAGAAGCGGCGCAGCACGTTTCTGAGCCTTTTGGTACGCGAGGCCGGTAAAACCCTGCCGGATGCGCTGGCGGAGCTGCGCGAAGCGGTGGACTTCTGCCGCTACTACGCCGCGCGCGGCCGCGAGCTGTTCGGCGCTCCGGAGCAGTTGCCCGGTCCCACCGGCGAGCGCAATACGCTCTCGCTGCAGGGCCGGGGTGTGTTCGTGTGCATCAGTCCGTGGAATTTTCCGCTCGCCATTTTCACCGGTCAGATCACCGCCGCGCTCATGGCGGGCAACGCGGTGGTCGCCAAGCCCGCACCGGCCACCCCGCTCATCGCGCACGCCATGACGCGTCTGCTGCACGAAGCAGGGGTGCCGCCGGCGGTGCTGCAGCTCACACCCGCGGACGGCCCGCCCTTTGGCGAGGTCGCACTGACGCATCCGCGGCTCGCGGGCGTCGCCTTCACCGGCTCCACTGCCACTGCGAGCACCATCAACCGCACGCTCGCCAACCGCGCAGGCGCGATCGTTCCGCTGATCGCCGAGACCGGCGGCGTCAACGCCATGGTGGTCGATGCCACTGCGCTCCCCGAGCAGGTGGTCGATGACGCACTCATCTCCGCCTTCACCAGCGCCGGTCAGCGCTGCTCCGCGTTGCGCGTACTGTACCTGCAGGAGGAGATCGCCGAACGTGTCATCAGCATGCTGATCGGTGCGATGCGCGAGCTGAAGATCGGTGCGCCGCAGGAGCTGTCGACGGATGTCGGTCCGGTGATCGGCGAGGCAGCGCGCGCGCGCCTCTCGCGGCACGTCGAGCGCATGCGCCGCGAGGCGCAGCTGCTGTACGCCTGCGAGCTCGATCCGGCACTGGCGCGGCGTGGCTATTTCTTCCCACCGCACCTGTTCGAGCTCAGGCGGCTCGATCAGCTCGGCACCGAGGAGTTCGGCCCCGTCCTGCACGTCGCGCGCTACCGCAGCGATCAGCTGCCGCAGGTGCTCGCGGCGATCCGCGGCACGGGCTTCGGGCTCACACTCGGGATTCATACCCGGGTCGAGAGCCTCGCCGACCACGTGTTCCGCTCGCTGCCGGTGGGCAACACCTACGTAAACCGCAACATGATCGGCGCGGTGGTCGGGGTGCAGCCCTTTGGCGGCCAGGGCCTCTCGGGCACCGGGCCCAAGGCGGGTGGACCGCACTACCTGCTGCGCTTCGCCAACGAGCGCACGCTCACCATCAACACTGCTGCCATCGGCGGCAACGTCGAGCTGCTTTCCTGAGGAGGACTCAGCGCAGCAACAACAGCGTGCCGCAGGCGATCAGTAACAACCCGCTCAGCCGTCCTCCCTGGGCGCCAAACGGCATTGACTTCTCGAGCAGCACGAACACCGTGATGGCAGCGATGGCTACGAGGTTCATCACCCCCGCGACGAACAGCAGCAGCATCAGCGCCCAGCAACAGCCGACACACCAGGCACCATGCCGCAAGCCGAGGCTGAAGGCTGCGCGGTTGCCCGGCCGGTAGTAGCGCGCCAGGAAAGCCGCTGGTGTACGGCAGGTCGTCAGGCAGGAGCCTTTGACGGGAGTCAGCTGGTATGCGCCGGCGAGCAGCACCAGCGCGCCGCTCAACACCTGGCCGCGCAGCTGCATCATCGGGGACAGGTAGAGCCGCGCACCGAGCAGAAGCTGCAGCAGGGTGACGGCGAGACTGAACGCCGTCCACACGAGCAGGTAACCGGCCAAGAAGCTGTAGGCACGCAGCGGCGCATGTGTGGCGTCATGGCTGCGCACCACCATGGTGTAGAGCAGCAGCGTGGGCGCCGCGGATGGCAGCATCATGCCCGCCATCATCACCGTCCACATGGCGAAGAGCAGCGTGCCGTGCCTCGCCGGCTGCATATCGGTCATCAGCCACGAGGAGGCTCCGTGCATCGGGCCGTACATGTCGAGCGCCATGGGCACTATCCACGCCCAGCACATGAGGCATGCCGCGGCGAGCCCCATGAGGATCCACAGGCGCTCGCGCCGCAGCAGGACTTCGACCGTAGTGTCCGGGACCGGCACGATTGCTCAGCGAATCACTCCGTGCGTGCTCCAGTGGAACCGCACCAGGTGCGCGTGCGTGCCCTGCAAGTCGAGCGCAATGGCGCCAGTGGCGCGAGCCGTGCCGCTGGCAACCTCGGCCTGCGAGTATTCGAAACCTGCCGGCAGGTTTATGCGCACGCGGTGCGCGGCGCCCGTGACCGGATTCCTGATCGGCTCGCCGCTGCCCTCGAGCGTGCCCGGCACGCGGACGGTTGCCGTGCGCTTCTCCACATCGAGCAGCAGCTCGATCGGCCTGATTAGAGTCGGCAGCACCTTCGTCATGGTGGTCGAGAACACCTGCCAGATGAGGGTGCCCGGGTCGGTGTCGCGCCCAAGGAGTATCGCTTCGAGAGCGGCCCGCTGGCGCGCATCGGCCTGCTCGTCCACGACCGCCTGGCAGGTCCCATTGCCAAGGTGTATGGCCTTCGGCCAAGAGAGGAGGATGCCGCAGCGCAGCCCATCGAGAGGGACGTCTGCGTAGCGGCCCTGCTCGATCTGCACGAAGGCCAAAGCGCGACAGTCACCGTGCGTTGGCGGGCTGTTGAACTGGCAGGGGCAGCCCCACGCGCAGTTGCAGTTGACGAACTCGACCCCCTGCATCGTCCACTCGGTGAAAGCCATACGCCTCCCGAGATTTTGTTCGGCGCCAGCACGATTCTGCCTCACCTCTGTCAAGGCCGTCCACGATGCAGCCTCCGGATGATCACCCGCTAGGTGAGTCGGGCCGATCCGCGCGCGACGGCGGCACGCCATCCTCGCGCAGCTGCTCGGTGAGCGCATCGAGGGAGTCGAGCGGCGCCGAACAGGTGCTTCCGCGGCAGATGTAGGCCACCGGGAAGGCGCGCGGGGTTTTGTCCGCCAGCGCTGGCGGCAGGTCCAGCGCTTCGGTGGGGATCGCGAGCACCAGGCGATGCGGCGCGTAGAAGCGTGCCAGTGCGAGACGCCAGCCCTCGATGGTCCGGGCCTCACCGCGCAACACCACGGTCTCAGGCGCAGCCAGCAGCTCCTCCAGTGCACCGAGCAGAGTCACATGTCCCGAAGGGTACTGCGTGATCGCCGGCCACGCGGCGCGCAGGGTGCGCTCGGCGGCGGCGAGGTAGCGCGGCTCAGCGAGCAGGTGCCCCATGCGCAGCAGCACGCGCGCAGCCACGCCGTTGCCGGAAGGCGTCGCGTCGTCACCAAAGCTCTTGCTGCGGTGGATCAGCACCTCGTGATCGTCCGAGGTGAAGTAAAAGCCGCCCGCGGCATCGTCGACGAAATGGTGTAGCACCACCTCGATGAGCTCGCGTGCGAACTGCAGCTCATCGGCCCTGAAGCGCACCTGCTGCAGCTCGAGGATCGCGTCGGCGAGGTACACGTGGTCGTCCAGGTAGGCGTTGAGATGTGCACGCCCCTCCATGGAGGTGGCGAGCAGGCGCCCCTCGCGCCACAGGGTCGCACGGATGAAATCGAGCGCGCGGGTAGCAGACGCGGCGAGATCCTCGCGCTCGAGCGCGCGCGCTGCGGCCGCCATGCCGCGAATCATGAGCGCGTTCCACGAGGTGAGGATCTTGTCGTCGCGTGCCGGGCGTACGCGCGTCGCGCGCAGCGCCAGCAGCTTCGCGCGCGCGGTCGCAATGAGCGCCGTCACTTCTTCCTGCGTACGCTGCAGCTGCCGTGCGATATCCTCGATGGCGGCAGCGACGTAAAGGTTCCAGCGGCCCTCGAAATTCGCCGGCCGGTCGAGGCCAAACCGCGGCGCAAACACCGCGAACTCCTCGGCAGAGAGCGCGGCGCGCACCTCCTCGCGATCCCACACATAGAACTTGCCTTCGTGGCCTTCCGAGTCGGCATCGAGACTCGAGTAGTAGCCGCCCTCGGGCGACTGCATCTCCCGCAGCACCCAGTCCGCGGTCGCGTGCGCCGCCCGGGCGTACAACGGATCGGCACCCGCCAGTGAGGCGTGTGCGCAGGCCGCGAGCAACGCACCATTGTCGTAGAGCATCTTCTCGAAATGCGGAATCATCCAGTACTCATCGACCGAGTAGCGGCAGAAGCCGCCACCGAGCTGGTCGTTGATTCCGCCTTCCGCCATGCGGCGCAGCGTGAGCGTCGCCATGTAGAGCGCCTGCAGGTCCGGCTCGGGTGCCTGCGCGCTCACATACCAGCGGCGCAGCAGCCACTCGGTCATCTCGGCATGCGGGAACTTGGGCGCGCCGCCAAAGCCGCCGTTGCGGGAGTCGAAGCTGCGGGCGAGCTGCGCACGGCAGGCGGCGAGCGGCGCATCGGTGAGCTCGCTCTCCGGCCCGGCGCCTTCCGGAGCTCGCCCGCATGGTCACGGTAGTAGGCGGCGACGCGCTGCAGGATGTCCGTGAACGCCGGCAAGCCATAACGGGCCTCCTTCGGAAAGTAGGTGCCACCGAAGAACGGCCGCTGATCGTCGTGCGTCAGGAACATGGTGAGCGGCCAGCCGCCGCTGCGCTGGGTCAGCATCTGCTGCGCGATCTGATAGATGCGATCGATGTCGGGCCGCTCCTCGCGGTCGACTTTGATGTTGATGAAGTTGTCGTTGAGGATCTTCGCAGTGGCTTCGTCTTCGAAGCTCTCATGGGCGGCCACGTGACACCAGTGGCAGGCGTGATAACCAACACTGAGGTGAATCGGTTTCTTCTCGGCCCGAGCTCGCTCGAGCGCTTCGACGCCCCACGGATACCAGTCGACCGGATTGTGGCCGTGCTGCCGCAGGTATGGACTCGTCTCGGATGCAAGACGGTTGGTGTACCTGGGCGTGCCGTCCTTATTCAAAAGCTCTGTCGCCGTCATGCTTCGGTGTGCGGCCTTGATGGCGCGCGCGTTTGCCACTTTGCAAATCGTGCGCGTGCAGGCCTGACTCTCCAGGTTCGAGGTGCGCTTTCTGTATACTCCGATTCCGCTTTTCCTGCCTTCGCAGCATCATGTCCCGTCCCGCACCTTCCCCCGCCGCTCCGATCGACGCCAACGCGCGCGTGCTGCGCCTGAAGCGTGGCGAGGAGCGCCGCCTGCTGGCAGGACACCTGTGGGTGTTCAGTAACGAAGTCGACACCGAGCGCACACCGCTCGGGCAATTCCCGCCGGGAACGGTGGTCGAGCTGCGCTCCTACCGCGACGCCTTCCTCGCTTACGCCTACCTCAACCCGCACGCACTGATCTGTGCGCGCATCCTGTCGCGTGCTGCGGACCAGCCGGTGAGCGCAGAACTCATCGAGCAGCGGTTGACCGTCGCGCTGGCGCTGCGGGAGCGGCTGGGCGATGCACGCTACTGCCGCTGGGTGTTCGGCGAGTCGGACCTGTTGCCGGGGTTGGTGCTCGATCGCTACGGCGACATCGTCGTCGGGCAGATCGCCACCGCGGGCATGGAGGCGTTGCGCGAGTCGATCGAGGAGGCCGTGCGTCGCGTCGCAAATCCGCAGGCGCTCATCTGGAAGAACGACTCCGCCGCACGTGACCTCGAGCACCTGCCGCACCTGGTGCAGGCGGCATTCGGCGAGCTGCCGGGGGAGGTCGGCATCGTGGAGGGCGCGCTCAGCTTCGTCGCGCCGCTGGCCGAGGGCCAGAAGACCGGCTGGTTTTACGACCAGAGCGCTAATCGCGCCCGCCTGCGGCGTTACGTCGCCCGCGGCGCGCGCGTGCTCGATGTGTGCTCGTATGTTGGCGCCTGGGCGCTCACGGCGCTGCACCAGGGCGCCGGCAGCGCCTGTTGCGTGGATGCTTCTCCCCTGGCGTTGGAATATGCCGAGGCCAATGCCCGCAGCAACGGCATGAGCATCGCGCCTGTGCGCGCCGACGCCTTCGACGCCTTGAGGACACTGCTGGCGCAGGGCGGGCAGTTCGACGTGGTGGTGCTCGATCCGCCGGCTTTCATCAAGCGCAAGAAGGACATTCCGCAGGGACAGGCCGCGTACCGCAAGCTCAATCAGCTCGCGCTCGG
>Ga0318554_10001118_pt1 | contig 10749 bp, 6 predicted proteins | sample GRESIP082b2f22_FD_203687 | JGI IMG/M metagenome (GOLD analysis project Ga0318554, IMG submission 203687) | Tropical soil microbial communities from Luquillo Experimental Forest, Puerto Rico - GRE.SIPMG.082b2f22 | ecosystem: Environmental > Terrestrial > Soil > Tropical forest > Bulk soil... | reverse complement strand
CTCGCCGGCGTGTCGCTGCTCGTCGACCCGGTCCTCGGCCCGTCGATCGTCGGCTTCGCGCGGCGCAACGGCGCGGCGCCGCTCGCCGCCGGCGCGCTGCCGCCCATCGCCGCGCAGCTCGTGTCGCACAACCACTACGACCACATGGACATGGGCTCGCTGCGCGCGGTCGGGGCGCCGGTGATCGTCGGGCTCGGCAACGGCCGCCATTTCGGCAAGCGCCTGGCCGTCACCGAGCTCGGCTGGTGGGACGCGGCCGACGTCGCCGGCGTCCGGGTGACGTACGTGCCGAGCCAGCACTGGAGCCGGCGCTCGTTCGGCGACTCCAACCGGTCGCTGTGGGGCGGTTTCGTGATCGAGGCGGGCGGCATCGCCGTCTACCACTCGGGCGACACCGCCTACTTCGACGGCTTCGCCGAGATCGGCCGCCGCTTCCCCCGCCTCGACGCCGCCCTGCTGCCGATCGGCGCCTACGATCCGCGCTGGTTCATGTCCAAGCAGCACATGGACCCGCGCGAGGCGCTGGACGCCTTCCGCGATCTCGGCGCGCGCACCATCGTCGCCATGCACTGGGGGACGTTCAAGCTCACCGACGAGCCGCTCGACGAGCCGCCCGCGCTGTTCCGTGACGACGCCGCCGGCCGCGGCCTCGGCCCCGAAGTGGCGCGCGTCGCCGCCGTGGGCGAGACGATCCAGATCGGGCCCCAGGCCGGCTAGTAGGTGTATTTCACCATCCCCGAGAAGTGGACGGTCACGTCGCCGGTCCAGTCGGCGGTCGGGAGCGCCCCCTTGATCTCGAGCGTGAACGTCGCCGAGTCGGTCTTCCAGGCGTCGAGCAGGTTGTTCGGGTTCAGCGTGGTGAGCGCGATCTGGCGGCCGACGGTCCCCCCGGCGGGTGGATCGTAGGTCCCGAGCTCGATCGGGGCACCGCCGCCGTCGGCCGCCATGGTGATACGAAGGTGGTGGATGAAGGCGAGGTCGGCGACGCCGGCCGTCGCCGTCAGCGTCACCGACAGCGTCTCGACCTCGGAGTCGAGACCCTCCGGCAGATCCAGCTTGCCGTGCTCCTGCGAGTAGCTCTTTTCCATCGAGGCCTCGGCGCCCCCGGCGGCGACACCGCCGAACACGATCCCGCGCTGCGTGACCTCGACGTCGGGGACGTCGGCCTCGACGGACGGCGCGCAGCCCGAGGCGGCGGCGAGGGCGACGGCGGAGAGTACGGCGGTGCGGCAGAGAACGGTGTGCGTGGTCTTCATGAGATTCACCAGAGGTAGACGATGAGCCCCAGCTTCGCGGACGGGAACCAGGCCTTCACGATCGGGTCTTGATTGACGGCGACCTCGGTCGTGCCGCCGCCGGGCGTGTTGCCTGCGCCGTTGGCGCTGGCGGTGGACGCGACCACGCCGTCGAAGTTGTGGACCGTCGCGCGGACGTAGCTCATGCCGCCGTGGAGGTAGAACGTCACGCGCCGGTAGCCGAAGTCGAGGCCGAGGTGGAAGTTGGCGTAGTCGTAGCCCACCTTGTCGAGCAGCGCGCTCTGGAACGACTGGCCCGCGAAGCGGCGGGCGAGCCCGTTGGCGTCGCCGTCGAAGTAGTGGCCGCCCTCGACCGTCGCCGAGGGGCCCATGCCGAACGGGACCAGCGTCGCGCCGGCGCGGATCCCGGCGCTGATGGTGTTGGTACCGCCACCGCCGTGCAGGCGGACCCAGCGGAGCGGGCGGAAGACGAGCGACGCGTTAGCGCCGTCCGGAAGCCCCGCGTCGGCCATGATGCCGAAGCGCGGCAGCGACCGGCTCGGGCCTGACGTGGGGGCGGCGCTACGCGCGGCGTCGATGTCGGCGGCCCGCGCAGCCATTGGGAAAAAGGCCAGCGCGGTGAGGAGGGCGAGGGAGCGAGGCCGATGCATCGAGGAAGTTCATCGGTAATATTTCTAGTTAGCTTGAGTACTATTTTTTATATCGCTAATGACGCGGGAAGGTGGCGAAAGGACAGGGCGAAAACGCTGTCGCGACCGTGGTAGCGGGCTGGTCGGCACCTACAATGGCGCGCCATGCCCCAACCCGGCGAGCCCCTCGCGACCGAGCTGCTCGCGGTCGTGCGCGAGATGGCCGCGGAGCTGCGCGGACGGCGCGCGCCCGACGTCGGGCTCGCCAGCCGCTTCGGCGGCGAGCTCGGGTTCGACAGCCTGGCGCGGCTCGAGCTCCTGCTCCGGATCCAGCGTCGCCTCGGCGTGACGGTGTCGGAGGAGCAGGCGCTCGCCGCGGAGACCCCTGGCGAGCTGCTCGCGGCGCCCCGCCGACGGCCGCGCCCGCCGGCGAGATCGAGATGCCTCGGGCCGCGGCCACGCTGGTGGAGGCGCTCGCCTGGTTCGTGGAGCGGGCGCCCGACCGCATCCACATGGAGCTCTACGAAGGGGCGGCCCCCACGCCCATCTCGTACCGCGCGCTCTTCGAGGAGTCGCGGCGCGTCGCCGCCGGCCTCGTCGCGCGCGACGTCGCGCCCGGCGAGAGCGTCGCGCTCATGCTCCCCACGTCGCGCGACTTCTTCGTGGGGTTCATGGGCATCTGGCTCGCGGGCGCGGTCCCGGTGCCGATCTACCCCCCGTTCCGCGCCAGCCAGCTCGAGGATCACCTGCGCCGCCAGGCGCTGATCCTGGAGAACGCGCGCGCCGGACTGCTCGTGGCCACGCCCTCCACCGCCCGCCCCGGGCGCTGGCTCCGGTCAGCGCTGCCGGGCCTGCGCGAGCTGGTGACCGTCGCCGAGCTCACCGGGTCGGCCGCCGACGGCCCACCGCCGCAGCACGCGCCCGCGCCGTCGGACGTCGCGCTGGTGCAGTACACGTCGGGGAGCACCGGCGATCCGAAGGGGGTCGTGCTCACGCACGCGAACCTGATCGCGAACGTGCGCGCGTTCGGCGCGGCGGCGGAGGCGCGGGCCACCGACGTGTTCGTCAGCTGGCTGCCGCTCTACCACGACATGGGCCTCATCGGCGCCTGGTTCGGCAGCCTCTACCACGCGTGCCGGCTGGTGGTGATGCCGCCGACGCGGTTCCTGGCCCGGCCGCAGGAGTGGCTCCGGGCGCTCGACCGCCACCGGGGGACGCTGTCGGCCGCGCCCAACTTCGCCTACGAGATCTGCGCCAGTCGGATCCCCGACGCCGAGCTCGAGGGGCTGGACCTCTCCGCCTGGCGCATCGCCAGCAACGGGTCCGAGCCGGTGAACCCCGCGACGATCGACCGGTTCGCGGCGCGGTTCGGGCGGCACGGCTTCCGCGCCGAGGCGATGACGCCGGTCTACGGCCTCGCCGAGTGCACCGTCGGCCTCTGCTTCCCGCCCGTGGGGCGTGGCCCGCGCCTGGACCGCATCGCGCGCGCGCCGTTCGAGCGCGACGGGCGCGCCGAGCCCGCGGGCAGCGAGGCGGCCGGCGCGGTCGCCGATGCCGCTGACGCCATCGTGCAGGTCTCGGTCGGGCGCCCCCTCGTCGGGCACGAGGTCCGCATCGTCGACGGCGCCGGCCACGAGCTTCCCGATCGGCGCGAGGGGGACGTCCAGTTCCGCGGCCCGTCGTCGACGAGCGGCTACCTCCGCAACCCGCGCGCGACGGCGGCGCTCACCGCGCCCGGCGGCGGCTGGCTCGAGACCGGCGACCGCGGCTACGTCGCCGACGGCGAGCTCTACGTGAGCGGCCGCCGCAAGGACGTCATCATCCGCGCCGGGCGGCACGTCTTCCCCTACGAGCTCGAGGAGATCGTGGGGGCCATCCCTGGCGTGCGCCGCGGCGGCGTGGCGGTGTTCGCCGTCGCCGATCCCGCGGTGGGGACCGAGAAGGTGGTGGTGGTCGCCGAGACGCGCGCCGCCGACGCCGCCGCCAAGAGCGACCTGCGCGCGCAGATCCAGGCGCGCGCTGCGGCCTGGCTGGAGGCGGGCGTCGAGGAGGTGGTGCTCGTCCCGCCGCGGACGGTGCCGAAGACCTCGAGCGGCAAGACCCGGCGCGGGACCTGCCGCGAGCTCTACCTGCGGCACGAGCTCGGCGGCCCGCGGTCCGTGCGCCGCCAGATCGTCGCGCTCGCGGCGCGGGCGCTGGGGCCGCTGCTTCGCCGCGGCGCCGCCCGCGCCGGCGCGACCCTCTACGCCGGGTGGTTCTGGCTCTGCTTCGCCGTCGGCGGGGCCGTCTCGTGGGCGCTCGCCAACCTCCTGCCGCGCGGCGCGGCCGGGCGCGCGGTCGCGGGGATCGCCCGCGCCTTCTTCCGCGTGGTCGGCATCCCCGTCCGCCTCGCCGGCCGCGCCGAGCTGCCGGTGGGTCCCTGCCTGCTCGCCTTCAACCACGCGAGCAACCTCGACGCCATCGCGCTCCTCGCCGCGCTGCCGCGGGGCTTCTCGTTCGTGGCCAAGAGCGAGCTCGGGCGGAACCCGCTCTTGCGCCGCCCGCTCGGGCGCCTCGGCGTCGAGCTCGTGGAGCGCTCCGATCCCAAGAAGGGGCTGGAGGACACCGCCCGCCTCGAGGCGGCCGTGCGGGCCGGCCGATCGCTGATCGTCTTCCCCGAGGGGACCAACCGGCGCGTGCCGGGCCTGTTCCCCTTCCGCATGGGGGCGTTCCAGATCGCCGCCCGTACGGGCGCCCCCGTGGTCCCGGGCGGAATCCGCGGGACGCGCACGGTGCTGCGCGCCGATCAGGCCTTCCCCCGTCGCGCCCCCATCGAGGTGACGGTGACGGCGCCCGTCGCCGCCGACGGCGACGGCTGGGAGGCCGGCGTCCGGCTCCGCGATCGCGTCCGGGCGCGCATCGCCGAGGCCAGCGGCGAGCCGCTCGTCGACGAGACGGCCTAGCTGACATACCTTCGTAGCGATGCCCACGGCTCCCCGCCCACGCCGCCACTTCTCCATGATCCGAGAATTCCGGATCGCCGATCTGTTCACGCTCGGCAACGGGTTCTCGGGCGCCGCGGCGATGCTGGCCTTCATGCGCTTCCTGATCGACGGCGGGGTCGGGTACTTCTGGGTGGGGACGGCCTTCCTGCCGCTGGCGCTGGCGATGGACATCCTCGACGGGCGGATCGCGCGCCGCCTCCACATGTCGTCGCCGTTCGGGCAGGAGCTGGACTCGCTCGCCGACGCGGTGTCGTTCGGCGTGGCCCCGGCGGCGATGGCGTTCGCGGCCGGGATGCGCGGCGGGTGGGACGCGGTCTGCCTGGTGGTCTTCGTCGGCTGCGGGATCAGCCGCCTCGCGCGCTACAACGTGACCGCCGAGTCGCTGGCCGATCCGGACACCGCCAAGGTGGCCTACTTCGAGGGGGTCCCGATCCCGAGCTCGCTCCTCCTCGTGCTGCTGCTGGCCGTGCTCGCGGCCACCGGGCACTGGCAAGAGGCGCTGCCGCTGGGGGCGGTCACCCTGGGCCCGTTCGTCTTCCACCCCTTGGCGCTGGTCTACCTGGCGCACGGCGCGGCGATGGTCAGCAAGACGCTGCGCATCCCGAAGCTCTAGCCGGAGGGTCCAATTCGGTGCCGTCGGGATTCGACAAGACGGCGTCCGGTGTTCAGATCATGCTGTGGATGAGCCGCCCAAGGCCGCGAACCCCAGCGCACCGAACGGTGACGGGAAGGTGACGCCGCGTCCCGTGCGGCGCCTGTCAATCGCGCGCGTGGCGCGCCGCGCGGCCGTGGCCGTGATCGCGATCGCCGCCGCGATCGCCGTCCTCGCCCCGCTGATCATCCGCGGCGCGCTGTTCGGGCGGCTCGTCGAGGCGATGATGCCGGCCACCCGGGGCCACCTGCACATCGGGAGCGGGCGGTGGTCGTGGGGCGAGATCTACGGGCTCGTCCGCGGCCAGCCGGTGGCCGTGGCCCTGGACGACGTCCGGGTCGTCGACCCGGAGGGGACGGAGGTGCTGCGCGTGCGCCACGTCTCGGCGCGCATCGAAGGCCACCGCAAGCCCTTCAAGATCACGATCCACGACCTCCGGGTCGAGGACGCCGACTGGATCTTCGGTCAGATGCGGCACGAGCAGAAGATCGGCTTTTTGGCCGCGTTCGAGCCGGTGGCGCGGCGGGCGCGGCCGGCGCGCCCGAGCGGCGGCACCTCCGAGATCGCGATCGTCGGGGCGCGGCTCGAGGGGCTGAACGCGACCTTCGACTTCCCGAGCTGGGGACTGGTCCTGAAGGACGTCCACGCCGACGCCGGGCTGGGCGTCGTCGGCGGGCGACCGACGGCGGCGCCCTTCACCTTCGACGTGCGCGCGGCCGACGTCCGCGCGGGGGGGCAGCTTCGCATCTTCGGCCCCCACGACGGGTTCGAGCTGCCGTTCTCGCGGGCGCGGCTCGACCGCGTCGCCACCACCGCCGCGTCGCCCGACGCGATCGTGCTCGAGGCCTCGGGGGTGGCGACCGGGCGCTCGACGCTGGGGCTCGCCGGCGCGTTCACCGGCCTCTACGGGCTCACCCCGGCGTCGCGCACGCCGGGGCTGTCGATCGACGCGCGCTTCGAGGACGCCGCCGACGCCATCGACGCGCTGGCGCGCAGCCGGCGTCTCGGGTGGCACATCCCGGCCGGCCCCGGGGCCGCCCTCGCGCTCCGCTTCCGCGGCACGTTCGCGCGCCCGGAGGGGGCGGTGACGCTCGAGTCGCCGTCGCTCGGGCGGGTCGCCGCCGACGCCACCTTCGACGGCCGGCGCGCGTCAGGCGGGCTCGACTTCGAGCGCTTCGAGCTCGGCGCGCTCTTGCCGCTGCCGCTGCGGCCGTTCGCGACCGGCGCGCTCGACGGCACCATCCGCGGCCACCTCGACCTCGGGCGGCCGGTGCCGCTCGATGGGCCGATGGCGCTCGACGAGATGTCGCTCACCCTCACGCGGCCGCCCGGGGCGGGGGCGCCGCGCAAGCTCCGCGCCCATCTCGGGCCGACGAGCGCCGCGCCCGCGAAGCCGGGAACCTTCGCGCTGGACCTCGGCGGCATCCGCTACGTCGCGGGCGCGATCCGGCTGCCGAAGCTCACCTTCAAGCTCTACGGCGGGCGGTTCACCGCTGCGGGGCAGGTTGCCATCCGCGACGAGACCAACATGCATTGGCTGCCGTCCCCGCTCGCCGACCTCTCGCTCAGCGCGCAGGGGTTTTCGATCGAGAGCCTGCTCGGCGAGTCGATCGTCCGCGGGGGCGCCGACTTCCGCGCCCGCGTGCGCGGCCCCCTCGACGGCCAGGTCGTCGACGTCGAGCTGCCGCCGCGAGCGACGATCTCCGCGCTCGGCGAGCGCTTCGGCCTGCCGGCCCGGATCCCGGTGCGGATCGCCGAGGACGCCATCCTGTTCGAGCGCGTCGAGCTCACGGGCCCCGAGGGGAGCCTGCTCGACGCCGGGGGGCGCGTGGGGCTCGACGGCAAGCTCGGGATCGGCGTCGAGGTCCAGGCGTTCCCGATCCACCGCCTCCCCGGCCTGGCGCAGACCGGGCTCCCCATCTCGGGGCGCGTCGGCGGCGAGCTCAAGCTCGCGGGCGGGCCCGGCATCCCGGCCATCTCCGGCCACCTCGACTTCGCTCCGGTCACGTTCCAGGGGCGGTCGGTCGGCGGCGGCACGCTCACCATCTCGCCGGGGCCGCACGGCGCCATCCGCGCGCACGGCCGCGTCGTCGACGGGCTCGACGCCGACGGCGAGCTCGAGCACGCCCGCGAGGGCCTCAAGGGCGAGGCGCGGCTCGAGCTGACCAAGCTGCGCCTCGACCCGTTCCTGGCCAAGCTGCCCGGCGGCATCACCGCGGCGGGTGTGCTGTCGGGGAAGGTGACGGCGCGGATCGCGCCCGGCCGGCCGGCGGAGGCCGAGGGGCGGCTCTCGGAGCTGACCCTGGTCGTGTCGCCGCCCGCCGTGCGGCGCCGTCCCGGGCGGCCGATCGAGCTCCACGCCGACGGCGACATCGATCTTTCGGCCACATCCGGCGAGGGGCCGATCCGGATCGGCCCGGCGCGCTTTCGCGGCGACATCGGCGCCTTCGAGGTGGCGGGCGAGGGGCGCGGCGACGACCTCACCGGCACGGTGCGCGGGCGGATCGACTTCGCGCCGTTCGCGGAGCTGACCAAGGTCTGGTTCGATCGGCTGGTCGGCGCGGTGGACGTGAACCTGACGGCGGCGCACGCGGGCGCGACGGGCGCGCTCGAGGTGAACGGCACCGTCGGCGTCGCCGCGCCGCTCTCCGTCCGGCTGGCGTCGGCGCCGTTCGAGGCGCGCATCCCGTCGGGCCGGATCGTGCTGCGCGGCAGCCGCGCCGAGACGACGGCTCTGCCGGTCAGCGTGCACGCCGGCGCGCTCGCCGGCGGCGCCGTCCGCCGGCTCGACGCCGACCTCCGCGTCGACGCCCGCGCCGGCGGGTCGCCCACCGACCCGCGCGTGCACGCCGCCATCGCCATCGACCGGCTGTCCGCCGACGTCCCGGCCCTGGGCGCGCCCGTAGGGAGCGAAGGGGGAAAGGTCACCGTCGAGGGGAAGGGGGACGATCTGCAGGTGGTCGCCGTCGACCTCCCCGCGCACGGCGAGGCGCGCGGCATCGCGCTCGCCGCGGGCAAGATCGACCGGGCGGGGTTCGGCCTCCGGCTGCGGGGCGATCCGCGGCGCTGGCTGGCGGTCTCGGGCGACGTGCAGCTCTACGCGGCGACCGTCCGCGCCACAGCGCTCAAGCAGAGCGGCAGCGGCGGCGCCGGCGGGAAGGGCCAGAAGCCTCAAGAGGGTTGGCTGGCGAACCCCGTCGTGCAGGGGACCGCCCTCGACGTCCGCATCCGCTCGAGCGGCGGCGCGGTGGTGGTCGACGTCCCGAAGATTCCCGACCTGCGCGTCGACCTCGACATGCACGTCGGCGGCACTGTCAAGCAGCCCGCGGTGACCGGCGAGCCGAAGGGGGCCAACGTCTACAGCTCGCTCGCGCTCGCGCTGGCGCGCCTGTTTCGTTGAACCCTGTTTCTGGTTTCCGTATTCTGGGGAGCATGCGCAGGCTTAGCTTTGTGGCCGTCGTCTGTTCTCTGGCGCCGCTCGCCGTCGGGTGCGGCGACCGGCCCGGCCCCATGGTCACGGGGACGGGCGTAGCGGGCGCGAGCGGCGGGGCGGGGACGACCGGCGCCGCGGGGACCGCAGGACCGGGCACCGCCGGCACGACGGGCGCCGCCGGCACCAGCGCCGCCGGCGGCACGGGCGGCGTCGCAGGCGCCACCGGCAGCGGCGGCGCTCCCGCCAGCGACGTCACCGCGACCGTCAACGCGGCCGGACGTCACCAGACGCTGGTCGGATTCGGCGGCGCGGTGGCGTTCTACACCAACTACCTCGCCGCGCAGAGCGGCGCGATCTACACCATGCTGTTCTCGGACCTGGGCCTCGACCTCTTGCGCATCGGCAACTGGTACCAGAACCAGAGCATGACCGGGACCACCACGTCGACGCCGTTTTCGGACACGGCCACGGTGCAGGTGCTCCAGAAGGCCAAGACCGCGCTCGGGCACGCGCCCAAGATCCTGATGTCCTCCTGGTCGCCGCCCGCCTACCTCAAGAGCAACAACGCCACCAAGGCGTCGATGGGGACACTGCTCAGCACGAACGGCGCGTTTGCCTACGCGCAGTTCGGCGACTGGTGGGCGCGGTCGCTGACGGCCTACGCGGCGATGGGCGTGGTCCCCGACTTCATCAGCATCCAGAACGAGCCCGACTACTACAACTCCGGCTGGGAGACCTGTCAGCTCGACGCCACGGAGGGGACCAACGCCGGCTACGGCAAGGCGCTGGACGCGGTGGCGAGCGCCATCGCCGCCTCGAGCCTGGCGTCGAAGCCCCAGATCATCGGGCCGGAGACCTCCGGGATCGCCAACTCGCGGGTGCAGAACTACCTCGCGCAGATGACGGCGGGCAATTTCACGACCGTCGCCCACCACCTCTACAACGGCGGCGCCAGCGGGTCGGACCCGGCCCCCGATTCGTGGGCCACGACGATGGCCGGCGTGGCGACGGCGGCGGGGTCGAAGCCGATCTTCATGACCGAGTATTCGCCGAGCACGCCGACGCTGTTCAACACGGCGCTGCTCATCCACGACGCGCTGACGACCGAAGGCGTGGCCGCGTATTTCTACTGGGACCTCATCTGGGCGCCGCCGGCCACGGGGTCGACGCCGTCGTCGCTGGTCACCATCCAGAGCGCGAACGCGGGCTCGAGCTACACCATCAACGACCCGTACTACGCGGTGAAGCACTTCGCGCGGTGGACGGACCCGGGCTGGGTGCGGGTCGACGTGTCGTCGTCGCTGGCGGCGGTGCGGGCGTCGGCGTTCGTCTCGCCCGACGGCAAGTCGCTGACGGTGGTGCTGCTCAACACCGATCCGGGCCAGCACGTCGTGGCGGTGGCCCCGGGCGGGTTCGCGTTCGGCACCGCGTCCGGCTACCGGAGCTCGGGCGCCTCGGAGCGCGCCGCGTCCGCGTCACTCGGGGGCGGCACCACCATTACGATGCCCGGGACATCGCTGGCGACGGTCGTGCTCGGCCCCTGACGGCGCCCGTGATCCGGAAGCAGACGCTGCCGTCCGCGGCGTTCTCGGCGGCCGCCTCGAGCCCGAGGATCGCGCAGACGCCGCGCACGAGCGCGAGCCCGATGCCGCAGTGGACGCCGCCCGCTCGGGCGGCGTCTCCGCGCGAGAAGCGGTCGAAGAGGCGCGGCAGGAGCTCGTCGGGGATGCGCGGGCCGCTGTCGACGATCTCGAGCAGCGTCCGCCCGTCCCCGTCGCGCGCGGCGATCGACCCA
>Ga0318554_10001109_pt1 | contig 10772 bp, 9 predicted proteins | sample GRESIP082b2f22_FD_203687 | JGI IMG/M metagenome (GOLD analysis project Ga0318554, IMG submission 203687) | Tropical soil microbial communities from Luquillo Experimental Forest, Puerto Rico - GRE.SIPMG.082b2f22 | ecosystem: Environmental > Terrestrial > Soil > Tropical forest > Bulk soil... | reverse complement strand
ATCCGATCGCTACGAGCGCCCCCATCTGCACCAGCGCCGCGGTCTTGGGGTCCATGACCCAGGCCCTGGCCTGGCCGAGCCCGAGCCCGGCCTGATTTTGTACGACGCCTTCGTCGATGATCGCCAGCCTGCGCAGGATCTCCTGGAATCTCACCGTCTGGCCCATATAAATCTCCGCACGTACCGGGCGTCAAATGCCTCCCAGGCGGGGGCTGGTTACCTTGCCTCCATCATCGGGACGCGAAGGCGGTGGGCGCATCACCCTGATGTTGGTATGTGCCGGGCGGTCAAGCGTATCGGCTAGCCGCCGAGCAGGCCGACCGCTGTCGCCTTTTGTAACGCGTCGTTGCGGGAGGAGACGCCCAGTTTGCGGTAGATCGCTTTGACCTGGGTCCTGACGGTGGACTGGAACCATTGCTGGACAGTAGTGACCCGGCCAAGCTGATCGAACGGCAGCCAGAGCTTCTCGATCAGGCTGGCGACCGCATCGACGTCCTCTGCGGCCATGGAGTACTCCAGCGCATCCTCAGGCACCCGTTACGTGCGTACCAGTCGGCCGCGCGCACCCGTAAGCCGGGGATCAGTTCGGGAGACGTCCGCTCCAGGTCCGCCAACAGCATGTCGCGGAACAGGTGGTGATAGCGGTACCACTGGCCCCGCCGGTCCAGAGGCACCAGGAACGGCGCGTACTGTACGACGGCTCAGCCTGGGGTATCTCATGCCAGGCGGGTGATCCGCCCAGACGAGGGATCGGAGAAGGTAGTCACGGGCACCCGTATCTGAGCGAGGCCGGTTCTGGGCAGCAGAACTCGCCAGCGGAGCAGTTGGGTGGTGGTCCATGACACCTGGCCCGGCTGAGAGGTGCCTGCGGGGCCATGAAAGATCGTCCGTCAACGGGGAGGCGACGGCAGGCAAATGCGCTGGAACAGCTGGAAAGCTGCCGCTGTCGCTGGGGCGTGTGCGCTCCTAGCCGCGGCATGTGGCCGACCGCCGAGCGAGGCGAGTTCGTCGCCGACGGGTGTGTCGCCGGTCAACGGCCTGGTCGCGGTCACCCCTGCGGCTACCAAACCGGTGCCCTCGGTGGTCTGGGCCACCAACCGGGACGTGATATCACTGGACCCGATTTTCTCGCTCGGCTACCCGGAATTCACGGCCGAATCGCTCATGTGCGAGTCGTTGCTGCGTCAGGCACCGGATGGGTCGCTGCAGCCGGGCCTGGCCACGGTCTCGAATCCGTCTTCCACCAAGCTGGTGTTCACGCTGCGGCCGGGGGTGAGGTTCTGGGACGGCCACCCAGTCACGTCCGCGGATGTGGTGTACAGCCTGGACCGGCAGATGAATCCCAAACTTGGCGGGTCGTATGGGTGGGTCTTTGACCGGGTGGCCTCGCTCTCGGCGACCGGCCCGGCGCAGGTGACGATCACGCTGAAGCAGCCGGACTACTGGCTGGAGAACGAGTTGTCGTCGTCGGCAGGGGTTGTCATCGAGAAGAGCTTCGCCGAAAAGGAGGGCAAGAACTACGGCACCCCGGCGGGGTCGATCATGTGCACCGGGGCGTACATGCTCAAGTCATGGACCCCGGGCGCCGGTGTGGTGGCGGTCCGCAACCCGCACTATTGGAATCGCTCGGTCCACCCGCTGGTCGGCCAGATCACCATCAAGGGTGTCTCGAGCATCGCGGCCGTGACCGCCGGCCTGGAAACCGGCGCGATCCAAGGGGCCTACCTCAACAGCCAGTTCTCCACCTTGGCGCAACTGGAGCACAGCAACACCGTCAGGGTGTACCAGGGCCCCGGCTGGACCACTGACGCCCTCGCCGTGGCCAGCCGCAAGGGCGTGCTGGGCAGCCTGGACGTACGCCGCGCGCTGTCGCTGGCGCTGAACCGCCAGGGGATCATCAACTCGGTGTATGAGGGCGCTGCGCGGATGCCGCGGTGGCTGTCCAACGCGGGCACATTCGGCTACGGCAGGTCCGTATTCGACAAGGCCTACGCCAGCTCGCCGGTGTCGACGCAAGACATCGCCGAGGCCAGGAAACTGGTCAGGCAGGCCGGCGCCACCGGGAAGACAATCACCATCGGCACCACCAGCCAGCTGCCGGTGTACGCGGGCGACACCGGCGCCTGGCAGGCAGCGGCCCAGGCCATCGGCCTGAAGGTCGCGCTCAAGTCGGTGCCGGCCCAGGATTTCATCGAATTCTTCGTTGATCCGAAGTTCCGGGCGGGAATCGATGCCGTTCCTGGGGTGGCCTTCGGCGACTCCGCCGACCCGGCGTCGCTGCTGTCCCAGATCGTTTTGCCCGGCGGGTTCCAAAACTTCGACAACTTCAATGACCCAGCGATCACCGCGGCACTGGAGCGGGCACGCAGCACGGCGAACCCGGACCAGCGGGCGGCCCTGGTGGCTAAGGCCGAGAAACTAACCGCGGAGCAGTTGCCGTGGATCCCCGACGTCGAGCCAGACACCGTGCTGGTGCTCAGCAAGGACTTGACCGGCGCGGTCTCATCGACTGCCTACATGTACTCTCCCTGGGCCAACCGCCTAGGCCGGGCCGGCTGAAGGGATGCGCTGGCGATTTCTCGCCCGCAGGCTGGTGATGTTGCTGGCCACCCTGCTGGTGGCTAGCTTCGTGATCTTTGCGGCGCTGTATCTGGCGCCGGGGAATGCGATCGCCGCGCTGTCTGGCGGCCGCTCGCTGCCGCCGGGTAGCGAGCAAGTGCTCGAGCAGCGCTACCACCTAAACGAGTCGTTCCTGGCCCAGTACTGGTACTGGCTCCTCAACGCGCTGCACGGGAACCTGGGAATCTCGATCACGCTCCGGGAGAACGTGTCCACACTGATCGCGTCCCGGATCTGGACCACCGCCGGGCTAGTCCTATATGCGTCGGTGATCATCCTGGTGCTGGGGATTGGCCTGGGCATCGTGTCCGGTCTCCGGCGCGGGGCGCTTGACACGAGCACGTTGGTGGTCACCGCGGTTTCGGCCAGTATCCCGGCGTTTGTCGCCGCGATCGCGCTGATCTTGCTGTTCGCGGTGAAGCTGGGCTGGTTCCCCGCGCTAGGGAACGGCACCGGCTTGGTGAGCAACATCCGGCACTTCACCCTGCCGGCGATTGCCCTGGCTACGGCCTCGTTGGCCATCGTCGCCAGGGTCACCCGCACCGCGGTGCGGACCGAAAGCGACCGGGAACATGTCCAGACCGCGGTCAGCCGTGGCATCCCAGCCCGCTACGTGATCTGGCGGCACATCCTGCGCAACGCCGCCATCCCCATCACCACGATCACCGGGATCACGGTCGCCTCGCTGATCGCAGTCGCCGCGGTGGTCGAGGTCGCGTTCAGCCTGAACGGGCTCGGCGCCTACCTGGTGCAGGCGGCGGAGACCAAGGACATCGCGGTTGTCCAGGGCATCTCGCTGGTGCTGGTCACCGCATTCGTCGTGGTCAACCTGCTGGTGGACCTGCTGTACGCGGTGCTGGACCCGCGGGTGGCCCTGGGAAGCGGCCCAGGATGAGCGCCTTCTCGCTGGCTGGTGAGACCTCCGCGCCCGGCCGGGGGCTGGCCCTGCTGCGCGCCACCGGCCCAGCCGGCATCGCCTCGGCAGCCGTGCTTGCGGCAGTGGTGATCGCGGCCGTGTTCGGCCCATTGCTCGCCCCGTACGACCCCAACCTGCCGAACCTGTCCCTGGCCTGGGTCGGCCCAGTCGGCGGGCACCTGCTCGGGTACGACTTCGAGGGCCGCGACGTGGCCTCCCGGCTGCTGGCCGGCGCGCAAACCGCGATGCTGGGGCCACTGGCGGTCGTGACAATCAGCGTGCCCGCGGGCACGCTGCTCGCGGTCACCGCCGCCTGGCGGCGCGGGGCAAGCGACGCGGTGATCTCCTCCGGCCTCAACATCCTGTTCGCGTTCCCCGGCATCCTGCTCGCGCTGCTCGCCGCGGCGGTCTTCGGGGCGAGCCTGCTCGCGGCCGTGCTCGCGCTGTCGGCCGCCTACACCCCGTATGTCGCCCGGGTGCTGCGCAGCGCGGCACTGAAAGAACGAAGCGAGCCGTACGTCGCGGCCCTAGAGGTGCAGGGAGCACCGGCCGCCTCCATCTGCCTGCGGCACCTGATCCCCAACATCGCACCGCTGATCGCCGCCCAGGCGACCATCCTGTTCGGCTACGCCATCGTCGACCTGGCTGCGATCTCATACCTGGGCCTGGGGGTGCAGCCGCCCACCGCCAACTGGGGCGTGATGATCTCCGAAAACCAAGCGGGCCTGCTAGAGGGCTACCCGCTGCCTGCGCTGGCCCCAGGGGTGTGCATCGTGATTGTCGTGATCGCGGTCAACGTGCTGGGCGAGCGCTTGTTCGAGCAGGCTCAGGCGGCCCGCCGATGAGCGACCCGGCACAGGCCAGCACGACAGAGCCCGCCGGGGCCGCGGCCAGCGCAGCGCTGCTGGAGGTGGCGGGACTGAGCCTCCTGCTGGAGATCAACGGCGCCCGGCGCCCCGTGCTGCGGGAGATCTCGTTCAGCGTGGCACCGGGGGAGGCCGTCGGGCTGGTGGGTGAGTCGGGGGCCGGCAAGACCATGACCGCCCGGGCGATCGGGCGCCTGCTACCTCCCGGGGCCCAGGCCCAGGGCACAATCCGGTACAGGGGCAGCGACGTCGCCGCACTCGCCGGCGCGGGTCTGCGCCGGTACCGCAGCCAGGTGGCGATGATCTTCCAGGACCCGCGGGCACACATCAATCCGGTCCGGCGCATCGGCGACTTCCTGACCGAGGCGCTGCGAACCAACATGGGGGTGCCGGCGGCGCAGGCCCGGGACCGTGCGGTGGACATGCTCACCGCCGTCGGCATCGAGGACGGCGCGCGGCGGCTGCGGCAGTACCCGCACCAACTGTCGGGCGGGATGCTGCAACGCGTCATGATCGCCGCTGCGCTGCTGACCGGGCCCCACCTCCTGCTGGCCGACGAACCGACCACCGCGCTCGACGTCGTGACCCAGGCGGAGGTCCTGGCCATCCTCGACGGCCTGCGCCGCGAGTCCGGGCTGGCGATGCTGTTCATCACCCACGACCTGGACCTCGCCGCCGCCATCTGCGACCGCACCATCGTGATGTACGCCGGGCAGGTTGTCGAAGTCCGCGCCTCCGCCCTGCTGCACACCGACCCGTTGCACCCCTACACCGCCGCGCTCGCCGCCGCCCGCCCCGACATCACCCTCACCGTGCCCCGGCTGCGCGCTATTCCCGGCCGCCCACTGTCGCCGTTCGAAGCGCCCCCGGGGGAGTGCGCCTTCGCCTCTCGCTGCACGCACGCCAGGGATGCCTGCCGCGCCGCCGTGCCCGGCCTGGTCGCTCTGGACGGCGGGCTGTCCCGCTGCGTCTTCGCGCACCAGCTGCGCGGGCAGCTCCAGGTGGTGCCCGGTGGCTGATACCACCGGCGAGCCGGTCCTGGAAGCGTCCGGGCTGCGCAAGCAGTTCGGCGATCTGGTCGCCGTGGACAACGTGTCCTTCCGCGTCCCGCCGGGACGTTCCCTGGCCATCGTGGGAGAGTCCGGTGCGGGGAAGACCACGATCGCGCGGATGATTGTCGGCCTGGAACGGCCCACCGGTGGATCCATCACCGCCTGCGGCCGCGACCGGTCCCGGCCGGCCCGGTCCGCCCGCGACCGGCGCCGCCGCGGCCGCGAGGTGCAGATCGTGTTCCAAGACCCCTACACCAGCCTTGACCCCCGGCAGAACGCCAAAGCCGCGATCGACGAAGTGCTCCGGCTGCACCACCAGTGGCCGGCTCCCCACCGGCGTGCCCGGGTCGCCGAACTCACCGGCCTGGTTGGCCTGGACGCGCGCCAATCCCGGGCGCTGCCCCGGTCGTTGTCCGGTGGCCAGCGGCAACGGGTCGCGATCGCCCGCGCGCTCGCGGCCGAGCCCGCGGTCCTGATCCTCGACGAAGCGGTCGCCGCGCTGGACGTGTCGATCCAGGCCCAGGTACTCAACCTGCTCGCCGACATCCGCGACCAGACCGGCATCTCATACCTTCTGATCAGCCACGACCTAGCCGTCGTGCGCCAGCTCACCGACGAAACGCTCGTGTTGCGCCACGGCACGGTCGTCGAACGCGGCCCCACCGCCCGGGCGCTCGACCACCCCCAGCACCCCTATACCCAGCGGCTGCGCGCCAGCGTGCCACGGCCAGGCTGGAAACCCAGCAGAACCCGGGGCGCGGGCTGATCTGCTGAGAGCTGGTTACCGATGCCGTGCAACACCAGCCCACCTTGCGCCCGGGCGGAATTCATCAACCAACGGGGAAAGATTGGCCCTCAGCCCTCCAGGAGTCCCAGTTCACGGGCCTGAGTAACGGCCTCATTGCGGGTGGTGGCATCGAGCTTGCGGTAGATCGACTTCACTTGCGCCCTGATCGTGTGCGAGGAGAGGACCAGCTCGGCAGCAATCTCCGGGACAGACAAGTGAGTTGTGAGCAACGGCAGCAGGCGCAGCTCGGCGGCTGTCAGCGTCGACGCGCTAGGGGCGATCGAACCGCGCTCATCGCCAAACCGGACCCGAAGCGCCTTCGCCTCACCCACCAGGGTTCCCAGGTCAGAGCGCCGCCGGAACAGTTCATCGACCTCCCGCATCAGTGTCCTGGCCCCAGCAACGTCGGCTAGAGCGAGATGGACGCGGGCCAGTTCGATCCGGGCCTGAACGGCCAAGGAGGGCTCCGCATAGGTCAGCAAATGCCGCAACCGCTGGGCGCCAACGAGCATGCGGCGAACTGCCTGGAGGTCTCCCCGGTGCAACGCCGCGCGGGCTTGCACGGCGCAGACCAAGGGCGTCACATAGCTGTCCTCGATCCCGGCCAGGCGCAGCGTGGTGGCTGCTTGCCCGGCCAGCGCATTGGCCTGACTCCATTGACCGCGCGCCATCGCCACGAGCGACCGCTCGCATTGCGCGGTCGCGATAACATCGGGCGCGCTGGCTTGCTGCCAGCTGACGGCCTGCTCGAGGAACGCGTCACCGCCGTCGAGGTCACCGCTCAGGATCCGCGCGATCCCTTGGAAGACTGGGGCAACAGGCACCACCATGTTCGCCGCCGCGAACTCCCGTGCGGCCTCATCGGCGTCAGCGCGCATCTGCTCGACCCCGCGGCGGCACAAAATAGCCCGAAGCAGAGTGGCCCAAGCCTCGGTGGGAAGGTCATCCGCCGTGGCCAGACCGCTGCGTTGCCAGCGATCAACCGCATCAGCCCACCGCTCGGCCTCGGCCGCCCGCCCGGTCGGTCCGGCGACGAGCGCGGCGGCCACGGCGACCATCAGGTGTCCTTCGATCCCGCCCCGATCATCCAGCCACCGGAACCACCGCTGGAGAGTCGTGACCCGGCCCTGCCGGTAGGCCGAAAGCCAGATTTTCTCCACCAGGGAAGCGACCTCATCAACGTCCCCGGCCGCGATGAAGTACTCCAGCGCCTCCTCGGGCGAGCCACTGTGCAAGTGCCAGCCGGCGGCCCGCCGGCGCAGCGCCGGGATCAGGCCGGGCGCTTGGCGTTCCAGTTCCGCTTGGAGCATGTCGCGGAACAAGCGGTGGTAGCGGTACCACTGCCCCCGCCGGTCCAGCGGCACCAGCAGCAGGTTGGACCGGGCCAGGCCGGCCAGTGTGGCGGCGGAGCCAGGCACCTCCAGCACGGCCTCGCACAACGGCCCGCACATCCGCTCCAGCACCGCCGTCCGGGTGAGGAACTCCCGCTGTTTCTGGGAAATCCGTTCCAGGAACTCCGACTCTACGTACTCGGTCACGAACCGGTCGCCGCCGCCGAACGAGAGCGCAGCGGCCGGCAGTGAGCCGCCTTCCCTGAGATAAAGCGCCGCGAGATACAGCCCGGCCGCCCAGCCCTCGGTCCGGCGGTGCAACTCCGCCACGTCGGCCTCGCCGAGCCTTACCGCAGCGGCGCGCAGCAGCGCGGACGCCTCGTCGCGGGTGAGCGACAAGTCATCCGCGCCTATCTCCAGGATCCGGCCCTCGGCGCGCAGCCGCGCGACCCGCACCGGCGGCTGATCCCGCCCGGCGAATGCCAGCCGTGACCCGTAGGGCACGTGATCAGCCAGCACCGACAGCGCGGCCCGGCATTCAGAGTTGTGCAGCAGATGCACATCGTCGAGGACGAGCACCACCGGCGAAGTCATCGACGAGAACGCCGCTCCAAGCCGCGGCACAACCGAGCCAGGCACTGAGCTGACGGGAGAAGCCAGCGCGTCGAACACCCGCTCACCGACCGGCTCCACCGCATCGAGCGCTTGCGCCACGTAGGTGAGCAGGACCTTCGGGTCGTTGTCGGCTTCGTCGACCGACACCCACGCGAAGGCCTGACTGTTGTGTTCGGCCCACTGCGCCAGCAGCGTGGTCTTTCCGTAACCAGCCGGCGCGACCACCGACACGACCGGACGCGGGTCCTCTCGCACCAGCCGTTCGACAAGTGACGGCCGGTGGACCGTCCCCGGCCGGACCGGGGGGCGCCGCAGCTTCGACGTGACAAGGTCAAACCCGGGCTGGCCCGCCCGCTGCGGCCTGCTGGCACGCTCACGCACGTCAAGATCGTCCATACCCGCCCATGGCCCCGGAACGTCTGCTTTTCCATGCTCAGCCGAGCCCGTGGATCAGGTCAAGCGACAATAGGCCGCCCCAGCCCTCGGGCGGCATCGGCGATGTCCTCGTGGCTGCTCCGGAACCGGTTCTGGCACACATAACGTGAAGGTAACGGTTCGATCTTGAAAGTGCGGGGTGGGGGTCCCGCCGCGGCCGTGCCATGTCGTACGCCTGACGCCGAACCTGCTGCACGCCCTGCCGTTACCGTCACCAGATGTGTTTTGCGCCACTCATCGGTCGAAGTCACAGACGCCGCGCTCAGGCACTGGCGGGCGGGTGTCCGGGGAACGATCCCCGGCCGGACAGACCAGATCATTACTTTCTTGCACCCCGGCCAGGCCTGCCGCTGTAGTAGGCGAAGCTGGTGGGGTCGGCCAGGTGCCGGGGTGGCACCAGGTAGCCGCTGGTGAATGGGCAGCGGGCGGCGGCATGGCCGGACGGGGGAAGCAGGTGATCGCCTGCTGGGGGCCGCTGGCCTGCAGGCCCGGGGGCGCTGGTGGCGACCACGGCCCCGGCGGGGCGCTGTTCGCTCACGCCTTCTACTGTGGGAAGGCAAAGACCGGCATCAGGCCAGGGCCGAGTGAGTGTGGCGGTGTGCCCGCCGCAGGCCCAAAGGGAGCAAAGTGCCATGCCTGTGGACAGTGCCCGTGTCGCCGCCGCGAGCCACGGGATGCACCAGGTCGTGTTCTATGGTGATGACGGCGAGCTGGCGGCCAGGGTGGCCAGCTTCCTGGACGATGGACTGGCGGCGGGGTGCCCGGCCGTCGTGGTGGCGACGCCAGCGCACCGGGCCGCCTTCGGGGCGCGGCTGGGCGCAGCGGCGGGGCGGCTGGTGATGGCGGATGCCGCGACGATGCTGCAGGGCTTCCTGGCTGGTGACCGGCTCGATCCGGGCCGCTTCCGGGACGCGGCCCTGGAGTTGCTCGGCTCGGTGGCCCGGCCGGGGCGGCCGGTCCGAATCTATGCCGAGATGGTGGCGTTGCTGTGGGATGCCGGGCAGGTGCTAGGGCTGTATGCCACGGTGACCGCCGCCCGGGCCGGCGTCGCGGGCTGAACTGGCGCTTCGGGCCGCTCCCGCCGTGGCCAGGGCCGAACCGTTACCTTCACGTTATGTGCGCCAGAACCACTTTCTGTGATCAGTACCCGTTCCCCGCTTATGCGCGCCGGCCCGCCGACGGTCAAGCGCTCGGTCTCATTCGCCTGACCGGGGCATCGGCGAGCCGCTGACCAGGTAAAACGTGGAGCGGGTGACGGGAATCGAACCCGCACTATCAGCTTGGGAAGCTGACGTTCTGCCATTGAACTACACCCGCGCGGCGCGGACCCGAACTAGGCCTCGGCTCGCCCCGACATCGTACCGGAACCAGCGAGCCTCCAGCCCGGACGGCCAGCGCCGCTTCAGTTGTCTCTTGCCTCGTCCAGGAGCTGGCGCAGCCTGGCCCGCAACTCAGAGCACTCCTGCTCCAGCTGCGCGACCTGGGCCTCGAGCTCCAGGATGCGGCGAATCCCGGCCAGCGTCATACCCTGCCCGGTGAGCTGGACGACATACTGAACGGTGACCACCTCACGGCGGGAGTAACGGCGCTGCCCGCCGTCGGAACGCGACGGCCGGACGACGCCAAACTCGTCCAGGCGGCGCAGGAACGCCTGCTGAACTTCGAGCATGCCTGAGACCTGCCCCACCGTGTACAGAGGCAGGTCCTCATTCTCAAACGGCAACGACGGCATGGTCATTCACTCCCTGGCTCAGACTATGAGCAAAGGCTGCGGGCCCGGAGCGAAGGACGCGCCGGGCCCGCAAGGTGATGCGCTCCCGTCAGGCAGCGATCTCCTTCTTGCTCTCGGTGTTGATCTCGACCTTGCGGGGCTGAGCGGTCGCCAGCAGCGGCAGGCGGACGGTCAGCACGCCGTCGGCGAAGTCGGCCTCGATGTTGTCGAAGTCGACCTTGTCGCCGAGGGAGAGACGCCGGGAGAAGGAGCCGGTGACCCGCTCGCGGGTAATCAGCTTCTCGTCCTCACCAGCCACCTCGGTACGCTTCGCGCTCACCGTGAGCACGCCGCGGTCCACCGTGACGTCGATGGACTCAGCGTCCACGCCGGGCAGGTCGAAGCGGAGCAGGACCTCGTCCTTGCCCCGGATCGCGTCC
>Ga0318554_10001108_pt1 | contig 10778 bp, 8 predicted proteins | sample GRESIP082b2f22_FD_203687 | JGI IMG/M metagenome (GOLD analysis project Ga0318554, IMG submission 203687) | Tropical soil microbial communities from Luquillo Experimental Forest, Puerto Rico - GRE.SIPMG.082b2f22 | ecosystem: Environmental > Terrestrial > Soil > Tropical forest > Bulk soil... | reverse complement strand
CCGGGCAGCATGGCGGCCAGCACCTCGCCGGGCGGCGCGACGTAGTACTCCGCGATCCAGCGGGCGAGCTCGAGCAGGTGCGCGGAGAGCGGAGCGTCGGCGAGCACGGCGCCGAGATCGCGCACCCCGTCGAGCGCGGTGCGCTCGGCGACCGCGACCAACACGCCGCGCGCGGCGCGGCCGCGGAACGGCACCTGCACCTGGACGCCGGGCGCCGCGCGATCGAGCAGCGGATCGGGAATGCGGTACGTGAAGGTGCGGCGCAGCGGAAGCGGCAGCGCGACCTCGGCAAACGGCATCGGACTCGAAACCCCGGGGAGTGGGAAAGTGCGGCGTTCCGGTGAGGGCGGCCGACAGATTGCGTCGCCACCGCCGCCTTCGGCAAGTCGTTCCTCGCGCAGGGTGCGCGAGCCGCAGGCCGGGCCTCTCGAAGCCTGGACCTCCGGCGCGAACGGATGTTCGGCGGAGGTCTAGGCCTGGAGGCGCTGCGGGCTGCTCTGGCCGAGCAGGGCGTTGATACGCTCGACCAGCTTGCGGGGGCTGAACGGCTTCGTGATGTAGTCGTCCGCGCCGACCTCGAAACCGATCTTCTGATCCACGTTACGGCCTTTGGCGGACAGCAGGATCACCGGAATGTTCTTGGTGTCGTCGCCGGCCTTCAGGATCTTGCAGGTTTCGTAGCCGTCGAGCTTCGGCATCATGATGTCGAGCACGATCAGGTCGGGACGCTCGGCGCGCGCCTTTTCCACCGCCTGCTCGCCATCCAGCGCGGTCAGCACCTCGTAGCCTTCCATGCCCAGACTGAAATCCAGGATGTGAACGATGTAGATCTCGTCGTCCACCACCAGGATCTTTCCCTTCGCCATCGCCATCACCTCCCTGCGTTGTGCTCCGCGGGCTCCGTGCGCCGATCCTTGGGCGTCCCGGCATCGCTCGTCGCCCGTGCATCCTTCCCGCTTCCCAGCGCCGCGCCGCGTTCGTGACGTCGCGGCAGCACCACGGTGAACCGGGACCCGGCCCCGGGCTCGCTCTCCGCGAACACGCGGCCACCGTGCCAGTCCACGATCGCCTTGCTGATCGCGAGCCCGAGACCGGTCCCTCCGAAACGCCGCACCAGTGAGGAATCCACCTGGTAGAAACGCTCGAAGATCTTTTCCAGCTCGTCCTGCGGGATGCCGATGCCGGTGTCCTCCACCTGCAGCGTCACTTCCCGGACGTCGCCCGCGAGATGAAACGTCACCGTGCCCCCGGCCGGCGTGAACTTCACCGCATTGCTGCCAAGATGGAGCACCAGCTGGCGCAGCTGATCGCGATCCGCGTCCAGGCGGGTATCGGCCGCGCGCCCGGTCACCTTGAGTGCAATTTGCCCGGTCTGGGCGATGGGGTCCAGGAGCTGCAGGCTCTCGTCCACGAGCTCGCCCAGATCCACGATCTGGCGCGAGGCGCGGATCTGGCCGGCGTCGAAGCGGTTGAGATCGAGCAGCGACTCGATCAGGCGGGTGAGCCGCTCGCTCTCCTCGTTCACGACCGAGAGGAACTTCTGCAGGCGCTCGTGGTCGAGCTCGCCCTCCTGGACGCCGAGCAGCATGTCCACGTAGGCGCGGATCGCGGTGAGCGGGGTGCGCAGCTCGTGCGACACGCTCGAGACGAAGTGATTCTTGAGCGTCTGCACCTCCTGCATGCGGCGGCCCGCCTCCTCCAGCTCCCAGGTGCGGCTCTCGAGCTGCGCGTAGAGCCGCGCGTTCTCGATCGCGACCGCGGCGTGGTTCGCGAACACCTCGAGCAGCTCGATCGTCTCGCGGGTCGGCACGCGGCGGTCCGCGGGATCGTCGAGCGAAAAGTACCCGACGACCTCGCCGGAGCGGCTGTGGAGCGGCACCAGCAGCACGTCGTCCTCGTGCCACTCGTCGGCGGCGCGCGGGCCCAGATTCGGCTTGTAGCCGAGCGGCAGGCGCTTGTTGAATTCCTGGGTGTGGCTGATGAAGTACGACGCGCCGATCTTGAACTCCTCGCGCAACCACGACTGGAACTCCGCGAGCAGGACGTCCTCGCGCTCGAGCGCGGCGCGCGCCGGGGCCTCGATGCCGTGGAACGCGCAGGCCCGCAGCCGGTCGCAGCCCGGCTCCCGCACCCGGATCAGCATCACGCGATAGCCGAGCGTGCTCGCCACGGTGTCGGCGATGCGCTGCATCAGCGCGGCGGGATCGAGCTCGGAGTTGATGCGCCAGGTGTTCTCGAGCACCCGGTGCAGCCGGTCGGCGCGCAGGCGGTTCTGTTCCACCTCGAGCAGGTAGAGCGCCTGGAGGCGCTCGCGGTCCGCGGCCAGTTCGGAGACCGCGGGCTCGCGCGACTCTGCGGAGCGGGCCGCGGCGTTCGGGGGAGCGCGCCTTGGGGCGCGGCGCGGCTTCATTCGGCGATCGTCTCCTCGCGCTCGAGCACGCGCGCGAAGGCCTCGACGACGCGCGGATCGAACTGGCCGCCCGCCTCGTGACGCAACTCCTCGAGCGCGTCGCTGCGGGTGCGCGGCGCGCGATACGGACGCCCGCGCGTCATGCTGTCGTAGGCATCCACGACCGCGAGGATGCGGCTGCCGAGCGGAATCGCGTCGCCCTGCACGCCGTGCGGATAGCCGCCGCCGCCCCAGCGCTCGTGATGGCCGAGGATGATGTCGCGCACCTGCGAGAGGTATTCGATCGGACGCAGGATCTCGACGCTGACCTCCGGGTGGCGCTCGAGGTCCTCGAGCGAGCCGGGATCGAGCGGGCCCGGGCTCATGCGGCTCTCGACCCGCATCATGCCGAGGTCGTGGATGCTGGCGACGTAGCCGAGCAGGTCGACTTCCGCGTCCGAGAGCCCGATCTCGCGGCTGAGCGCGCGGGTCAGGTGCACCACGTCGTGCGTGCCGAGCAGACACTCGCGCTTGAGCCGCGTCACGGTCTTCACCGCGTCGATCGAGTCGCTGACGATCCGCTGCGAGTCCGGGTGCGCGATCGCGCGCTCCACCGCGCTCGCGACGCGCTCGATCAGCGCGGTGAGCACCGAGAGGTCGTCCTCGTCGAACGCCGCGCCGGAGTTCTTGTTGTTCACGTTGAACACGCCCAGCACCTCGCCCTGGATGCGCAGCGGCGCGCACAGCAGCGACTTCGTGCTGTACTGCGGATGATTCAGGCGGCGGAAGCGCCGGTCGGTCTCGATGTTGTTGACGAGCAGCGGCTGGCCCCAGGCCGCGACCGAGCCCGCGACCCCGGAGCGCACGGAGGTGCGCCGGCCGCGCAGGTTCTGGCCCTCCAAGCCGCGCGACGAGGCGATGAACAGATTGCCCTGGTCGGGATCCACGAGCATGAGCGAGACGATGTCGGCCTCCATCGAGGCCGCCACCATCTCGACCGTGTGGTCGAACAGCTCGCGCAGGTCGACGCGATTCCAGATCTGGCGGGCGATACGGCGCGCGCGGCTCGAGGCGAGCTGGCGCACCGGCAGGTTGAAACAGAAGCGCGTGCCGTGCGGGTCCACGTTCTGCGCCCAGATGCGGCCGCCGTGCAGCTCGGCGATGCCGCGCGAGATCGCGAGTCCGAGTCCGGTGCCCTCGACCTCCTGATCACCGGGCTGGCGCGCGCGGTAGAACCGCTCGAACACGCGCGACAGCTCCTCGGCCGGAATGCCCGGACCCTCGTCCTGCACCACGCCGAGCCAGTCCTCGCCGCGCAGGCGCGCGGTCACCTTCACGACGCCGCCGACCGGCGAGAACTTGACCGCGTTGCCGACCAGATTGATGAACAGCCGGCGCAGCAGGTCGGGATCGCCCTCCGGCAGCAGGCTCTTGTCGACGTCGACGTCGAACGTGATCTTGCGCGCGTTCGCCACCGGCTGGAGGCCCTCGAGCGTTTCGTGGATCAGGCTCTGGAGGTTCAGCCGCCCGAGCCGGAGCGGGCGCTGGCCGGCCTCGAGCCGCGACAGATCCAGGATGTCGCTCACGAGCCGCGACAGGCGGTCGCACTCCTCATTGATGATGCCGAGGAAGCGTTCGCGCGGGGCGTGCGGGTTCGCGAGGTTGTCGAGCATCGCCTCGGTGTAGGCCTTGATCGCGGTGAGCGGCGTGCGGATCTCGTGCGCGACGACCGACATGAGGCTCGTCGAGGCCTCCTCGCTCTCGTTCACGCGCCGTTCGAGGCGCACGCTGCGGTGGCGCTCCTCGCGCAGCCCGCGCCGCAGCTCGTCCCGCTCGAGCGTGAGCGCGAGCGCGTCGCCGAGCGTGAGCAGGAACAGCCGGTCCGCGGCGTTGAACACGCGCGGCTGATCGAACGCGACGAGCAGCACGCCCTGCACCGCGCCGCCCGCGAGCAGCGGCACCGTTGCGAGCGCGAGCGGGGCCTGCAGCCACAGCGCGTGCTCGCGGCCCGTGCCGTCCGAGCCGTTGTCGAACAACGGGACCTCGAACCGCATCACCTGCTCGACCGGCCCGCCCTGCTCGGCCAGATACGGAGTGCCCGCGCCCGCCTCGTCGAACGCGCGCAGCGCGCCGCTGCGGCCGTCCACCCGCAGTAGGCGATAGTCTGCGGCGCCGAGCAGCTGGACGGCGGACGCGCCGGCGATCGCGCACGACGTGCCGAGATCCGCGGTGCTGCGCAGCGCGAGCAGCGCCTGCGCCAGAACGGACAGGCTCTCGGCCGGGGAGACTTCCTCGGGGCCAGGCGGAGGGGAAAACGCGAGGCTCACGGGTGGCGCGACGGCGCGTGGCTCACGCCACGTCGCGGTCTTCCTCGCCGGCCCCGCCGGCACTGCGTCGCTCGCCCACCATCACGCTGCCCGGGATTCCCTTGCCGTGCGCCTTGAGCTCCTGCGCGATGTCGTTGAGCTCGGCGAGATGCGAGACCGGCATGCGATCCGTGCTGACGAGCGCGAGCGTCAGGCTCATGAGCGGCACGCGCTCGGCCTCGTGCCGGCGGTTGATGACCTCGACGTGTCCGCGGCGGTAGTCCGCCGGATCGTAGAGCTCGAGCAGTGCGCTGTTGAACTGGGCGATCACGTGCTCGCCGAGGCGCTCCGCCTGCTCCGGCGTCGTGAGCACCACGAAGTCGTCGCCGCCGATGTGCCCGACGAAGCTCTGGTTCACGCCGGCCTCGCGGGCGGCCGCCACCAGGATGTCGGCGAGCCGGCGGATCGCCTGGTCCCCGCGCGCGTAGCCGTAGTGGTCGTTGAACGCCTTGAAGTAGTCCACGTCCACCTGGAGCATCGCGAACGGAACGCGCGATTCCAGGCGGCGGGTGATCTCCTCGTTGATGGTCAGGTTGCCGGGCAGGCCGGTGAGCGGGCTCGCGGAGCGCTGCTGGCGGCTCCACTCCAGGACGTTGCGCACGCGTAGCATCAGCTCGCGCGCCTCCCACGGCTTCGTCACGTAGTCGTTCGCGCCGCCGCCCAGGCCCTCGAGCTTGTCCTGCGTCTCGGCCTTCGCGGTGAGCATGATGATCGGGATGTGGCGCGTCGCGTACGCGGTGCGCAACTCGCGGCACACCTCGTAGCCGTTCCGGAACGGCATCATCACGTCGAGCAGCAGCAGGTCCGGCAGCGTCTGGATCGCCATCTCGAGCGCCTGCTGCCCGTCCTTGGCCTCGAGCACGCGATAGCCCGCCGCCTCGAGCTGAAAGCGCAGCACTTCGCGAAGATGCGGCTCGTCCTCGGCAACGAGGATGGTTTGCTTGGTCACGATGGGTCAGCTCCCTCTGAACGGGCTAAGCGCAAAGCACGCAGACGCCTGCGCCATGGCAGGGTCGCAAGCGACATGCCACGCGCAAAGGTCCGCGGGATGCGGTATCTGCAGTAGAGATCGGCCGCTCGGGGCGCGGGCTGAACCATGCTCTCCGCGTCCGGACCCAGTTTGGGCGGTATCGCGCAACCGCGCGAATTGCAACGCCTGGGGCGGCGGGCGCGGCGGGAGCGCGGCAGTGCCGGGCGGGTTCCCGCCCGCTCAGGCCACCGGAAGCGGCAGGCCCGAAGCCTCGAGCGCGGCGACCGCGTCGAGCTCGGGATCGGGCGCGATCCCGCGCTCGAGCATCCAGGTGCCGAGCAGCGCGATCATCGCCGCGTTGTCGGCGCACAGCCGGGGCGACGGGACGCGCAGGCGCACGCCGCGCGCCGCGCACTCGGCCGCGAGCCGCTCGCGCAGCTCGCGATTGCACGCCACGCCGCCGCCCAGGTTCAGCGCGCGCGCGCCTTCGCGCTCGAGCGCGGCGACCGTGCGGTGGACGAGCGTGTCCACCACGGCGCGCTGGAACGAGGCCGCGAGATCGGCGAGCAGCACGTGCGGATACGGCGGATCGCCGTGCGGCGCGATGGCGAGCGCGACCGCGGTCTTGAGCCCCGAGAACGAGAAGTCGTAGCCCGGGCGATCCAGCATCGGACGCGGGAAGTCGAACGCGTCCGCGCGACCCTCGCGTGCGAGCGCATCGATCGGCGGGCCGCCCGGGAAGCCGAGCCCGAGCCGCTTCGCGACCTTGTCGTACGCCTCGCCGGCCGCGTCATCGCGCGTGCTGCCGAGCCAGCGATAGCGGCCGAAATCCTCGATCCGCACGAGCTCGGTGTGGCCGCCCGAGACCACGAGCGCGAGCGCCGGATACTCGAGCGGCCCGTGCTCGAGCGCGGGCGCATGGAGGTGCGCCTCGATGTGATTGACGCCGAACACCGGCTTGTCGAACGCGAGGCCATAGGCCTTCGCGAACGCGACGCCCACGACGAGCGAGCCCACGAGGCCCGGCGCGCGCGTCACCGCAATCGCGTCGAGATCGCGCGGGAGGACCTCCGATTCCTCGAGCGCGCGCCGCACGAGCGCGGGGAGCAGCTCGAGGTGCGCGCGCGCGGCGAGCTCCGGCACGACGCCGCCGTAGATCCGGTGCACGTCCTGCCCGGCGATGAGGTGCGAGCGCAGCTCCGTTCCGCCCTCGAGCACGGCGACGGAGGTGTCGTCGCAGGACGTCTCGATGCCGAGCACGAGCCGGCCGGCGGCGCGCGATTCAGGAGCGCTCATGCGCCCTCGGGCGCGAGCACGGATTCCAGCCATTCCATGTATTTCGGCGCGCCCGCGGCCACGCGGACGGCGACGCATTCCGGCGTCTCGTAGGGGTGCAGCTCGTGGAGCCGCGAGAGCAGCGCGGTCCAGTCCTGCTTGCGCGTCTTCATCAGCACCACGGTCTCGCCCTGGTCCTCGATCGCGTCCTTCCAGCGGTAGAGCGAGCGCGCCGGCAGCAGGTTCGCGCACGCGATCAGGCGCTCCTCGATCAGGACGCGCGACACCCGCGCGGCGTCGGCCTCGGAAGCGAAGCTCGTGAATACGATCAGCATCTCGGTCATCGTCCTCGATCCTCCGCGGTGCGCGTTGCGGCGCGCGAGTGTAGCATTTCGACATGAGGCTCCCGCCCGCTGCGCTCGCGGCCGTCCTGCTGTTGACCGGCGCCGCCCCGCCGTCCGCGCCGCTCCCTCCCATCGTGCTCGTCTCGCGCGCGCCGGCGCCGCGGGACACCGGCGCGGCCGCCTCGGCGAGCCAGGTGATTCCCGGATTCGGCCCGCACGCGCGCAGTCTCGTCACCGGCGGGCGACTCATGATCCGCGCGCCGGACGGCGCGCTGCGCGCGCTGCTCGGCGACGGCGCCGTATACGACGTCAGCCATCCGGCGGTGTCGTGGGACGGCCGCACGATCGCGTTTGCGGGCGTCGTCGCGCGCGACAGCGCCTGGCGGATCTACTCCGTGAACGTGGACGGAACCGACCTCCACGCCCTCACGTTCACCGACCGCGCGCTGGATTCCGCCACGACCGCAACGCTGCCGCCCGCGCTGCGGCGCTTCGACGATCTCGATCCGTGCTGGATCGGCCGCCGGCGCCTGGTGTTCGCGAGCACGCGCTGGCCGCTGCTCTCGGAGTACGGCGGCGTGCCGGCGACGAATCTCTACGTGCTCGATCTCGACGATCCGCGCCCGCGCCGGATCACGACCGAGCGCAACGGTGCCGAGACTCCGGCGTACAATCCCGCGACGGGGCGCATCGTGTTCTCGCGCTGGTGGCACAACCGATTCCACGCGTCGAACCTCGATTCGCTCGGCATCACGACCGACGCAGCGCGCGCGCTCCCGGCCGACAGCGCGAATCTCTGGCAGCTCGTGAGCTTCGATCCCGCGCGTCACGACACGCGGCTCGCCGCCGGCGATCCGCGCTCGCGCGTCGCCACGATGGGCTATCAGCCGGCCGTGCTCCCGGACGGTCGGATCGTGGCGGCGAGCGCGCGGCATCTCGGCCTCTCGCCGAACTCCGGCGCCGTCGGGCTCGTGATCTTCGGAAGTGCATCGGGTCGCGCGCCGGCGCGCGGGATTCCGATCGCGCTCACGGCTCCGCGCCGGCTCGAAGGCCCTGCGCTCCCGACCGGACCCGTGGATCCGTACCGCGACGCGCAGGGTCTCGCGGCTCCGCAGGCGTGCAGCGCAGCGGTGCTACCGGACGGCCGGGTCGTGTTCGCGTTCGATCCCGGCGCGCGCGGGGATTTCGGGATCTACGCGATCGGGACGGACGGCAGGGGGCTCACGCCGCTCGCGGATCTGCCCGGCACGCTCGAGCTGGATCCGGCGCCGGTCGTGGCGCGCGACTGGGCGGAGCATCGCTTCGATCTCGACGCCGCCGCGCTCGATGCTCCGGCACCGCCGCGCGAGCGCCCCGCGGATCCCGCGCCCGGCGCGCCATCGTTCCGATTTCACTGCCTGAATCTGTTCGCGAATGCGCCGCCACACGCGCCGATTCCGCACGCGCCGCTTCCGGCGCAGGGCCTGCGCATCCGCTTCTTTGCCGCGCTCTCGCGGCCCGAATCCGCCCACGGCGACACCGTGATTCTGCTGCGCGAGGCGCCGGTCTCGTCGCGCGGCGAAATCGATGTCGCCGGGGTGCCCGTCGATGTCCCGATGTTCGAGCAGGTCGTGGACGCGCACGGCGCGGTGCTGATGTCGGCGCACGGCCCGGCGCACGTCGCGGGCTTCAACGCGTCCGCGCCCGGCGAGCGGCGCTGCGTCGGCTGCCACGTCGGGCACTCGGCGATCCCGGTCCCGGTGCGCTAGCGCGATGCCCGAGCTGCCGGACATCACGCTCTACGTCGAGCAGCTCGAGCGCCGCGTCGCCGGCGCGCGGCTCGAGCGCGTGCGGATCAAGAGTCCGAACCTGCTGCGCACGTTCGATCCTCCGCTGGACGTGACGTTCGGGCGCGAAGTGCGCTCGGTCCGCCGGCTCGGGAAGCGCATCGTGTTCGTTCTCGAGGGCGGCGCGGCGCTCGTGCTCCACCTCATGATCGCTGGCCGCCTCCAGTGGAAGGATCAACCCGCGAAGGTCGCGGGCCGTCCCGGGCTCGCGGCGTTCGACTTCGCGACCGGCTCGCTCCTCCTCACCGAGGTCGCGACGCGGCAGCGCGCCGCGCTGCACGTCGTTCTGGACGAGGCGGGCCTGCGTGCGCTCGATCCCGGCGGGCTCGAGCCGCTCACCGCCGCGCCTTCGGAATTCGCCGCGGCGCTGCGCCGCGAGAACCACACGCTGAAGCGGGCGCTCACCGATCCGCGCCTGCTCTCCGGAGTCGGCAACGCGTATTCCGACGAGATCCTGCATCGCGCGCGGCTCTCGCCGCTTGAGCTCACGTCGCGGCTCGACGACGAGGCGATGCGCCGGCTTTACGACGCAACGCGCGCGATCCTCACGGAATGGACGGAGCGCCTGCGGCGCGAGAGCGGCGACGCGTTTCCAACCAGGGTCACCGCCTTCCGCGAGGGCATGGCCGTGCATGGGCGATTCAAGCAGCCGTGTCCGGATTGCGGCGCGCCGGTCCAGCGCATTGTCTACGCGGAGAACGAGACGAACTACTGCGCGCGCTGCCAGACCGGAGGACGGCTGCTCGCGGACCGCGCGCGCTCGCGCCTGCTGCGCAAGGACTGGCCGAAGACACTCGAGGAGCTGGAGGGGTGAACCGCGGGGCCGGGACGGCGGACCCGGGAGCGGACCGTGCGGGCCGGATTCTCTGGGGCTCGCTGCTCGCGTTCGAGCTGCTGCGGATCGTCGCGATCCTCCAGCCCGGAATGTTCGGCTGGTCGATGAACTCCGCGCGGTTCCTTGCGCCGACTGTCTCGTGGCCGCTCGAGATCGTGCTGGTCGCGGGTCTTCTGCCTGTGACCGCGCGATGGATCGTGCGCGGATTCGAGGCGCTCGCAGACGCGCTCCAGCGCGACCCGCGCCGCGCGATCCCGGTCGCGGCGTTTCTTGCCGCGTGGGTCGTCTGGCTGATTCCGGATCAGGTGCACTTCACGGGCGACTTCCAGCTGCGGTTGAGCTCCGCTTCGCAGCCCGGTTCTCCGGAAAGCCTCTTCCCCCAGGAGCTGCCGCTCGACCTCCTGCTGCACGTCCGCCTGCCGCAATGGCTCGCGTCGCGCGGGTTCGCATGGGCCGCGCTCGAGCCACGCCTGCTCGGGGCGCTCGAGGCCGCGTTGCTCGCGCTGATCGCCATCCGATTCTCGAACGTCGTCGCGGCGCGCGGCGCGTTCGCGATCGCGATGATCTCGCTCGCGTTTTTCGGGGGCCATCTCGTCCTGTTCACCGGCATGAACAAGGCCTTCTCGGAGCTCGTGCTCTGCGCGGCGGCGGTCGGGGTGTGGGGGATCGCCGTGATCGAGGGCGGCGCCGATCCGCTGCCGCTCGGTCTCGCCGCGGGGCTCGCGGTCGCGATGCACCGCTCGGGGATCGCATTGCTTCCGGCGGCACTGTTC
>Ga0318554_10001106_pt1 | contig 10790 bp, 3 predicted proteins | sample GRESIP082b2f22_FD_203687 | JGI IMG/M metagenome (GOLD analysis project Ga0318554, IMG submission 203687) | Tropical soil microbial communities from Luquillo Experimental Forest, Puerto Rico - GRE.SIPMG.082b2f22 | ecosystem: Environmental > Terrestrial > Soil > Tropical forest > Bulk soil... | reverse complement strand
GCGTTCTCGAGCCGCGACCGCTCGCACCGGCGCCTCGACGAGCTGCCGGGCAACGGCTCCTCCGGTCCGTACGTGCTGACCCAGGTGCCGATCGTCGAGAACAGCGAGCGCGTCGAGATCGTGACGCGCGACCGCGATCAGCCGTCGGTCGTGCTGCACACCGAGCCGCGCGCGCGGTTCACCGATTACGAGATCGATCCGTTCACCGGGCGCATCGTGTTCAAGGCGCCGGTGCCGTCGATCGACGCCGAGCTGAATCCGGTCTCGGTGCGGATCCAGTACGAGGTCACGCAGGGCGGCGAGCCGTTCTGGGCCTCGGGCGCGGAGGCGCGCCTGCGCCCGAATTCCGCGCTCGAGCTGGGCGGGACGTACGTGGACGACCAGCACCCGGGCGAGGCGAGCGAGCTGCGCGGGCTGTACGCCGCGCTGCGTTTCGCGCACGGCACGCGCCTCGAGGGCGAATGGGCGCACACGCTGAAGCTCGGCGGCGCGGCCGGGCAGGGCGGGCGCATCGAGCTGGATCGCGACGATCCCAAGACCACGCTGCGCGCGTACGTCGGCATGACCGACTCCGCGTTCTCGAATCCGTCCGCCGGGCTCGGCACGGGCCGCACCGAGGCGAGCCTGCACCTCGCGCGCCGCGTCGATGCGGGCACGCAGCTGCGCGCCGAGGGGCTCTACACCGCAGATGCCGGCGGGGTGGAGCGCCGCGGCGGGCTGCTCGCCGTCGTGGACCACTCGCTCTCGACGATGCTGCGCGGCGAGCTCGGGCTGCGCCTCGCGGCCGACCGCCGCCTCTCCGGCCCCGAGCCGCCCGCGGAGTTCGCGGCGCGCGGACGGCTCCAGGCCCAGTGGCCGAGCCATCCCGGGCTCTCGGCGTTCAGCGAGCTCGAGCAGAACTTCGCGGATGCGCGGCGCATGGCGGCGATCGGCGGCGAGTATCGCTACAGCGCGCACGGTCGGCTCTACATCCGGCACGAGCTGATCTCGAGCCTCCACGGCCCGGTGCCGCTCGATGCGGGCCAGAAGCAGCTCTCGACCGTGGCCGGCGTGGACGCCGATGTCACCGGCGCGACGCACGCGTTCGGCGAGTACCGCGTCGCGGACGCGCTGGCGGGCCGCGATGCCGAGGCCGCGGTGGGATTGCGCAACGGCTGGCAGATGACCGACGCACTGCGCCTGAACACGACGTTCGAGCGCGTGAGCCCGCTGCTCGGCAGCAATGCCGGGCCGACCACGGCCGTCACCGGCGCGCTCGACTACACGGCGGACGAGAACTGGAAGGCCACGTCGCGCGCCGAGATCCGCACGTCGCGCGCGAGCGACGGATTCCTCGCCAGCATGGCGATGGCCGGGCGCATGAACCCGTCGTGGACTGCGCTCGGACGCACGCTCATGGACTTCGAGGACATGCGGTCGCAGGGCCAGCACGTGCGCGACCGGGTGCAGATCGGCTTCGCATACCGCGCCGCCGCGCACCGCTGGGATGCGCTCGGGCGTTACGAGCTGCATTACGACCGCGATCCCGCGCTCGGCCTCGCGACCACGCAGCGCCTCGCGCACGTCGTCTCGCTGCACGGCGCGGGCCCGGCCGGCGGCGGGTTCGAGAGCTCGCTCGCGTGGGCGGGCAAGCTGCTGCGCGTCGGCGATCAGTCGTCGATGAGCCGGAGCCGGGCGCAATGGGTGCACGGGCGGCTGATGCGCGATCTCGGCACCGCGTGGGATGCCGGTCTCACCGCGAGCACGCTGTTCGGCGACGGCGCGACGCGCCGCGACGGCCTGGGGGCGGAGCTCGGCCGGCGCATGCGCGACGGGGTGTGGTTCTCGGCGGGGTGGAACTACTTCGGCTACCAGGACCCGGATCTGCCGGGCGAGGAATACACCCAGCGCGGCGCGTACCTGCGCCTGCGCGCGCGGCTCGACGACGATCTGCTGCGGCCGCGCCAGGCGGAGGACAAGTGATCCGCCGCCTGCGCGTTTCGTTCCGGCTTGGATTCGCGCTCGCCGCCGTGCTGCCCGCCGCCGCGCCCGCCGAGGCGCAGCTCGTCCGCAATTTCACCCCGCGCACGACGGTGAGTGAGAGCGGCGACATCACGATGATCGGCAACACGCTGATGACGTGTCCGAACAACGGCCAGTGCACGAACGCACGCAATGGCACCGGGAACAATCTCAACAACAACGATTTCAACATGGTCTACGTCGACGTCGACGCGGACGGCACGACGTTCTGCTCGAGCCAGGCGACGCTCACGGTCCCGGCGACCGGGACGGTGGTGTGGGCGGGGCTCTACTGGAGCGGCGACTCGAACAACGGGGCGCGCAATCAGGTGAAGTTCGCGACGCCCGCGGCCGGCTACGTCACGCTCACGGCCACGCAGCTCGACGTGAGCGGCACCGTGTACCAGGGCTTCGTCGACGTGACCTCGCGCGTGCAGACCGGCGGCAACGGCACGTACGCGGTCGCGAACGTCCAGTCCACGACCGGGACGAACTTCTTCGCGGGCTGGTCGCTCGTCGTGATGTATCGCGACAACACGCTGCCGCCCCGCAATCTCGTGGTGTTCGACGGCTACGCGCAGGTCGCGCCCGGCGCGACCGTGACGATTCCGGTGAGCGGGTTCGTGACGCCGCCCGCCGGGCAGGTGAACACGCGGCTCGGCGTGGTCGCGGGCGAGGGCGACCTGGGCTTCAACGGCGACGCGCTGCAGCTGGACGCGACCACGATCTCGGACGCGCAGAACCCCGCGGACAATTTCTTCAACAGCTCGATCAGCCGGTTCGGAGCGCAGTTCACCGCGAAGAACCCCAACTACCTGAACCAGCTCGGCTGGGACGTGGACCTGGTCACGGCGAACGGCGTGCTGCCGAACAACGCCACGAGCGCCACGATCAGGCTGAGCTCGACGAACGACCGCTACTACCCGGGCGTCGTGACGTTCGCGACCGATCTCTACCAGCCGATCCTGGACGGCAACAGCTTCACGAAGACCGTGACCGATCTGAACGGCGGCAACCTGCTGCCGGGCGACATCGTCCAGTACACCGTCGCGATGACGAACACCGGCCAGGACAACGCGATCGGCATCGTGCTGCGCGACACGCTCGCGGCGAACCTCACGTACGTTCCGGGCAGCCTCGCGGTCGCGAGCGGTGCGAACGCCGGCGCGAAGAGCGACGCCGCGGGCGACGACCAGATGGAGTATGACGCCGCGAACCGGCGCATCATCGCGCGGCTCGGCAGCGGCGCGAACGCCGCGAGCGGCGGCTCTCTCGCTCCGGCGGCCGCAACGAGCGTGACGTTCCGCGCGCGCGTGAACCAGCCCGCCCCGACCGGCACCGTGATCTCGAACCAGGGCGAGCTGACGTTCACCGGCCAGCAGCTCGGCACGCCGTTCGTGACGCGCAGCGACGGCAACACGAACGTGGCTGGCAGCCAGCCCACGACCATCACCGTGACCGCGCCGACGCTCTCCGGCACCGTGTTCGAGGACGTGAACTACGGCGGCGGCGCGGGCCGCACGCTCGCCGCGTCCGCGGGCACGGGGCTCGCGAACGCGCGCGCCGAGCTGTACGACAGCACCGGCGCGTTCCTCGCGAGCACGGCCACGGCGGCCGGCGGCGGCTATTCGTTCAACGGCTGGATGCCGGCGCGCTACACGGTGCGGATCGTGGACGGCACGGTCGTCTCGTCGCGGCCCGGATCGATCGCGGGCCTCCTGCCCGTGCAGACGTTCCGCACCGACGCCTCGAGCGGCGCGGCGGTCGGGGACGCGAACCGGGTCGGCGGCGAGATCCCGACGCGCGGCGACGCGGCGTCCAACACCACGAACCAGACGCTCGCCGCGCTCACGACCGCGACGACCACCGCAGAGTCCGTGGCGCCGGTGACGCTCGGGGCGTCGGATCTCGGCGGGGTCGATTTCGGCTTCAACTTCGACACGATCGTAAACGCGCTGGACGCCGGCCAGGGATCGCTGCGGCAGTTCCTGCTCAACAGCAACGCGCTCGGCAATGCCGGGCTCGCGCAGGCCGGGCAGGCTGCGGGCAGCGAGGCCTCGATCTTCATGGCGAGCGACGGCGCCGCGCACGCCGGGCTGCGCGCCGGACTCGCGAACACGCTGACCGGCGGCGTGCTCGCGATCCCGTTGCAGAGCGCGCTGCCGGCGATCACCGATCCGAGCACACGCGTGGACGGCACGACGCAGACCACGAACGTCGGCGACACGAATGCCGGCTCGCTCGGCACCGGCGGGACCGTGGGCGTGGATGGCCTCGCGCTCGGCACCGTGTCGCGTCCCGAGGTCCAGATCGGCGACGGCGCCGGGCTCGGGATCGGTCTCGATCTCGCCGCGGCGAACGTCGCGGTGCGCGGCCTCGCAGTTTACGGGTTCGGCAACGCGCCCGGCAGCAACAGCGACGCGGACCTGCGCATCGGCGCGGCGGCGAGCGGCGCGCTGATCGAGCGCGACGTCATCGGCACGCCCGCCACGTCGTTCGCGGATCCCGGCGCGGTCGCGCGCTCGGGCGGCGATCACGTGCGTGCGATCGGCGCCGGGTCCGGCATCGTGCGCGACAACCTGATCGGGTTCGGCGCCGGCAGCGGCGTTTCGCTCACCGCGGGATCGAACGGCTGGCAGCTCACGGACGACGAGATCCGCGGCAACACGATCGGCAACGGCGCGCGCTCCGGCGTCTCGATCGAGGCGAGCGGCACCGCGACGCTCACCGGCAATCTGATCACGGACCACGACGGCGCGGCGGTGGACCTCGCCACGACCACGGGATCGAACTCGCTCGTCGACAACACGCTCACGCGCGGCGGCCTCGGTACTGCCGCGGCCAGCGTGACCGCCGGCGTGCGCGTGGGCGGCGGCGGGACGACGCTCGATCGCAATCGCGTATTCGACAACGTCGGCGCCGGCGTGATGGCGGCCTCGACCGCGGCCGGCAACACGTTCACGCGCAATTCGATCTTCCACAACGGCGTGATCGCGAACAATGGCGGCTCGGCCGCGAGCGGCCAGATCGGGATCGACCTGCTCGGCGCTCTGGACAGCGCGGCGCGCGGCACCGCTCCGTACGTCACGCTGAACGACGTCGGCGACGTGGACGTGGGCGGCAACGGGCTCCTGAACTTCCCGGTGCTCGAGAGCGCGGTGCTCTCGAACGGCAGCTTCACGCTCACCGGATGGGCGCGGCCGGGCTCGACGATCGAGCTGTTCATCTCGGATCCCGATCCGACCGGGTTCGGCGAGGGCAAGACCTGGGTCGCGACGCTGGTCGAGGGCTCGGGCGCCGATCTCGACAACAGCGCGAGCGCCTACTCCGGCCTCGTGAACGGGCTGAACCAGGGCAGCGACAACACGAATCGCTTCCGCTTCACGCTCGCCGCGCCGGCTGGCGTGACGGCGGGTGTCCAGCTCACCGCCACCGCGACGCTCGCCGCCGCGACGTCGGAGTTCTCGGGGCTGGTCACGGTCCAGACCGGCGTCGCGCTGAATGGCTTCGCGTACGCCGATCTGAACCACAACCTCGCAAGGGATGCGGGCGAGGCCGGCACCGGGGTGGCGATGTGGGCGAAGCTGATCCTGCAGAGCGCGCCGTCCAGCGCGCGGCAGGTCGCGGTCGTGAATCCGGCCACCGGCGCGTACGCGTTCACGTTCGTGAACGCGGGGACGTACGACGTCATCGTCGACGACAACAACAGCGCCGCCGACGTCACGCCCGCCGTTCCGGCGGGCTGGATCGGCACCGAGACCGCGTCGGGACGGTGGTCGGGAGTCGCGGTCGCGGGCGCGGATCTCTCGAACCTGAACTTCGGCTTCTATCAGGGGAGCCGGGTGGATGGAACCGTGTTCCGCGATGACGGCGCCGGACTCGGCACCGCGAACAACGGCGCGCTCGATGGCGGCGAGGCAGGGCTCGCCGGCGTGCGCGTCCAGCTGCTCTCCGGCGCGTGCGCGGGCGGCGAGTGCGACAGCACGCTCACCGACGGCGCGGGCGCGTTCCAGCTGTGGCTGCCGTCCGGCGCGGCGGGCGCGGTCGCCGTCCGCGAGCCGGGCCGCTTCGGCTGGCTCGCGACCGGCGGCGGCGCTGGAACGACGGGCGGCAGCTATGCGCGCACGCCCGCGGTGATCTCGTTCATCGCGGCGGGCGGCGCGCTCTATTCGGGCCTCGGGTTCGGCGAAGTGCCGCTCAACACGCTCGCGCCGAACGGTGCGCAGAGCGTGGCCGCGGGCGGCGCCGCGTTCTACGCGCACCGTTTCGTCGCCAGCAGCGCCGGGAGCGCGACGTTCACGAGCGCGCAGGCGAGTTCGCCCGCGCTCCCCGGCTGGAGCGGCACGCTCTACCGCGACTTGAACTGCAACGGCGTGGTGGATCCTGGCGAGCCGGTGGTCTCGGGCGCGATCGCCGCGACCGCCGGGCAGACGTTCTGCCTCGTGCTGCGCGAGGACGCGCCTGCGGGCGCGCCGCCCGGCGCGCAGGCGCAGACCACGCTGACGGCGAGCTTCAGCTACGTGAACGCCGTCCCCGCGCTCGGATCGAGCGCGAGCGCGAGCGACGTCACGACCGTGCTCGGCGCGGGCAACGGGCTCGTGATCTTGAAGAGCGTGGACCTCGCGACCGCGAAGCCGGGTGACATCCTCACGTACACGATCCTCTACACGAACAACGGGCCGTCGCCGCTCTCGAGCATCGTGATCCGCGACGCGACGCCGGCGTTCACAGTGTTCCAGAGCGCCGCGTGCGGCGCGCTCGGCACCGGGCTCTCGGGCTGCGGGCTGAGCTCGCAGCCGTCCGTGGGCGGAACCGGCCCCGTCGTGTGGACGATGGCGGGCACGCTCGCGCCCGGCGCGAGCGGCAGCGTCAGCTACCAGGTGCGCGTGCCGTAGCGCGGGACGGCGCCACGCCGGCGCCCCGGGCGCGAGCTCGAAGCGGACCGCACGACGAAAAAGTCCCCTTCTGCGAGGGCCGAACCCTCCGCTGGACCTCGGCTCCCTCCTGAGGTTTAATCTCCCTCCAGGACCCCCTTGAGATCTTCCAGCTCGTTCGCCTGCATCGACTCCCCCGCATGGGAGCCGTCCTGGGGATGGCATGATGCCGCTCGGATTCTGGAAGTTGCTGTATCTCCTCTCGACGTTCAGCCTGGCCGCTTGCGTCATGAGCTCGCATTGGATCGTTCTCGCCGCGCGCCGCGTGGATGATTGGGGGCGGCGCTTCACGCTGTTCGAAGCGACACGCCGGGTCTCGCTGCGCTTCGGACTCGCGTCCATCCTGATGATCGCCCTGTGCGCGAACCTCACCCGGCTGTCGCTGGGCTCGAGGCGCCCGTGGGACGGCTGGCTGCTGTGGACCGACGCGCTGTGTCTCATCGCGCTCGCGGTGCTCGCGCTGGTCGAATTGCCGGCCGCGCGTGCGCTTGCGCACGAGGCGCGCCGCGCCATTCATCAAGGGCCGAGCGGCTCGTTCGATCGCGCACTCGGGCGCTGGAGGCTCGGCAACGCGACGTTGCTCGTGTTGTCGGTGGCCTCGATCGGGATGCTCGTCCTGCGTTGGTGGAATTGAAGCACCTTCCTCCCCCTCCTTCCTCGGCACCGCTGCTGGGATTCCTGATCGCGGGCTTCGTCCTGCTCGCGCTCGGTCTTTCCGCGCTCACGGTCCGGCGCACCGAGCCGGTGCCGCTCGCGTCGGCCGCCACGACGCGGCGCGCCGCGATCTGGACGCTGCTCTACGGATTGTGCGCGGCCTGCTTCGCGCGCGTGCTCCAACCTGCGCTGCTCGGAGACGACCGGAGTCCGTGGCTGCTCGCGCTCGGCGACGTCATCGCGGTGACGCTCGCGCTCTCGGTGTGGGTGATGGTGCTCGCCGAGAACCGCCGCTTCGAGGAATTCGGACTGGGCGGCGATCGCGTCGGGCGTCTCATGTTCTTCACGCTGGTCGCGATCGCCCCGCTGGGGCTCTATCTGGCGGCGCCCGTCACGTGGCTCATCAGCGGCCACTCCCGCATCACCACGGACGGCCTCGTGTTCGCGTGCATCTACTCCACCCTGGGTTCGGCGTTTCCCGAAGAGCTGCTGTTGCGCGGCTACCTCATGGGCTCGCTCGGGACGCGGGTCAAGACGTGGGTGCGCATCGCGACGCCGGCGATCGCGTTCGCGGCGCTGCGCGGCATGCGGCTGCTCCCCGGCCCCGAGTTCCCGCCCGGCGCGTGGCTGCTCTACGTCTTCGGCATGGTGCTTCCGCTCGGTGTGTGGTGGGGGCTGGTGCGCGAGCTGTCCGGCGGATCGCTGTGGCCCGGCATGATCTCCCATGCCATTCTGCAGTTCGTGCTCGTCCTCGCGAGCACGTCGATCCCGACCGGCCCCTGACCCCGCGGGCGCCGCGCCTGGGCCGGCCGGCCCGGCGCGCGGGGCCGCCGACCCGCCGGAACCGGGCGAACTGCAACGCGGTGAGCGTGTGAAGCAGGATCGAACCACGGATTCCGGCACGCCGTGGCCCGAGTGGCGCGACGGACGCGGGCGTCCGGACACTCGGGGCTGGCCCGGGGATTGCGAGTTTCATTACAATGACCGTCCATCCCCAGGCCGAAGGATCGCCCTCTCGCGCGCATCGGAGGATCACGCATGTACCGGAATCCCGCTCCCCGCGCCGCCATCTTCACCCTGGCCGCATTCTCCGCGCTCGCGCTGCTCGCCGCCAAGAGCGGCGCCAGCCCGACCACCCCGCCGACACCGCTCGATGAACGCGGGCTTGCGGATCCAGCCCAGAGGCTGATCGCGATCAAGCGCGCGCAGCGCGACATGCTGATGCAGGGCGCGCGCAATCACATGGCGGAGGCGCGCTCGCTCAAGGCATGGGAGCGCTGGAAGGCGAAGCACCCGGGGTTCGGCAAGCAGGGGACTCACGTGCGCCGCGCGAACGACTCCGAGGAGAGCGCGGTCCCGCTGGACGAGGGCCGCGCCGCCGCGCGCGTGTCGCCGATGAGCACGCTCTCGACGCTGGCCATCCCGACGAACGTGCGCTGCAACAATCCCGCCGGCGAGGCGGCCGGCACGGGTGAGTCCGAGGAATCCATCGCCTCGCTCGGCAACAACATCCTGGTGGCCTGGAACGACGGCAACGGGTTCAACACCGGCGGGGACATCCAGAACTACGGTTACTCGACCGACGGCGGCGTCACGTTCATCCAGCCGGCTGGAGGGATTCCGCATCCCACCGGCAACGCCGGCCGGTTCTGGGCCAGCGATCCACTGGTGACGGTGAACGAGAAGACCGGCGAGTTCTTCTACGCCGGCCTGTGCGACAGCGCGGGCGGCGCGTTCAGCGGCGTCGGCACCGCGAAGGCGACGTTCCCGGGTGGCGGATTGGCGCCGGTGTGGAGCCCGGCGCACATCGCGCGCAAGGTGGATGCGACCACGATGTTCCTCGACAAGGAATGGATGGCCGCGGACTCCTCGAACGGGAACCTCTACCTCACGTACACCATCTTCGCGACGGTCCTCGGCACCGTGTACGACTCGATCGACGTGCAGCGCTCGACCGACGGCGGCGTGACCTGGGGCCCGATGCTCACGATGAGCTCGGACGCGGCGGCCGGATTCGTGCAGGGCGCGCGCACCGCCGTGGGACCGAACGGCGAGGTGTATTCGACCTGGGAGGAGATCGGCAACGGAACGGCGTTCGATCACTTCAAGATCCGCAAGTCCACGAACCTGGGCGTGAGCTTCGCGCCCGAGGTGACGATCGCGGACTTCTATTCGAACTTCGGCACCGGGGCGCCGGGATTCAATCGTCAGACCGGAATCTCGTTCCCCTCGATCGCCGTGGACCGCTCGACCGGCCCGCACCGCGGACGGATCTACGAGAGCTGGAATGAGGCGGTGAACTGGTTCGACGACCCGCTCGGAGGCGGCGGCAAGAAGACCGAAGTGGAGCCGAACAACACCTCCGCGACGGCGAGCGCGTTCACGCCCGGCATGATCCTGCGCGGCACGATCGCGAACACCACCGACCTCGACTACTTCTCGTTCAGCGCCACGTCGGGCACCACGTACATCTTCTGGTGCGATTCGCTGAACGCCAATCTGCAGTACACCATGCGCATCCTCTGCAGCGACGGCACGACGCGGCTCTCGCTCTCGGGCGCCGACGCGAATTCCCCCGGCGCGAACGGATTCTGCGTGTGGACCGCGCCGAGCTCGGGCACCTATTTCTTCCGCATGGGCTACAACGGCAGCACGGGCGGCTATCGGGTGGAGACCGGCGTCAACGGACCGAACACCGGAGAGCGCTCGCGCGACCATCGCGACCTGTTCGTGGCGCGGTCCGACGACGGCACGTCGTGGATGACACCGACGCGCGTCAACGACGACGTGCCGCGCCTCGACGACTGGTTGCCGGAGGTTTCGGTCGGCGGGGACGGGAATCCCTATGTGATCTGGTACGACTGGCGGGACGCCAGCGGAAACTGCTTCGGCAGCTCGAACGTCTACACGTCGCGCTCGACCGACGGCGGCGCCACGTGGGCCGCGAACCAGATCATCACCTCGGCGGCCAGCGCGTGGACCACGGTGTCATCGAACATCGCGCCGAATGAGGGCGACTACGTGACGTTGGGCAACACCGCGAGAGTCATGCATCCGTCCTGGGCGGATGGCCGCAGCGGCGATCCCGACGTGTGGTCGAACGCGCTCGACACCGGGTTCGACATCACGACGTGCGAGAACGACAGCTCGCTGACCACCGGGACCACGCTGCAGCTCACGTACTCGTGGGCGAACAAGAAC
>Ga0318554_10001104_pt1 | contig 10803 bp, 9 predicted proteins | sample GRESIP082b2f22_FD_203687 | JGI IMG/M metagenome (GOLD analysis project Ga0318554, IMG submission 203687) | Tropical soil microbial communities from Luquillo Experimental Forest, Puerto Rico - GRE.SIPMG.082b2f22 | ecosystem: Environmental > Terrestrial > Soil > Tropical forest > Bulk soil... | reverse complement strand
GCAGTGGCCCGCCAGCGGGCCAGGGCCCGTTCCCCCCGCTCGCCCTGCCAGCGGGTGACAGACCGCTGCGCGGCCCAGGGCACGATCACATCCGCCCCGGTCTCGGTGAGCAGCTCCACCGCGAGCTGGCCACGCTCGCCCTTGGCCAGCGCCTGCACCACGACCAGTGCGGGCGCGGCGGGCGGCTGCACCCGGCGCGCCTGCACGGCGAGCCGGAGCACACCGGGACGGGCCTGGGTGACGACGCACTCGGCCAGCTGGCCGGCCCCGTCGGTGACATCCGCACGCTCGCCAGGTGCCAGCCGCCGGACGGTGGCGGCATGACGCCCCTCGGCACCGGACAGCACGATGACGTCACCGGCCAGTTCGCCGGCCGCGGCCACGAACAGCGGGGGCCGCGCATCCGGGCCAGCGGCGGGCGGCCGCTCAGCGGCCGTTGAAGGCATCCCGCAGCCGGGAGAAGAACCCCTGCTGGCCGGGCGCGAACTTGCCCGGCGGGGCCTCCTCGCCGCGGAGCTTGGCCAGCTGGCGGAGCAGCGCCTCCTGCTCCTCGTCCAGCTTGGCCGGGGTCTCCACGGTCACATGGATGATCAGGTCGCCCCGCCCGGACTCGTTCAGGTGCCGCACGCCGAGCCCGTACAGCGGTATCACCTGGCCGGACTGGGTGCCGGGCCGGATGTCGAGATCGCGGGCGCCGTCCAGGGTCTCCACCGACAAGGTGGCACCGAGCGCGGCGGACACCATTGGGATGGTGACCGTGCAGTGCAGGTCATCACCCTGCCGCTCAAAAATCGCGTGCGGCCGCTGCACGATCTCCAGGAACAGGTCGCCGGGCGGGCCGCCACCGGGGCCGATCTCGCCCTCGCCGGCCAGCTGGATGTGGGTGCCGTCTTCCACCCCGGCCGGGATCCGCACTTTCATGCTGCGGCGGGTCCGCACCCGGCCGTCCGCGTCGCATTCGGGGCAGGGGCGCCGGATGATGGTGCCGTACCCGCCACAGGCCGGGCATGGCCGGTTGGTCATCACCTGGCCCAGGAACGAGCGGGTGACCTGGCTCACCTCGCCCCGGCCACCGCACACGTCACAGGTTTCGGGATGGGTGCCGGGCGCGGTGCCCTCGCCTGAGCAGGTCGGGCAGACCACCGCCGTGTCCACCACCAGGTCCCGGGTCGCACCGAAGGCGCATTCGGCCAGGTCGAGATCGACCCGGATGGTGGCGTTGCGGCCTCGGCGGGCACGGCTGCGCGGGCCGCGCGATCCGGCGCCGGCCCCGAAGAAGGCGTCCATGATGTCGCTGAACGGGAAGCCGGCGCCGAACCCGCCCGCCCCGGCACCGGGCCGGGCGAACGGATCTGCGCCCAGGTCGTACATCTGCCGCTTCTCCGGATCGGAAAGCACCTCGTACGCCTGGGTGATCTCCTTGAACCGCTCCTGGGTCTGCGGATCAGGGTTGACATCCGGATGCAGTTCCCTGGCCAGGCGGCGGTAGGCCTTCTTGACTTCGTCGCCGCTGGCGTCGCGGCGGATCCCGAGGATCCCGTAGTAGTCGTTCACGATCACGACCCAGCAGCCAGGATCTGGCCCACGTACCGTGCCACCGCGCGCACCGCCCCCATCGCCGTCGGGTAGTCCATCCGGGTCGGCCCCAGCACGCCGAGCCGGGCCAGGGCCTGGTCACCGGTCCCGTAGCCGACCGCCACCAGCGAGGTGCCGCGCAGCCCCGCCACCGGGTTCTCAGCCCCGATCCGGACGGTCAGCGACGACTGGTCCGCCGACTCCCCCAGCAGCCGCATCAGCACGACCTGCTCTTCCAGTGATTCGAGTACCTCGCGCAGGCCCTGGGAGAAGTCGGCGGCGGTCAGGTTGGATGCCCCGCTGACCACGACCTTCTCCTCGTTCCGCTCGATCAGGCTTTCCAGCACGACCGAGAAGACGGCCGTCGCGTTGGGCCGGTCAGCGGGCTGGATCCGCTCGGGCAGGTCAGCGATCACCACGGCCACCTCGGCCAGCCGCCGCCCGTCGAGGCAGGCGTTGAGCACCGCGCGCAACTGGGTGACCGCGTCCTCGTCGATCGGGTCCGGGAGTTCCACCGTCCGCTGCTCCACCCGGCCGGTATCGGTGATCAGCACCAGCAGCAGCCGCTGGGCGGCCAGCGGCACCAGTTCCACATGCCGGACCACGGACCTGGTCAGCGACGGGTACTGGACCACCGCCACCTGCCGGGTGAGCTGGGCCAGCAGCCGGACCGTGCGCATGACCACGTCGTCCAGGTCATAGACGCCAGCCAGGAAGGTCTCGATCGCGCGCCGCTCGGCGGCGGACAGCGGCTTGACCCCCGACAGCCGGTCGACGAACAGCCGGTATCCCTTGTCGGTCGGGATCCGGCCGGCGCTCGTGTGCGGCTGCGCGATGTAGCCCTCCTCTTCCAGGACGGCCATGTCGTTGCGGATCGTCGCCGGGGAGACATCCAGATGATGCCGGTCGACCAGGGACTTCGAGCCAACCGGTTCCATGGTGGACACGTAGTCCTGCACGATGGCGCGCAGCACTGCGAGCTTTCTGTCGTCGAGCACGTGTCCCCTTTCTGGCACTCGGTGGTCCTGAGTGCCAAGTGTATGGCGGACAGGGCATCCTGGCACACATCCCGCAGGCAGCAGCAGCGCGGCGAGCCGGGCGCTCCGGCGGCCTGCCGCGCCACAACCCACCCGAATGCGCGACCGCACCCGGAACCGGCCTCCGGCTTAGTACGGTTTGCATAGCGACTGCCCGCGAGGAGCTATGACAACCCACCCGCCCGAGCCTCCCGCCGAGTGGGAGCCTTCCCAGCAGGAGATGCTGGCCCGTGATGGACGGCCGCCGGCCAGGCCGGCGGACGAATGGCCTGGCCCCGCCGGGTCACACGCACGGGACCGGATCGCACGCGGCCACCTGGCTGCTGCCTACCCAGCCAGCGGCTACCACGCCGGTGGTTACGACGCCGGTTACCCGGCCGATGACTACCTGCCGGACCACCCGTCGATGCCCGGCTTCCCGGCCGTGCCCGGCTACCCGCCGCTATCGGATCATCCGTCCATGCCGGGCTACCCGCCGCTGCTGGACTACCCCCCCATGCCGGACTACCCGGCCGAGGCCAGTTACCCGCCGCTGTCCGATCACCCGTCCATGCCGGGCTACCCGCCGCTGTCGGATCACCCGTCCATGCCGGGCTACCCGCCGCTGTCGGATCACCCGTCCATGCCGGGCTACCCGCCGCTGTCGGATCACCCGTCCATGCCGGGCTACCCACCGCTGTCCGATCACCCCTCCATGCCGGGCTACCCGCCGGCACCGGAATACTGGCCGGGCCAGGGACATCCTGCTGGCGCCCACGTCGACCATGACGAGTACGTGCTGGCACCGCCGGTGCCGGGATCCCAGATGCCGCCACCGCTCGCGCCGCCACCGCTCGCGCCACCACCGCCGCTGCCGGAACCGCCGGTCCGCGAGCAGCCGCCCGCCCGGCCGGCCGCACCCCGCCGCGGGACGCGCTCGCGCACCCGGCCGGTCGCCAGCGAGGACGCCCACTGGGCGATGCTCGCCTACCTGACGGTGCCCATCTTCGGCTGCATCGTGTCCCTGGCCATCTACCTGCTGTCGCTGCGCGGGTCCCGGTGGCTGCGGGCGCACGCGGCCCAGGCGCTGAACGTGTGGCTGACCTGGCTGCTGTACAACATCTCGGCACTGATCGTCGGCGGGCTGCTCGCCCTGGACTCCGCCCGGGTCGCGCTGACCGTGGTGCTGCCGCTGGCCGCGACCCTGTGGCTGGTCACGCTGGCGTACCTGATCCGCGCGGCCAGGCTGGCTAGCCAGGGCCGGGAGTATGCCCTGCCGCGCTGGCTGTGCAGCCGGATGATCCGCTAGCGGCCGGCCCGTCAGCTGGCCAGTTCACGGACCACGGCGTCGGCCAGCAGCCGCCCCCGCTGGGTGAGCACCGCCCGCCCGGCCGCGTGTGCCGCAGGCCGCAGCAGCCCGTCCGCGGCCGCCCGTGCCGCCGCCGCCTGGCCGGCCGGGGCCAGCTCGGCCAGCGGGCAGCCGTCGGCCAGCCTGGTCAGCAGCAAGATCCGCTCCAGCTGGCGGTCCGGCCTGGTCAGCACCTCCCGCGCCTGGGCCGGGCTGTGCCCGGCCTGGATGCGGGCGGCGTAGGCGGCGGGATGCTTGACGTTCCACCAGCGGGTGCCGCCGATATGGCTGTGCGCCCCCGGGCCGACCCCCCACCAGTCCGCGCTGGTCCAGTAGAGCAGGTTGTGCTGGCATCGCGCGGCTTCCCCGGCCGCCCAGTTGGACACCTCATACCAGGTCATGCCGTGTCCGGACAGCATCTCGTCAGCGATCAGGTAGCGGTCTGCCATCGCGTCGTCGTCCGGCGCGGGCAGCTGGCCCCGGGCGATCCGCGCTGCCAGCGCGGTGCCCGGCTCTACGATCAGCGAGTAGGCGGAGATGTGGTCGGGCCCCGCGGCGAGCGCCGCGGCCAGCGACTCGCGCCAGTCGCCGTCGGTCTCGCCCGGGGTGCCGTAGATCAGGTCGAGGCTGACGTGCGCGAACCCGGCCGCTCGTGCCCACCGGGCGCACTGGGCGGGCCGTCCCGGCTGGTGCACCCGGTCCAGCACGGCCAGCACGTGCGGCACCGCGCTTTGCATGCCGAATGAGATCCGGGTCATGCCACCCGCACGCAGCCCAGCGAGCGCCCGCTCGTCCACGGTCTCCGGGTTCGCCTCCACCGTCACCTCGGCCCCGGCGGCGAGCCCGAACTCACCGTCGATCGCCCGCACGATCGAGGCCAGCGCGGCGGGCGGCAGCAGGGTGGGCGTGCCGCCCCCGAAGAACACACTGGTCACCGGCAGGCTGGCCGTGCCGAGCACCTGCCGGGCCAGCCGGATCTCGGCGATCGCCAGGCCGGCGTAGGAATCCCGGCTGGCCCCGTTCCCCAGCTCGGCGGCGGTGTAGGTGTTGAAGTCGCAATAGCCGCAGCGGGTCTGGCAGAACGGCACATGGACATAGACGCCGAACGGCTGTGCCCCCAGCCCTGCCAGCGCCGCCGCGGGCAGGGCCCCGTCGGCCGGGGCCGGCTCCCCGGCCGGAAGCGCGCTGGGCACGTCAGTGCTCCGGCAGCGCCACCCGGCCGAGCACCGACAGCGCGATCTCATCCCACTTGCTGCCGCGCCCCTCGACCGTGAGCAGCCGCTGCATCAGCTCGGTGTCGCCGTAGTAGGCGGCCATCGACTCGGCGATGGTGACCCGCTCGGCGGGCCGCGATAGCACCGCCGCCGGGTCACCCGGCCCGACCCGGCCTTCGGTGAGCACCCGCAGGTAGGCGCCGGGCCGCCGGGCGTCGGCGAACCGCTTCACCCACTGCCGCTCGCCCAGCCAGCCGGCGAACACGACGCAGGGAATCCGCGGTGAGGTCACCTGCACCACCGCCGAGCCGAGCTGCCACACCTCACCGATCAGCGCGCCGGTTATGTCGAGTCCGCTGGTGGTGATGTTCTCACCGAAGCTGCCGCCGGTGAGCTCGCGGCCCAGCCGCTCCACCCACCAGTCCAGGTCCTCCCGGGCATAGGCGTAGAGCGCCTGCTCATAGCCGCCATGGTCGGGCTTGTCGACCTGCTCGTCACCGGCCAGGCCCAGCCGGCCGACGTCGGCTGGGCCGGGCACCGGGCGCTTGTCGATCGCGGTGCGCTGGAGCCTGCCCGCCCAGGCGGCGTCCCGCCCGTGCCCGATGTTGACCGAGACCACTCGTGCCGCCGCCATACCTCGCACGTTATCCGGCGGGCCGGCCGCACGGCGAACCGGATTATATTGAAGGCACTCATCAGGCGGAGGTGGCGGCGATGACGGTGGGGCCGGGCAGCAGTGGCGGTTACCGTACGGGCTACGGCACGGGCTATCCGGCGGTCTACAACCCGGCCAGCCGGGCTCACATGCGGGCGGCCACGACCGACCGGGACCGCGCGGCCGACCTGCTGAACACCGCCTATGCCGAGGGCCGGCTGAGCAAGGAGGAGCACGAGGCGCGGCTGTCGCGGGTGATGTCGGCCGCCACCTTCGCCGAACTCGACGCGGAGGTCGCCGACCTCCCCGGCGGGCGCCCGCCCGCGCCGCCGGCCCCGGCCAGGACCAACGCGATGGCGATCGCCAGCCTGATCTGCGGGATCGGGCAGGTAATGTTCTGGCCGCTGATCACGATCCCGGCAATCGTCCTCGGCCACGTCGCCCGGCGCCAGATCCGGCAGACCGGCGAGCAGGGCTCCAGCCTGGCCCTGGCCGGGCTGATCCTCGGCTACATCGGCGCGGGGGTGGTCGCGCTCGGGCTCATCCTGATCTCCCTGATAGTGGTCGTGGCCACCGCCCACGCCCACGGTGCTGTCGTCCACGCCACGCCGGGTGGCGGCTGAGCCCAGCTGGCGGCGTCCCGGTGGAGCCGGGAGTCAGCGCAGCCGGTCGGGCTGGGTGGACAGGGCGGCGATGAAGGCCTCCTGCGGGACTTCCACCCGGCCGATGGTCTTCATCCGGCGCTTGCCCTCCTTCTGCTTCTCCAGCAGCTTGCGCTTGCGGGTGATGTCACCGCCGTAGCACTTGGCCAGGACATCCTTGCGCAGCGCCCGGATGTTCTCGCGGGCGATGATCCGGGATCCGATGGCCGCCTGGATCGGCACCTCGAACTGCTGCCGCGGGATAAGCTCGCGCAGCTTTGACGTCATGGCGATGCCGTACTCGCGCGCATTGTCGGCGTGCACGATCTGGCTGAAGGCGTCCACCGGCTGGCCCTGCAGCAAGATGTCGACCTTGACGAGGCTGGCCTCGGCCTCCCCGGCCGGCTCGTAGTCCAGCGAGGCGTAGCCGCGGGTACGTGACTTGAGCTGGTCGAAGAAGTCGAAAATGATCTCGGCGAGCGGCATGGTGTAGCGGATCTCGACCCGGTCGGCGGACAGGTAGTCCATGCCCAGCAGGGTGCCGCGGCGGCCCTGGCACAGTTCCATGATGGTGCCGATGTACTCGGCCGGGGCCAGCACGGTCGCGCGCACCACCGGCTCGAAGATGCGGTCAACCTTCCCGTCCGGGAACTCGCTCGGGTTGGTCACGGTGAGCTCTTCGCCCGACTCCCTGATCACCCGGTAGACCACGTTCGGCGCGGTCGAGATGAGCGTCAGGCCGAACTCCCGCTCCAGCCGCTCCCGGACGATCTCCATGTGCAGCAGGCCGAGGAAGCCGCAGCGGAACCCGAACCCGAGCGCCGTCGAGGTCTCCGGCTCGTAGACCAGCGCGGCATCGTTCAGCCGCAGCTTGTCGAGCGCGTCCCGCAGCTGCGGGTAGTCGTCGCCATCAACCGGGTACAGGCCCGAGAAGACCATCGGCCGGGGATGGTCGTACCCGGCCAGCGGCCCGGCGGCCGGGCGGGCGGCGCTGGTCACGGTGTCGCCGACCCGGGCCTGCCGGACATTCTTCACCCCGGTGATCAGGTACCCGACCTCGCCCGCGCCGAGGGCGCCAGTGGGGGTCGGCTCCGGTGAGATGACCCCGACCTCCAGGGTGTCGTGGGCGGCACCGGTCGACATCATCAGGCTCTTCTCGCGCCGGGTGAGGCGGCCGTCGAACACCCGGACGTAGGTGACCACCCCGCGATAGGTGTCGTAGACCGAGTCGAAGATGAGCGCCCGGGCCGGCGCCGCCGGGTCGCCGCTGGGTGGTGGCACCTGCTCGACCACGGCGTTCAGCAGTTCCGGCACGCCCTCGCCGGTCTTCGCCGAGACCCGCAGCACGTCGCCGGGATCGCAGCCGATGATGCCGGCCAGTTCCTCGGCATAGCGGGCGGGCTGGGCGGCGGGCAGGTCGATCTTGTTCAGCACGGGGATGATGTGCAGGTCGGCCGCCAGCGCCAGGTAGAGGTTGGCCAGGGTCTGCGCCTCGATCCCCTGTGCCGCGTCGACCAGCAGCACCGCGCCCTCACAGGCGGCCAGTGACCGGGACACCTCGTAGGAGAAGTCGACGTGGCCCGGGGTGTCGATGAGGTTGAGCACGTACTGGCCACCCTCGGGGCCGGTCCACGGCAGCCGGACGGCCTGGCTCTTGATGGTGATCCCGCGCTCACGCTCGATGTCCATCCGGTCCAGGTACTGGGCGCGCATCTGCCGCTCGCCCACCACCCCGGTGAACTGGAGCATCCGGTCCGCGAGCGTGGACTTCCCGTGATCGATGTGCGCGATGACGCAGAAGTTCCTGATGATCTCCAGCGGGGTGTGCCCATACGCCGCGGCCTGACCTGCGGGCGTGGTCCGCCCACGGTCTACGGGGGGCTGCTGGGGCTGGTCAGGCACAGGGATCCACCAGGAGTCGGGTCGGGCTGGCCGGGCAGGAGCGCCCGTGCGCTGGGCCGGCCCGCCGGGCCGGGGCACCGCGCCGGGCACGAGACCGGCCGCTGATCACGCTTTCTGTCGCCGTCCATGGTCGCATGCCGCCCCGGGTGCCCGCGCCCGCTGGCCCGCCGTGGCCGGGCCGGCAGCCGGCTTCCATGATCACGGAATCCGGTCAGGGAATATGACTGACAGGATGCCGTGATCATGGACGGGGACCCCGCAGGGACTTGATCATGATGAGGCAGGGGTTCCCCGGCCACAGGCCGTGTATCTGTTCCAGCGGCTGGAAGCCGACCGCGGCGTAGAACCGCCGGGTCCGCTCGTATCCGGCGTCCTGGTAGGCCGGGCCGAGGGTCTTGACCTGCAAGAACTCCACGCCGTCCGCTATCAGGTCCGCCTCCAGCGCCGCCACCAGGGCCCGGCCGGCCCCGCGCCGGTGCACCGCCGGGTCCACCGCCATCAGGTAGATCTCGGCCGCCCCGGGATAGTGCCGGGCAGCGAGCAGCGCCCCGGCCGGCTGGCTCGCATCGGCCGGCTCGCTTGCCCCGGCCGGCTGGCTCGGATTGGCCGGCTCGCTTGTCCCAGCCGTCTCGCTTATCCCAGGCGGCTGGCTTGTCCGAGTCGGCTCGCTCGCATTGGCCGACGCACTTGCATCGGCCGGCCAGGCCAGGTAGGCCGGCATCCGGGCCGCTGCTGCCACATAGCCCTCGACCGCGGACTCGATGCCGAACCAGTCCGGCAGCGAGCGCAGCAGCCGCTCGACCGTGCCGGGGTCGGGTTCCCCCGAAGTCACCCGCCAGGCCGGTGCTGGAGTCCGGCGGTCCTGCTGCACGCCTGCACGGTAACGCCCGCCAGCCACCGCTGGCGATCCAATTCCGCCGCCCGGCCGGTGCCAGGTGCCAGGCACCGGGTTTGGGCCAGGGCCTGCAGTTGCGATATTCTTCCTCGTCGGGCAGGATGCGCGCCGCTCCCGGTGCGGCGCTCGCGCGAGGCTTGCGTAACGCGTCCGCCGATCACCAGACCAGCATCCAAGCGAGGCTCACGCGTGGCGAACATCAAGTCGCAGATCAAGCGGAACAAGCAGAACGAGAAGGCCCGGCAGCGCAACAAGGCCGTCAAGTCGTCGCTGAAGACCAGCGTTCGCAAGTTCCGCGAAGCGGCCGACGCCGGTGACGCGGACGCGGCCACCGAGGCCATGCGGGCCGCCAGCCGCGACCTGGACAAGGCCGCCAGCAAGGGCGTGATCCACAAGAACCAGGCGGCGAACCGCAAGTCCGCGATGGCCAAGCGCGCCGGCGAACTCCAGGCCTGACCCACCCGGCCAGCACGCCCGCCGCCCAGCACGCCCGCCGCCCAGCACGTCCGCTGCGCAGTGCACCGCCTTATCCGGCCGTGCCGGACCGGCAGGCCACGATCGTCCTGATCGCCACCTCCAGGGCGTAGCCGGGGCTGGCCCCCTCTCCTTTGACCTGCGCATCGGCTTCGGCCACCGCCGCCTGCGCGCGGGCGATCCCGGCCGGTTCCCAGCCGCGCAACTGCTGCCGTACCCGGTCGATTTTCCACGGCGGGGCGCCGACCTCGGCAGCCAGCGCCGCGCTGCCCAGGCCACGCGGCGCTCCGCTCACCCGGCCGAGCATGCGCACCCCCTGGGCCAGGCCGCTGCTGATCAGTACCGGCGACACCCCGACCGCGAGCGCCCAGCGGAGCAATTCCAGCGCCTCCGCCAGCCGGCCCTCCACAGCCCGGTCGGCGACCGAGAACCCGCTCGCCTCGGCCCGCCCGCGGTAGTACCTGGCCACCACCGGCTGGCTGATTACCCCGGTGGTGTCGTCGGCCAGCTGCCCGCACGCCGAGGCGATCTCCCGCAGGTCCGAGCCGAGCGCGTCGATGAGGGCCCGCACCCCGCTGTCGTCGATGGTCCGCCCCGCGGCGCGGATCTCGGACCGCACGAACTCCATCCGCTCGCCGATCCGGGTGAGCTTCGGGCACTCGGTCACCGGGGCGCCGGTGCCGGCCAGCGAGGCCAGCAGCGACTTGCCCTTCGCGCCGCCGGCGTGGGTGATCACCAGCCGCACGTCCGGCGGCGGGTCGCTGGCCAGCCGGGCAAGCTCGTCGGCGACATCCTTGCTGACATCCTGCGAATCCCTGACCACCACCACGCAGCCACCGCCGAACAGCGACGGGGCCGTGACCGAGGTCAGCTCGCCGGGGCCGAGCGCGGCCCCGCTCAGCTCATGCACGTCGGCCGCGGTGGCCGCTCCCCCGGCTGCGACCAGCCTGCTGACCGCCCGTTCCACCAGCAGTTCCTCTTCGCCGACGACCAGCGAGACCGGTGCGGGCACGGGCTGGCCGGACGTAGTGCGGCCGGGAGCGGCCTGGGAAGCCATGGCGCAAGCATGCCACGGGCCGGCGT